>CEUV01018681.1_pt1 | contig 79151 bp, 56 predicted proteins | sample 356401 | NCBI WGS metagenome assembly CEUV01 (sample SAMEA2622710, study PRJEB7988) | marine metagenome | isolation source: saline water (ENVO:00002010), including
CGAACGGCTTCTCGATACCCTATTGGCCTCGCCGCAATATGGTGAAAAGTGGGGACGCCATTGGCTCGACTTAGTCCGATATGCCGAAACGAACAGTTATGAACGTGATGGCACCAAACCATTTGCATGGCGTTTTCGCGATTACGTCATTAAGAGTTTCAACGAAGACAAACCATACGACCAATTCATTAAAGAGCAATTAGCCGGAGATGAATTCGCTCAATTGACCGAAGATTCGATCACAGCCACCGGTTATTACCGCCTAGGCATTTGGGATGATGAACCGGTCAGTCAAAAACAGGCGCTTTATGATGACCTAGACGACATCATTGCCACTACCTCACAGGTCTTCCTAGGCCTCACCATGAATTGTGCTCGTTGCCATGATCACAAACTCGATCCCATCCCCCAAAAAGATTATTACCGCTTCCTCGCGTTCTTCTCTGGCTTCCGGCGATATGGTGTGCGGGGGCACGACACTGTAGAGTCCGCTTCCATTGGTCCAATCGCAGTGGATGCAGATACTGCTACTCAAGCCGAGATGCGGCGTCAAATGGACTTGGAACTACGTGGCCTAGACGGCCGCATTAACAATGTAAACAACCGCCTTCAGGGTTTAATGACCCCGCCTGAAAAGGAAGACTTCAAAGCCATCGAAGTGCGAGTGGACATTGCCAAAAAGTATATCGGCAAAGGACTCAGCCAACAGCTCGTCAAAGAGTACGAAGAAGCTGTCAATCGCCGTAAAGTGATCCTCGACACGCGTCCCGATGAAATCGCTAAAACACTTGTGATCAAAGAAGTCGGCGCACAGGCTCGAGAAACCTTTGTCCTAATCCGAGGCAACGCAAATGCAGAAAGCGAAAAGGTTGAACCTGGCTTCCCCTCCGTCCTCTCTCCACCGGAACCTGAGATTGCTCCATCTCCACATGGGAACAGTAGTGGCCGACGAACCGCGTTGGCAAACTGGATTGCTAGTCCTGAGAATCCATTAACGGCCCGCGTTATGGCTAACCGGTTGTGGCAACACCACTTTGGCGTCGGCATTGTTGAAACCTCAAACAACTTTGGCGCAGGTGGCCTCGATCCTACGCACCCCGAGTTATTGGATTACCTCGCCACCGAATTGGTCGACGGAGGCTGGAAGCTTAAACGCATGCACAAACTTCTCATGCTTTCCTCCACCTACCGACTAAGCTCAGGCACCAACAAATCTGGACTCGAAAAAGATCCCGCAAACCGTCTGGTTTGGCATTTCAATCCACGGCGACTATCCAGCGAGGAACTTCGGGACTCGATTCTTGCTGCTAATGGCTCATTAAATTTACGGATGGGTGGCCCCAGTTTCTATCCGATCATTCCCGCTGAGATTCTACACGGACAATCCCGTCCGGGTGCCGGTTGGGGTAATTCTTCGGATGAGGATCGCGCTAGACGAGCTATTTACATTTTTGTGAAACGCTCATTGGTAGAACCACTCATGGCCGATTTCGACTTTGCTGATGTCGACTCCTCCTGCCCGGTGAGGTTTACCACGACTCAGCCAACCCAGTCGCTCAATTTGATGAATAGTGAGTTCACGAATCGGCAAGCAGCGATTTTTGCTAACTTCCTAAAGCAACAGTCACCCGATGACCTCGCAGCTCAAGTCAAGCTTGGCCTGGCACAAACGACTCAGAGGCAACCTTCCGAGGCGGACATTCAGCGAGGAATCAACCTAATCAAAGAACTCAAAGGACTGGGAGTGTCAGATGACGATGCACTGAAGTATTTCTGTCTCGTCACATACAACCTCAACGAATTCCTTTACATCGACTAACAATACAAAACCATCTCTTCTGGACAAGAAGTTTTAAATACGGACACAAACACTATGACTAAGAATTTTTGCGGACGCACTCGACGAGAATTCATTTGGCAAAGCGGCGCCGGCTTCGCAGGTACCGCTTTGGCTGGGCTATTGAGCAACGACGGTTTTTTCGAGAACCAATCCGTTGCAGCAGATGGAGCCACCAAATGGGAAAACCCATTAGCTCCTAAAGATCCCCACTTTGCACCGAAAGCAAAGTCTGTAATCTTCCTGTACATGTATGGTGGTCCTAGCCATATCGACACGTTTGATTACAAACCAAACATGAAGGGCATGGACAACAAGACGGTTGATGTTAAGACGTTTGGGCGTGGCGGTCATCGTAACCAGGGCCGTATTGTTGAGCCCCGCTGGAACTTTAAGCAATACGGAGAATGCGGAAAATGGGTCTCTGACCTCTTCCCGCATGTCGGAAGCTGTGTTGATGACATCGCGTTTATCCATTCGATGACAGCCGATTCACCGATTCACGGTTCTGCCATGTTAATGATGAATAGCGGGCGAATCCTCAGCGGAGCTCCCTGTCTCGGATCCTGGGTTAATTACGGCTTAGGTAGTGAAAACCAGAATTTGCCCGGATTCGTCGTGATGCTCGATCCGCGTGGGGGTCCAATTTCCGGTGCCAAAAACTGGTCCTGTGGTTATATGCCTGCCAGCTATCAGGCAACGATCATGCGAAGTGAAGGCAGTCCCATTTTGAATCTCAATCCTCCTGCAGGCATGACACGTGAAGTCCAACAAAAGTTGCTTGCTACGTTAAAGGACTATAACGAAGAGCATCAGAAGGAGCGAGTTGAAAACACTCAGCTCGCAGCTCGAATTGCCAACTATGAACTTGCCTTCCGTATGCAAACCGCGGCCCCGGAGGCGACCAATATTGATGATGAAACCGAGGAAACTCACAATCTATATGGATTGAACGAAGATCGTTCCTCAAAGTTCGGTCGCCAATGCTTGATGGCTCGACGATTGGTGGAGCGAGGTGTGAGATTTGTTCAAATCTATTCTGGTGGAAATCATAACGATGCAAACTGGGACGCCCATGGTGACCTCAAGTACAACCACGATCTACATGCCGGGGAAACCGACAAGCCGATCGCAGGACTAATTAAGGACCTGAAGCGACGGGATATGCTCAAAGACACCCTCATTGTCTGGGGTGGCGAGTTTGGCCGTCAACCAACGGCGGAATATGCCAAAGGCACCGGACGTGACCATAACAGCTACGGTTTCACCATGTGGATGGCCGGTGGTGGTATCAAAGGAGGCGTCAGTGTTGGTACAACAGATGAACTCGGTAGCCGAGCAGTCGACGATCGCTTCCACGTAAAACACCTGCATGCCACTATTCTTCACCAACTTGGATTCGATCCAAACAAGCTCTCGTATTTCTACGATGGCCTGGATCAACGACTGGTTGGCGTCGAAGGTGCTCAACCGATTCAACCGGTTATCGCATAACCCCCCCGTTTGGATATGCCATACCCCCGACACTCAGTAGGCAATCCGTCCATTTCGATGGAATTCCTATTTCCTCCAAACCACAACTGGACGATATAATAGAATAGTACAACTATCAACCATTCAGGAATACTGTCATGTTGAGCATCGGAAGTAACAAAGCACAGTTATGTAGCGGGGTTTCTCGTCGTGAGTTCCTTCGTGTTGGCGCTTTAGGAATGGGTGGCCTCACCCTTCCGCAACTATTACAAGCCGAAGCTCAAGCAGGCATCACTAATTCCAACAAAGCGATCATCATGATCTATATGGTTGGTGCTCCACCTCATCAGGACATGTACGACCTGAAACCAGATGCACCCGCGGAAATCCGCGGGGAATTCGAACCTATCAACACAAACGTCCCCGGCATTCAAATTTCTGAACACATGCCTTACATGGCTAAAATCATGGACAAATGTGTCCCTCTGAGAGCCGTCTATGGCTCTCCAAACGGATCACATGACTCCTATATATGTTACACGGGTCGCCAGAAGCCGGGCGAACCTACTGGCGGTTGGCCATCCGTGGGTGCCTGTGTCTCAAAACTACTTGGCCCGACCTCTCCCGATGTACCTCCCTTTATAGGCCTCGCACCGGATGCAGGCCATCCTCCATACGGCTCACCTGGACTTCCCGGATTCCTGGGGATCGCCAATGCCGCATTCCGTCCATCCGGGCCTGCCAAGAAAGACATGGTTCTCAATGGTGGTAATTCGAGCCGCCTAGATAGTCGAACCAATCTGCTGCAACAATTTGACTCGTTCCGTAAACAGGTCGACGGTGATCGGATTTACGATCAAGTCGATGACATTACAGCTCAGGCACTCGGCATCCTTACCTCCAGCCGCCTCGCAGAGGCAATGGATCTCAGTAAAGAAGACCCCGCTACTCTAGAACGCTACGGGTCCGGTCATGAAGCTCGTTACGGCGATGGCGCCCCTCGGGACAACAAGCAGTTTCTACTTGCTCGTCGGCTAGTTGAAGCCGGAGCTCGAGTCGTGACACTCAACTTTGGCCGTTGGGACTTCCATAGCAATAATTTTTCTGAAGCAAAGAACACTCACTTACCCTATTTCGATCAGGCCCTCTCAGCTCTAATCGAGGACATTTACCAGCGTGGGTTAGCAGACGATGTCTCAGTTGTCGCCTGGGGTGAATTTGGGCGAACGCCACGGATCAATAAGAATGCAGGACGCGATCACTGGCCTGCCGTAGGTGGTGGTCTTATCGCTGGCGGCGGCATGCGTACGGGACAGGTGATTGGTGCGACCGACAAGCACGCTGCGTATCCCATCGAACGTCGGACTCATTTTGGTGAGGTAATTGCCACGCTCTATCATCAAATGGGAATCAATCCAAATACAGTTACCGTACCCGATCTAACCGGGCGACCTCAGTATCTATCCGATCACGAACCGATGCGGGAATTAATCTAAGCCTATTTGGTTATACATATCGGCATGGTATTCTCTGCCAGCAAGCTTTAATTAACGTTGATGCCAGTTGATCGTGAGAGGCTTCGCTCCGTTCAACTCTCCGTACCCAGCCCCCGTCGTGCCTGGTGGATCATTGCCTACATACCGCGGGTCAACCGGGTCTGCCTCAGGCTGCCACCTCACATCACTCGACAAACGAATCCGCCCTTCCTGACTACAATTATCCAGACTGCCATGTAGCAGAGTCATCGAAAAGACGATCAGATCACCGGCTCGAAAATCAGCTGTCTTTAGTTTCACACCTCGTTGATGAGCCAACTCCGCTGGGTCCTGCATGAGTTGTACCAAAGGACTCTCATTGGATTCGTAGTCAACGGCTTGAGAGGCAGCTACCAAATCATCAAATCGATGGGATTGGTCAACTACCAGCAGAGGTCCTTCATTTACTGGAATATCTCCGTAGGCCGTCCATGCTGTTACAATCCGGCTACTACCCCTCGCAAAAAACGGGTGATCGTAATGAAGATGAGTCGAACGCCCAGGGACAGCAGGCCTTAAAAACATGTAGTCATGGGCAACTGCCGGAACACCAAGAATTCGGCCTAGCAGATCTTTTGCTATCGATCCGTGACTCACATTCCTGAGGGCTTGACCATTGGAAACGCTTCTCCAAAACTCCCCTAATCCTTCTTTGACAGACTCTCTGTGACTAACCCCCGTAAAGACCCCGTCGGAAGCCGGAGCCTGTACTTCACCGACTGAAAGCAATCGACCGAAGACTTCTTCCCGGACCGCTTCAATCGCTTTACGATCAAATACCTGCCGAAAAAACAAATATTGTTCATTGGCGAACCGAGTTTGTAAAACAGCGTCGGACTCGTCAATCAGACTTTCACTCAAATCGGCAAGCAGTTCCGGCGCGAGCATTCTCCCCTGCATAAAACACTGTTCAGTCGAATACTTTGGCACACCGCTTCTTTGGCTATCTCATGTAAAAACCTGTAGAATACACACCTACGTATTCTAGCTTGATTTCTCGCTTTACCGCAGGCCCTAACAAATGAAACACCAACGATCACTGTTTGCCCTATTGCTTACCGTTTCCTTCGCATTAACAGCACAGGCTGAGAATTGGCCCGGCTGGCGTGGACCTCGTGGCGATGGTTCAAGCAACTCCACGACGCCACCTCTGAAATGGAACGGCGAAACCGGAGAGGGCATCCTCTGGAAAGCAGAACTCCCAGGCGTTGGACATGCTTCTCCCATCATCTGGGAAGACCGAGCCTTTGTCGTGACTTGCAACCTTGAAAAAGAAGTTCGACAGCTGATTTCTCTCAATTCAAATACGGGCAAAGTTGTCTGGAGTCGGGACGTCATCAAAGCCAAGCTCGAGAAAAAACATGCGTTGAACAGTTTTGCTTCCGGCACTCCCGCCACCGATGGAGAGTTGGTTTACGTGACATTTTTTGAAGCCGGAGACAAGGAAATTGTGGCACCGAATGTCGGTTCGGAACGCAAGATCTTCCCTGGGAAAATGGTGGTCGCCGCCTATGACTTTGATGGAAATCAACAATGGCTCGTTAAACCTGGCGAATTCATCAGCGCTCATGGATACAGCAGTTGCCCTGTGCTTTACAAAGATCTTGTCATTGTAAACGGGGACCATGACGGTAATTCCTATATCCTTGCATTAAATAGAGAGACAGGCAAAACCGTCTGGAAGACCAAACGCTCCTACGGTATCCGTAGTTACTGCACACCGCTCATCCGCGAAATTGACGGACGAATGCAAATGGTATTCTCTGGCTCAAAGCACATTATCAGCTTGAATCCGGACAATGGAGACATCCATTGGGTCGTCGAAGGTCCGACGGAACAATTCGTCGCCTCAATGGTTTACGACGGCGACCTCTTCTATATGTGTGCGGGTTACCCGACCTACCACGTGATGGGTATCGATCCACGAGGCAAAGGCGATGTTACGGAAAGTCACGTCCGTTGGCACAGTAAAGAAGTCCGTTGCTATGTACCTTCGCCTGTCGTCATTGATGATTATCTAATTGTTGCCGATGACCGAGGTACGGCTAATTGCTATAGCACCAAAGATGGCACGCGATTGTGGTTAGACCGTTTAGGAAATCACTTTAGTGCATCCTTACTACACGCCAATGGTCTGGCTTTTTTAATTGCTGATAACGGTACCACTAAGATCGTTAAGCCTGGCAGCGAATTGGAAGTGATAGCTGAGAATTCACTTAACGAATACGTCTATGCGTCCCCGGCTCTGGCCAATAATCGGCTCTACATCCGCGGTGAAAAACATCTGTATTGCATTGGCAAGTAATACCTCTGTGAGTCATCTACAAACAGGTCAGGATGCCAACGCCAAGTCAAAGGACATTTTCTTCAAGCCGGTTGGTAATCTAACCGGTTTTTTCATCTCCCTCTTCCTTCCACTGATACCCTCATGAAGCAACGTTCCCTTCCTATCGTTCTACTAGTCTTTCTTCTGTCCGCGTCCATGAATCAAGCGGCGTCCAAACCTAATATCCTCTGGCTCTCGGCAGAAGATATTTCACCACACCTGGGTTGTTACGGTGACCCTCACGCTATCACCCCGTTTCTTGACGACCTTGCAAGCCGGGGAACGCGCTATACAAATGCCTTTACCACTGCCGGTGTCTGTGCCCCCAATCGTTCCGGCATGATTACAGGCATGTATCAAACGACGCTTGGAACACAACACATGCGTTGTCAGGCCAAATTACCTGATCACATACGACCGTTTACTACCTATTTGCGCAAAGCGGGTTACTATTGCACAAACAACTCAAAACAAGACTATCAATTCACTACTCCTTCTGGATCATGGGATGAATCTTCCGGAAAAGCCCACTGGAAAAACCGCAAAGCAGCTGACCAACCATTTTTTGCAGTCTTCAATTTCACAGGCTGCCATGAATCCGGAATCGCCAATAAGTCAAAATACGAATCTGTCACGAAAGAACTCACATCTGCCGAGCGGCAGGACGCAAAAGAACTCACCACGTTTCCACCGTACTATCCTCGGACCGACGCCGCCTTAGAGGATTGGAAGCGAAATTATGAACTGATAACGGCGCTCGACAAATGGTGTGAAGCCCATGTTAACGCCCTTAAACAAGCCGGCCTTTACGAAAATACAGTTATCTTCTTTTGGTCCGACCATGGCGTAGGACTACCGCGAGCAAAGCGTTGGCTCTATGACTCGGGAACCCATATACCATTAATCATTCACACCCCTAAGGCATTTCAGCTCAAAGACCAGCCTGTTCCAGGAACCGTCGTAGACGAATTGGTGAGTTCAATCGACTTGGGCCCCACCGTGCTGAATCTTGCCGGAGTTCCCATTCCAGAGCACATTCAGGGACAACCGTTTCTCGGAGTAGACCGGCCCAAACCACGTGACTATGTGTATGGCGCCCGTGACAGAATGGATGAACGCTACGACATCATCCGCATGGTTCGTAACAAACGTTACAAGTACATTCGCAACTACGAACCTCTTAAGACTTTCTATCAATACATGAATACACCTGAAAAAGGTGCCACGATGAAGGACTTAAGGGAATTGCACCTCCAGGGCTCTCTGCCAGAAGCGGCAGAATACTATTTTTCCAGTCAAAAACCTGTTGAAGAGCTCTATGACACTCAACAAGATCCCCACGAACTAGTCAATCTCGCCGGTGACCCGAATTATCAGGAGATCCTCAAAACCTTAAGACAGGCACATATCCAATGGGTACAAGAAACGAAGGATCTGGGATTGATTGCCGAGCCGATACTCATTGAAAGACAAAATGAATTAGGTAATCAGTACGACATCCTGCGGTCAACAAACGACAAATCGCTCGTGAAACGAATCAGTGAAACGGCCTTGCTAGCCTCCGAAGGCCCAACAGCCATGCCACGCTTGATCGAAGCACTCGAAGACAAAGATGCCGCCGTTCGTTATTGGGCTGCAACCGGACTGGGGAACATTGGCGTGTCAGCATCGGCTGCGGCACCTCGGCTCACTCAATTACTCAAGACGGAAACATCGTCAGTTGTTCGCACCGCGGCCGCAAGAGCTCTTTGTATGTTTGACAAACCAGACGCTGCACTCTCCACGTTAGTCAAAGAATTGCAAGAGGGCGCGCAATGGGAACGTCTTCACGCCGCCATCGTTCTAGACCAAATTGACGATCAGGCGAGACCTGTGATTGCTGAAATGCACAAAGCCTTAAAGCCAAGGACCGACCTATATGCAAACGGCAAGTACGTCGTACGCGTCATTAACCGAGCTCTCAATCAGCTGGAGCAAACAAGCCGAGTTGTTCCTTGATAACCGTCTGTTCATCGCAATTCACTGGTAATTCACGGCGAAAGATGCCATATTGAATAGATATTATCGAGCTATACTTTTCTATTATCTAAAACGAATGACGCAACTCAAGCTATCCACCGCGATCCTGATACTGACATTCGCAAACGCTGCTTTTGCAGCCCCCCGAAAGCCAATTCAGGTATTCATACTGGCGGGCCAATCCAACATGGAAGGGCATGGTGCAATAACAGCAAATCCCGAACAAAACGAAGGGAAAGGGAGCCTTGAGTACCTTGTCAATGACAAGGCAACCGCAGAGCAATATAGTCACACGATAAATGCCGATGGTAGCTGGGTCAAACGAGACGATGTCTGGATTGAATATTTAGGACGAAAAGGAAAGCTATCCGTTGGCTTCGGAGCGAGAGAACACTTATTTGGACCTGAGTTTCAATTTGGCCATGTCGTCGGAAGCCATTTTAAGGAACAGGTCCTTATCATCAAGACTGCCTGGGGTGGAAAGAGCCTAGCTGGCGACTTTCGCCCTCCTTCCAGTGGAGGTAAGGTGGGCCCCTTCTACAAACAAATGGTAGAGCATGTTAATGACGTCTTGGATAACATCGAAAAACATTTCCCTGACTACCGCGGGCAGGGTTTTACCATCGCTGGATTCGGGTGGCATCAGGGTTGGAATGATGGGCTTAAGCATGACACCGTTGCACAGTATGAACAAAACCTAGTCAATCTCATCAATGACCTGAGGGGGGCGTTTGATGCACCTGAAATGCCGGTGGTAATCGCTAATAGTGGATTTGGTGGGGTCGACCAAAAGATTGACCGGCGACTGGGGATCATCAATGCTCAACTCAACGTTGCAAAACGGGAAGAGTTTAAGCAATCGGTCTTCACCGTGGAAACCCGCCCTTTCTTCAGAACACCTGATGTCTCTCCTTCAAGACAGGGGTATCACTGGAATCATAATGCTGAAACGCATTTCCTCATTGGCGATCATATGGGAAAAGCAATGATCAGCTTGATTCAAGGCAACTAACACCAACGGCCCCCTCTTAGTCATGCGTATTCTTGCAATCACCCTCCCAATCCTTTTTGTGAGTATTCCTTGTATTGCCGTCGAAGAAGACTATTTCGACCAACAAGTTGCGCCCATTCTTGTCCAGCATTGTATTGAATGTCACAACCCAAATGACTTAAAAGGTAAACTCAACCTCCAATCTAAAGACGGTTTTTTGATGGGGGGCGAACTCGGCTCCGCCTTCAACGTGGATTCCCCTCAGGACAGCCTGCTCCTGACTCGCGTCACAGCTGACGAGATGCCTCCTGAGCACCCGCTGTCCGCAAAAGAGAAACAGGTTCTTACTCGCTGGGTCAAAAATGGAGCTCAGTGGGGCACGACGCCGATCAACATCTTCAAATACAGCAGCCCAAAGCGTGCTGGATTTGATTGGTGGGCACTGCAACCACTAGCCAAACCCACTTTACCCACCACCTCTGCATACACCCCACAAAACTCCATTGATCTCTTTGTCCATAAACGGCTCTTGGATTCAAAGCTCAAACCAGCGATCCCTGCCGACCGAAACACCTTAATTCGTCGAATCTACCTAGACTTATTAGGAATTCCCCCAACCGCCGAACAAGTAAATTCATTCATCGCTGATAACTCACCAGATGCATACAATCAACTCGTGGATGAAGTCCTAGGCAATCCACAATATGGGGAACGCTGGGCCCGACACTGGCTGGATGTAGTTAGATTCGGTGAAAGCCAGGGTTTTGAACGAGACAAACTACGTCCGCACTCTTGGCGATACCGGGATTGGGTCATCGATGCGTTCAATCAGGATCTGCCATACGATACTTTTGCTCAATTGCAACTTGCAGGTGATCTGATCGAAGGCGCCACATCGCAAGGCCGAATTGCTACGGGTTTTCTCGGAGCGGGCACATGGGATGAAGTTGGTTTTAGTCAACGCAGTCCCGTTTTCAAACGAGTGGTTCGTCAGGACCAATTGGAAGACCTTACCGCAGCGGTTGCCCAGTCATTTCTGGGACTCACCGTCAACTGCGCTCGTTGCCATGATCACAAATTCGATCCAATCACTCAGAAAGAGTACTATCAATTCACCGCATCACTGGCCTCGGTCTACCACGGCCAAATGAGCTTTGCCGACCAAATGAGCGAGCTGGAAAGAGAAACCAACCTCCGAAATAAGGAAGCCTACCTCTATCGTCAGCGCCTGATCCAACAACAGATTCAACAGGCACGAGAAACTGCCGAAGCAAAGCTGAAGGCTGCTGGTCAGGAAATAACAGACGAGTCCATCAGGGCGGCGTTACCCGAATTCGTTACTACCCACCTCGAATTTGAATCGAAGCAATTATTGGACATTGCAAACCGCTACGGCAATTTCTCAGTCTATGCGATTGCTCCCAAAAAACCTGATGAAACGTTTGTGTTAATTCGCGGCAACCCCGAGCAACGTGGCGAAGCAGCATTACCTGGGGGAATTGCATCCGTGTCGGCTAAGTCCGCCGACTTCCAACTCGAGGCTGCTGCACCGGATACGGAACGCCGTTTGGCATTCGCCAACTGGATAACTCAGGATAATCCTCTATTTGCCCGAACCATGGTCAATCGCATCTGGCATTATCATTTTGGAGTGGGTATTGTCGACACGCCTAACGACTTAGGGTTCAACGGGGGCACACCTACACACCCCAATTTGCTCGAATTCCTAGCAACTGAATTCGTCGAGAACGACTTTAGTATTAAGCACATTCAACGTCTGATTGTCACGTCCGCCACGTACCAACAGAATTCGAAAAGCAATGCTGAAAATATACTGATCGACGCGGACAATCGCCTGCTTTGGCGTTATAGTCCAAAGCGAATGGAAGCAGAGGTGTTAAGGGATACAGTACTCGCCATCTCAGGCCAACTAAACGCTGAGATGCACGGTCCGGGCTATTACGATTTTACTACTTTCGTGGCGAACTCACAGTTTTACGACGTCTTCGACCCGATTGGAGAATCGTTTAACCGTCGCACGATCTACAGGACTCTCATCCGTTCCGGCCGGAATCGATTTCTTGACGTCTTTGATTGTCCTGATCCCAGTGCCAAGGCTCCTAATCGCGCCGTCACCACAACCCCATTACAGTCGCTTTCTTTGATGAATCATTCATTTTCCATGCGGGCTGCAACCCGATATGCAGCGAAATTAGATGCACTTCAACCAAATTCACCAACGAGACAGCTCGAGATACTATTTCAGGAGGCGTTTTCACGCCAGATTACCGAAGACGAACTGGAATTAGCGTTAGAAGTCTACGAAGACGCCGGACTGCTCGGAGTTTGCCGAGCTATCCTTAACGCCAATGAACTGATTTACATCCGATAATTTCCCAAGTGCCCCTTATGTTCCCCTCTAATACTCAGGCCGCCTTTCAATCACGTCGCAGTTTCCTGCAGTCGATCCAATATGGCCTTGGCGCTACGGCCGCAGCAGCAATGATGCTTGAAGATGCCACCCTCGCACAGGATGGCGTTCCGAGCGAGGCAATGGATCCACCACCGCACCACCCTGCAAAGGCACGCCGAGTCATACAAATTGTCCTCACCGGTGGATATAGCCAAGTGGACACCTTTGATTACAAACCGGAGCTACCATCGTTACATGGCAAGACCTTAAATGAGGGCCTAGGACGTAAAGAGAAACCTGATGTCTTCTTTGGTAAAGTCGGATTGCTGCGTCAACCTGATTTTCAATTCAAGCAGCACGGTGAAAGTGGACTATGGATCTCCGACCTATTTCCTCACCTTTCCGGGGTGGCAGACGAACTCACCATTATCAACTCGATGTATGCGGAAACATCAAATCACACTCCCGCGACATTCCAAGAGAACACCGGTTTTCGCCTAAATGGCTTTCCGGTCATTGGATCCTGGGCATCCTATGGCCTTGGCAATGAATCCAATAACCTACCTAGCTATGTCGTTTTCCCTGATGCCCGAAGTTACCCCGCAGGAGGGTCCATCAATTGGACAAACGGATTCTTACCGGCACAGCATCAAGGTGTCGTATTGAGAAGCTCAGGCGTCGCCATCGATGACCTCGCATTGCCTGCCGGAATCTCGAAAACCCAGGAAGCAGCTACCCGTAAGTTACTGGGACGGCTTAACTCGAATTTATCTGAGCGACAAGGAGAAGAGAGTAATCTTGCGGCCAGAGTGAAAAGCTACGAGCTTGCAGCTAGAATGCAGCGTGTCGTGCCCGAGATCACCGACTTAAATCGAGAGTCTGCAACTACTCACGAACTTTACGGCGTCGACAACGGGGAGGCAAATGACTTTGCGAGATCCTGCCTGTTAACTCGCCGGTTGTTAGAGAATGGCGTGCGTTTTGTGCAACTATTCTCTGGCGGAGCCTTTCAGAGTCCAAGAGTAAATTGGGATGGTCACGAAGACTGCAAGAAAAACCATCTACGTGAAGCTAAACGCATCGATCAACCCATAGCCGGTCTCATTCAGGATCTAAGACAACGAGGCATGCTCGAAGATACGGTCATCCTGTTTACAAGTGAATTTGGGCGTACCCCATTCGCGGAATCCGCAGCGGACGTTGTTGGCGTCGGTCGTGATCATAATCAAAATGGCTTCTCTGTTTGGGTAGCTGGTGGAGCGTTTCGCGGCGGCACAAACTATGGAAGCACTGACCGTGTTGGCTATGCCGCAGTAGAAAACCGTGTCCACTGGAACGATTTCCATGCGACGGTCCTCCATGCCCTCGGGATCAATCACCGGCGTCTTACCTATTACCACAATGGAATCAACCGTCGTCTTACTAACGTCTCTGGGCAAATCATTAAAGACATATTGGCTTAATAACCCGTTTTACCTGTAGACAAATTGCTGCATAATATAGGCAACTCATCCAAACCTTCTCTCAGATTGTGAAGACTATCCATGCTTAGATCACTCAAACTCATTACTCTCTCCCTCGCATTTTTCATGACCGTCTCGTCTGTTCCGCCTGTTCAGGGAGCCGAGAAATGGCAGCAGCTGTTTAATGGTAAGAATCTAGATGGCTGGACCCCAAAAATTCGAGGCTACGAGTACGGGGAAAATTTCGGGAATACGTTTCGAGTAAAAGATGGCGTCATGCAAGTAGGGTACGAAGCCTATGGCCCATTCAAAGAACGATTTGGCCATATCTTTTACAAAACTCCCTACTCCAATTACCGATTCCGAGTGGAATACCGGTTCTTTGGGGACCAGTCGGAAGAAGGGCCTGGTTGGGCATTCCGCAACAGCGGTGTCATGGTCCACTGCCAAGATCCTAAAACAATGACAAAAGGTCAGTCCTTCCCTGTCTCTATTGAAGTTCAATTACTAGGTGGATCTGCCCAAGGTGAGCGGACAACCTCTAATCTGTGTACCCCTGGCACCAATGTCGTTATGAACGGCAAGTTGGAAACTCGCCATTGCATTAAGTCCTCCTCTAAGACATATCGTGGTGACGGATGGGTCACGGCGGAAATCGAAGTCCGTGGTGGGGAAGTCATTAAACATATCCTCGACGGCGAAGTCGTACTTGAATACGACAAACCGCAGCTGGATCCTCGCGACGGAGACGCAAAACGCGTCATTGAAAAACGAAAAACAGATTCGCTTATCCTAGAGAGCGGATACATCTCACTGCAATCTGAAAGTCATCCTATTGAATTTCGCAAAGTAGAAATCCTAGTTCTAGACGACTAACAGCTAGCGTTGTCTGTAAGCTAAAATCCTAAATCCATTTGTTGAGCCGGCGGGTCCTTTTCCGTCGGCTCTTCATACTGAGTGACACCCGGCGAATAACCCGGTAGCTCATCATCCGCAATCATCCTCACCATCGCGGGCTCATAAATCGGTGGTGCCCCGGTTGATTCGCCAGGCGGCCGTGAAGAAAGTAAAACTAACCGGCCATTCATGATCGCTCGACGCAGCGACTCGACACTCCCGTAAGACAACAGATCTTTATAGGTAATACCAACCGCCTGCCCGCCCTGTTCCAGCAATTCGACAATCACATCCCTACTTCCTTGTAGATCCAATAGCCCTACTGCAGCGGTTTTCTTTTCATCAATAGAAGCCGCGACCGCCTTCGCAGCACCTTTTGGCACTCTTTCATCCGTTATCGCAACTCCACCTTGGTCCAGCAGTTCACGGTTGCCGTAGCCAAATAGAATCGGAGGAATGTATTCACCGACAGATTCCCTGACTCGACGCGGATATTCCGGGTCCCCCACTCCTAAAATCCAAACTCCCGACCGAGACCACTTCTCCGAAGCAATGGCTAATCCAACGCCACGCGACAACAGTTGCTGTATACGTTGAATATCCTCGTCCGAAACGCCTGCCTTGGCAAGTAACTCTTGTGGTTGATGTAGCAACATCTCCAATTGGCCAACACCACCGATGGAACGACACAGATTCCTCCATTCGTCTGGATTAAGAACGGAAGATGCATCTCTCGCGGACAGTTGTAATGTCAACAAAAGACCGACTTGCGTACTAACGGACAGTTCAATCATTAGCCCAACCCTACCGAGGACAAGGCCAACGGCAATACGTCTCCGCTCCCTTTTCGTCGCAACAAGAGGGAAGTCACCGCCAGCGTCCACCCAGAGTTTATAAGATCATCAACTAACAACACTGGACCGCCCGGCAGCTCTGAATCTACTTCAAAAACACCGTCTAGATTTTGGCAACGATAGAATCGGTTGACTTGGTCACGTTGAGGTTGATGATCCTTGACCTGTCGAATCACCGAGGCAAACGGCAACCCCAGACGCTTGGCCAATTTCATGGCAAACGAAGGTACCAAATCGCCGGACCGCATACTTGGCACGCAGGTTACCCATAGTGGTTCGACTACCTTGTCCCATCGTTTCTGATACAGTTCGGCCGTTGCTTCGACAAGCGCATCATCAAAACCTCCGGCATAGACACCTTCTTTCACCAAGGTCCCCCAACCTGCATCACCCCAACGACTCAAAACCCGCCCCTCCAACGCCCGTTGATGCTGTGGAATGTTATACGGAATTTCATACTCCACAAATGCTCCTTTAGGAGATTGTTTCGGAAGCGTGAGAACCGTCTCAGCCTGCCGGAGGAAACGTTGAGCGGACTGGAGCAACACGGCGTCCAACTCGACATCTACCACTGGTCGGCCCAGACAATTGGCGCATTTACCACAGACCTTTGGTTGTGGATCATCCAAGGCCTGTTGAAGAAAAGCCATCAAACAACCATCGGTGGCTACGTAATCTTTGATCTCCTGCCACTCTATTTCCCGTTGGCCAGTCAATCGATCAATTCGCTGTGTATCCAACTCATAGGCTACCGGCGTGCGTTTCCATTTTGACTTTTGCTTGGTCACGGGCGAAGGGTTTTCGACACTTAAGAACTTCAGAATGCCATTCAACTTTGTTTGGCTCATGTTGAAATAGCCCTCTAATTCGCGCACTGAATATCCGTCGCCTCGTCCAAGCTGATTTAACAACTTGTTGACTGTCTGCTTATCCGGAAACGCGGACCGACGAAAATATTCGTGGATCTCCGCATCCTCCTGCCCATTCATTAACACCCCCGTCGCTTCGGAAATACCACGCCCAGCTCGCCCAACCTGTTGGTAGTAACCAACGATGGACCCCGGAGTCTGGAAATGGACGACATACGACAAATCCGGTTTATCGTAACCCATCCCCAGTGCCACAGTAGCAACCAGTACCTTCACCTCATTTGTCAGTAGTTTCTTTTCCAAATAGTCCCGGCACATATTCGATTCCGGGTGCGTTGGAAGCGTGACACCACTGTAGTAGGGTTCAGCACTAATTCCGTTTTGTTTAAGCCAGTTCGCAACCGATTCCGCCGTCCGTTTGGTAAGGACGTAGACGATCCCGGTGCCGTCCTGCTTCCCGATAAAGTCAACCAGCCAAGCCATCCGAGATGCTTGGTCTTTCAATTCGACGTTTTCTAAAGCAAGGCTCTCCCGCGTGAGCGGTCCTCGTTGAATTTCAACATCACCTAACTGACTACGAATATCGTTCACCACCCGATCATTCGCTGTCGCCGTCGTGCCTAGCACGGGGGTTTGCGGCGGAACATATCGTAGTACATTAACCAGCCGGCGATAGTCCGGTCGGAAGTCATGTCCCCAATCGGAAATACAGTGCGCCTCATCGATCACGAGCATTCCCAATCGACCGGCAATTGGAGCTAACACCTCTTCCGCAAAGAACTCGTTTGACAGACGCTCCGGGGAGATAAAAATAACATCGTATTCATCCTGCAGGATGCCACGAATCAATTCATCCCAGCGTTCCTGATTGGTGCTATTGATGGTAACGGGATTCAATTGTAAACGACGAGCGGCGTCCACTTGATTCCGCATTAATGCCAGCAGCGGTGACACGACGATGGTTGGCCCCATTCCCTGGTCACGCAACAGGCGTGTGGCGACGAAATAAACCGCACTCTTTCCCCAACCGGTGCGTTGTACGACCAACAATTTACCTCGACTGTTTACAACATGATCAATCGCTTCCCATTGCCCATCCCGAAAACCAGCGGAATCGTCCCCTAATGCTCCCTGCAAACATGCTAATGCTGCTTGTTTATCCATTTGACATCCCGCTTAGTTTCTGGTCACCCAGTACCAAATCCAGAGTTCGAGCTAACCATTGATTGTTCTCGTCGCTCTCTATCCCCTTATCCACGAAGGCCGAAACACCAGCGGCCAGGATCCCATCGCGCGTAGGTAATGTTTCCGCAGTGAGGCAGCGATTCGATAGCAATTCAGCTTCAAAGGCATCAATGTAATCTTCACGAAACCTTGCTACGGCTTTGGCTCGTAACGCCTCGATGACCTTTTGAGCATCAAATCCGTTGTTCTCCACTACCTCCAGCACCTTCGTAGTCCATTTGTCTGTAAACGCCTGACTATTCATGACATCAGCCTCAGACAGGGGCCTAGGCGAGCCGAAACAGAATACTTCGATCGACCTCGCTAATGCATCTGCTCGACCTAATGCCACTTCTAACACGGCGTCGCCAAGGTCACGACGTTGTGTTCGAGCGTGACTTTCCAACAAGGACACCGTCCGTATGTTCCGACGCCAGCATTGATAAAGCACATCCAAGTCATCCACAAGGTACCAAAGAGATAATCGTCCTCGGTCAAATGTCCATGCATTGAGACGCTCGACGCCCAATGCAACTCCATATTCCAAATGGCTCATTTCACCAGGTTGAGGGACAGTTGTCCGAGCTAAAAAGCCTCCATCCGACTCCCTGCTCTCCAAGTGATCAATTCCATTTTCACCAGCAAACGAAATTAGCTTGAACTCAACTCCATCGTGGCGGTCTAACACTTCTTTCCATTTATCAACTTCATCACCCTGGGCAGTAAAATAGAATATTTGCCTCCCCGCTTTTGCCAGCTCCACTAACGCTTCAATAATGTCTTTCGCTCGTAGATCGTCTGAAGTACCTAAAGCCTCATCCACGACAATTGGTAACGCGGCATCCTCCCCAGTACTAAGAAACGCCAATCGAACTGACAACAGCACCTGAACACGCTCGCCAACAGACAACTGATCGAGTGCTCGCTCCGAGCCGACTTGATCGCTCACCGTGAATCGCTCGCCATCGGAAGTCATCGTAACATGGAGAGTCATTTGTCCACCGGTGATGCTACGCAAGTTCTCCACCGCCTTATCGAACACTTTCGGCCGATTCTCGCTTTCAGTTTCTGCAATCAACCAATCAATAATCGCCTGCGCAGCAACTGCCTCCAGAGACTGCTCGATTTTGTCCATTAATTTCTGCTCAATTGCTTTCTTATTATCTAAAGCTAGAGCTAAATTGGTTTTGCTTACGGCATCTCGGACTCGCTCCTTGATTACCGCCTTGTCTTCCCTCAGTTTGGCGAGTTCCTCCCCAGCACTCTGAGATTCGACTAAGCGATCGGCTAGTTCACCGGGCGTCAAATCCGCTAATTCAGGACAAACGGCTACTCGGGATCTAGCATCTTCCAATAACGTTTTCGCCCCTGACTTCTTCTCTTTACAAGCTAGATAGTCTGTCACCCTCTCCTCAAACACCTCTAACTCGTTAACCGTAATTTCGTCAACTCCCAACTCCCGATTGAACTGTTTCAACCTGGCGGTGTGCGCCTCCACATTACTGAACATGGACGCAACTTCCGTAGATTTATTACGCAATTCATCCTGTGCAACCCACAACTCATTTATCAAGTCTTCGACGTTTTGCACATCGTTGTCTAATACGGGATCTTCACTGACCTCTGCGATCGAGAAGTATTCCAATTGATGTAGAACAACCGCGTATGTTTGTTCATATTCGTCTTTCGCTTGCTTTATCTTCTCTTCAAGTCCGGGACGTTTCTGCTGCTCTTTTGACCATTGCAAAACAGTATGAAGGAGATTCCGCATACTGTATTCATCTTGCAGGGACTGCCCACTGATCCCTGCCGCTTCCGCGAATTCAACCAGTTTCTCTTTTGCCGTCTGTGTCTTGGTTTGGCATTCTTGAATGCGTTCATCCACACCGGCCAGCAAGACAAGTTCATGCAAGCCTCGCCTACTTACCGCTGCAACCCTTAAAAGTTCCGTGCATTTTGCCTCCACATTCGCCTCCGACCAGGAAGGTAAGCCCGCAAAGCCATCTCCACATTGCCCCTCCACGTCCTTTCTAGAACGTCCTGCCTGGAAGGATGAAAGTAGCCGCTTCCCGAATACGAAAATCAATGCCGGAGCCGTCAAGCCAACACTCCAAAGCCAGTGATGCTGGATTGCTAAAACGCCGAGACAAATTGTGACAAGCCCTATTCCGACGCTACCCAATGCGATTAGCTTCGCTTTACCTTGATCCTCAATACCCTCACCTGCTACAAGCCAGGCTTGCAATGAGGAAAGCTGGCCCAGGGCCTCACTCTCTCGCGTTTGTAACTCTTCGATTGAATTCCCGTTCTGACTCAGATCACGCTTGCGGTTTTCTAGAGATTCCAGAGTATTGTGACAACTTCTAAACTCATCCCAGACTCTTTCCAAGCCTTTCCAATCAAGAGAGTCGATGCGTTCCAGCAAGGTTGACGGGTCACATTCCTTCAGGACTCCTTCTACCATCCCAGCAATCCCTGCCTCCAATGCTTCGACCTCTTTGTTCAATGACTTCCACGCAAGATGGAGCGTTTGCAGTTTTTCTTGGTCTCTTTTTAGACTCGTCAATTTGGACGATGAACTCTGCTTTGTGTATTCATTGGAAAGATCAATGCTATCTAACTTGGACTTTAAGGCAGCTTCTTCCGTCTGGAGTATGCCCAGTTTCGCCTCACTATCAGCTATATCCCTCTGAATCCCCCTTAAAACTTGTGCTTCGCCGCCGCGAAGTTTTTGCATGATGGATTCGAACGAACCAAGTTTGTCCGTGTAGAAAGCAAGATCTTGTTCATGCTTAGGGATTTCACTCGCCGCCTCCAACGCCGATTTTGAATTCACCAAAGCCGTTAGACGTTCGATCCTCTCTTCCAATTCCTCGAGAGAACTCTCTTCACGAGTGAGTTGAGTTTGGTGGGCTCGTTCATCCTTTATCGCTTGGTTAGCTTGCTGCAGATCCGTCTTGATACCTCGAGGGATGCCGGGCCGCCTGTCTGCATTTAAGTTACGAGCCACCTTATGCAGGTCAAATCCTCCCCGCATTTCACTGGATATCGTATTCGCAAACTCCTCATCATGACGGGTCAGCAGGTCCTCCAATGCCAATCGATAATGGTCTATCGTGGTCTTCGTCTGAAATTCAGGGTACTCTGTATCCGCTCCCGAAATTCGCGCTCTACCAACTCTACGGCGTACAGAGCAATCATATTCCTTGCCATTGTCCTCGAACACACCGTCAAGGATCACATCATCACCAAGAAGACCTGCACCTGGATTTAATAGCGTGTAGATCGCTAACCCCAGCGTACTTTTACCATAACCATTCGGCCCTTGGATTACGTTGATGTCCTTGAGGTCAGTAAGCGAAACGGTATGCGTTCTACGCGAAATCCCACGGGCATTTTGAACATCCACCGATTTGATTTTGATGTTACGTGAGCTCATTTCTGTTGCTCCAGCATGGAATTTATAATTAGCGCCAATTGCTTACGGACTCGGTCTATCTGCCCACTTAGCACGTCATCCATTCCTTCTGTACTTCCGCGTTGCCGCTTAAAGCACTGTTCCTCCAACCCCTGCCATTGCTCCAGTAAGCCTTCTACCCATTCAGGATATGTACTGTTCTCCAAGGCAGACATCAGATTGACCGCCTTGGCCAATGCAGTCGTTTGCCCCTCATAAATAGTCGGATCTAAACGGGGGGTCACCACAATGGATGCTTTGTCGATTCGAGTCGTCACATCTGGGATACTCAGATCGAGATCAGTAAGCTTTTCCAAAGCCACTTGAACTTCTTCTGGATCGTTGCAATCTCCCGTTACTTGGACTCGGAGCGATAACGACTGTAACGCATGACCTGAAGCGTCTGCTAACTCTTCCGCCTTCTCATGAATCGCCTTGATGACAAATGCTTGTACGCCGCCATCTTCCTCACAATCACTGATGTCGATCGGGAACTGACTATATTTCACACTGGAAAGCTCAATCAGTTCCGGTAGTCTTCCAGCGGCACTGTCCAGTAGCCACACACCATGAGCACCTTGCTCGCCGGGATCCAAGGCTTGCGGGGAACCAGGATACAACACCCACGGCCGTTCAGAATGGCGGATTTTAGGCACATGAACGTGGCCTAACAACCATCCGTCTACGTCTTTATTGGACAATTCTGCCAGATTCAATGGTGCGTATTTACTGGAGGTATCGTCAAGATCTCCATGGATCATGCCGATTCTCAAATCAAAATCGTCCAGCTCACCTACCGCGTCAGAATAATCATTGACAGGGTTTGTCTTTTGAGATGGCGATCGAAATGACCAGCCGTCGACTCGCAGTTTTTCATCCCCCACAGGAATCACTTGTGATTCCCATTGACCATCTTTCCCAAGGAGAATGAAGGCGCCGTCCTGTAACAATGTGGCTAGTTGCGGCAGTACCTTTGCGTCATGATTCCCAGCTACTGCAATCGTAACGACTCCAGCCTGTGCCAGTTGTTCAACGCCCCTTTTCAGGGGCCCTTGTGATTCAAAAATACGATTGCTTTGGTCAATCACATCTCCAGCCAAGAGTACGGCATGAACGCCTTCAGAAATGGCCAATTCCACCATCCGATTCCAGCATGCAATGGCAGAATGCCGAGCCCCATCACTTACTCGTGAGGACCAACGCCCCAGATGTAAGTCAGCTGACATCAATAACTTCATCGTGATTACCTAAACTGTTTCTGACTGAACTACTGCAATATGGCTCTGGCTTTATTACTACGCTATAAAGCCGAAGTTCCGACATGCCATCGAAAACTCCGGAGATTCCGTCCTGCATGGCGCTAAAGACCATGCCTATAATAGGTACTTCAACCTGTAACCAAGTCTCTATCTTAATGGATTTAACAAGTTTTGCTCAAAGCCACTCTATCATCGACAATCCTAGGATTAGTTTTGCTTCTTCATGCGAGTTCTGCACTGCATGCTCAGGGACGGGAATTGACGCCAGATCGCGTCAATCAGCGAGTCCAAGCCGCCGCTGTCGAAATCCTGGTCAATGGACGATTAGCCGGATCCGGAGCTATTATTGACCGCTCAGGGATTGTCTTAACCGCTGCTCATGTCGCCAACGGCAAGGACTTGAGCATTGAAGTGCTGCTAGGGACGAATGACCGAATCACTGCTGAAATTCATGCCAAGGATGCCAGCCACGACATCTTACTACTCAAGCTCCCTGCAAAAACCGGTGGTTATCCGACGCTTACTCTTGCCAAACGTCCGCCATTGGTAGGTAGTAAAGCATACCTCGTAGGCTCTCCAATCTTTCGCCATCGGTTGTTTTTTACAGGGACTGTGAGCCAAACCAAGGTATCCGCCGAGTTCCTTAAACCACATTATGTGCAAGTGTTCTATATTCAGTCCGCATCACCGCATGGCACGTCCGGCGGCGCATGGGTAAACGGCCACGGCCAACTCATTGGACTCCAGTCCGCCATGCTCTTTGTAAACAACGCACCTCACGGAATAGCCTTCGTAGCTCCGCTAGATGCCATTAAGTCACTTAAAGAGAACCCACGGACAGTCGCAGTTGCATCCACAGGATTTGCAGTGGAGGAACTTTGGGAACAGCCTCCTAAATACCTCGAACAGGTCACCGAAGGAACCGCAGGAGTTGTAATCAAATTCATCGTTCCAGGGTCGCCTTTGGAACAAGCGAAGGTTCCGGTAGGAGCGATTCTTACCTCGATTGACAGCAAAATGATTCGCACGAGAGACGAATACGTCGATGCAATTCGACAACACGAACCCGGTGATGTCCTCGCGTTGAAAATCCGAGCTCCCAACAATGAAACCGAACAGGAATTCAAGTTCAAACTCGGCTCACTGCAATAGGCTCTTATACTGGATGACTACTGTTTGGGATATGCCGCCTCAAGCTCTTTGTTCGTGTTGTTGGCGTGGCTTTCAATGTTTGTTAGTTCAATGGCCTTTTCGACCAATGGGATCGCTTGCTTAAAAATCTGTTTGTTATCCCTCGTCACTCCGACTGCGTATGTTTTTTTTAAAAGAATCATTATTTTTGCGCAAAAGCGGAAGGGGTTAATAACAATCACGGTAAATAGCAAAAAGAGTAGGGTTGTGAGGTATTGCATGTGTTACATCCAATGCAAAATCCCTAAAAAAGCGGTGTCTCCCGGACTTCCGGAAAGACACCGCTTGTTATAAATGCTCTATCGCTAAGAGATAAACTCTAGGTTATTAAACCTCGAGAATCTCATAACCCTTACGACGCTCACGCGACTGCATTGCAGCAGCCTGATCATCACCGACGATTTTTTCCTTCTTTGGATCCCATTTGATCTTACGACCTAAGCGAGCAGCAATTGCGCTCAGATGGCAAGCAGCCATCGCTTGAACGTGACTGAATGGATCCGAAACGGTCAAACCGCCTTCGCGAATACAGCGATAGAAGTTGTTCTTATGCCCTTCGTGAGGTTTCCCTTTATAAAGTGCACTGACGTCCTCATCACTGTAAACGTCTTTATCCCAGTTTTCCTCAATTGGAGTTCCGACGATCTTACCACGGTTAACAAAAATTCGACCTTTGGTTCCTTCAAAGGTAATGCCATTGTCTCCATGACTCGTCACGTCCATGGTGATACCATCGGAGAACTTGTGGATGACAGAGAATTTATGCGACGTATTGTAGCTATCGTCTACAAGAGGATTTCCATCCTTGTATTCAACAGGGTGCTCACAATTCGTACCGTCAATTTCAACCGGTCCTTGCTTCGAACCGTTCTTATTAAGAGCCCACATTGCGATATCTACGTGATGAGCTCCCCAGTCGGTGAACTTACCACCTGAGTATTCATACCACCAGCGGAATTCATAATGACATCGTCTTTGACGATATTCTTTGACTGGTGCCTGACCTTGCCACATTTCCCAGTTCAACTCCTTAGGAACTTCGGCGATCGGGAATGGGCCGCCTGTGGGCGAACCGTTGATACCTACGGTGACGTGCTTAATATCACCGAGCAAACCCTTTTGCACCATGTTTACCGCTCGCATGAATTTGTTGCGGTCACTACGCTGCTGAGTTCCTACAAGAAACGCTAGGTCTTTGTGCTTTTCACAGGCACGACGAATCAGCTGATTCTCTTCCAATGTTAATGTAAGTGGTTTTTGCACGAAGACGTGCTTACCAGCTTCCAATGCTTCCACTGCGATCTTAATGTGCCAGTGGTCTGGAGTTACGATACTGACGACATCGATATCATTACGGTCCAAAACCTTGCGATAGTCCTCATATGCATCGGCCTTACCACGACCAATATTGCCGTCATTTTTAGCTCTTAATGCATGGCGTTCGTCAACATCACACACGGCAACAATATTACCAAAGTTGGCGTGACCACGAGCGTCTCCCGAGCCCATACTCCCAACGCCAATACACCCAATATTGGGGCGGTCATTCTTATCCTGGTTGGCAAAAGCTTTAGCTGACCAGTTGAAGTATGGAGTGGCTACGGCTGCACCGGTTGCAATAGCGCTAGATTTGATAAAGTCACGGCGTGTTCTCTTATTCGTCATTACGAATCTCCTAATATTAGCTCCGCTCAACTGCGGCGTACTTTTTTTGAATGTGTGTCTATTATATAAGTTTTCTTTAGTGAAACGAGACTACTTAAGAGGTATTTATATCGGCCACTCTAGGGAGTGACTGCCTCAGATTCCGGCAAACGATTGGGATCTTCGTCTCCTGTTTCACCGGGATCGTCTGGAACGTCAAACAACCCGCCTCCGTTGCCGGAACCGCCACTTTGCCCAGGACCATTCGGTCCACCTGCCCCGCCTTGGCCACCATTGTTGCCTGCCCGTGCTGCGCGAGTCGCCGCCAGAATCGCCTCCATGGCATCCATAAACTCTTGCTTCGTTACTTCCATGTCTCCGTTCGAATCAAAACGCTCGAGGTTATCACGTAAGCGATCGCCAAATTCCTCATCAGTTAGCGTTTCGTCGCCGTTTGTATCCAATTCCTGAAAGCGATCCTCCGGATTAAAACTTCTTCGCTGACCGTTTCCGCCGCCTTGACCACCTTCTCGGTTACCACTGCTCATTCCCGGACCGCTCATCGGCGTTCCACCACCTTGCATCATAACGTTATCGCTCGGAGCTCCTTCACCGCCGCCTCCGTCATTATTGGCTCCACCAGCGCCTCGCGAATTTTCTAGCGGGGCTGGTTTCGGTGTCCAAAAATAGTAACTCTGTTGTGTCACATTCAAAGTCGTCAAAACTGGATTCTCCCTAGAACCTCCAGCATGATAATCCACGACTAGCCAGTACGAACGCAGGCCTGAGCTCTTGGAAAAGACTTTAATCTTGAATCCAGAACGCGATTCATCGAGAGAATAACCTCGCTCTTCCAACCAGCTATCCACACCTTGTCCCTGCTGCATCATCTTCAACGCCACAGGGTCCGACTCCATCTGTGGTAATCCTTTGCTGTGTGTCAACGTACTAAACAAAACCTGACTCTCCTGCTCCCAGGAAGTGCGCAGGCGATAATCATTTAATGCGAATATTGCAAAGACAAGTAAAACGCCATAGATAATGACTCGTTGCTTGGTATGGCTAGATTTCACATCTGATTCACCAGTCTCAGAAGCGGTGTCGAGTTTACTCTCGGCCGATCCCTGCTTGGAATCTAACGGACTTAGTTCGCTTGGATCGTTCAATGGGGTGAGAGCCTTGCTTGCTTTGAATTATAGGAAAGAAACGTTATTTCACTCAGATTTTCAAATCCAAGTCGAATAAATAAGCATCCATCCTATCACACTATTCCTTCCAATGACGATTTCAGGATCAAAGACGTGGAAACGCTCAACAGATTGTCACTACTGACATTTTCTGTTTAGGTATTTTTCATCGACTCGCTAGAATATTGACATGGCTAATGATAATGACAAAGAGGAACTTTTAGGAAAGCTTGGACATCAGCTCCTTGTGCTAGCTACCAGTACAAATGGATTACAGCCACACGACATAGCAGCGGCCCTCGACAGATTCAATCAGGAACACGAAGCATCTATTAACTGGGATGATGCGGCATTCATGATCGACCGACTACTAGCTCTTACAGCCTCAGCTTCTCCCTTTGATTCATGGATTCCACAAAAGTACCATTTTCTCAAGACGCTGGCTAAGGGAGCAACGGCGGAGGTCTCGCTGGCCGAAGATCGCGAGACGGGTCAACAGGTGGCGATCAAGCTCATCAATCCAAATGAGTCGCTACCCAGGGTCAAACAAGAGTCCCAAATATTAAAATCACTACACTCTCCATATATCGTGACGTTACTCGACACCTATTTCAATGAGAGTCCAGCGGGACAGGCTCGAGCTGCGATTGTCATGGAATATGTAGAGGGAAATTACCTTAATGAGATCATTCATCAAAACGACGGACGCCCTCATCCAATCGAAGAAGCAACTCGCTGGATGATACAGGCATCTCTGGGTTTACGCGATGCACATAAACAACGAATCATTCATCGGGACATCAAGCCAGCCAACTTAGTCGTGGATGCTAAAAACCGCTCTGTCAAACTTCTTGATTTCGGCTTGGCGTCTAATCTGGACCGGAGCGGCACGCTCACTCAAAAAGGGGAATTCCTCGGGACACCTCATTACATCTCACCGGAACAAAGCAGAGACCCGACAAATTTGGATCCTCGCAACGACGTTTATAGTTTTGGTGCAACCTTTTACCATCTGCTGACAGGTACGACACCATTCGAAGGTGATTTCATTGACATCATCGGACACCATCGCCATTCATTGTTGGAATCTCCGTTGGCTCGCAATCCAAATCTTCCTAAGCGAATTAATCGCATCATCGAAAAGTGCATGGCAAAGCAGGCACGTGACCGATTTACCTCGTTTGATGCAATATTAGAAGAATTGACTCCAGAGCCCCTACAATCTCCACCGGCAACACCTATGGAATATGCGTCATCTGCCGGCGCCGTCTTCGAGGAGGGCGATCTACAAAGCGAGATGTCAACTTCACGGATTAGTAAATTCCGAAAAGAGCCTACTGCTAGTCGCCTGACAAAACAAATTCACCTTCAAGGCGGGCGGTCAATTGAAGTCTTCCATGGAGACCTCTTGGATAACGGCCACGGTTTTGAAGTCATCGTCGTGTGTGACGACAGTCAACTAAGCATGGGCGGAGGTACAGCCAAACGAATCTTGGAGGCCGCCGGCGTTGAATATTTCCAGCAGACGCGACAACTTGCTCCGGCAATGCCTGGACGCGTAGTCACGTCCACCGCAGGCAACCTTAGGCAAAGGTCAATCTTCCACGCAATCACGATGTCAAGACAGCCAGAGCAATCACGAGCACTCACTCCGACTCCTGACCTAATTCGCAGCTTATTGGATTCGTGCTTTTACCATGCCGAGTCACTAGGAGTTTCCACAATCGCTTTGCCACTGCTCGGAAGTGGGTACGCGGGAATGGATACGCAAGTTTGTTACGACACGATGATTGAGCATGTTTCCCGAGAACTGGATTTCGGACTTACGCCCATACGTACTGTGCGTATCGTATTACAACATGAGGTAATTCTGTAGATGTCGCTGCACGATTCGACGTTTGACTCCATTCGCCCAAACAATGAACTCGGGCATGGATCGATCACACTGAAAATCCAACAGGCCGCCACGGGTAATGAAGACGCTCAGCAAGTACTTTTTGTTGCGGTCATGGACGAACTCAAGGCGTCGGCAAGACGAATAATAAAGCAGTTTCCTCGCATCAAAAGCCTAGATGCGGACATGTTGGTTAATGACATTTACGAGACGTTACTCGGAATACTCATTAGTAAGCAGTTTGAAAACCGTGAACACTTTTTCGCCATCGCCTGTAAGAACTTTCGGTGGACTTTGCTCGACATCGTCAACGAGAAGACCATTGAAACCGAACCGCTGATCGGAGACCACGACGGCGAAGATGGAAGACAGGACGAATTCGAAAATGAAGAGTTCTATCGATTTGCTCTGAAGTATCTCGACGACATCGACCCCGAACTCGCTATGATCGTCGATCGCCACCTTGTGCTCGGCATGTCCTATACCGAGATTTCTGAACAAACCGGCATCGCCCGCAGCACTGTACATGAGCGATTTAACAAGGCCACTCAATTGCTGAAAAAACTATTTACCGATTAAACCACTTTTCCCTTCCAGTTTTCCGGACGCTCACCCCCTTTCTCACTCTTACTTACTGGGCAGCACTGCCAACAGATTGTAAAGGAGAACTCAAATGAGCAGTTTTAATAAAGTAATCATCATGGGGCGACTCACTCGAGATGTCGAATTAAAAAGCGTTAACAACGGTACGAGTTTGACGCAAATTGGGATCGCGGTGAATGAACGTCGTAAAACTCGGGACGGCACGTGGCAGGACAATGTCCATTTTCTCGAAGTGACATTCTGGGGCAAACAGGCGGAAGTCTTGTCACAATATATGGAAAAGGGACAACCCCTTCTCATCGAGGGTCGGATAAAGCAGGATCGATGGGAGTCCGACGGACAAAAGCATAGTCGTCTCAAAATTCATGGTGAGAAATTCAGCTTCGTCGGCGACCGGCAGCATGGCTCTGAAGTCATTCTTCAGGAAAACCCTTCCCACACGAAAAAACGAACTCCTGTCTCGCCCCCCGATGACGACATTCCCTTCTAACTGGCTGTCGCAGTTTGTGGTTGGAATTAAGTTGATGCGGCGAGGCAACGGGGCATTGTGATATAATATCGGCATGAAAAGCATGCTTAATATTAACGACCAATCCATGGACGACTGTTACGGAAAAACCTCCAGACACGCGTATCTATTTCTGCTGACCACTGCGCTGCTGTTTGGGGTTGTTCCTTATTTTATGAACACCGCCAGTGCACAGTCATCAGCGGAGCCTCCGACTGTCTTCCCTAATCAAATCCTCTTGGTAGGGCCTGAGAGCTCACAGCAGATCGTAGTAACACAACGACTCAGTGATGAGCGACAGGCAGATTTGACTCGGACGGTTACCTATCAATCGACCAACAAAGAAATCGTCAGTGTTAACAGCTACGGTGTCGTCATTCCCAGGAGTGAAGGCGTTGCTGAATTAATTGTCAAACATCAACAATGGACACAGACTCTCCCGGTTACCGTCACCGGTCTTAAATCTCCCAAACCGGTAAGCTTTCGGAGTGACATCCAACCAATTCTCACTAAAGCCGCCTGTAATTCGGGCGGTTGTCACGGTAAGGCTGAAGGACAGAACGGATTTAAACTGAGCGTATTTGCATTCGACGATGAGTTTGACCATGATTCGCTAACCCGCCATGGACGCGGAAGACGCATTAATGTCGCCGCACCTGAATCGAGCCTCCTGCTACGCAAGGCAACCGGATATATCCCACACGGGGGTGGCCGAAAAGTGCCCAATGGCAGTTTGTGGTATAAGCAACTGACTCGATGGATTGGTGAAGGCGCCATGCTCGATGCTCCGACAGTTAATGACATTGCCAAACTCGAAGTTTACCCACAAGAAATTCAAGCCGAAGCTAACTCCGGATTGCAAATCCAGGTCTACGCAGTATCCCCAGACGGCACTCGCCAATGCGTAACTCGCGAAGCCGAATTCTTCTCCAATGCGGAAGCAGTAGCTCGGCCCGACGAAAATGGCTGGGTACATGTAGAAGACGTGCCCGGCGAGGCGGCGATCCTTGTTCGGTACCGTGGTAAAGTGGAAATCACCCGCGTGCGATTGCCTCAGAATTATCAATTCACCCCACCGAAGTCGCAAAACCAAATCGACCAACTTGTCTGGAAGCGGCTGCAAACCTTGGGAATTGAGCCTAGCCCAGTTGCCGACGATGCCACCTTTATGCGGAGAACCTATCTCGACGTTATCGGAACGCTCCCAACAGCCGACGAAGCTCGCAAGTTTCTCACCGATCCTTCACCGCAAAAACGAGCGATATTAATTGACCAGCTACTCCAACGGTCTGAATACGCCGATTTCTGGGCCATGAAATGGGCCGATATTCTACGAGTAGACAGAGAGATTATTAAATCGCCGGGGACCATCGCCATGACTCGCTGGCTCCGAACACAATTTGCCAACAATCTACCCTACGATAAGTTCGTAGGTGAAATCGTCACTGCCCGAGGCAATACAAATAGCGAATCCCCCGCTGCCATGTATCTGGTCCATAACGATCCTGAAAAACTTGCCCGCAGTATCAGCCAGGTCTTTCTAGGTGTTAGGATTGAATGTGCTCAATGTCATCAACACCCATTCGAACGCTGGGGCCAAAAGGACTACTTCGCTTTTGCCGGATTCTTTTCGGGAGTGAAAAACAAAAAGCTTCCGTCAGCCGGCACTAAGATTTATGACGATGCAGGAAGTGATCTCACACATCCACGAACAGGTGAAGCCGTTCCGTATGCAGGCCTCGGAGCTCCTGCCGTAGAAACTGAAGTGGAAATCGAACCGCGAGCCCGTCTGCCAATTTCTCGACGAGACGCTCTGGCGACCTGGATCACCGATCGCAACAACCCCTTCGTAGCGCCGATGATCGTCAACCGTTTGTGGGCTCATTACTTTGGCAAAGGACTGGTAGACCCGATCGATGACATTCGTGAAACCAATCCTGCCAGCAACGAACCTTTAATGGACTATTTAACAAACTATCTAAAAGAAAACGATTACGACCTTAAGAAACTAACCGCACTGATCCTCAACAGCGCTACGTATCAACTTTCCCCCATCACCAACCAATCAAACGAGCAGGACCAACAGAATTTTTCACACGCGGTTTGGCGTAGTCTTCCCGCAGAAGTCCTGCTGGATGCAATTTCACAGGTTACCGATATCCCCGAACACTTCAACGGATGGCCGGAGGGATATCGAGCTATAGAGATTTGGGACAACCGAATGCCCAGCTATTTTTTCCGAGTGTTCGGCAAACCACAGCGGGTAAGCGTCTGTGAATGTGAACGGGGAACAGAGCCCAGTATTGCGCAGGCATTACACCTTATGAATGCTCCGGAATCAATTACCAAAATCCAACATCGTAACGGCCGAGCCCGGCAATTGGCTCAGTCGTCACTTACAGAAGATGAAGTCATTGAAACGCTTTACCTAACCACTTTTACTCGCTTTCCTAATCAGGATGAACTTGCGTTGATGCGAACCGCGTTTGCTGATGCTGGTGTTACAAGGCAAGAAGCGATCGAGGATATCGTCTGGGCATTACTGAATTCGCGAGAATTCGTCTTTAATCACTAACCGCTGCGTTCCTTCTTACAGCAGTGCCTTTGTCGTTTTCCCTACGCTTACGGGGGGTATCACGCGTCTTGTGAACTGGACTTATCAAAGCTTTGCGCAGTATCATTCTGAGACAGGTGGTACAATAAGGTGATCGAATCAACTCTTGATTTGTGGTTAATTATTTGGAGCGATGAACATGTTTAGAATTCCTTTCGGTCGTCTAAGCAAAAACTGTAGTAAGGTTTCTCGTCGAGATGCGCTAACTGTAGGTGCCACGGGCCTATTCGGCGGACTTTCGCTCCCGGGACTGTTGAATTTACAGGCGAATGCGGCTAATACTGTAAGCCCAAAGGCAAAGTCTTGTATTTTCATCATGCTCGAAGGTGGTCCTAGCCATATTGACATGTGGGACCTAAAACCAGATGCACCAGCTGAAATACGCGGTCCATTCCATCCAATTTCGACCAATGTTCCAGGAACTCAAATCGGCAACATCATGCCGTATTGCAGCAAGATCGCAGACAAATACACGATCATGCGTAGCCACAGCCATGGCGACAATGCACATCAAACTGGACGCCACTGGGTTCTCACAGGCTATGCGCCCAATTTCCCGGATGGCCAAGCCAAAGGGATTCCCTTTAACGAACTATACCCTTCTATCGGATCGATCATTTCGAGGGAACTTGGGCACCGGGGCGCGGTTCCGCCATACATTGAGGTGCCTGAACCACTTGGGCCCGGCGGACCAGGTTACTTTGGAGCACAATACGCGCCATTCACAATTGAAACAGACCCTGTTGAACCAACATTTGAAGTCCGCGATCTAAATATTGCCAAAGGTATCAATCCTCAAAGATTCGACCGGCGCAAACGATTGCTCCAAGGAGCCGACTCTCTGGGAGCAGGAAAGAAGAGTGGTGGCAAAGCGGCTACCATGCAAACTTACTATGAAAAAGCCTTGGAATTGGTCACCAGCCCTGAAGCCAAAAAGGCATTCAAACTTAAGGACGAAAAGGAAAACGTTCGTGAACGGTATGGAATGACATCCATTGGTCAATGCAGCCTCTTGGCGCGGCGACTTGTCGAAGCTGGTTCTCGCTTCATCGGAATATCGCACGGCAGTTGGGATACTCATGTTGACAATTTCACAGGCCACGAAAAAGCATTAGTCCCGCCTACCGATCAAGCCTTTAGTGCTTTAATAGAAGATCTCGAACAACGAGGGATGTTAGAAGACACACTCGTCGTCATGATGGGCGAAATGGGAAGAACACCTCGAATCAACAAAGATGCCGGCCGAGACCACTGGTCCATGTGCCAAACTGTTATTTTCTCTGGCGGCGGAACGAAATCCGGAATGGTGATCGGAGCGAGTGACAAAACTGCTAGTTACCCCACCACAACACCTTATAGTATCCAAGATCTACTTCATACTATCTTGAGTTTGATGGGAGTGAATCCTGGCAAGATTTATGAAACTCCGTTAGGCCGCCCTGTTCCACTGGTCAATGGTGGCTCGATGATCACTGAGTTGCTGGCTTAGTCATTGCCTGTTTTATAACTTCACGATTTCGTACTGAATCAATGAATCGCCACTTGAAATCACTTCTCGCTTTAGTCGCTTGTTTTGTCACGAGTATCGCTCAGGCACAGGCCCCGACATTGGGCTATTTATACCCACCAGCAGTCGAGCGAGGCAAAACCACGAACGTCCAGCTTGGTGGTTTCGACTTAACTCCTGACATGCAGGTTTTTGTCCATGACTCACCTGCCGTTCTGCAAATCACTGGAGATTTGGGAGAACACCTCGTCCCTCCTCGACCGTACTGGGAAGGTCCGCGCATCTTCATGGGCGCACTGCCTCTCCCACGCGAATTCCCTGCCACCGTTCAAGTGCCAGCAGATCATCCGACTGGGCTGGTTCGTTGGCAGTTGGCGAATGCCAATGGAGCGACCGGAACGGCAACATTTTTCGTTAGCTCGCATCTCGAAGTAACCGAATCGCGATTTCGTGACATGCCGATGTCCATACAAGAGATACCGGTTGGGATATCTGGGAGATTGTCACGCCTAACCGAAAAGGATTCCTATCTTGTAACTTCACCATCAGATACAGAAATTACAATCGATGCATTTGCTCGGCGTTTAGGAAGTGATCTCAATTTAGCCGTCCAGGTATTTTCCAATGACGGCCGGCAACTTGTGGATGAAGTCGATACAGAAGGCCGTGACCTGAAACTCGCCTTTGCCGCGAAGGCCGGCGAAACATACAAAGTCATTGTGCACGAAGCTGATTTTCGAGGCGCAGCACATTTTGTATATCGCCTAGCGATTTCCACTAATGCCGAGGAAAGTACAAGCGAAGGCACGTTAGTTCTCGCAGCAAGTGGTTCTGCCGAGCATCAGCAGCAACTCATCGCTGGTAAGCATTACCGATTTGAGGCGAGGAGTCAGGCGATAGGGTCCAACCTTGACTTACAAATTGAATTATTGGATGCCGAAGGAAACTCTTTAGTTAAGAATGATGACGCCAATCCCGCAACAGTCGACGCATTGATACGGTTTACTCCTAAAGAGGACATGGTAGTCACGGGAATAGTTGAGGGCTATTCTAATGGCGGATTGGATCGCCGATATGAGTGGATTGCAAGCGAAGAAGCTTCAGGTTTTTCCTTATCGGTTAGCCAAACCTTAAAGGCTGATCTTGGCACAAAGCTCACCATTCCCGTCACCGTTGCCGCTGTGGCAGGATTTAAGTCGGATATCACATTAACCGCTGAAGGCTTACCAGCTGGGGTAACACTCCCAGCCGAGCCAGCTGTTATCAAAGCAGGTCAAGCCAAAGGAAATCTCGTACTTGACGTTGCTGCTGATACCGCAACAACTGCCGCGCCGATCCGCATTGTCGGAAATTCCACGGCTAACGAAGAAACCGGGGCTCCCGCTTTGACCGTCGTCGCCACGGGCCCAACCACAGGTAATTTGGCGGTTCGCGATCCTGCTGGTGAAAAAACGGAGGCCATTCTTTTAGCCTTAACCATGCCTGCTCCTTTTGAATTAAATCTCATCGACAAGAATCGACAAAGAGTCGTTTCTCGTGGTACCACCTATCCAGCTCCCTACATCCTGAATCGTAATGAAGGTTACACCGGAACTGTCCGTTTTGTAATGGCGGCCAAGCAATCTCGTCATCGCATGGGGATAACAGGACCGATCATGGAAGTACCAGCCGGCCAGCGTGAAGTCTTCTACCCATGCTTCATGCCTGAGTGGTTAACAACGGATCGCACAACCCGCATGGTCGTCTACGGTTACGGCGAAGTCACCGACCCCAAAGGAAACGTTCGACATATTGGTAAGAACTCAGATGCTCGCATTACCATGATCATGGAAGGTGCATTATTGAAACTAAACCACTCCGCCGAAGAAATCACGATTCAAGCGGGAGATAGTTTCAGTGTGCCTGCCAACATTCTGCGTAGTCCCAAACTTCAAACTGACGTACGATTAGATCTTGAGTTACCTGAAGCATTACAGGACCTGATTCACTGTGAGCCAGTGATTCTAAGTTCCAGCCAACATCAACACGCATTGGCAATCAATACGACTGCCGATGCTCGCCTTCATGGAACGATTCCAGTTACCATTCGCGCCACAACTTATCAGGACGGCAAATGGCTGGTGAAGTCGATCGTGGATGTAAACGTTCACTTTAAGTAGAACGTCGAAGCCGCAGCCATCTACGCATCATCGATAGCTCACCTTGCGATGAGACAGACGCGGCAACTCCCGTGAAGGCGCGTCTACTGGTGCAAGCAGATTGACTTGATATTGGTATTCGCAACCGGACTGCCAAACTCGATAGGCAAATTGCTCGCGTTCAATCCCAATCACCGAACGATTTCGCTCATGCAATCGCCCCTTAAAGTTTGGATAATCAATATCAACAACTTGCTCACGCATGAAAGCTCCAAACACTGCCCGGGGCACTTCCACCCGAAACCTATAGTCCGCATCCGGCATCACGATAATGTCCTGGCCGGCAAAATGGGCCATCCTTTCTAGGTCATCACGCGCCCGTGACCGGACGACCAAACAATCAGAATCATCTCGATGTTCAACCACACTTAAGAATCCGTCTTGTGTAAAAATCCACATTTCATTTTCCTCTCTCTTACTCTCTCTTACTCTCTCTGTTTTTGTGTTCCAGTCTTCCAATTGTCTTTTCTTGCGCAACTTACTACCTGAATGACTGACTCTATAAATCCGCGTCTGCATACCAAGCACTCCACAGGATTAATTGTTTGAATATTTACCGATCAAGCCGGACTACTTAAGTCAACAGCTTTAAAGGACTGACATCCTCGCAGACAAATTGCAATCATCTGTCTCGCTCTTTTAAGGACTACACCCAATCGATTCGCAATCAGGTGGCGGAACAATCAGGCAGACAGTTTGGTATGGGAGGCGGTGGGCCTCTACATAGGTAAGAGTTAAATAGCGTCTACCGTCCGGAGAAATCTGTCTATTTTTAGAAACTATTGGCACGTCCAGGCATTTGATTATTGAATTCCGGCGCAGCAGCTCTGCTCCGACTGACCTATCAGTGAATTTATTTGAAGGCACTATCAATAGAGCTCTTATTTACTTGGGTCTTACCGGAGAAGCGTCCCCAATAAATTTCCTGTTCCGATCGCGCGACCACGTTCATCTCTTGTAGTGTTTGTGTCGGGATCATAACTCCCCAAGTAACGCCCCTTAGCATCACGTGTGTATTGTATACCACTAGGTTTGGTTTCGATCATCCCCAGCACTCGCCCCCGAGCGTCTCTCAGAATTTGGTTACCCACAGGCTATTCTCCGTCTTGCTTGTCGCTGAGTAGATTCCCAATGGAATCCTCTTCAGCTAGACACTATTCCTCGGCAACAATTTATTTCGGCATAGATTCACGCCATCAATGCCCCATTTAATCAGCCACAAACAGGATTCCGCAAACTATTTTCCTCTTTTTTCATTTTTCTCCCGGACGCAAAACCAAATTTACGTCTTACCTCTGTGAAGGCATTACTCAAGGACACTTGTCCCCAGCGCAGTAGTAACACAAACAACCAGAACCACAGCACTCGGCTGGCCGATGGGTTAGCAACGAAACTGCTTTAACTTCACAGGAGCACATTCAATGACCCAACCACCCAGAAAACAATCCACGAACGAACAAGATCAGAGCCATTCTCTAGATCAATCGTTACGTACTCAGGGCCGCCGTCGGACCGGCCTCTCAGATGACGCTCGACAGCAGGCAGAACGGCAATCGCCTGACGATGTGTACTCTGCTGAAACGCATCGTCAGGCACCGCCCCTACCCAAGAAGATCGGGTTTGGAAAACTACTCAGAGCCGGAGCGTTAACAGTTGTGCCACTTAAAAGCAGTAGGCTACTCCGCAAGAAACCCGCTGTAAAAATCGGGCATCGTCAATTAACCAAAGGTAAGGTAGTGATCACTGAGGTTGGACAACAGGGATTCGTCCCACGACTCCGAGCTGAGAATCGAACGAAGTTCTTTGTTCTTCTGATTGAAGGCGATCAACTATTAGGAGCCAAGCAAAACCGAATTTGTAATTCAACGGTCTTACTAAAGCCCAACGCCGTAAGTGAAATCCCTGTTTCCTGTGTTGAAGAAGGACGTTGGCAACATGTTTCTAAAAACTTCAGTTCCAGCAATTTCCATGCAGCCCCTACACTTAGGCGAAGATTGGCCGAATCTAAGAAGCACACCAGACAAGCGTCACATGGGCAACGGGCTCACGAATCTAATCAAACCATAGTTTGGAATGAAGTCCAGGAGTTTGCATCCTGCGCAGGCGTTCATTCCGAGACACAAGCAATGGAGGAGGTATTTGAGAAGTCGCGGGAACGGCAACCTGTTCAGCAAAGATTAGAATGCCCCAAAAATACCAATGGCTGGATTCTCGCAATCGATGGCCGGGTCGTATCGGTCGATCTGTTTGGGACACCCAAACTATGTCGCCAAGCATGGGATCGCATGGTGCACTCCGCCGCGATGGAGGCTCAGCTGCTCACTAACCGTCGCCTAAATAAGAAAGCTCGGCAAAATACAGGAAAACCAAACCTGCACTCAGCCCGGGATTCCGACACGCCCCATTTTGATGTAAACAAGCCTAAACACCTCAAATCCCTACTACGGCTCGTCCATTCCACCCATCTAGAACCGGTAGCGGCGGTTTGCGGTGGAACAGAGCAACGATTTGATGGCTCGCAATTTTCCGGATCTTACCTCACGCTTGATAACCGGCTTGTGCATCTTGGCATCAGCCTCTAAACGGGATGTTTCTTCATCAGAAAGGAGTACTAAAATAACCCATCAGGGACCGTTGATGGATTAACAGTAAACGCGACAGGTACAGCTATAATAGAGCCTAGTTGTGGATGGCACTGGTCTTACCCAGCCCCTCGCGCCGCTATCCACTCAACTATCATCCTGTTCCACTTACACGCGGACGCCCTGATTTCAGGTTCCATTAACTTGTGGTTATGCTATGACTGAACTAACAACCCTGACAGAATTAAATCAGAAATGGGAGGCCATTAAGGGCGAAATAAAAAACCAAACCACCATACGTATCCATCGTGCCTTGAGCTGGTTAAACCGCGCAGACCAATGTGATCGCGACGACTTAGATATTTCAATCCTCTGTCGTTGGATGGCTTTCAACGCTCTTTACGGACAGTGGGACCTCCATGATAAACAACCTTTATCAGAGAGAGAATCCTGGCGAGTTTTTGCTGACCGCATCATGGACATGGACCATCAAGAGCGACTGCCTTTTGTCCTCAGACGACAGCAGACGCGGATTCGCAACATGTTCGCCAATAAGTACCTAAATCCGCGTTTGTGGAGAAAGCATGTCATTGCGAACCATCAAGCGAAAGATCACTACGTAACCAAATACCAACAGTGGCGACAACAAAAAGAGTGGATAAATATTTTTGACGAGCTTCTTGAACGGATCTATTTGATCCGATGCCAACTAGTTCACGGGGCCGCTACCTATCAAAGCCACCTCAACCGAGAGAATGTTAATGACTGCAATATCATGCTCGAAGAACTGTTAAATACTCTTTGCGGCATTATGTTCGACAACGGTTTAGAAGAAGATTGGGGGATCATGTGTTATCCCCCTCTTAAAAATTAACATCCCAATTGGCGAGACATTTCCTCATGCAAAGCCCAATTACTTAGCATAGTTTTTCAACCAGGTTGCACCTGCAAATTCTACACGAAAAGTTACGATCCTCCTTTGCTCGGCTTCCGTTACGTAAACAGTCTTCCCATCCTTGCCACCGAATGCAAGGTTAGTGGGATGCTTACCAAGGACATCAATCTCCTGTAGAATTTTCCCCTTCGGGCTTAAGATCACCACAGTCCCTTTACCGTGACGCGTCACATACAGATTGCCTTTCACGTCGCAACGCATCCCATCGAATCCATGATCTTCAAACTTACGTAATAGTCGCTGATTGGAAATTTTCCCATCCTTGGATAAATCAAACTGCCACACATTACGTTGAACTGATTCGTTGACATACAACTTCTTGCCGTCCGGACTCACTTCGATTCCGTTCGTGGTTCCCATATTGCCGCTCAACAGCGACACTTTGCCCTGATTAGATATCCGCCATAGTTGTCCAGTGCTAGCCCCCCAATTCGGGTCGCTCGCATATAGATTCCCATCAGCGTCTATCGCTAAGTCATTAGGTTGATTCATTTTTGCTTCATGAGCAAATACAGACAGTTCTCCTGTCTTAGCATCAATTTTTAACACATTATGCTGCGGGTAATCCGCGATGAACATATTCCCAGCTCGATCAAAGCGGATCCCATTTCCAACAGAGCCCTCAGGCAAACGATGGGCTACTTTACCCTGACCGCCACCGTCTACAAAACCAATCGTCCCCTGCTCACTGAAATTGACCGCATAAACATTGCCTTGGTTATCAGCAGCGGGCCCCTCAATTCCACCGGTGAATTCCCCTGCCTTTGTGAGCACTTTTACTTGATACAATTCTTCACCATAGGCACTCCCTATCGCAATAAATAAAAACAAAGTCATTGCAACGAACCGAATCTTCATTTCCATACCCTCTTTCATCATATTTGTCTATTTATGCAAGGATGGCTTGAGCCACCTTGCCTCCAACATCAGTCAATCTAAAATCACGGCCTGCGTAACGGTAAGTCAGCCGTTCATGGTCTATACCAAGCAAATGCAGGACTGTTGCATGGATGTCATTCACATGTAACCGGTTTTCGACTGCACGAAAGCCAAAATCGTCCGTCGCACCGTAGGCCATACCCCCCTTTACTCCGCCACCCGCCATCATCATAGTTAAGCCATAGTGATTATGGTCACGCCCATTTCCATTTTCTGAAACGGGGGTTCGGCCAAACTCACCACCCCAAACGACAAGCGTGTCTTCCAACATGCCGCGTCGCTTCAAGTCTGCTAGCAAGGCAGCCATAGGTTGATCAATCGATTTCGCCAACGGCTTAACCGCAGTATTGTGTTTCGAATGGGTGTCCCATGGTTGACCATTTCCGTAATACACCTGGACAAATCGCACACCTCGCTCTACCAAGCGGCGAGCTAGCAGGCAACCATTGGCAAAATGCCCATTCCCGTATTCCTCTCGTGTCGATTCATCCTCCAACGCGATATTGAAGGCCTCACTGCCGGCCGTTTGCATCCGAAATGCTGTTTCCATACTCTGGATTCGCCCCTCCAGCTTTGGATCGCGAACTCGCTTCCTGAGATGCTCGGAATTTAGTTTGGCTAGCAAATCTAAATCTTCTCGTTGGACGTCGAGGGTTTGTCGGCTTCCACGCAAAAACGGAATCATTTTTTCCGGTTCAATTTTGGAATGATTTACATAACTTCCCTGAAATTGAGATGGGAGAAATGCACTGCTCCACAAAATTGAAAAACGAACCGGCCTTCCTGGACAAAGCACGACGTATCCCGGTAGATTTTCATTCTCCGAACCGAGCCCATACAACATCCACGAACCCATCGAAGGAACGGTCGGAGTGATCGAACCGTTATTCATTAAAAGCAACGCCGGGCCATGGTTTGGATTATCAGTATAGACGCTCCGCAATACGCACAAATCATCCGCATGTTGTGACAACCGAGGAAGCAGTTCACTAATTTCCAGCCCGGATTTGCCATGCTTGGAGTACTTAAACGGGCATTCTAGTAATCCACCCGTCTTCCGTTCCGTGCGTAATTCAACTTCCATTGGACGCTGGCCAGCATATTCGTTCAGCTTGGGCTTTGGGTCAAAGAAATCCCCTTGAAACGCTCCACCATTCATGAAGAGTTGGATGACTCGTTTCACTCGCGGCCGATGATGCACACCAGACTTACTGTCGGGAGCAGCTTTCAAAATATCCTGTAATGCAATCGCCCCCATTCCTCCGCCAAAGGATACGATTGCGTCTCGTCTCGAAAAAGAAGTATTCAACTTTGCCGTTCCCGGTTCTTTAGTTTCACTCAACAAACGCGAATTCATTGGAAATCAATAGTGCATGGATGTAGCGGGGCAATCTCTCAAATGGATCTTCTACAGTCGATAAATAATCGACCGCAATCCGAAGTTCCACTTCCGTAGGCAGACGCATAAACACCTGCTTATAGATTTCCTGAATCAAGGGCTCTATCGCAGTCACGTCTCCACGATCGAAATTATGGCCGGAAGCTAGGTGGGTTGCACATTTCCAAATAAACTCACTATTCAGAGCATAGAGTTGCTGTAATGGTGTATCTACATCCACTCGTTTGGGGCTATGCCCAGTAGGTTCCGGAAAACCATGCATTTTCAGGACGTCATGCAATTCCCTTCGCTTAACCATGGCATAAATAGTGCGGCGATAATTATTCTCGGCAGACAATTCCTGTGGTTCCCCTCCAATCACAGGATTTAACAGCCCGGAGACAGAAAGCATACCGTCCCGCCAGGCTTCGATATCTAGACGCCTTCGATTCGCTCTCCAGTAATTTAGATTATCCGGATCTCTTAATGCAGAGCGTTCATCAAATTCACTCCCTTGCTGAAAGGTCTCACTTTGCAAAATGATCCGATGCAGCCACTTCAATGACCAATTATTGACAATCAACCGGAGGGCGAGTGCATCCAACAACTCTGGATGCGTGGGATCACTTCCTTGCAATCCAAAATCACTAGGAGTATCAACCAAATGCTGACCAAAGTGGTGCCCCCACACTCGGTTCACCATCACTCGGGCAACCAGTTGCTGCGAATGGTTGAACATGGCGGTTGCGAGTTCTTGTCTACCGCTACCGTTACGAAAGTGATTACCCTGCGAATCAAACACACTTAAATAACGCCGTGCAATCACTTCGCCCTTATTCGCCGGATTGCCACGATGCTGTAAGGCAACGTCCACCATCCGATCTTCGTCAAAAACCACCTTCGACATATCTGCACTTTCTGCAATTACGCCAATACTCGCATCAACAATCCCCGGAACTTTAGGGACATCAGCTTCAGTGACTTTTTTTAACTCAGCAATTCGTTGATTTGCTTGCTCAATACGTTGATCGTGTACCGTTTTATCCTTTGCCGTACTTCGCGAGAGTTGCTCGCGTTGAATAAGACGATTCAAATCACCAATTTCGGCTACGGCTGCGACGATCGCAGATCGTGTTTCCTTAGAAACGATCGGAACGTCCAAGATCCTAGCATTGGCAAAGACTCCAGCCAATGCGTAATAATCCTTTTGGCTTACCGGATCAAATTTATGGTCATGGCATCGAGCGCAAGCTAAGGAGAGGCCAAGGAATGTTCGGCCTACCATATCAATTCGTTCCTCCCATTCCTCCGCAATGACCGTCTCAAGGACCACCGGAGCAAGCCTCGGCTCCTTCCAATAAGTCGGACTCAACCCTAGCATTCCTAGAGCACTCATATCCTCCGCGTCAGAATCAGCCATGACATCCGCTGCAAATTGTCGCTTTACAAACACGTCATATGGCACATCTTGATTCAACGCTTTGATAACCCAATCCCGATATCGCCAGGCACCCGCAGTACTTTTTAACCAACTGGCAGTTGTGTCGGTATAACGAACAAGATCTAACCAGTGTCTAGCCCATCGCTCGCCATATTTTGGATCGTCCAGATAATCATCCAGGAGATCTTCGTAGACCTCAGCCGTGGGATCGCTCCGAAACTTTTCAACTTCTTCAAAACTTGGCGGAATACCGGTGAGGCTCAGTGCTAGTCGTCTGACAAGGACTTCCGGATCTGCCTGCTGCTGGCTTTTGACTCCGTTACGCCGCTGGCGTCGGCGAATCCAATAATCAATGAGCTCAGAATCTGTTTTCCCTGGTCGCGAATCCGATAACGGCTGGAATGCCCAATGCTTTCTGCCTTCCGCAAAGTCAATTCCTTCCTCGTCATTAACTACAATTTCCCCTTCTGGCATTCGAGCTCCGTCCTTAATCCATTGCTCCAGGATTTGGACATCACCGTCACTTAGTTTATTGTCTGGTGGCATTTCAAGGTCAGGAATATCGTACTTTATGGCTTTAATCAGAAGGCTGTTTTCAGGATTCCCTTCGATGACAGCAACTCCCCGGTCCCCTCCGCCCAGAAGCGTGAATCGTGAATCCATATTGAATTCTGATTCCACCACTCCATGCTTTGCGCTGTGACATTCTCCACAGTGCTCAACAAGTAATGGACGTATTTTTGCTTCAAAGAATGAGTCATCAGCCACGGCAGAAATAGCCAGCAACATACTGGCCAAAAAACCGATCGCTCGATACCGTTCTGAATGTCTTGAATTGATCACGATTCTAATACCGTTGAGAACCACACGATTAGCAGTGGAGGCGGACTATTTCAATAATGGGTCAAGCACATTTGCATAAGCGTCTGCATACCGCATAAACCCCAGGTCATTTGGATGAGAGCCATCTGTAGCAGCCTCGCCATCCTCTCCTAGCAATTCTACGCCTTTAAGGTAATGCAGCCCTTCGATACCTGCTTTCACCAAAGCTTGATAACCTGCAAGGAAAGCTTTTTGATTTCCTTCGTGTCGAGTTCTCGTACTACTAAAGAAACGGGAATTAGTAAACCATCGATCCTCAACCATGACGATGGCCGCCTCCGGCTGAATTTCTCTAAGGCGTTTGATGAAGGGGATTGTCCGTTCAGCGACTTGCATCGGCTGTAGATTAGGCAGACAATCCACACAATAAACCGCGGCATCGATTTCCCCCATCAGTTCTGCCAACTCCATTTCCAATCTTCCATTACCAGAAAAGCCGAGATTGATAGTGGGCATATCGTAACGTCGGCCCAGAATTGCAGAGATGGACATACCTGGCCGGGAGGCACACGCTCCGTGCATAATCGAAGTACCGTAAAAAACGATTGGTTTTTCAGCGCGTGGTAACAACGGCGTAAAGGTTGCTCCCTGTTTGACACCGATGAGGAGTTTTTCGACTCCGTTATAGAGTGGTAGATAGGCGGTATACAACCGGCCATGCTCTGGTCCGGGGTCAATGCCACCAAACACCCGTGCCACGACATGTTGCTGTTGAGGGCGAGTCACCTGAACCCAACGATCGCTTCCATCCTCGACGCGTCCGTAGAAATCAATTCCACTAACGCCTGTCGCCGGCATATGGAACATACTTAAGTTCCGGGATCGCAACTTATAATCAACATGCACGTCCGGTGACGTAGTCTTAAATCGCACCGCCATTCCTGCACTATGCCGACTTAGACTCCAAACGGCATCCCGTACCGTCCCCTTCGCTCGTGCAGGCAAGCGATCAAAGTATGATTCTGTATCGCCAAAACCACGACCTTCAATCCCCCATTGCTGAACATCATACCAATCCACTCCATTCTCCGTTTTTGGAGTCAATAGTGGACTTCGGCCTCCGCGCCCCATTCCGATCGAACAGAACCCGGCCGTCATTAGACTACTCTGAATAAAAGTGCGTCGTTTCATGCTAATCATAGTCCTTTGTTTTACCTTCATATACCACTTCACCACCAAGAACCGTCTTAAGCACCTTGGTGTCTTTGACTTCATCCAAATCTACTTTGGCAATATTCCTATCGATCACTACAAAGTCCGCTAACTTACCTGCTTCAATCGAACCCTTCTCTTTTTCTTCGAAGGTCAAAAACGCATTATTCATCGTGTACAAGCGTAACGCTTCGAGACAAGTAATGGCTTGTTCCGGATGTAAGGGGGAGGACATATATCGTGGCTGGCGTCTCATAGTAATCCACATTCCAAGAAAAGGATTGTATGGATTTACACTACGCAAACTTCCTATGCGTTGCATGTGATCCGAGCCGCCCCCAATGATCACCCCCTTATCAACAAGTGACCGATAAGGTTGAAAATAGGCGGTCCGCTGCTGTCCAAATTGTTTCAACAGTGTCTTACCATCCATATACAGCCAAGCCGGTTGCAAATCGGCAACCACACCCAGTTTCGCCATATCGTCGATCGCTTCGGCGCTCATGAAATTACAATGCGTAATGCAGGGACGATGTTCCCGAACCTTGAAATCATTTTCATCAATCGTTTTGTAAGCATCCAACAGCGCATGCACGGCACCATCACCAACACTATGCGCAGTCATCTGAAACCCCTTTTCCAGCATCAGTTTAGAAAACTGATATAGACGTTCCTGATCGATATATCGCATTCCTCGGTATTCGGGATCATTAATGCTGTAAATTTCACTGACGCCCCACGGCCTCCGCATAAATGCGCTACCGGTTAGCATTCCGCCGTCAAGAAACACCTTTACGCCCCGTAACCACAGATGGGAGTTGTATTGATGAAGGGGATCCGCTGCTGCTGCATCAATCCGTTGTCGAATCGCATCGATACCAGCTCGGGCATTCATTGAATAATAGAGAAACACCCGAACATTCAACTGTTGCTCCTCATACAAAGCCCTCCAAATATCAACGGCACTATCAGCCGCATTACGGTCGGATACCGAGGTAATACCAACACTGTTGTAATCTTTAATTAAAGCTTTGAGCTGAGAGATGCGTTCCTGCGGAGAAGGTGACTTTGTATTAGATTCGTACTTTAATAGCGAACGTCCACTCCGAAGAACACCTGTGAGTCGGCCATCCGCATCACGTTCCAGTTTGTACGATGCATCTTCCGGCGTTTGAAAGCTTTCATCAATTCCTGACAGTTCGAGGGCGCGGGAATTCACCGCCGTATCTGGCCCAGTACGAAACATTACTGGGTTATTTGGAGCAACCTTATCCATTTCCTCTCGAGTCGGGAAGCGTTGCTCTTTAAGCCGAGTAATAAACACCTGACTCAAAAAGATCCATTGATCGTCATCAAGTAATTCCGCCCTCTGCTTGATATAACCAAGTACATCTGCGATTTCATGCATAGGTGGAACGGCATGATCATATTCGTAGACAGCCGCCCCAGTGGAGTGCACGTGCGAATCGATCAAACCGGGAATGACCGTCATGCCATGCAGATCGACAACTTCTGTATGTCTGGTCCTGCGAAGCATCACTTCTTCGTCACTTCCAACAGCTAGAAATCTATCTCCTTTCACAGCAAATGCCGAGACTGTTTCGTCTTTTGAGTTTACGGTTAGCACATTTCCATTGCGATAGATGGTGTCCGCTGGTTCCAGCTCTTGTGCTGTTAAACAAGAAGTAGACAGGACAAACATTGCGATTGCAATAAAATATTTCACAACTACTGAACTCCTTGATTTGTTGAACCAGTAACAAATGTTACGATTAATTCTGACGCTCAAATACAGGCTCCATTCCATTAGAAACTATAGCCTCATGCCATTCACTGCTCGCCGTACGCTTTTCACTCAAAGTTTTATATTGATCTGTTGCAGTCTCGCCCTTTGCAACATTGGATTAGCACAACATCCTAACGTCATTTTCCTTTTATCGGACGATCAGCGTCCAGATACAATTGGCGGTCTAGGGAATAACGTCATCCAGACTCCCAATTTAGACCGATTGGTCCGCGAAGGCTCCGTGTTTACCCAAGCAACTTGTGCCAATCCACTCTGTGTACCGAGCCGCGCAGAGATTCTTTCAGGGCAAACGGGTTTCCGTAACGGCGTGCATGTCCCTCCACTCAAACCAGACATGAATCACATTACGTGGCCTCAGGCCATGAAGGCAGCTGGATATAATACCTACTGGGTCGGAAAATGGATGATCGCAGGCCGCCCATCTACTCGCGGCTATCAAGAATCACTGGGCCTCTTTTCCTCAGGCGGGAAGCCCGAATTACCACAATTTGATGATGCCGGCCGTGAAGTTACAGGCTACCGTGGCTGGGTTTTCCAGACCGACGAAGGGCAACGATTCCCTGAACAGGGGATCGGCCTGACTCCCGGGATTGAAAAGAAATTTGCCGATGCAGCCATCGAGTTCATTCAACGCGAGCACGACAAACCATATTTCCTCCACGTCAACTTTACCGCTCCACACGACCCTTTGCTCGCACCTCCCGGCTGGGAGAACACTTATCCTCCCAAACGCATGCCTCTGCCTAAGAATTTTAAGCCACAACACCCTTTTGATCATGGCAACTTCAAAGGACGTGATGAGCTTCTAAACTCATTACCTCGCAAACGGAGTGACATCAAACGAGATCTGGCAACTTACTATGCTGTAATCTCATACATGGATCAGCAGATAGGTCGCATAATCCACGCGCTCGACAAATCCGGGCAAGCCGACAACACGATTATCGTTTTCAGTAGTGATCATGGACTTGCATTGGGTAGCCACGGACTTATGGGAAAGCAAAACATGTACGAACACACAATTAATGTCCCCCTTATCTTCAAAGGACCAGGGATACCTCGTGGCGAACGTTTTAATGCTCAGTGTTATTTGCGTGACCTCTACCCAACCTTCATGGATATTACAAATCAGGAATACAACCCGGCTATCGAAGGTACCAGCCTAATGCCAGTACTGCGTAACGAAATTGATGAAGTTTATCCATTCATTATCGGTTATTTCAAAAACTCTCAACGGATGATTCGTATGCAAGGCTGGAAATTGATTGACTATCCAGAAGCCAACAAAGTTCAACTCTTCCATTTAGGTACGGACCCTCATGAATTGAAGGATCTTGCAAACAATCCAAAATTCGCCTCCATCCAGCAGCAACTTCGGCAGGAAATGAATACCTGGTTACTCAACCACGGCGATCCTCTGGCAAATTAATAAGAAAGGGGACTATCGATCATGACGAAATATCGTCGCAGACAATTTATAACCGGTTTGACAAGCACGCCGTTTTTATTGCGGCAGGCTGTAGGTGCCCAGCCAGCAAAGAAAGCACAGATTGCCATTACGTATGATTTGGAAATGAGCCGGAATTACCCTATGCGAAAAAACATCGAATGGGACTACCGGAAAGGTGACTTAGACGAGGCCACCAAGAAGTATTCACTTGAGGCCGCCCGCATAGCTGCAAAGGCCGGGGTAAAGCTCCACTTTTTCCTTGTGGGACGTGTCCTGGAACAGGAGAACATCGCGTGGCTCGAAGAAATCTACGAGCTAGGACATCCGATTGGAAATCACACCTACGATCATGTTTACCTATTAGCACGTACGCCCACCGAGACCCAATTCCGCTTTACTCGCAGCCCCTGGCTAGTTAAGGGTAAAACGGTACCTCAAATCTTACGAGAAAACATTCGTTTAACCCAAATTGCCATGAAGCAACGAGCCGGTATCGAACAGAATGGGTTCCGTACTCCGGGCGGCTTCAACAAAGGGCTAACAGAACGTCCTGATATACAAGCCATGCTTCTCGAACTGGGCTTCAAATGGGTTAGCAGTGTCTACCCCAAACACCTGGCGAATAGAACTGAACAGGGAGTGTCCAAGGAAGTATTTGACAGCATTGTTAAGGCTCAGACTGACGCCCAGCCATTCAAGTACGAGTCTGGCCTAGTCGAAGTGCCAATGAGTCCCATCAGTGATGTGAATGCCTTTCGTTCGAATTTTTGGACGTTAGACGAGTTTGTCAAGGCAACGTCTCTTTCCATTAAGGAAGTAATCCAAAACCAAATGACTTTCGACTTCCTCTGCCATCCGTCCTGTCTGGTAATCGAGGATCCTCAGCATGTCACACTGAAGACAATGATCGATCTGGTAAAATCGAATGCCGACAAAGCAGAGATTACACCAATAGACCGCATCGCCAAAACCGTCAAATAAAATTAACCCAACCTATCATCCGAATCATGACTAAGAACTCGTTCCTACTTTGTTTTGCCTTGCTATTCGTTGCATTACCATCCTTAGGTCAGGACAGCGTCACTTATCAAAACACTTTAACACCTATCAAACGTCCTCAACCTTTGCTCGCTGACTTTCCTAATTACGTAGCGCCCGTCCTGGAACAAAATCATTACCAGGCCCCCGCCCTTGTTAATGACAAAGGGACCTCTATTGATGTCCGAGCCTGGCGATTCTCCTATAACGCCAGAGGTATCATCGAGATTCCGAATAAACTGAGTGGTTCCGAAACTGCGATCGTATTTGTACACCCGTGGGGAGTAGATGATGGACAGGGATGGGTCACGCCCGACCCTGCAGGCGTCGCCTTCGGAGGGACTCCATTGAAAAACGAAGGCATCTTACGTCATAGCCGCGAGGTAATTGCTCCGTTTTTAGAGCAACTAAGGCCTCACGTTAACACCATTCTCTACAGTCTCCCCGGGGAACCAGATTCTGCCCGCGCCGCAGCTTATCGGACCACGGCAAACTCGCCTTCGGCCGACACCCGCAAGCTTGGTAGGCAGCGTATGATCAAAACTCTGAAGTCCTTTAACTACAAAGCTCAACCAGTCCCCACCTCCCTCGAACTCGGAAGAGAAACTCCCGTCGTGGATTACTTTCGACAATTCCGGGGAATCGACGCGTCGCCACATTACAATGGCGTAGATTTTTGGCAACTCCCGATTCCGGTCATGAATTCAATCCACGTCCACGATAACGATGTGGTCTTTTTTGACAATCAGGGGTACGCGGAACTCCGGGCGTTTCTTAAAAAACAGGGAATTCGCCATATCTTATTAGTTGGGTACGCCACCGACATGTGTGTCTGTGACACGACCGCCGGGTATAAAAACCTCCGACAGGACTTCAATGTCTTCCTGGTGGGAGATGCCACACAAGCCACTCACCCAGCAAATAAAAATGCTGCTCATGCTACAAACCAAGCGATCAGCTATGCAGCACTCGATCTGTTAATCACTCAGGTCTCATGGATAAAACCGCCTGGCAAAACAAAATTGAAGTAAAGATCTTATGACCATCTGCCCTGACACTCACTACCAATCACTCGTCGACCCGGTTGAAAAAATAAAACTGGAAATGGCCGCCTGCCTCCGCTGGGCTGACCGACTTGGACTGAGTGAAGGGATCTGTAACCACTTCAGTGTTGAGGTCCCGAATTCTCCGGGCCAATTCCTACTTAACCCTCAGGGACTTCACTGGTCGGAAATCAAAGTGAGTGACATCATCACCGTTGCTACCGATGGAACTCTCATCTCCGGAAAACATGAAGCCGAGCCAACAGCCTTCTTCATACATTCCGGGATTCATCGAAACGTGTCCTCCGCGACTGTCGTCCTCCACACCCACATGCCCAACGCCACAACACTCTCCTGCCTTCAAGATGGAGAGGTTATCCACTGCACGCAAAACTCTCTTCGTTGGTTTAATCGCATCTCTTATGACAAAGATTACAACGGGCTGGCATTGGATCACCAAGAGGGCAATCGGATGGCGGCCTTGATGCAGGGTAATCGCGTACTCTTCTTAGCTAATCATGGGGTAATTGTCGTAGGTCCCAATATGGCCGAAGCATTCGACGATCTGTACTATTTGGAACGCGCCTGTGAAATCCAGGTAAAAGCCATGCAAACCGGACGCCCGCTTTCGATCATTAATGAATCACACGGTGAGAACGCATATCAACAGATTATGAATGATCGAACGCAGTGTTATTCTCATCTGGATGCCATAATTCGAATGCTGTTGCGGGAAACACCCGACTTTGCCGAATAAGGGGACTTCTTAATGCCATTTTCTATCGCCAAGTGCGGGACAATTTCAATAAAATGAAGACATGAATAGTCCCCTCTCATTTTTCGTACTCTTACTGACATGCAGTCTTAACGAGCCACTATTTGCCCAGCAATTACACTCGGTCATTGATGCCCAAATTGAAGCTGCGACCAACAAGCCGATCGCGCCTCCCTCCACTGACAGCGAGTTCGTCCGACGAATATACCTTGACCTCACCGGTCAAATCCCAACGTCTCAGGAAGCCCTGCAGTTTATCAACGATAGCAGTCGTGCCAAACGCCAAACTCTGATCGACAGATTACTCCAAGACGATCGCTACTCGCGTCGCATGAGCGAGGCTTTCAACGTCATGCTGATGGAACGACGAGGGGTGGATCCAGACTGGCAGGCATTCCTAAGTCACAGCTTTCGAGACAACATAGCCTGGGACCAAATGGTCAGTTCCATGGTATTTCCCGACGAAAAGAATGAGCAGACACGCGGATCCGCTTACTTCCTTACTAAACGCCTCGAAAAGTACGGACAAAACCCTACCGATTTTCCCGGCCTTGCTCGTGACATCGGCCGAATGTTTCTCGGAATGGACCTGGCTTGTGCTCAATGTCACGACCATTTGTTTATAGACGACTACAAGCAGGCCGATTTTCAGGGGCTCTTCGCTTTCATCAATAACAGCTTTATTCGTCGCGACACAGATTATCCGGCAATCGGCATGAAACCGGTCAAAACAAAACTCGCATTTAACTCCGTCTTTGAAGAGGGTGAGTTTTCAACCGGCCCTAAACTACCTGGGCTTGATGAAATCCCAATCCCCGAATTCGCAACTGGTGAGGAATTCGCAACACCTCCCAACAAAGAAACAAAGGCGCCGGGAGTCCCTAAGTTTAACCCACTCAAATTCCTTGCAGAACAACTACCGACTCAAGCCAATGACTCCTTCAATCTCAATGCGGCCAATCGCATATGGTTTCTTATGATGGGAAGAGGAATTGTTCACCCTCTTGATCTGCACCACTCAGATAATCCGGCAAGTCACCCGAAACTACTCCAATTGATGGCAGAAGCATTCGCGGCACATGACTACGACATTAAATGGCTCGTCCGTGAGATCGCTCTTTCTGCCACCTACCAACGCACCAGTATGGTTACCATTGGTCTCGAAGACGCCAAACCCAGTGAATACAGACTGTTCCATGAAAAACCAATGAGTGCAGAGCAACTGATGTGGAGCATGATAACGGCCACTGGGCACCTTCAACACATACCAGACACTACCGACACATCGACCTCGCAGACTGATGATGAGCAGGACCAGTTGCCATTGGGACTCGATGATATTCGAGCCGATTTTCTGGCCGCCTTTGCCAACCCTCCGCGGGAACCGGAAACGGAATTCGCTCCGTCCGTCAGGGGAGCGTTGTTTGTCTTAAATGGCCCACGCGTCCTCGATTGGCTCGAGTCACGCCCGGATAATCTCACTGCCAAACTCGAAACGTTGGAAACCGGCTTCGCAACACCACTCTACCTTGCAGTCCTCTCCCGAAAACCAACTCAAGAAGAGGCTGACAAGTTTAATCAATACATTGAGTCACAATCTGACAAATCTACAGCGATTAAACAGGCTATCTGGGCATTGCTAGCTTCCAACGAATTCGCAATCAACCATTAACGATAATCCCCCCATGACACAATCTCTAAATAACCCGGAAAGACATCCACTTTGCAATAAGGCTGAGCACGTATTCACTCGCAGGCAGCTATTAGGCGGCAGTGCAGCTGGATTGATTGGCCTGGGCGGTTTAGGAGGGCTCGTAAACCCACTATTTGCAAAAGAAATGAAGTCCAAAGAAAAGCAAGTGCTCTTCATTTGGATTGACGGCGGTATGAGTCAGCTTGAAAGTTGGGATCCCAAACCCAACACTCAATTCGGGGGCCCTTTTCGCTCAATCCCCACCACAATCCCGGGGATCCATGTCAGTGAATTAATGCCTAAGACATCCCAGATCATGCATAAATTGGCGGTCGATCGTGGTGTCAGTACCTTTGACAATTCTCACTCTGCGGGAGTCCCTCGAATTAACCGAGGTGACCCCAAAGACCGAGGTGTAATCTATCCCTACTTTGGCTCGGCAGTCGCCAATTTAATGGGGCCAGGCAATAGTGGCTTACCACCTTATGTTTGGGTTAAACCAGGAAGCGGCGGTTTCAAATATCAGGATGCCGGATTTTTGGGCCCCAAGTTTGGCGCATTAGCGATTGGTGAGGGTGAGCCACCTCCAAATATCCTTCTTCCTGAAACTCTGTCTTCCACGAACAATGCTGATCGCAACTCTCTTCGCGAATTTGCGAATCAACAATATTCACAGAAGCGACCACCTAAGTTCAGTGAGGCTCAGAATTTCGTCTATGACACTGCTCAGGCTCTTATGCAGAAACGATCACTGTTCGACAACCCTGCCCCTAAAGACGTCGCCCGCTATGGCGACACTCCGCTTGGCCGTGACATGTTGATTGGACGTAAAATGATCGAAGCCGGCGTTCGCTTCGTTAAAGTCAATTCCTATGGCTGGGATACACATGGCGACAACTTCAATGCTCATGCCAGCCTCATGCCTCGTTTCGATCAAGCCTTCACCGCTGTCGTTGAAGACCTGGACGAACGTGGAATGTTGGACCACGTATTGGTGATTGCGATGAGCGAATTTGGTCGTACTCCTCGTATCAACGGTCATATCGGACGAGATCATTGGCCGGAAGCATGGTCGATCGCCATGACCGGCACGGGAATTAAGCAAGGAGCCATTATCGGGTCCACCAATGACGATGGGACTTGGGTCACCAGTGAACCTCATGACATCGGACACTTTTTCCATACTTGGTTTAATGCCCTAGGCATCGACTCTGAACACACTGAGTACATCAACGACGGCCAACCTCTTCCAATCGCCGATGAAGAATGCTCACCAATCCGCGAATTGTTGAGTTAGGGAGAAGATACTATGAACAACATCCAATACAAAGCCGTCGCGGCCCCATACACAGACCGACAACTTTTCAACGCGAAATTCAGTCGTGATGGCAAACTGTTAATTGCTGGAAGCTATCAAGGAGATCTCCGTCGGTTTGATTTAACCGAAGATGAACCAACTGAACTGACGCCGTTTGGAAACCATCATGGCTGGGTACAGGCGTTTGCTTTGCATCCTACTGAAAACCTCCTTATTTCAGGCGATTCATGGGGTAAGTTACAAGCGCACGACTATACACAGGAAAACCCTTTGCCCCTGTGGTCTCTTGAGGATGCACATGACGGATGGATTCGTAGCGTGGCGTTTTCCAACACGGGTGAATGGTTTGCAACTTGTGGTATGGACCAAATCGTTCGTATCTTTCAAACCAAGAATGGCAAATTACGATCCGAACTACAGGGGCATAATGCTGACGTCTATCACGTTCTTATTCATCCACATGATGATTCAATCGTATCAGCCGACGCCCTAGGAAACGTTATTCACTGGGATATGAAAAAGAACCGCCCCAAACGACAATTTGACGCGAGCGAAACTTTTCTCGCTCATCGTCTACAGGATGTAGGTGGCGTTCAATGTATGACATGGTCTCCAGATGGAACGACACTTTTGGCCGGAGGTACACGCCCTAAAAATGGAGCGACAGTACAAGGCATTCCAATACTCATCGGATTTTCCTGGGAAACTACCGAACGGGTATTTCTCAAAGAATTAGGGGCGACTTCGGATTGCTACTGTGAAGACGTGGCTTATCACCCCCAGGGTTTTTTGATGGCTGTGACCAGCGGCACGCCCGGCACGGGAAAACTACAGTTCCTCGACTCGCAAAACTTGGACACCGCAGAACCATTATTCCTACTATCAAATCTATCTAACTGCCATTCACTAGACGTTCATCCGGATGGCGAAATGATCGCAGTGACGACTACCGTGCGAGGAAGTAACGGCAATGGTCGCAAAGTCGATGCCGATGGAAACTACATCGGCAACACCAGTCCCATCCAACTGCTCACTCCGGACAGCCCAATGAAATAGCCAGGCTGACCAAAGCAGAAGTTAGCCGATAATTTCCCAAAATATGGAAAAGCCGTCACCCAAAGCCGGGACTGATCGAACGATTGTTCCGATCGCTTTTTCATCAATGCAATATCGAACGGCAAATCACAACGCAGCAGGGACCTACCACTTATCTGGATAAGCCGGACCTCGAATTCAGTATCTTGTCACTTTCGAAAGTCACAATTCACCAAGAGGTACCTCTGCCAATTGGGCGTTATATGTCTATATAATAGATAGGGTCTTTCTTCTTTGTCTGAAACACTCGCTAAATCATGCGCATTTATACTATCTGCACGGCTCTATTAATTGCACTATTGGCACGCCCCACGCTCGCCAAACCGAATATCGTTTTCATCTACACCGATGATCAGGCTCCTTTTGCCGTCAACGCGGCCGGTGACTCACGATTCATCACACCTAATATTGATCGTATTTTTAATGAGGGAGCTCATCTGACTAACAGCTTTGTCACGACACCTGTGTGCAGTCCTAGTCGCGTTGGGTTGATCACAAGTCGCTATGGCAGCGAATTTGGAATCACTGACTGGATCAATCCAGGCAATGAAAAACAAATTGGCCTGCCTAAAGACGCCCTTACTTTCCCTCAGCTATTTCAGGCCGCCGGCTATGCCACTGGGTTATTCGGGAAATGGCATCTCGGCATCCAAAACCATCATCATCCAACTCAGTTTGGATACGACCTCTTTGCCGGAATCCGAGTGGGTGGTTGTCCTCCCAAAGACCCAGTCATGGAAACTCTGGACGGAGAAATAAAAAAGGTCGAAGGATACACTTGTGATATTTTCACCGATCACACCATTGACTTCATTCGCAAGAACCAAGGCAGGCCCTTCCTCGCTAGCCTGCACTTCCGTGCTCCTCACGCTGCCTGGCTTCCCGTGCGACCAGAAGACTGGGAACCCTTCAAAGACTTAGATCCTGAAATCCCAAACCCTGACTACCCCAATCTAAATATTGAAAGAGTTAAGAAGCAAACACGTGAATATTTGGCTGCCGTAAAAAGTATCGACCGCAACGTCGGCCGCGTTCTTGAGCTATTAAAAGAATTGGAACTCGAGGACAACACCATCATCGTCTTTACCAGTGACCATGGCTACAACCTTGGGGAACACGGCGTGTGGTACAAAGGCAATGCCATTCGCATCCTCAAGGAAAACCCGAGACAAAGATGGCCCAACATTCCAGCCGCGCGACGCCCCAATCTCTGGGACACCTCGCTTCAAGTACCAACTGCGATCAAGTGGCCAAACGTGATCAAACCAGGCACAGAACTTACGCAAACATTTGCAAATTTAGATTGGTTCCCCACTCTCCTCTCCATGGCTAACCTACCCTTGCCGAAAAACGCCGTCATACGTGGAAACGACTATTCACCAATTCTTCGCGGTAAAAGCAGCGATTGGGATGACACGCTTTATCTCGAATACAGCATGCATCACGGAGCGAAGACCCACATGCGAGGTATCAGGACCCCCGAATGGAAATTTATGGTGGATTTCGCAAACCCTGGGCGAATGGAATTGTATGACCTGTCGGAAGACCCAAGTGAAACCAAAAACCTAATTCCCTCTGCTAATCAAGAGCAAGACGAGCTTGTTCGGAATTTCATGAAGCAGATCACTCTTGAGATGCAGCGAATTAATGACCCAGTTCTAAAAGAACTTTAAACAAATAAACAATACCATCGTTCGAAGAAGGAATGACCATGACTCGATTCATCGCCCTCGTACTCACAGCCATTTCACTTTCGTGCCAGGCTGGCGAATCAATTAAAATCGGCAATAATGTGCAACTCATGGTTGATGACGCATTAATCGAACGGCAGATCAACGGCGAACGTGTGTATCATCGCCCCACTCCGAAGGAAGTAGCTATCACTACGGATGCTCCCTGGGAAGGCAACGTCAGCGCCTATTTCACCTTTCTCCAGGACGGCGACGAATTCCGTGCCTATTATCGCGGTTCGCATTATGACACCGAAAGAAAAATCGTTACTCATCGAGAGGTCACTTGTGTCGCCGTTAGCAAGGATGGCATCACCTGGTCCAAACCAAAACTCGGAATCTGGGAATTCGATGGTAATAAACAAAACAACATTGTCTGGGACGGGATTGGAACGCATTGCTTTGCCCCCTTTGTTGACAACAATCCTGATTGCCCGCCAGAACAACGCTATAAAGCAGTCTCACGCGGGAGATATGTAACAGGTGATTTCGAAGTGCCCAATCGGCAGAAGGGTATTACCGGTCTATACCTTTTTGCATCGGCTGACGGTCTCAATTGGAAGCAGATATCTGACAAGCCCGTCATCACTGACGGCGCATTCGACTCTCAGAACATCGCGTTTTGGGATTCTAACAAGAACAAGTACGTGTGTTATTCACGTCTTTTCATTAATGGCGTCCGTGCCATTCAGTATTGCGAATCTGATGATTTCCGGCACTGGACCAAGCCAATCCCCATCAACTATGCCAAAGCATACCGTGAACATCTCTACACAAATGCAATACAGCAGTATTCACGGAATCCTAGTTTGTATATAGGACTACCAACACGATATCTCCCCAAAGAAAACTCGCGTGTTGAACCAATCTTCATGCATAGTCATGACGGCATCAACTTTATCCGACACAGCGAGGCGTTCATTCCAGAGTCATTCCCGAAAGAACGCTCTGGCAATCGGAGCAACTATGCCTGTCGTGGCATCCTCACACTACCTCACAACGCCAACGCGCTTAGCATTTACGGCTCTGAGGCATACTACACGGGCAAGGATTCACGTGTCCGTCGTTTCGAATTGCGAACCGATGGTTTTGCATCCATTCGCGCAACCGGTCAGGCACAGATTTTTACAAAACCAATTCTCATCGAAGGGGATGCGATTTACCTAAACAACCAAACTCGTGGCAAGGGTAGTATTTGGGTCGACCTCTTAGACAAAAACGACAAACCAATCCCCGGCTTCTCGAAATACGAAGCTAATAGCATGGGAGGAGACTCTGTACACAATGAAGTCGTTTGGAAGCAGGGCCGCAGCCTAAGGGAACTCCGAGGAGAAGCCGTAAAGATTCATATCACCTTTTCCAGTACAGATCTCTACTCCATCCAGATCAAATAGATCGACGTTCAAGTACCACCCGGGCATCAGGCCAGTATTTCCTTAACGATCCGCGGCTTAAAGGTGTCCGTCAAACGCTCATTGAGGCCGTTGCGTTGGAAAAACAACTCGTGGTGATGCAAACCTAATAGATGCAATATGGTAGCGTGCCAGTCGGCAATGCTTACCGGGTTTTCCTGCGCCGCATACCCAACTTCGTCGGTTGAACCGTAACTTACGCCTGGTTTAATGCCACCGCCGGCCATCCACAATGTAAATCCACGTGGGCCATGATCACGTCCGGCCGACGCGTAGTTCTTTTTATCTCGCATTTGAGCAATTGGAAGTCGGCCAAACTCACCGCCCCAAATAACCAATACGTCATCCAACAGTCCTCGTTGTTTCAGGTCTTTCACTAACGCGGCCACAGGCTGATCCGTTTGTCCGGCAGCTGAGCGAATCGAATTCTCTAAGCCATTGTGACTATCCCAGGGCTGGGCACTCATGAAGATTTGAATGTACCGAACTCCACGTTCCACCATCCGTCTTGCCATTAAACATCGCTTGGCATAAGAGTCAGTCTGTTTACCGCCTACACCGTACATGTCCAATGTTTGCTGACTCTCTTGCGAGATATCCAGCACATCCGCTGCTTCCAACTGCATCCGAGCGGCCAATTCGTAACTATTGATTCGTGCATCAAGTTGCAGTTGATTTGGACGCTTTTTACGATGCAAACCATCAATCTTCCGTAACAAGTCTCTCTGAAGATTCGTGACACCTTCAGGATAGGGCGTTTCCGCATTTAAGTTTAGGATAGGCGCCCCTTCACTTCTCACACGCGTTCCCTGATAGACAGGCGGTAGAAACCCATTTTGCCAACTCTGCACTGTATTTACCGGCAATCCACGGGGATCGTCGAGTACAACATAGGCCGGTAGATTTTGATTCACACTACCCAAACCGTAGGATACCCAGGCACCAATTGAGGGACGCCCCGGGAGCAAACGGCCGGAGTGAATTTTGAACAACGCCGGTTCATGATTTGGATGATTGTTAAACATCGACTTGATGAAGGACACATCATCAACGACTTCGTGCAGATGCGGCAAGGCATCACTGACCCACGCACCGCTCTCACCATGTTGCTTAAACTTGAATGGAGTTCTCAATAACCCACCGGCTGCCTGAGGAGAACTAATATCCTCAGCGATCTCATTAAAATAATCTTCGCCATGCCGCTGATCTAACAGTGGCTTTGGCTCAAACAGATCGACCTGACTAGGGCCGCCATTCATGAACAACTGAATAACGGCTTTTGCTTTAGCAGGGTGATGTGTTTCTCGCGGAAAGGTGTCGTAACCGCGACGTGGTCCACCGGAAGCCGCCTCTAAGGCCTCTGCCGCAGGAATCTCTCCACCAGAGGCATACTCATCAAATGCCAATGCTGCCAACGCAGCACCGCCGATACCGTCAGCGGCACGCTCAAAAAATCCACGGCGATTCAGTTCTTTTGAAATCATCTTCCAAACCTATTCGATACTTTCTTTGTTATGCTTTCGCGGATTCAGAGGTTTAATCGACATACAGGAAACCCGCCGAATTAAGCAGCGTGTGTCCGTAAATCGTCAGGGCTTTCAATTCTGCGTCAAAGGCGGGACGTTCCTTCTCCGGCAGCCCCTGTTTGTGTAAACCCCATTGCTTTTGCAACTCTTGCAATGCCTGAACAGACAATGCCATCTCTTCTGCATTCGGTTTGCGACTGTAAACAGTCAGGTACATTTTCTCCACTTGTGCAGGCAGTTCCCTTGTCTCCGCTAAGATACGAACAGCAAATTGTTCAGACAACTCGCGAACCATCTCGCTGTTAAGTAAATACAGTGCCTGCTGCGCTACGTTGGACGTGGACCGCACCTGACAGGCAGGGTTCATCTGTGGCAAATCAAACGTTTCCAGCCATGAAGGCATCTCCTTCCTGCGCTGTCGGAGATATACGCTACGTCGATACGCACCGTTGTTGGCGATCGCAGTCACTAGCCCATCCTTTCGAACACTCACTGCGTCGGGCTCGCCAAAACGTGACTGTTCTAACATTCCCGCAACGGAGATCACCGAGTCCCGGACTTCTTCAGCTGTCAACCGACGTAGCGGCATGCGCGTCAACATTATGTTTTCTGGATCATCGACAATCAATTGCTCGCTGAGATCCGACACCTGTCGATACGTTCTGGACGTCATCATCAGGCGATGCATATGCTTCATACTCCAACCAGATTCAATAAATTCTACGGCCAACCAATCGAGAAGTTCGGGGTGGCTCGGTAATGTGCCAAGCTTTCCAAAGTTGTCTACACTCGCCACGATCCCACGTCCAAAATGATTGGACCAGATTCTGTTGACCATCACTCTAGCAGTTAATGGATGTTCAGCATCTACAAGCCAATTTGCCAACGCCAATCGTCGGCCCGTACCCTCAAACCCAGCTTCTAATTTCGCCGGCTCGAATGGGGTTTTCCCATCGGTCAGTACGCTAGGTACGCCTGGGCCTACCAATCTCCCGGATTGAGTGTGATCGCCTCGTACATAGATATAGGTCGGCGAGGGTTCCCCCCGGTCCCACAAGGCCCTGATCGTTGGTACAGTTCGTTTTTGATTATTAAGCGTTTTAACCTGGTCCTCCACAGCCTTCTTCAAATCTGCGTAGGGTTTCTGCTTCGCCAACGCATCTTCATTTAATTCAAGTGTGGCTTTGAATTTATCGTAAAGATAACGTTGCACTTCATTGTGCTCATTCTCATCGGTCTCGAATGTGGTTTTAACATCGGCCCGAATCACCTCGGGTAGTGTCTCCAACCCTTTCAACAAATACGATTGTTGAAGCTCTTGTTCGAGCTTCTTCAACCGGCCAGTTTCGACCTCAATCTTCTGCTGTATTTGCTGATTATGTTCATCCACTTCAGAAATCACGCCGGGAGTTGCTACGGTCAGCGTTCGGTTTTTCATAACGCCGTTTGTCTGTCCAGGAACGGCGGTTGGCTTTAACCAATCATGGACATCATACGCTCCCTGAAAAACAGCCATCAGTCGATAGTAATCCCGCTGAGGAATCGGGTCATACTTATGACTGTGGCACCGTGCACATTTCATCGTGAGTCCCAGCACAGTGGATGAGAAGATATCAATTTCATCAGCGATCACTTCCATTCGTTCACCAACTGAATTTACGACATCAGAACCGGTTCCATCTGGCGCCATTCTCAGAAAGCCTGTTGCCACAAGATTATCAACATGCCGTTCAGTGATCGCTGATGGATCCGAATAATCTAGCAACTCATCACCAGCGATCTGTTGTCGAAGAAACTCTGAGTATGGAAGGTCCTGAGCGAAAGCCTTGATTACGTAATCACGATACCGCCAGGCTGAATTACGTATTGGATCGGCACTACGTTTGCCTTCACTGTCCGCGTAACCGGCGGCGTCCAGCCAGTACCGGGCCCATCGCTCACCATAAGCAGGTGATGCTAACACTTGGTCAATAAGGTTTTCATAGGCTGCTGGATCGGAATCATTTACAAATGCCTCAACCTGCCTTGGCGAGGGGGGCAAACCTGTCAGATCGAAATACACTCGACGAACCAGAGTGGCTCGAGACGCCTCACCTGCCATGACTAAACCCGCTTCTCTTTGCTTACGCAGTACGAATTCATCAATTGCGTTATAGGCCTGGTCAGATTGACTTGCTGGTACCTCCGGACGTTGTGGCTTTCGAAACGACCAATGCTGGCGATCTTCATCTGTCACCAGCGGATCTGGACTGACAGAAGCGACATCAGCAGCAATCTCGACTTCCGGTGCTCCGAGCTCGATCCAACGCTTTAACAACTCAACTTCATTACTAGGCATGACCTTGACCCCCGAACGCAGTAGTTGATCACGGGGAGGCATTTCCTCAGCAGACATACGCTTTAGGACAAGGCTCTCTTCTGGGTTCCCGAGGTTAATAGCAGGACCTGATTTCCCGCCTTTTAGCATCGATGCTTTTGTACGCAAATCCAGTCCTCCCTCCTGACGACGATTGCCGTGACAAACCGTACAGCGCAGTAACATGATCGGCTGAATGTCATGCTGATTGACTTCCGACGCTGCCAAAAACGAGGCGGGGTCTGTCCCGTCAGAAAACGGAGTCTTGTCCTTGATCCAGCGTTCAATCGTATGAACTTCAGTATTCGTTAACGGTTTGCCTTCACCTTCGGGAGGCATCATCTTCGTGTGCACTAGTTCGTAAAGATAGCTGGAATCGAGATCGCCGGAAACCAACGTACTTTGGGATTCGCCTCCTTTGAACAAGCCGAATGGAGTAGTGAGATCCAGTTCACCCTTTTGATTCGCGGCATTGTGACACACTACGCATTTCTTCTGAAAAATCGGCGCAATATCTTTTTCAAAAGTTGGGGACTCTTCACCCAACAGGTGTGTCGTAGACGCAAATACAAACAAACTTAAATAGGCTGTTAAACGCATGAAATGATACTTAATCCGAGACACAGAGATTTCTTTCAATTCATATTTAATTATAGACTAAGCAGAGAATGCAGCACGACATCGATTACTTCTTCCGGGTGGCAGCTAACTGCTTTTCATAAAGTTCGATGTACTTTTCTACGGAACATCGACGTGTCAGTTTGGCCAAAACATCAAGTGCAACATCTTCAAGTTTTTTAAATCGCACACAGGACTTGCCCATGTCTAACTTCTTTCCGGTTTTCTTCCACTCTTTGACAAACCATTCCTGCTGCTTGTCATCGATATATATATTGAAACCGTAGAAAGCCATATAGTTTTTCTGATGTAGGTACGCCTTCACCGTTTACGCCTGACTTTGGGCCATCCACCTTTCCCTATTGAATCTAGCTAGAACACTCTACTCGTGGCGCAACGCCTCAATTGGGTCCATTTTAGCAGCTCGAATGGCTGGATAAATACCAAACAAAATCCCGACAACAATCGAAATTCCACCTCCCAGTGGTAACGACCATGGTACGACAACCGGAGTGATATTACGTACAGATCCAGGTAACGTTTCCATAACTTCCGGCATCGTTTGTAGTAACAGATTCTGTAGATACCCAATCATCGCTGGACACATCAAACCACCAACAATACCTGTCAATCCGCCTGTTACGCTAAGCACGACTGTTTCCGTAAGAAATTGTCGCGTAATGTCGGCCTGGCGAGCTCCCAGTGCCCTGCGAATGCCGATCTCACGTGTTCGCTCGGTGACCGTCGCCAGCATAATATTCATAATCCCGATCCCGCCAACGACCAAGGTTACAGCAGCGATAATTCCCATAAAGGCCATAAACATCATCCTCGTCGTCCGAGCTTGTTCCAGTAATTCAAGTGGAACTACGACCGCGTAGTCTTTTGAACGATGGAGCTTTTGCATTGTGCGTTCGACAGCATCGGCTGTTGTCACCACATCTTCAATCCTGCCGACCTGAAATGTAATTTGACTTAACTGTACTTCTTCACCACTTCGAGTACCCGCACTACGAAACATGACGGTATCCCCAATGCGTTGCCAAAACGTTTCCAGCGGGATGTAGATATCAGTCGCGAAGTCCTGTGCTGCTAACGAGCTTCCAATACCAGCCATCGCCTGACGAGGTTCCATCACCCCAATAACGACATAAGGAATTTCACGAATCCGTATAGTTTTACCAATGGGCTCCTCAATCGGAAAGAAACGCTCAGCGACTTCACTCGCTAACACGCAAACATTCGAACGCTTGTCCACATGGATGTCAGATATAAAGTCACCCGACTGCACCGCAAGATGCATCATTTCGGAATATTCCGGAGTACAGGCAACAATGTGAGCCTCTACCATCTGAGCTCCGTAGTGGGCTTCCCGAAGTGTTTCACGAATCAGCAGATGATCTTTGATCGTTGGGATTTCGAGTAACGCGGCTACATCATCTCTCCTAATTCCATATTTAACAAAGAAGGTTTCCATATCTCCGACATAGTCTTCTGCCGGCATTCGACTCCGCAAGATAACGTTGCGCGCACCGAGTTCTTCAATCTGACGCTGAACTTCACGACTAATGCCTTCGCTAATAGCAAGTAGCCAGATTACACTCGCTACTCCTACGAATATCCCCAGAATGGTGAGCATCGAACGGAGTGGGTGCAAAAACAGGCTATTAACGCCGACGCGAAGAGTTCGGACGTTGAGAAGACTCATAAGCCAGAAGCACCTTCACTCTGTACAACTTCGGTGGCAACAGTAGAACCTGGCCCAGGCGTGTCTAGAGAGGGGAGGATTTCTTCCAATTCCGAGCGTTTAATGAATCGGAATGGGGTCAACGTTACGACCTCACCCTCTGCAAGTCCCGTTGCCACGATGACATGAGTATTATTGTTGGGCCCAACTGATACAGGACGAGGCTCCCAAGACTCCCCATCCCGAACTAAACAGAAATGCCTTTCCTGATGTTGAATAATAGCCGCCAAAGGAACCTGAATCACCGCCGGTTCCTTTTCGAAATAAATCCTCACCTTGGCGCGCAGTCCTGGTCGCAAGCTGGGAGGAGGATCGACAATTGTTACCTTGGTGTCATATTCTAACGGAGCACCATGCCACCGCAATGGAAACGGATAAGCCGCGACCTCATTAACCTCGCCATCAAGTGGATTGTCGGGATCTGCATCCAATTCGATTTTTGCGAGCTGACCAGCTACGACACGATTGATGTGGGATTCATTAATACGGACGGCCACTTCCATATTTTGGATATCCGGCAATCGAACCACGACCTGATTATCGCGAATGATGGCACCTTCCTCGATAATAATGTTCCGACGTTCGTCATCTGCATAGACAACTTGGCCCTGAGCAGGTGCTAAAATCCGGCATTTCTTTATCTGTTCCTGAATCTCCACCAAACGACTCGTAGCTAAATCTAAAGTGCTTTGAGCGGCTTCGACTTGAGCCTTATTTTGTTTGATCGCCGCCAAATATTCCCCCAGAAGTTTTTCACGAGTAAACTCGCGGTAAACAGTGAGCTTGAGTTCGGCGGCTTTAAGATCCCGTTTCGCTTTTTCCCATTGAAAGCGATCCGCATTTAGCTGCACGTTAGATAGAAAGCCGCTAGCCGCCAAGCGTTGGCTATGATCCAACTTGGCCAGCGAACGCTCCACACTTTCCTGAGCAACGAAAACTTCCCCTTCGATCAAGGTCAACTCCTGCTGAAATAGTCCCTTTTCGAATTCCTTTAACGTGCGTTCTGCATTCTCCAGTTGAGACTCGGCATTGATCACGTTGGCCTGATTATTGGCCACAACAATCTTTTGAGCCGTCTCATCATTTTCAAGCGCCGATGAATCAAACTCGACGATGAAATCCCCTTCCTCGACATAGGTTCCTTCATCCACAATTTTCAAGATCGTCGTTCCTGCCGCCCCCAAAGCTTGTACCTCACATCGAACTTCTCGATTACTGGCACTCGCTACATCTCCGGTTTCTGTCACAAATGCTTCGAAGTCACTTCGCTCAACAACGTGCACTATCGCATCATCAACAGGAGCTTCCGAAGTGCTATCATCCTGAGTGTTGTAAAGAGAGTACGCACCGATACAGCCGCCAATAACGACAACAAAGACGATTACGCGAATCACCCAATTAGGCATGGATCTTAAACTCCAAAAACGGATCACATTCGATTTATTCAAATATTAAATTATAAACTGTACCGAGAAACACACGGGGTTTTTCGTCTTATCTCGAAGACATTTCACTGCCATTTCGGTTTTCCAACTCTAATCTAGACCGCATTCGTCTACATTTCCCTCTTAGCTCTTTTTGCGGCATTCACTCTACTAAACAGGTATTTACTTGGACACCGTGCATAATTAATATCCAATTCGTTTCGCCTCTGTCGATTAGTTTAGCAATGTAAAAAACAGAGTGCTTTCTAGTCGGAATGGCCCATGCTATCTTCTATTAGGAAGTAGTCCGCGGATGAATTACGAAATATCGACAGGAAGATCGAGTATTTCATTCGAGAAGGGTTCCGCAAAGAATGCCGCCCCCCAAAACCTAAACCTCTTGACCGAGAAGACGAGTGAATTTTTCCGACACTGCTCCCACTATAGAACGTCGGCATGATCTAGACGCCCTACGGGCTATTGCCATGCTCCTTGGTATACTCCTGCATGCCATCATGCCATTTATCGGCCTCCCCGAAGAGTTTTTCCCACTCCAGGATTCATCCCAGGCCCCCTGGCTCGGGCTAATCTTACATGCGATTCACGGTTTCCGGATGCCGCTGTTCTTTCTAATTAGCGGCTTCTTTACCGCTATGCTCTGGCGCAAACGAGGACTCACCGCATTACTCGGCCACAGATTTAAACGAATCTTCCTGCCTCTACTACTTGGCATGGGGACCATAATCCCTGCCACCTGGATGGCATACTCTCTGCCGTTACAGGACGACCAAACCGAAGCGCCAATTTATCAACTCTACGAGGCTATAAGTCAGCACGACACATCCACTGTTCAGGACGTTCTCAAAAATGGAACATCCCCCAATACCCGGCACCCTGATGGCTACACTCCTCTGAACGCCTGCACTTACGCCAACAATGCGGCTGCTACTAAATTACTACTGGAAGCGGGAGCAGACCCAAATCTTGCAAGTCTTTCAGACGATCGCAATACTCCCTTGCACGAAGCCGCCTTTTGGGGGCAAGTGGAAATCGCCGATTTACTGCTACAATACGGCGCCAAAACGAGCACGCCAAATATTCATGGTATACCAGCCGCGGTACTTGCAACCGTCGACATCGATCTGGCAATTGGGATCGCTAACTCTATTGGCTTATATCTAGAAAAGAAAAAAGTAGAAGAGGGCCGTTTACAGATCCTCAAAATGCTTAATCGCATCAATCCTCTCACCCAACCGATCAACACTCTAAATGCCATTACAAATGTTACCGAATTTCAATCATTTCCTAAACGCGATGTAATTGCGGAACTAATGTACGCTCCTGTATTCCACCACCTCTGGTTCCTTTGGTATCTATGCTGGCTCATCGGGGCATTTGCTATATGGGCATTAGTAACTGAGAATTTGAATCTCCGCCTACCGCGTTGGCTTGTCATGCCTCCGGTTTCATTTCTGTGGCTACTCCCACTCACCTACCTTTTCCAAAACCAAATGGGAACCACGCCCGAATCTTTTGGGCCTGACACAGCCGTAGGGTTGATTCCCGTCCCCGCCATTCTTGGATACTACTGCATATTCTTTTTTTACGGTGCCTGGTATTTCGATTGTCACGATCGAGAAGGGAAACTTGGACGTTTTTGGCTGGCAAGCCTGCTGTTCGGCCTGCTGTTGGCGTTTCCATTAGGACTAGAGTTTTCAGCTGGCTACTTCAACTTCCGCCGCGATCTTGCTGAACCACAGGACTACCGCTTCTACTCCGTCCTTTTCCAAGTTGCCTATGTCTGGCTAATGACTTTCGGCAGCATCGGCTTATTCCGACAGTGCTTTAGCAAACAAAGCAAACGAATGCGATATGTTTCCGACTCATCTTACTGGTTATACCTGGCTCACGTCCCGCTCCTAATGACACTCCAGTACTTCCTTGCTGAATTACCGATCCCGGCATTGCTCAAACTCACTGGCACCGTATTTATATGCACGGCAATCCTATTGCTGAGTTATGAATATTGCATACGATATACATTCGTAGGCACTCTCCTCAACGGAGCCAAGTCCCGCGTTCCGGCTGCAGTCGCTGCAGTCGACCTATCTGCCTACAAAGCAAGCCAGCCTGAGCACGAAAACGAGTCCGCTGGCTCCACTGAAGTTACTCAACGAGATTAACCTACCTGTGGTAAACTTCCACACGAGGTTCAAATACAACGTCGTCATCCAGTGGAAACATGGGGCGTTCGCATACACTATGCCCTAAACTCTTAAGATTGGCACTGGTTGCTCCTGGCGCGTCGACATCCAGATAGAGTGACGCCCAATCTTTGTACATATGCGGTTCGCAATGCGGCGATTTCATCACGACTGCGTCAAACCGAGACGGGTCCTGACCGTGTGCCCTGTAAAATGAGCGATCGAACAAATGAACCGCTCGAGTACTGACGACGACCGTATAACTCATCACTTCCAACACGACCGTTGGGCCGGCATGCCACAACAGGTTAAAGGTCTCACTACGGAAGTCACCATCGGAGATCATTCTTACCCGAGCTTTAACTTTTAAGGGAGTATACCGTGCTGGATCAATCGTTCCACCCAGCGTCAATTCCACTTCGTTACCTACGCCTGCTTCTCGAGCTGCCAACACAGCGGGTTCATCTACAACCGGAGTCAACAATCTTCCCTGATAACCTGCATTATAGAGAGCTGCCAAAATTGCATTCGAATCTCCTGATGCCCCACTACTAGTTGCGTCTGCAGCATCCACAAGTACGACCGTTCCCTCCTCATTTGCTTTTGTCTGCTCCACCGCTTCGTTTAGAGAAGTAAGAGGCACCTGCATTCGTTCTCGGTGCACCCAAAACAACTCGGCCATCTCAGTAGCATACTGCTCGGCCAACTCCTGATTGCCATCAATCACGACAAGGCTATTGGTACAAAGCTCAGGTACATCCGTAAAGGGATTCCCAATAAACATCCCGGCGGACAATCCTTCATCACTCTCTTCGATCTTTTGTGCCAGTCGAATACACTCGCCGTAGATTCCGGAATCCGTAATTAACTCATCGCCTCGTACCAACGCCGGCACGCGAACTCGCACGGTCACGGGCTTCAACTGCTCTCGCAATAACCTCATCAACAGTCGGGCCGAACGCTCGCCAGTTTCCTTCTGATCTACGTGGGGATAAGTGTGGTAAACCACAATCGCATCGCTGTGTTTAAGCATGCGATCCGTGACAATCCCATGCAAATCCATCGAAGTAACGATTGGAATATCCTCTCCAAGTATCTCCCTTGCCTTTTCCAGGATATAACCTTCCGGATCCATTTCAGCGGGCGAAGCCATTGCCCCATGCATACAGAAATAGGCTCCATCAATCCCCTTATCCCGCAATCCTTCCAATGACTCGACTAGCTCAGCAGATAATTTCTCCCACGCCCCCGCACTGAAGGGCCCACCCGACGAAATGCTCTTGGCACTAATCGTGGGAACAAGCTCAACATCGTCCTCGTCAGCAAACACCCCCAGAGCACCACCGATTTCATTAAGTGCACCGTGGCTACCAGCCAGCCAATCGGCACCCTGCTTCACGACAAAGTCGTCATAGTGAGTCTCGGCGGGATTAAAGGACGAGATCTCCTGCATCAATTCGAACATTACAATTTGCGGCATAGTGAAATTCCTTCAAGCTGATTGTACTGAGAGTGTTTACATTAAGACCGACGGCAGAGACTAGCCAGCGTTAAGCTACAATTTGAGGTTTTTGGCCTAAATTCAAAACCTGCGGCGGAATCCCCGAGAGAAGCCGCAATTCACCTATGTCAAATAGTGAGTTCATGATGGTGGAAATCAGATGGCTTGGATTCAAAGGATTGTCTGCCGGTTCACCACCTGTCCTATCTGATGCTCCGATCACCTGGCCATGCTGGAACCCACTTCCATACAGGAGTAGCGGAGCGAGCTTAGCCCAGTGGTCGCGGCCACCATTTTTATTAATCCGGGGAGTCCGGCCCATTTCACCACAGCAGATAAGCAAAATATCATCCTGCATTCCCCGTGCTTCAACATCCTCGATAAAGGTAGATATCGCGTGATCAAATGACCAACCGATCGCATTCATTCCGTCGATAAGATTCAGATTCCCAAGATCCGAATGCATATCCCATACCCCAGCGTAACTGGCATGCACTGTCACAAAACCACACCCCGCTTCACACAAACGCCTAGCAAGACACATTAACTTTCCTATCGATCCTGCGTTGGCACTATAGTACCCAGCTCTACCACGCTTAACGCGATCCCAGGCGCCTTTCGTTACATATTCGGAAGTGTCATATTTTGCTAACACTGCCGGATCTTCTAGAGACAAGTCCAACGCCCTGGACACTCCACCACCCAGCAATATTTCGTAAGCCTGTTGCTGAATTTCATCCAACGCCTCAAACTGACCGCTGGCATCGGCGTCTCGTTTGAGCTTATCCAGTCCCGATAACAGGGTTCGGCGATCATCGAAGAACCTCTCCCTTGAGAGGTTTAGTTCCATATCCTTTTGGAGCTGGCCGTTTTTCCCCGGAACAAAGGGGGCAAAGCCCGCTCCGTACGGCCCTGTCTCCAATAAATCCCCCCGTGCCAGCCCATTGGGCACACCATCCATGACCGACTGCGGATACAGCACCGCACTAGTTGGCATCCCGGTTTTTGGCCGAGTGGTTCCGACTACGCGAGAGTAGTGAACCGGGATACTCGTCCCAAGCGAATGTGGCCCGACCATCGGTTCGATATTGTGATTCGCATTTTGAGTCTGGAAACTGCGAACATTCGTAAAGCGATCGGCCAAATTGGCCAGCCTCGGTAAAAACTCGCCAAAGTGTACGCCTGGGATCGCCGTGGGAATCACATCACAAACTGTACGGACACTGTCATCCGCTGTTGGCTTGGGATTCAGGGTCTCGAATTGACTCGGCCCACCTTGCTGAAATACGAAGACAACCGACTTATTTCGAACCGCTTCGCTCAGGGCTGCCGCCTCCGCCTTCACTCCCATTAACGATGCTAACGACAAACTGCCCAATCCCAGACTACCGATACTCAGTAGCTGGCGACGATTCAGCTTCGCATTTCCATCATTAATCGTTAGCACGGATTGTATTCCCTATCAGACACTCTGATTATACTTTTGCTTGAACAAACATTACTACAGTAACTTCTACTACTGACCACTAAAACGCCGCAACACATTCGCCGTAATCGTACTAATATTGTCATCGACCACCACACAGGCGTTCCAGCAGATAGAACCGACAGAAAACACCTCGCCACCGCTGGGAACGTTGTAATAAACCATATGTGCTCCTCCGTCATCCTGATTCAATCCCTTAGCCAGCAATTCTGTGTTTCCAGGCGAAAACGGAGAAATCTTATCGGTTTCGTGACCGCTCGCACCTCCCGGAACCCGCTGATGAAGACTCTCAGTTCCAAACAGATCGCCACGCCCTAGCCCCGTATCGCTGAAACACCAATGACTCGGATTAATGACTTCATAGGGTGCTGCAGTCATCGCGCCCGGCCAGCTGAACACCTGACCTAACAAGCCGGCCTGAGACTCATGCCTTCGATGCATTCGGCTCTCCTGAGGTTCCCCTGATTCGGCATAATTTTGGCCGGTGTGGCTCCATTTAGTATTTTGATAAATGATGCGATGATCATCAATGAACTCAACTTCGCAGTCGAGTCCATTTCCCCCAAGATAGATCAACTTACCACCATCTTCATGCACCCATTTTTTTAGCTGATCGAACATCTTCACAGACCAGTATTCCGGATGCACACTAATGACCAGCACGTCATACTCATCCAGCGGAACCACGTCAAAGTGTAACTGCGTTTCGCTATAATAGTCGTATTCAAACCCTTCTCGTTCCATCCAGCCCAGGAATCTCCATTCTGCGGACGCCAAATGACAGCCCTGTCGGCCCTGAATTGGACTATCAAGCTCTTCTGAATTCGGAATGTGGTTATAAGGGTCCGGACGGTCCAGTGAGAGTGGAGCGTATTGTTCCGTGGAATAGGTCATGTGATCAGCATATACATACCGCTTTAATTCCAATCTGGAATTGATCGTCGGCGTAGCCGGAAATCCACTCGCATGAATATAATTGCTGCGGCCACCGAAACTGTTGTAGGCATTCCAGTTAATATCGGAAGCCAGAACAGCAACATTACAAGTCGGAATGGAAGGAGCAACGATCCAGGGGAAGTTAAAGGACTTTCCGGACTTCGAGGTTGCGTGCAGGTAATACAAGCCACTGCGATCCGGAGCGACAATCGTTTGCTTCAGGTTTTTATTGCTATAACCATGCTTGTTCCACATCGCACCGGTTTGAGTGTAATCACCATCCGGAGTGATCTGAATCGTGGCACGAGGACCATGTTCGTCATATGTCCCGATCCGGCGGACCAGTTCCTTCGTTTGTCCATACCGCCAAAGCTCTAGCGAGAATTCCTCATCACTATGAACACGAAACTCTGCGATCTCACCACCCTGAACGCACTTGGGCCACATATACCCGAGGAGCCCATCGGCAAGCAAACGAAATTGGTAGGGCTCTGACTCAGATAGCTCCACCGATACAATTTTCGAACCAAACCCCTGTTTACCGAACACAACTTCATAGCTGCCTGGTTCGATGTCTACATAGACGGCTCCGGAAATGGAAGAGCGTGCCAACACAACCTTGTCATTACCACGGAATTCAAACGACACGTCACTTAACGCCAGGTATCGTTCATTACTGACATATCCAACAAGCATGACAATTCCTCGCTAACTGCAGACACTCTGCATGAAGCCACTTTAACTTCGATAAACTCAGTATAACTCGTCAGCAGGACTGACTACCGAAAAGAAGATCGATTCAGGATGCTTCCGGGGCGAGTTTTTTTAGGAAATGCCGAGCTCCGCTTGCTAAGAAAATGGTATCTGTTCCAGCTACTATTAGCGTATAGCCCTGCTCCACATACGGTTTGATGGCTTCCGGTGAAACGCCAAAATAACCTAAGGGCATCCCAACTGCTTGGCAGGTTTTTGTCACATGGTCAATCGCGGCGATTACTTCTGGATCATCGACCTGCCCCATCTTTCCCATGCTTGCCGATAAGTCATAGGGTCCCAGCAGGATACAGTCCACGCCCTGTACCTTGATGATCTCTTCTACACAATTTACTGCGTCAATATGTTCGACTTGAATGACGCAGGCAATCTCGTCATTAGCACGTTCCACGTACTCACCAAAGGTGAGGCCATAGCCATGAGCTCGACCTAATCCAACTCCACGAATTCCTTCAGGGGCATACCGAGTCCAACTCACCACCTGCGCCGCTTGCTCGGGTGAATTTACCTGCGGGGCGATAATCCCAGCGGCACCACAATCAAGAAACTTTTTAATCCAGACTTCGTCCGCCACGGGCACTCGCACCACACAAGGAACATCCGGCTCGGCTGCTTGCAGAATCCCCATCATCTCTGTCGTCTCTAATGGACCGTGTTCGCCATCGACAAAAAACCAATCGAAATCCATCTGCGCCAGCAACTCAGTAACCGCTGGGCTAGCTAGTGTAATCATCGTCCCCATAAGCGGCTCCTGATCCCGGAGCCGTTTTCGCAAGTTATGCATCTTCATAGCTGTTCATCCTTCTATAGAGTGGCAAACTTTCTCGATTTCTGTGTTTGGAAGCCATTGTATCATTAGTAACACAAGTATTTATGACGTCCCGCGCCCGCTGAAGCGTGGCCGCATATCCTTTAATGCACTTGAAACCCGACCTATCCGCAAGTGACTAATGAATTGCAATAGCAACATGCAGATTTCAGCAAGGCGACCGCAGCCGAGAACCTAGCAAAAGTGAGCATCTGGTATCGTTAGCTCTTCGAGAATGAATCGGAGTCCCCACATTAGAGCAAGTCATGACGCCGCCGCCTAAGGCTCATGATACGTGCTTCGGTAGCTCGCGACTTCCAGACAGAGTAATTAGCAATCGTTAATTAAGGAAGCTCACGAATTCGGATATTACGGAAGTGAATCTCCGATCCTTCTGCTTCCAGGCAAAGATGGCCTTCGGCTGGGTTGCAATCCGATCCTCCAGAGACTTCCTCTCCGTTAACCCACAATCTCACCTCTCCATTAATCGCCCGGACGTAGTAGTGATTCCATTTTCCGAATCCAAGACTACGGTCTTTGCGAGGGAAACTCCTCGAGCCATTTGGTGAAATTGGTTCAAACGGCTTAAACGTGGATTTACCTACCGCAAACACGTCTCCGTTAGTCGTAAACCATTCCGATTTCTTGCCGTTCTTCTTAATAAAGTTTTCTTGATAGCCGTGATCTAACGCCTGTATTTCAATTCCACTACGTGGAAGTTGGTTGGGTTTGAGAATATCCAACGCTTCCCGCTGGACCCACAGAAACATGCCCGAGTTCCCTGCATGCTTCATATGTTTCCATTCATAGACGATCTCAAAATTCTTATACGTCTTAACGGTACGGTTTACGCCAATGGGTTTTCCTGTCCCTGTCACGTAGGCCCCGTCAAAACTCCATGTGTCTTCGTCGCCATTTACATCGACAAAGTCCTTCTCTGTTAGGGTCATCCACCCCGGCCCCGTGCCATCAATATAAGCACGTTTCGGTAAAGTCTTTTCCTCTGCTTGCAGCGTCAGAGTCGAAGAAATTAAGACAACAACAGTGGTAAATAAACGCATGCAGGTCATGATGACATCCCTCGGAAATGAAGACGGAACTTGATAACACTAATTAATACTATAGGCGATTTCTCACAGTGGTTCTCGCGAGTTTAGTTGAATCTCTTCATGCGAGTTAAACGACAGCCATTCCACTTCATTCTTGCGGCAGAATTCTTACTCTTGTTACACTAGAAATATGCCAACCAGCTTCCCAAATCGTTCAGTCTTATCTCGTCGAGCCTTCATTAAAGCCGGTTCGCTGTTAGCAGGCGGTCTAGGGTTATCCGATTTGTTTCGGTTACGAGCAGCCAACAAGGCCGACTCCGCGGATACGGCGGTCATCCTACTTTGGCTCGAAGGCGGCCCCAGTCATATGGAAACATATGACATGAAACCAGATGCTCCGGTCGAATATCGCGGAGAATTCCACCGAATTCCCACCAATGTCCCGGGAATCGACATTTGCGAGCACCTACCGCTTCAGAGCCAACTGGCGGACAAGTTCGCTCTGATACGCTCTGTTAGTCATAGCGTCTCTGACCATCCGGGGGGAGCTGCTCGATTTCTGTCAGGCTATGAACCACGAAACATCAGCAAGCTGACCAGTGACTACCCGGCGTTCGACACCATCGTCGGAAGCATTCGCGAAGCATCGCCCAGCTCTACTGTCCCTCGTTTTATATCTAACACTCCGTACTTCAAGGGAGGTGGACCCGCTTATCTAGGTCCAACCGCCCACCCCTTTGTTTTTACATCCTCTCCACACTTACCTGACTATGACGTGAGAGATGTGACAGTTTCTGAGGAAATCCGGCCACGCATCAACGATCGCAGATTTTTACTTAAGCAGTTTGACCGACTACGAAGAGATCTCGATAGCAGCGGCAACCTACAGGCAATGGACGAGTTTCAGTCAAGGGCAGTCGAGTTATTGAGTTCTTCTGCCACGGCTCAGGCCTTTGACTTAACACAGGAAGACGATGCAACTCGCGAGCGATACGGGAATCATCGTATGGGGCAGAGTGCCTTGTTGGCGCGACGATTGGTAGAGGCTGGGTGTTCGATGGTTTCGCTGGATTTTGGACGAGCAAACAAAGCCTTTCCGACCTGGGACGATCATGGTGATGCTCACCACATATTCAATGCCATGCGAGCCCGTTTGCCGATGTACGACCAAGCGCTATCTGCCCTGATTAGTGACATTTACGAGCGAGGCATGGACCAACGAGTGCTTGTCGTTGCAGCGGGGGAATTTGGAAGAACTCCGAAAGTTAATATGGGCCGAGCGGCGCGACCGATAGCACCTGGCCGTGACCACTGGGCCGATGCCATGTCGATTTTAGTGTCAGGTGGCAGTATGCAAATGGGCCAAGTCATTGGCTCAACCAATGCACGCGGCGAGCATCCTGTAGACCGGCCGTTGGATCCGAATGACTTCCTAGCCACGGTCTATCGATTTCTAGGAATTAACCCCGATCATAACTTACTAGACCAGCGTGGCCGGCCAATCCCGATCCTTCCGCACGGCGATCCGATTCACGAATTGTTTTGAGCGAGACTTATTACATCGCTTAGAATGATTCCTAAACATCGTGTCGATGAATCATGAATAGTCGGATCTTGTAGCGAGTAAGTTAATGAAGTCAGGAATTACCTCTGGTGCATTGTCGTTTATTGCCGTCCTCCTTTGTGGATTGTCCAATAGCGACAAACAAGCCCAGCCAATCGAGATAGACCTTGAAAGTCCCGGAACTGCAATTGTGATCAAGCTCAATGGAAAGCATGCCGGTGGATTACGAGTAGATTCTCAGGGACGTTTGGGGATCTATGGAGCAAACTATAGTTCTACGGCAATTACAATCGATGGCCGTGATCGGGTGCAAATAGACCCAACTCCGGACTCGAATCCGCCCACCAGGCTTACGGTTGAAGATGATGTTTGGTTAACGGGAATGTTACGTGTGGGGCGAGCAGATGCTTTTGGGGATACCCCCTTCGATCCGAACGGTGCGATCCAGGTTGGTCGCAAATTGGAGAAAACTCAAATCATGTCCATGATCCGCATTTTTGGCCAAGGAAGCGAACGTTTTCGTCTGGGAGTATCGAAAAATGGAAACGGCTTTTGGAGTAACGGCCCTCACGATGACCCTTTGGTCACTTTCAACGTCCAGCAACCCGGAAACCGAGAGGCAGCCGGAATTCACCTACACGCCCCGCTAACCGAGTTTAACTCGAACGACGATTAGGTAATTCGGCCCCGCAGCTAAGCTTTAGGAGGTGTCCAATTTGGAATTCCTCGTATTTTGATTTGTTTATGATATCGTACTGTCCGGGGTTGCTCCGGAGCGTATCGTTTCACACTTGCTGTCGTTAGGCCCCCCCTCTCACCAAACGCCCCTGATGAAAAACCCGATAGCTTGGCGGAATCGATATCTCTTCAATTTCTTCCATTACTTTGATTCTTCCTCCAAAGCCTTCCCGAATCCTAACAATTGCTGGTAAGCATCGTTGTCTATTTCGCAATAGATCTCTAAGCGTGAATGAAAGATCTTAATTTCATGACAGGTAAGGCAGACGTGTATTTCCACGACCCTTTTCCCCTTGGTCCAAACAAGGGCGTAGTTTGGATGAAACCACCCGCAAAGCTTGAATCCTGAGAACTCCTTAAAAGATCGGGGCGTTTTTACCAGTGCGAGTAATTTTTCAGAATCTTTTCTACTGGCCGTTTCTCCTTGAGCGTAAAAGACGGATGCATATCTGCTCATCAGTTCTTTATTGTTAGCATTACGGGTCCTCATAGATTTCTCAAAGTCAGCAACCAAGGCACGCGGAACACCCCGGTAAATTTCAAGTTGGGCGTCGGAGTCCAACAAATCTACCGCTTGCGACAACTTTTTGAAGGAAGCGCGTATCTCCGCTTCTTTTTTCAATCGAGGCGTAAAACCTAGAACTTGTTTTTTGGAATTTGCCGGAACCTCGGTAGCCCTTGCTTCTGAACATAAAATTAATAAAAAGATAACCATCATATAGGGTTGTTTCATTTCCATCCTCCATCAAACGATCCGTTTTACTACAACGGTAACGAGTCCTCCCAAGATTATTCAAGGCAAAACATTTTCTATTCATCCGCTGAAAAGCTTACTAAGCTTTATCTGCTCGCCTAATTTTTTTCATAACGCTGGGTAATCCTTTTTTCCCCGGAACCAGCTTGGGGGGGCTAAAGTCTTTTATTAATTTCCTCAGTCTCCGCTGGGCACCTTTTGTGTCATTTGCTAATTTTTTATCGTTCGTCACAGCGAGAGCATCGGACTATGTTTTTTTGAAATCCGATAAAGCCCGCGTGACCACCATAATGTTCAACACACCATTATCAGATAAAACAATACGACAAAGACTATTTTACCAGAACTTCCAAAGTCGCTTTTGGAAAAAGCAAGACTCATAGAGCCGAGAATAAAATGAGGCATGAAAACAATCGGGGACAAAGAGACTCCTGCCAACACGAATCCCAAAAAACAAGCTAGATAGCGTGCCCAACGAAATGAGTGGAGCAAAATCATCGCAGAGACGCCGATGAAAACAAGCAAGCCGAAGGCAAAAATTATGACTGGAACGTAACTAAGATAAAGTAGAGCAGCACCAATCCCCTCCGCTATCGCCAACCCAACAATACCAAAACTTCCAATAAAGGTAATGTACGCCCCAACAACCAAACTCGTCATTAGCATTTTCCCCCAGGGAATCGAGATTGGTTTTTGGCTTTTTGAACTCACCCGAACGGCTAACTACCTCCTAATAGGATCTGGTCATTTTAATCATCCATGTGATTATATCGATTCAACCGTGTTTAGCGCAAAAACTTGCTGTTCAAGAACATCCAAAGGACATCCATTTGTTTTTGATTAAGCCAGCGGAATCAGGGGGGGCGATTTGCCTTACATAAGGCTTGGAGATCTGTTTGGTTTAGTTTGTCATTTTGGTGCTCTTATCACACCACTGCCCCCTTTGATTTTTAAGGCGCGCATAGTAATATTTAGAGGAAGGTTTAAGGTAGATACTGGTCACGGTCATCACC
>CEUV01001920.1_pt1 | contig 78799 bp, 52 predicted proteins | sample 356401 | NCBI WGS metagenome assembly CEUV01 (sample SAMEA2622710, study PRJEB7988) | marine metagenome | isolation source: saline water (ENVO:00002010), including
ACTTTGTCGAGATGCATCATGATGTCCAACTCGCACACGTTCCCGAAGTGTTTATCCAGCGTCTCAACCACCGCGTGTATGAATTCCAACATGCCCAATTCGTTCTCCTCTCCCACGGCGCCGACGACGAAGAAGAGCGACGCGTACCGTCTGTACATCACCTTGTACTCGCGATGCTCCACGAACGAGCACTCATTCGCGCCTCTCGAGAGACACCGACGCACAATCTCCCCCTCGAGCTGTCGCCGCTCACGCGCGTCGAGGTGCGAGTCGAAATACTGCGCCAGTCGCGTCTGTCCCTGTTTGTTCACCATCAACAGAAATCTAATCATCCGACCCATTCGTCAATCGCGCGTCCTCGTCTCGTCCTCTCGCGTCGCGTTCGCGCGCGCCTCACGCGCCATCACGTCTCATCTCTCGCATCTCCCCGCGCGACGCACCTGATGGTCATGACGCCGTCCGTCGCCGACGCGTCCCCGCGCGCGTCAGTCTCTGGCGGGAAATTTAGCCGGCATGCTCGAGGACGCCCCCGACGCGCGCGACCGCTCGGCGTCCACGGACGACCGCGCAGAGCGCGAGGCATCCTCTTCGTTCGCCTCGAGCGAGCGCACGCGCGTCCGCGTGCACGTCTACGACTTGGACGACGGGTACAACGAGTACGCCTACCCTCTCGGACTCGGCATCCATCACTCCGCGGTGGAGGTGTACGGGAGAGAGTACGCGTTCGGGTACCACGACGAGGCGACGGTGACGGGCGTGTTTGACATTCGACCGCGGAGCGCGCCGCCGCCGGCGAGGTTTCGAGAGACGATCGAGTTCGGGGAGATCGCTTCGTCGAGGGACGAGGTGGAGGAAAAGTTGAGCGCGCTGCGAAAAAAGTTCACGGGACCGTCGTACGATTTGTTAAAGCGGAATTGCAACACGTTTACCGAGGAATTTGTCAAGGCGCTGACGGGGAAGGAGGTACCGGGGTACGTGAATCGATTGGCGACGCTCGGATCGGTGGCGCACGACTTCGCGCCGTGCTTGTTGCCGAGGAGCGTGGTGGGGGACGTGCGGACGCTGCCGGCGTCGCGGGCGGAGAAGGACGGAGAGGATGCAGAAGAGGGATCTGGGTCTGATGACGCGGAGGAGGTGCAGTTGTTGGCGTGTCCGGTGGAGGAGATTAAGTGACATGGATTGAATACACTCGCGACGTTGAGCGAAATTGTAATAATGCTACACTCACGACGTTAGGATTGCGCGCTCTCATCCTCGACGCTCTCGTTGCCGGTATCGGCTTCGGTGGCGGTGACATCGTTCTCGTCGTCGTCATCGTCGCCGAACGCGTCGAACATCGTCTTTGGAAGATACGTCGTCTCGCTCACCGCGCAATCGTACGTCATGTTGGCCTCGAACGCGAAGGCATGCATCATGAGGCCCATGACGTTATGCACCGCCTCACTGACACACTTCCTGGCTGCTTCGAACTCTATCTTCGTCTTAAACTTGAGATCGACAGACTCGATGTCGTTCTCGGTGACGATGCTAAACTCGTCGAGGGTTACGCAATATGTGGCGCCCGTCCCGCGTGAAGCCTCACCGATGGCGTCGTTCAAGCGTTCAATCATGTACCCGAAACGTCTCTTCAGCGTGGCATCGTCGGCATCTCGCGCCAGCGAGCCTATGCCGAAGCGCACCTGCATACTTTGATCCAAGCTGTTCAAACGCGTGAAAAATTCTTGCACCGAGTTTACAAGAGTGCGAATGCCGTTCGGTTGACCCGTCACGGCTTGCAACCTCTCCGTCAAGTTGTGGGGACGTTCCGGAGCGCGAGCCAAACCGATTTGCCAAAGCAACGAGTGATAGTTGCAGTACTTGTTCGCCTTGTGCGCGCTTCGCTGTCCGTTCGCGTCGGACATCACTGCGATGCGTCGCGCCACTCGCTCGGCCGCTCGCTTCACATGGCGCGTTCTTCGTAGTGAGCGCGGGAAGGCGCTGCTGAGACGAACGAACGACTTCTCTTTGTTGACGCGTTTCGGAGCGTCGTACTCGTCATACTCATCCTTTGCGCGAATGCCCGGCTTGATGGGGAAAACGTGCGCCTCAGTCGTGAACATGTACGGGTACGGGCCGCCGTCGACGATGTTTTCTCGGTCCAATGCGGCGTCAAACAGCAAATAGAGATACTTGAGCGTCTCTGCTAAGAAGAAGCTCTCCATCTTATCCTCCAGTTCCTGCGTGGAAACGTCGCCCATGTGCGCATAGCCACATTTCGTCTTTAATAAGCGAAGACTGGCGATGAAGTCGCGGCCGCACGAAATGTACGTCACGTCTCCGGTCGCCTTGTATAACAGGTACGTACTCTCGATGAGCTCCGGACGTAAGGGATATGGTTTCTGTCCAGGGATTGCCGTACCCGTGCGAACATCGAAGCCCTCCGGAGTGAAACCGTAGTGCTTCCACACTTGGAAAAACGCGTCTTGCGTCGTCGCCGCCGCTTCAATGTCTCCGTACATGGCTTGTAAACCGGGCCAAAACGAAACCAGCGAATCGTAGCGAGAGCTGATGATTTGGCCCGTCATCATGCCCGCCTCGACGTACCATGGAGCTATTCGCACGTGCGCTTCTACGGCGGCGTAGGCTTCTTCAAAAATTTCCAAGTGCCGCTCGTTTCCGAAGAGCATGTACGACTTGAGCAAATATTCATAAAACGAATCCACGCCGGCGCCCACGCTGCTCTCAGCCTGCGTCCAATCCCCGGTCCGGACGTTTATGTGCGTACCGACTAAATTTAATTCACTTCTTCGGCTCCACAAACCTTCCAGAGCCTTCTCCGCCGCTCGTCGGAATCTTTGATCCCCCGTCAAATCGCTCAACATGCCAAACTCTAAAATCATCGTTCCTCCCGCCGCCGTGCTCGCGATCGGCGTCTCGTCCGGCTCCACACCTCGAAGCAGATTGATGGCGCCGTAAGGCACTCCCGTGGGCGTGTCGAACGCGGGTAAAAACGCCTCTCCTAAATCTAATGCCAACTCCAACAGTTCGCTCTGGTACCAGTCGATGGCGAACCCTGTCTTTGGATCGCTCGCCAACAAATGCGCGCTCAGCAACCCACCTAAAATCCGAATGTTCGTCTCGAACACGCTCACGTGCGCGTCTAAATCCACCCGCACGTGATCGATCACCAATCGCACGCCTCGCTCGAACATCGTCTTGTTTCCCATCACCGCAATGGTGTCCAACGCGTCCACGAGCGTGAGTCCCATCCCCGGCCCCCCGCCCCCGTCCGCCATCGTGTTCTGACTCTCACACGACATCGGTTTGATCTCGTCCGCCGGGAACGCGCGGTCGAGATACATCTCCATCGTTTCCTCGAACATGTCGCGCACTTCGTCCCTGAGCTCGCGAATTTCTTGTCGAGAGAGACTCGCGGGTGTGGCGCCGACGACGCCGCGCACGACGGTGACGACCGTGAAAAGGACGGCAAACACCCTCGCCGTCGTCGCCATGCGAGCGACGCCGCGTCGTGCTCGCATGGCGACGAGCGAGACGGCCGCGAAGTGACGTTCGCCTGCGCATGGAGTTTCTGGGGCGGAGCGTTCGGGACGCGTCGAGTCGAATGCGCGCTCGTCGTCGATGTAGTGCACGCGGGAGCGTCCAAGACGTGTTTAGAAGACTAATGGTGAGCGTGCGTTACATCCACGATTTTATCGAATCTTTGGCGAAGTAAGCGTCGATCAAGTCGTCGGTTCGGTCTCGTTTATCCGCGCCGACGCGCTTTTGCTTCTTTTGAGACTCGGAGCGTTCAACCTCGCGACGCTCTTGCTTGCGATCGCGCATCTGCGCTTCGGCGGCACGTTGACGAATTTTCGATGCAGCGTTCGATTCGTCTGCGTTCGGACGCTGCTTTTTGGGTTTCTTCGAAGGTTTGCCCTGGTTGGCGTCTCGCTTCGGCGGCTTGGTGGAGTTGTCGGCGCCGTCTTCGCCGCGCGCGCGCTTCTGTGTGGGTCCGTCCGACTTTTGCGCGCCCTTCTGTTTCTCCTTCTTCTCCTTAGCGGCGACGCGTTTAGCGGCTTGTTCCGCGCCTCGAGGCTTTCCTTCATCCTTGGACTGCTTCTTGTGTCGTTCGTCTCGATGCTTCGCCTTGAGTTCAAGTTTACGAACCGCTCGCGCGTCCTCGATGGAAAACTCGACGATTGGTCGTCGCGCTCTCGAGAACGCCTCTGGGTTATTGTTCAACGCGCGCAACGCCGTCAGGGCGTGCTCGTGCTCGGTAAACTCGACAAAACCCATGCCTTTGCTCTTCGGCTTGCCGTTTTCGTCCATCCTATCCTTATCGTATAAAAGCTTGGCGTGTAAAACCTTCGGCTCGGCTTGCGTCGCGCGTTGCTTGACAGCGTCGATGAACATTCGCTTTAACGTCTTTGAATCAATCTCCGGTGGAATGTTCCGCACGGATAATCGCGTTCGAGAGACGAAATAGTTTGGATTCTTCAACTTGATTTGTCGCTCTTCGTTGGATCGTCGACGCTTCTCGATGTCGCTCTTGCTCACCCCATCCGCCGCCGCCGACGCTTCATGAATGTCACCCTCTTGTGCTAAGTAAATGTTTCTGTTATCCCGATGCTTGTTCGCGTTGCGATACTTCGAACCTTGACGAGCCATCATGTCCGCTGCCTCGGCTTTCGACAATGCGAGCGCGACCGTCACTGGTCGTCCCGCGACGAAAATCCCCGCGCTCTCGATCTTGCTCGCCTCGACCGCCGAGTTAGCGGAATCGGGGTTTGTGAAGTCAACGAACGCGTTTCCGGTGTGTTTACCGGTGACTTTATCCTTGACTACTCTGCAACTCTTCACTTTGCCGTACTTCATCATCTTCTCCTTGAGTTGCTGCCACGTCGCCTCGAGAGGAAGGTTGCGAACGAAGACGCACGCATTCTCTTGCACATCGTTCGATTCGGCGTCGACGCCCTTACGACCTTGCCACGCGGGTTCACCTCTGGCATCACCCTTCGGTTTCGCGTCCTCGTTTGTCTTCTTCGCGTCAACGGGTTTACGATTCGTCTTCGGCGCCGGTTCGGCGTCCGCCATCACCTTGCCGAGCATGCGAGACATCAAACTCTTTTCCCGCGCTTCCTCATCCTCACTCTCGTCGTTTTCGTCATCGCTCGATGAAGACCCCGACTCGTCGTCTTCATCGTCGTCGCTCCCATCGTTCCAGTCGCTTCCGTCGTCGTCTTTTCTCTCGTCACCGGTTTCCGTCTTCGCCGGCGCGTTTTGTTCCTCTTGATACTTTGACTTTGACAACGCGATGTCAACGGCTACTTGTCGACCGGATATGCTCACACCGTTACAATCGCTCACCGCCCTGTCGGCGTCCGCCTTGCACGTGTACGTGATGAAGGCGAAACCTTTCGGTTTGTTGTGGAAATCCGTTGGAACGTTGATGTCCCACACGAAACCGGCGGCGCTCAGCGCCTCGCGAATCGCCGCCTTGGTCGCCTTGAAGGATAAGTTTCGAACGATGACGCGCCATTGTTTCGGCTTTGATCCCTCACCCGCGAGCATGCGCGCCCACACCTTTTCCTCGGGCTCGTCGTTCTCATCGTCCGCGGCGTGGTCATTCGTCGATTTCCCTTTTCGTCGTCTTCGACTCTTGGATTTCGGCGCCTCGCCGTGCAACGCCTCCACAGCCTTACGCGCCGTGGCCTCGTCCTTGTACACCGCCAACAGCGCGCCGCGCTTGCACCCGTCCTCGCGAATCTTCGCCACCTTCATCACGTCTTCCGGACACGGTTCGGTGATGGATTCTAACTCCCCCGCCTCTCGCGCCAACGCCTTGACGGCGTCGGCGTCGACGCCTTCGATTTCGCCCCCGAGTTTCAATCCCCCGATCACCACCGTTCGCTCTGCCGCGCCGTGCGCGAGCGCTCCACCACCCACACTCTTCTTCGCGCGACTCGCGCTCTTCCTCGCCCCCTCTTCCCTCCGTTTCCGTAGTCTCTCCTCCTCGTCTCTCTTCTCTCTCCTCGGCGCGTCCTCGCCGTCTCTCCTCGGCGTCTCACTCGACCGCTCCACCGGCGCTTTCCGCTTCGCCATCACCACCGCCACCATCCTCTTCCCGATCTCAATCTTCCCAGACATCCCACACGCGTCCCTGGCGTCCTCCGGAATGGCAAACTTGACGTATCCAAAGCCTCGATGCGTCGTCGATCCCTTTTCGCGCACCACCCAGGACTCCTTCACGGGACCGAATCGTTCGCTAAACGTCGTCTCCAGCGTCTCGTCGTCGCAATCGTAGGGCAAGTTTCGAACGAAACACATGACGTTCTCGCGCATCGTTCGCGTCTCCGCGTCGGCCGCGTCGGCCGCGCCGTCATCGAGCGTCATTCGAGCGCGTTCGGTCGCACGCTAACCGACCGGCGGCGGCGGTGTCTTCCTCGCGACGCGCGAGCGATGGAATCGCGCGAGGACGTCCTCGAACGACGCGCGCTCGACGCGCGATATCGAGTCGCGTCGATCGACGCCCTCGTCGCTCTCGCGCGCGTCACCGACTCGCGCGTCGCGTGATTCGAACGCGCCGGTCGGTCCGAGTGATTCGAGCGCGCGGTGGATCGTCTGGTATATGATGAGTCATGACCCGTCAATGAGTCCCCCCCCCGCCCCGTCCCCCGCGCCTCGACGCGGTCGCGGCACTCGGTGACGACCCGAGGGATGAGCGCGACGGTGACGACGCGCGCGCGCGCGATTCGTCTGTACAGGTGCGACGAACGATGCGCGACGAGTCGGGGACGACGGCGACGACTCGGGGACGACGGCGCGGCGCGATTCGCGGAGGCGTGCGATACCCTACCCGCCCCGATCGCGCGCGGTGGGCGCGACGACTGACGCGGAGTGACGCGCGCGGTGATGTCGCAGGCACACGCTTCGCACGGTGTTGTCGTGGTGCGTCGATCGACGCATCTTTTACGATGAACGGGATCGCGTGCGCGCGGCGTTTGAATCGAACGCGGGACTGAGAGACGCGGGGGCGATCGAGCGGGCGGTGGCGGAGGGCGAAAAGACGCTCGAGTCGTACGCACATCCGGATCCGTACGTCATTCCGACCATGTACGGTGGGTCCAAGTACGCGAGAAATCCAGAGGTGCCGACCGGGGTGGGGATGGTGCTCGATTTCGGACGCGAACCGTACTGCAAGTGACGCGACGCGGCGCTTTGATTCGATTGTAAATTTGTACAACTGTAGCTCACGGATGACGGAAAACGACGCGCGATTCTTTTTGTACGTCTCGAATGAATGAATGAACGCATCGATGCATGTATCTAGGCGCGCGAGATGCGTCTCGCGACGTCACCGCACGCCGGCGTATCGCGAAAACGCCGTCGAGCGCAAATCGAGCTGTCGAGACCGACCGAGCGCGCGCGCCTGGTCTCGTCTCGGACCGAAAATTTTAATCTGTCGCACGTGCGTGTCGCGTCCGTTCTGATGATTCGCTAAGATGGCCACCTGAATGAAATACGCGCGAAGGCACGACGCGTCGCCGGCGTCGCCCAGCGGGACGCGCACCCACCCGTTTGGATGTTCGAGCTCGACGCACCGCACCTCGCGGAGATCGTGACACGACGTCCCGGCGCGCACCGATACCAAACTCGGTGTGTAACTCTCATCCATCTTGTACTCGCACCAGAGCGCGATCTCGCACATCTCCGCCTTGTGTTGAAACTGTGCGCTGACCAAGTGCGGCTGCGCGCCGTCGCTCTGCCAAAACGTTCCCAAATCGTCGTCTCGCAACAGTTCCACCCCGTTCCCCGGTTTCGCGCTCGCCACGCTCCACACCGCGAGATGACCGATCTCCCGTTTCGCCTCCCGTCGTCTCGCACCGTCCTCGTCCTCGTCCTCGTCCTCGTCCTCCGTCGTCTCCGTCACGCGCGCGTCGACGCATCGTCCCGTCGTCCCCCCCCGAATCCTCGCGCGTCCTCGCGGTCCCAAACGCACGATCCGCGCCGTCTCATCCTCGACCCCGTCTTCCATCTCATCCTCACCGCGCTCGTCGTCCACCGCGTCCGCGTCCGCGTCGCGTTCGTCCGCGCCGCGTCCTCCGATGTCCTCGCCGACGTCGTCCTCGTCCTCCTCTCCGTCGAGTTCGTCCTCACCGTCGACACCGCGTCGACGCCCTCTTCTTCTTCCTCCTCCTCCTCCTCCTCCTCCTCCCGTTCGAGCGACACCACCGTCACCGTCGACGTCCGCGCCGCCGTCCTCCTCGCCGCGTCGTCCTCCGCCTCGCGCGCCTCGCGTCCCGCCGTCCATCGTCCCCGTCCCCGCCCTCGTCCTCCTCGCGCGCGAGGTCGACGACGCCATCGCTGTCGTCATCGCCGTCTCCACGTACGCCGCGAGCTCCGCGTCCGTCTCCTCCCCGTCGCTCACGACGGTCATGTCGATTCGACCGACCGACCGACCGAACGAACGAATGAATGAACGCGCGCGTCCACCGCGCGCGGTCGACGGAGCGACCGACCCGACCGACCGAACGCGACCGAACGCGACCGAGCGCGCGACCGAACGCGCGAGAGACGACGCGCGCGCCGTCGACGGTGCGACGCCGATGAGTGCCGATGTGTCATCATCCGGTCGGTCGCCGGTCACGTCTTCTTGAGTCATGACTCGTCGTTTGTCCCGGGACATACATGCACGGATTCGATGGGATTCGATTCCACCTCGACAGTGCGCGACGACGGACGAGGCGACGGACGCGCGCGCGCGCGCGGGGCCTCGATCGTCCTCCGCGCGGCGCGTCGACGCGTCGACCGAGGCGTTCGTCGGACGGAATCGAACGGAACGACCGAAAGAAACGACGACATTTCGCCCGGGAATCGATTGCATCGATTGCATCGATCGAAACGATCGATTCGTGCGCGCGTCGCGCGAATAGACTCGGGAAAAGGGTGGAATCGAGACGCGCGCGATGGACCGCGCGCGATCGTCGACGCGAAAGGTCGGGATCGGGAGTATGGACGACGAGGTGGACGCGGACGTCGGGACCGCGCCGGCGAGACGCGGACGCGCGCCAGGCGCGGAGGGGAGAAACGGTGGTGATGGATTGGATGTGGGTCGAACGCGCGCGGACGTCGGGACGGCGTCGGTGTTGACGCGAGGAGCGGTGCCGTTACGCGTGGATGCGGGGACGAACGGTGTGGCGGACGCGGCGACGCGAACGCGCGCGGCGGACATCGTGAAAAACGCCAAGACGAGATGGTTGAGGAACACCGAGGTGTGCGACGCGCTGTTGAATTACGTGGCGTATGGATTCGAAGCGAGCGCGGAGGCGCCGATAAAACCGAGGGCGGGGACGTTGTATCTGATCAATCGACGCGTGGTGCGTTTTTTTCGAAAGGATGGACACAATTGGCAAAAGAAAAAGGATGGGAAGACGGTGCGAGAGACGCACGAAAAGTTGAAGGTTGGGACGGTGGAGCTCTTGAATTGTTATTACACGCACTGCGAGGATGATCCGAGGTTTCAGCGGCGTTGTTATTGGTTGCTGAACATGGACGAAGGGGCGGTGTTGGTGCATTATCTTCGAGTGAAACAGCATCCGGCGCGCGCGCTGGCGGCTGGGAGCGCGGCGTACGCGGCGTACGCGGCGGCGATGAATCGCAAATCCAAGGGTGGTGTCGTCAAGGGAGCGGGCACCAAGCGAACGACGGCGGCCGGCGCGTCCAGGAGCGGGAAATCGGGTCGTGAGCAAGGGTTAACGGCGTCCATTCACGACGGTGAATACACCGCGGTGACGCGTCGAAACGTGAACGAGATGTTACAACGCGACGACGAAGATCTGGCGCAGATTTTCCACGAGACGGGTCTGGACGAGGGCGACGGCGTGTGGTCGTCCATATTCGATCCAGACTCTAGCGCGGACGCCGACGGCCCGACGACGTCTCTCTCGCAACTCATGCGCGAGTTCAGCAATATCGACGAAAACGTCGACGACGCGCACTCGGGCCGTCGACATCTGTCGTCGTACGAGGATCGCGAATCTCCGGCGAACGACGACGGTCCCGTCTTGTCGTTGGAGGAGTTGGAGCGACGCATCGAGCGCATTCGCGAGCAGTGGCAGGGCAGTCTGAGCACGGACAAAGACTCTCAATCCATCAAGACCATCGATAGTCAGATGCGATCGCTCCAAGAGGATGTCGACCGCGCAGTCGACGCGTCTCGCCGTCGAGCGGCGACGAATACGCCGAGCGATGAACTGAGCGGCGAACCGAGTGAAAGGGCGACACCCGTGGCTACGGATGATCTGAGTGGACAAGGTGTGAGCCCGGACGCGAACGGCGCGGATGACGATGACGTCTGCGTCATAGAGCGACCGCCCTCGCGAATTTTCCGACAAATTCCCGCCACGCCTTCGGGCGTGCACATTTTGTGGAGCATCATCGATTTCACGCCGTCGTGGGACGACATCACGGGCGGCGCGAAGGTCATCATCACCGGTAATCCTTTGGTCGAGTTCGATCAAGAGATTGATATGTGTTGCGTGTTCGGTACAAAATCGGTGAGCATCGAGAGGTTGGCGCCGAATGTTTTAAAATGCGAGGTTCCTCCACACCCACCGGGTCGCGTCTCGATGTTTCTCGCCATGGACAACGGCAACGGACATCCCGTCAGCGAAATGTGTTCGTTCGAGTACGTCGATTCAGCCGTCGCGCGATCACAGAAGAACCTGTTCGCGTCGAAGCCGGTCGATCCGAGCGTGGAGATGTCCGATCGCGACTTTCAAATGCGCTTGGTGCAACTCTTGACGACAATAGGATCCGACTCGAGCGAGATGTCGAATGGAAAAAGCGGCGAAGGCACCGCGGGATCACAACTGATGAATCTATACGACTCGGTCTCTCGATCGACCATGCATATGAACGCCCTGAGCGCGCTTCGCGCCGCCGAACGATTGCAGATAGATCCGTACAACATGGATAACATCAAAGACGAAGACTTGATGGTCTTACTCAACGGGATGATTCAGGCTCGATTGAAATCGGTCATCGTTCACGAAAACCGACGCACGAAGGCTCGTCTCGCCGTCCCGACGGCGGCGACCGCGGTCAACGAGTTGGAAGAAGTTGCAAAAGTGGCCAATGTCGCAGAGGACGACGTCGTCGGGGAGGTAGTCGAAAGAACGCAAGAAACTCACAAGACGTTGATGAAACTCGCGCTCGCGCCGAGCGCGTACAATAGGAACGATCGAGAAGGACTCACGCTGTTTCACTGCTGCGCCGCCCTCGGTATTGAATGGGCCGTTCGAGCGATGTGTGCGACGGGTATAGATTTGAATCACGCGGACAAGCACAAGCGTACCGCGCTGCACTGGGCGGTCGCTCGCGGGCACGAGATGGTGGTGGCGACCCTCTTAAACTACGGCGCCAAGTCTCGTGCAGTCGCGATGTGGGATGGACACATGTTCGGACCCGCCGAACTCGCGATTCACTGTGGATACGAAGGCATCGCCGCGTACATCAGCGAAGCCAATCTCACGAGCGCTCTGGACAGCATAAATCTCCGCACCAATCGCACCTCTCGCGCGCCGAACGTGTCTGCGACGATGCATCAATTCCGACGAACCATGTTACCGAGCGACTCTGATAACTCCGACAGCGAGGGGGTTTCATTCTCCAAGTCGCGTCCTCGCAGAAAAGCGACGAGGTCGATGTTATCGTCCAAAGCGCGCGTCCGAGAGTTACAAGTCGAGGGGAGCGACGATTCCGAAACCGAAGCTGCCACCATCGTCAAGCGCGCGGAGCATGCGAGAGAGTGTTTACTGAAAACGCTTAGAGAACTGAACGTCAAGCCCGAATACGTCGACGCCCAACTTCACGCAAAATTAGGAAAACGACGTGTGCGTCGCATGAAGGAGGGCGAGATGCAAAATTTGATGAGTGAACTTCTCACGCCCGTCGGCGAAGAACCCATCAACACGCAGAAGCTGACGCGCCGACCGGTGATGCGCGCCAGACGACTTCCGAAAAGAAAGACGACGCAGGCGCGGCCCAAGCGCATCGAAGAGACGAAAGAAACGGGGTCATCCGATGATGACGATGAAGAAGCGATTCAGAAAAACTTTGTGCGAATCCAGAGTTCGTTACAATCGTCGGCAGCCAGAGCGCAGTATTTGAGACTTCGCCGATCGACCCATCAATTACGGACAGAGCTGCGAGCTTTAGCGACCGCAAGCTTTTCAGATGACGAATAGAACATCGTTTGTAGAAAAAATATACTAACATGTACAGTACAATGGAACTACGTCGTGGCTGCGTGTTGGCTCGCTGCCGTGGACTGAGGGCTACGGCAGTTCGGACAGGTTGCGTGCGTGTGCAACCACGTGGAACAGCACGCGATGTGAAAACTATGAGAACAATCGAGCGTCAAGACTTCTTCTCCTTGCTCGATGTCTAGTAAACAAATGGAGCACACGTGCGAATCTTTTGACGCGATGGAGCATCTCTGCTTGATGGCGTCTAGCGGTATTCGCGCGTCGCACTCGCGGAGAGCCTTGTCGACGTTGTCATAGGCGATGATCATGCGCGCTTCCTCGACGCGTAATATGCCGACCATATTTTTCACGAGCGCCTGTCGATCATTTCCTCGCAGTTCGCTTCCATAGAACAATCGCCACAAGAGAAGATTCATGTTATTCAACACGCGATTCATCTCGTTGTGGCATTCAGAACGCAACGTTTTGAATTCACTCAAGTATGTCTGCTTTTCTTTAATCGTCTGGAAGACGCGCGCACGTAATAAACGCGTGTACAACCTAAATTTACACCCCAAAAACTCCGCATTCATGCGCTCAAGTGTCCAAATGTCACACCAATCGCGCTCCTTGTCTTCGACTATCACGGTACGTGATAAAGCGGGAGACGGAAACGACATCCACAGAGAATTTTCTTCTCTCCACGTAGCGAGCGTCACGTTGACAGGAAGCATGATTTCTTCAATCTCTTCAAGCGACTCAACGTCTCCTTCGTGCTTGTCTTCCACCGGGTCGTCTCCATGCGCCGCGGCGGATACGTTTCTCGCATTTGAGCACACGCTTTCATCCTTTACTTCCATCAGTCGTGTTTCAAACGTGAGTTTGCGAAGCATGTACGCCCACATGTGTTCACTACGCATCGTATCCTTGACGAATTGGATGGCGCTGTACGTCGCACCGAGTATGTTCGCGCTGCGACTCCACTGGGAGACGAGTTTGCGCCTTTGCAGCACGCGCGCGATTTGAAGTCGCCTTCTACGATCCATCGGCTCGTCGCGTCCCTCCGCTTCATCGATGTCTATCGGCACTAACTCAAACGTATTTCGCGAAGAATCAGATTCTTCGAAAAATCCCTCTTCCGCGCGAACGAGTTGGCCGACGGTGCCTCTAATCACCCCGGTTTCTCCGTCGATACTTCCCGAACAATACGTCTCGTTATCGGAGAACGACAGAGCCATCACTCCCTCTCGACCGTCGTCTTTCAGCATCAGATGACACAATTGCTCGTCGCCCTGCGCGGTGTGAGAGATCAAGAACGCCCCCGCCGCGGCGTCGAACCACAACACTTGAAGTGCATACGGCGACCCGTGTGACTCCTCCACGGCACCCGAACCCGGAATCGAGATCGTCCCTTCCCACACTCGTCCGGGCGTGCAGAAATGTTTCAAACACTTTGATGGATTCTTGTGCACCTCCCTAAACGCGCGTCTCTTCTCCACGTTTCCTAAAGTGGCGAGCTCCGTTCGAGAATACCCCAACGCCGAGGTGACGCCGCCCGAGTGCAACCCTTGCACTCGGCGCGCGTGCCTCTCCGCGTGCTCTCGGTGAGCAAAACTCGTTCGTCGCGGTGGCAACGAGCTACTCGTCCCCTCCTCGCCTTCGTCGCCGTCCGTCGCCGCGCTCGCGTCGTCCTCCAGTCCGAAAGTCAACAGCGGCCAGTCGGGCGCCAGTCTCGGCGAACGCTCATCCGCGAGCGCGTTGACGCCGTCCACGTACCCGCTACCCACGGGAAGACGCGCGTCGGGATCGCCATCGGCGAGCGCGCGCACCGACGCGCCGTCTCGTTCGATGTCGCGCGCCCTGTACGCGCGAATGTCCTTGAGAAGTTTACTAAACGTATCCCAGCCGCTCGCTTTCGTCTCGCGGCGCACGAACGCCTCGACGGCATCCACGTCCGGCTCGACGTCGTCCGCGCCGGGGTCTTCGTGTCCAGGCGCGCCGCGCATCGCGTCGACGTCCGACGCGCGACGCGCGACGCGGGGTCGGCGAGTGAAGATGAGGGAGGGAGGTTAATACCGAGGAGGTTTACACAGCGCGTCTAAAGAATCTAAATAACCGACCGACCCCGTGAGCGAATCGCGTTTGCTAAATCGTCTACTTTTTCGCCGCCAAACACGCGTCCGCGAGCCAATCGAGCCCTTCGAACAAGCCCTTGCCCTCTAACGCGGAGCACTTGAAGATGGCCCACGTACGATTTTTGATTGAACTTAAATCGAGTTGTTCGGTGACTTCAGCGTCGGAGAGCGCGCCGGGAAGGTCTTGTTTATTCGCGAACACGAGCAAGATGGCGTCCTTCAACTCTTCCTCCTCTAAGAGGGCGTGGAACTCTTCTCTAGACGTGCCCACGCGCTCGATGTCCGAGCTGTCGACGACGTAAATGATGGCTTGCGTGTTCGGATAATAACATCTCCAGTACGGCCGGATCGACGTCTGACCGCCGAGATCCCACACCTGAAACTTGACATTTTTGTGCGTCACCGTCTCGACGTTGAACCCGATCGTCGGAATCGTGTTCACCACCGTGCCCACCTGCAGACGGTAGAGGATGGTCGTCTTCCCAGCGTTGTCCAAACCCAAGACCAAAATTCTCGCCTCTCTATCGCCAAAGTACGAGAACAGCTTACTAAAAAACACCCCCATCTCGACACCTGCGTCGCGAGGCGCGAGTTCACGATGCGCGCGTCCACGTCAGTCTACGAACGGATGTCGCCGTCGGCGGAGGTCCGCAGCTCGTTTCGTTTGAAAAGGCGATTCTTCAGTTCAGGTCTCCAATGCTTTATCGACACCACGTAACGTTTACGATCAGGTCTCCAATGCAATGTTGTATCATCAGCAGAATCGTTCGATCGAAAAAATACGCGCGACGACGGTATCTTTCGCTCGACCGGTTGACGTCGAGACGATCCGTCGGCGCGGCGAACGCGGCGAAGAGCGTTTCCTCGGTTCTCCAAGGTGATGTTGTTCCCCAAAGCGCATGGGCTGTTCGGAAGAACGAAAGTATATCATGACTTCCTCATCGGAAACGCTCTCCTCCCGCGCGCGCGATCGTCGCGACGTCGAGCAGTCTCGGGACGAGTGGTCTCGAGCCGTGCCCTAGAAATGTACCGCGCGTCCTCGCGCGCGTCCTCGCGCGTTTTCGCGCGCGTCCTCGCGCGTTTTCGCGCGCGCGTCGTCGTCGAGATCACCGCGCACCTCTCTCTGCCCTCGTGCGCGCGCCGCTCTCGTCGCGGTAGAAGATGTCCCGCGCGCGCCCACGCGCGTCACTCTCTGGCGCATCCGCGAGAACTCGCGCGCCCGTCGTCCTCGCGCGCGGGACGAACGCCGAGCGCATGGCGAACATTCGAGAGCTCTTCGCCGGCGCCAGGGCGCCGCCGAGACCGGGCGAGACACCCCGCGCCGCGCCGCGCGCGGGCGATGAGGTGGACGATTCGGTTGAAAAAGATGGCCATCGGGAAGACGTCGACGATGACGCGCGCGCGCGACGGTCGAGCGCGACGTCGACGGCAAACGTGTCGTTTCACGACGACGCGCGCCAGGGCGCGCGCTCGACGGCGCCGACGACGTACGGGCGACGGAAGCGGGCGAAAAGTTTAAACGCGGCGTCGGCGAGCCGAGCCGAGCCGACGACGAAGGCGACGCCGTCGGCCACTCGGGCGTATTTGGACTCAATCGGCACAGGAGACGGGACGAAAAGCGAAGGTACGAGAGCGTCGGCGTCGACGGTGACGAAAGCGACGGCGAAGACGGGAGAGGTGGTGAAGAAGAAACGGACGCAGATGTGCCTGGATTTGGGACAGTCGACGATGCGACACGAGACGTGCCCCAAGTGTGGATTGGTGTACGCCAAGGGCGAACCCGACGACGAGAAGACGCACGCACAGTATCACGCCAGGGTTTTAGCCAACGCCGACGGATATGGCGCGATCACGCTCAAACCAGATGATGGGCAGAGCGTGGTTTGGGAGAACGCCGACGGAGACGTACGATGCGTCAGACTGGACGCGGTCAAGGCGAACACCGGTGCGATAGAGCGTGTTTCCAAAAAAGTCGAGCGAGAGCTGAGTTTACCCGAAAATTGGATCTTCGATCAAACGAAGAACCAAGTCAGAACGTTCGTGTGCGTGGAAAAGAAGGGGAATCGTGTCATCGGCGCACTTTTCGCGGAAAAGTTGAGCCAGGCCTTCAGGACGCTTCCTGGTGTGAAGTTACCCACGAGTGCGACCGAGGGAACGATTGTGAGTCATTCAGGGATCCCAGAGAGCGCGCGGTGTGGTGTGCGCGCGATCTGGACGCACTCGACAGCCAGAAGACGCGGCCTCGCTCGAGAGATGTTGAATACGATGCGCGCGCACTTGGTGCCGGGGTACGTGATCGCCTCAAAGGAGTGCGCTTTCACGCAACCGACCGAAGCTGGCACGGCGCTCGCGCTGGCATACTGCGATAGCGATACGTTTTTAGTGTATTAGGCGACGCACGTGCGTCCTGTAGTTGAAATGTTATGAATTGTATTGTAGACAACCGCGACGCGGAAAAAAAATTCAAGGCGATAAAATTAAATTAACGCGCGCGCGCCGCTTCCTTGGATCCAGTCCAACCATCGAGCTTCACTAGCTGCTCGGCGTCAAACTTGGCGAGATCAGCCTCATCGCTTTCGTCCATCACCTTGCCACCGCCAAAGGCCAACTCGGTTTCGCCCACCGGACCCATGGCTTCATCCGCACCCGCGGAGAGGCCGTTGATGATGGACTGTTGAACCGGTTTCAAACCTTGGGTAGCCATACCCTTGGCACGCGACGCGACGACTTCGGCGGCGAGCTTACCGCCGAGCACCGCACCCTCCATGGAACCCAAGAACTTCTGAGACGTGTAATCGCCCGCCAACGTAAAGTTGCTGATGGGAGTTTCTTGGGAAGGACGGAACTTGTTACGACCCGGGATCGCGGCGTACACAGAGCGCGGGGTCTTCACGACTGCGTGCTTGAGCAACTTGGCGCCGACACCGTCCGGCGAGTTCGGACCGATATCGAGCGGGAAGAGACGTTCGAGCTCCTTCATGGTGGCGTCGACGATTTCTTGGTTGCTCTTGGCGATCCAGTTCGTCTTACCGCCCGCGATCGGCGAGCACGGCGCGAACACGAGCTCCAGCATGGACTTTTCTTCGTCGTAGTACTCCTTGCACGTGGTGCTCATGTCGGCGTACACAGAGAGGAGCGGAGAGCGAGAGAAGCACAAGTGGTCGACGTTTGTCAACTTGCGATCAAACCAAAGGTGGATGTTGATGACGGGGATTCCCTCGAGTTCCTTGAGCTGCGCGAAGTGCGGCATCTCACCCCATTGCTTCGGCATCATGCGCTTCATGACGTCAACCGGCATCGCGGAGATGTACTCATCAGCCTCGATGATGTCGCCGTTCGCCATGGCCAAGTGCTTGACGGAGCCGTCTTCGTTGAGCACGAACTCCTTCAGGCGTTGCTTCATGTGAACAGAGCCACCATTCTTCGTGATGGAGTCCACCATCGGTGCGCACAGACGATCCGGTTGGTTACCGTCCAGGAACGCCATTTGCAAGCCATCCGTTTCGTTCAAGAAACGGTTCATCGCCGTCAACACGACAGTCATGGACAATTTGTCTGGGTCGATGAAATCCAAAGCCTTCGCCATGGAGATGAAAACTTCTTTGTTAATGCGCTCCGGCATACCATACTTGCGCATGAAATCCAAGACGCTGAGTTCGTCTTGCTCATCGATGAACTCTTGGCCCTTGATCAACATCGGCAAGAGCGCCGGCGCCGTTTGCAACTTTTCCGGCAAGGTCAACATCTTTTGGTTCAGGAGAATCGCCAAGCCAAAGTTGAACGGCGCGGGGATACCCTTGATAAAGTCGAACGTCGTGAATTCACCCGGAAGCTCTTGCATGGCGAAGATCATCTTGTGCACCTTCCACTGCAATCTATCCTCGATGTCCAACTCGGAGAAGAGGTTCATCATGTTCGGGTACGCCCCGAAGAAAATGTGCAAACCAGTCTCGATCCAATCCCCATCCTTATCTTGCCACGCGCTCACCTTACCCCCGAGCACGTCTCTCGCCTCCAACACGATCGGTTCGTGACCAGCCTCCGCCAAATACTTGGCGCACGCCAAGCCGGATAACCCGCCGCCGACGATGGCCACCTTCTTCTTCTGTCCCTCACCGCTCACCTTGAGATCGCTCGTGAATCTGCTCGACAGCGCACCGGCGACACGATAGTTTTCCGTCTGCGAGATCCCATCCGGCTTCGGGTAATCCTTCGCCTCGACGCGCACGACGCGCGCGCGTCCGCCCGCCCGATGTTGTCTCTGCTGATTCCTCGCACCCCGCGTCGTCGGCGATCCTTGACTGAGCGCCCCTCGTCGCGCGCTGAGCGCGGAGGACGACATCATCACTCTTCGCTCGATGTTCTCTTCGCTCGACCTCGAATCGACGCGCGCCGCGGCGTCGCGATTTGCCGAAAAACGTCGCCGCTCGGGGACGTCATCGTCGCGGATAAGGCCCTGTTTATCATTCAAAACCCTAGCACGAGAGATACCCTAAAAAACGACACACTACTAAATCCCGTCTCGCACCGTTTTAAACGGTCGAGCATCCGTTCGCGCGCGCGAGAGAGAGACGCGAACGCGCGCGCCGTCGCCGCAGTGCGTCGCACGCCAGGCCACGCGCGCGCGAACGACTCGACGCATTCGTCCGCGTCGCGTCGTCGTCGAACGAGCGCGCCATCCGACGCGTGAGACTAAGAACGTCGACCGAGTGGATTAATCCAACACATCCTTTGCCCAGATCGACCGACTCGAGCGCGTCGACATGGTGACGAACACCGCGTTCGTGTTCGTGAAGCCGCACGCGGTGACGCCGGAGACGTTATCTCTCGTATCCGCGACGCTCACCGGGAGCGGGTTGAGGATCACGCGCGAGGGCGAGGTGACGGCGGAACGCATCGATGCGGATCAACTGGTGGATAGACACTACTACGCCATCGCGTCCAAGGCGACGCTGCTCGACGCGGCGGCGCTCAACGTGCCGGAAGAAAAGTTTCGAAAGGCGTACGGCGTGGAATGGTCGGATGTTCTCGCCCGTGGACTGGCGTTGAACTCGAAAAAGGCGTGCGAAAAGTGGAAGATGACGCCGACGCAGCTCGACGGCGTCTGGCAACAAGCCAAGCTGGATGGGAAGATGGTCAAGCTCGGCGGTGGTTTCTATTGCGCGAAGATTAAGGATTGTTACGTCTTTAACGGATTTTACATGACGATGCGGTCGAAATTCGTGAAGCCCGGGACGTGTATTCACTATTACGTCGTGGAGTGGGAGAGCGAGAAGATGTCGTGGGAACACTTTAGAGGCGAGCTCTTGGGACCGACGGAGCCGTCCAAGGCTCCGGAATCTTCGCTCAGGGGAATGATTTATAACGATTGGGAAGCGCTCGGACTCAAGGCGCAGCCGACGACTGGGGAAAACGGCGTGCACGCGAGCGCGAGTCCTTTCGAAGCGTGCGCCGAGATGAACAATTGGTTGGGAATTCCGTTTGCGCAAACATCGTTCGGCGCGGCACTCATGGATGCGGGAATTTCCGAAGAAACTATCGGCGAGTGGAGCGTCGACCCGCAGGTGACATACGGTGTGGCGTCCATGCGTATCACGGGGTCGCTATTCGATGCGCTGGAGGACACGAACGCAGATTATTGCGCCGCGTTGTGTGAGATGATCGGCGCGGATGCTGCCGGCGCAAAGGATGGTATTCGCATCGTCGCCGCGAGCGTTCTCGGCTTAGCCTTAGGTTTCCTCCTCCCGAAAAATGGACGGAGATAGACGTCAAGATAATCAAATTGATGAAATCATCACTATTATGAAAATTACACTCGATACAACGCGACACGCTCGTTCGAACCACTACACATATGCAGTGGGATTACACAAACAATCAGCCACTTCCGACGCCGAGGAACCCAAGTGACAGCACATGGAAGCGATATTATCGTCCGAATGTTCCGTATCGCAATAGCCAGCCGTGTTACAACCTGGACTCTGAAAGTGGTGCGCCTGGCCGAGCGAACTGATGTCTCTACGCGCGCCCAATCTCTTCTTTCGATGCAACGACTTCTTTACAGCGCCCAAGCTCGCGGTCGAATTTTCGCCCTGATTCACGCCGTAATCGGACGGATTGCACAGACAGTCCCGCTGGGTCACCGCCTGCTGCGTCAAAAAGCAACAAGTAGACAGCGGGTCTTCACCAACCTCGTCTTGTTCGACCATTTGACAAAACGTAGTCGCGTAGTCGCACGGCGTCTGCTGCGCGCCTTGTCCGAGCATAGCAAGCAACCGCGATCCACCCTCGACCTTGAATCCCACCGCGGCTGAGAGCGCCAACGACGCCGCGACGGCGAAAACAACGATCGCGCGCGTCCCGCGCCATCGAGCCGAGGACACCGACGGTTCGAGCTCGCGGTGGCCCTCGTCGCTCGGCGCTATCTCTCGCGCATCGCGCGAAAGCAACCGCGCGCGCTCCTCCCGAGACGCACCGCGCGCGCCGACGCGCATGGAGACGGTGACCGACGCGATCTCTTCGCGCGCTTCCCACGAGCTTCGAGGTCCGCGGCGCCGTGGAAGACGACGTGGAGTGCCGAACGGCGTCGGCGCGGCGCGTCGGATGCCAACACCAAACGTGGATGTTGCCCGTATCTTCCACCTCGACGACGCGACACTGCGCGACGCGATGCCGCGGACCCGATCTCGCGCGATGACGTCGCCGCTGACGTGGACGATCGCGCTCCTGGGGATGATGGCGACGGCGACGGCGACGGCGGCGATCTCCGAAAGATCTCCACCGCGCCGAAGATCGCCGCACCAAACGCAAACGGCGTATTCGCACGCGTTCGCGCGGGACGGTGGTAGGGTCGTGATCAGACCGTCGCGAGAGCAAAAAGCGAGTAGTCTCGGCGCGGATCCCGGCTCGACTCCCAAGGTGAATCGAACGTTCACGGTGTACACGTGCGGGATTCCGCAGGGGACGAAGGATGAGTATTTGCCCTTTGAACCGGGATGTCGCGTGAAACTCGTGGGATGTCCGGGTGGTGACTGCACGCATTGGCCCGTTGAACATGGAATGGAGATGCAGGAAACGGCGCTGAAGGGTGTTTTCAGCGTGACGACGGACATGTACCAACCGGGCGACGAGTTTGCGTTCGCGGTGATGAAGGGAAGTTGCACCCCGTGGGAAGAGGAGTGGTGTGTAAAGAACATGAACTGCGGCACGCGCGGAAACTGCGAGCACCGCTACGATTCAGGGTTGGAATTCAACTGGTCTGGAAGTGAGGATCACCCCGACGGTGATCCGGCCTGTTACTATGAAGAGCGCGATCTCGAGCACCACACTTGCGCGAGCATGTCTCCTCTCGTCAACGCTTCATGCGTGGACTCCGTATACACCGAGCAGGATGGTTTCACGTGGCATAATCGCATCGTGCCTTCTTCCACGGATATAAGATACGTGTGGGGCTCGTGTGAACCGGTCCCGGCAAATGTGAACAATGTGTGTGGCGACAATTTCAGAAAACCACCGTGCTTTTCGATGCCAGAAGTCGCCGATCCACCGGTGTGTGATGCGTCTGATCTCGCGCTGAAGACGTCGAATTTTGTAGAGCCGAATCCCGCGTTCACGCAGACGGGTCATTGTGCGGGTATGGGCGCGTGCAAACAAGCTAAAGACAGAGATGTTCTCTTTCTCGTTGACGCAAGTGCGTCGATCGGTGGCCATAACTTTCGAAACAATGTCATTCCTTTGATTCAAAAGTTGTACTGTGCCGCCGCTTCTTCAACGAATACTCGAATGGGAGTGATGCTCTTCCCTGGATTCGACGCAGACACGTGTAACGGTGCGAAATTGGCAATTCCAATGGGGCGATACACCGCCGACCAGTGGATGCAAAAGACCAACGCGATAAAAAACGAATGTTGCGCCACAGCAACGCCGACTGCGGAAGCTCTGATGATTGCGCGAGATTATCTAAAGAATAACGAACAGTTCGGCATAGAAAACTCCGTCGTTTACATGGTGAGCGATGGCGCACCCGAGATGAACTTCGGTTGGCTTGACTGTAGTAACGCTGCCGCTGATAAATACAAGCGTCTTTCTCGCTGGACGAAGACAGTTTTAGGCACAGAGGTCGACTACTGGACGGGCATTGATGGCGAATCAAGCGACATGTGCCATTACAAGTACCGGTACGTTCAGCTCTATGGTATGGTGCACCAGATGTTTGGTACGCGAGTTGTTTTCATCGGTGTCCCGAACAACGTCGGAAAGGCACCGCAACCTGCTCAGTTCATCGGTGGTATGACCCCGGGTAACTGTTTCGTTAACGCAAGCGGCCAATTTTGCAAGCGCTGGGCCGGATACGGAGTTCTTTCGCAAAGGACCCCTCGTACGAAAAGACACAATCCTGATATTGCGGCAAGAAACGCAAATGGTTTGAAACCTGGTTGGGTCAAGGCCCGTGAGATGTGCGACTTCGAAGTGCCAATATTTTACTCTTTCATATCGCGACCATTTTACGCAAATTTTCACTCAGTTTTTAGATGGGATGATCCAAACGTCATGACTCGTCCGTACGAGTTGATGTGCGATCCGAATCCATGCACAGACACGACTTTGAATTTGCCCAACGAACACTTCGCCATTTGTTACGGCGACAAAGTATCTCGAAGTGGTACAACATGGTGGAATTCACGCCGCTGTATCAAGGATAGGCGAAACGATGCGTGTAGAGCGAAATACGGTTACAATTTCTCGTCGGTCGTAGATGAACCTGTGGTTGGTGGTTTCGTCGACGGCGGTACGAGTATTTCCACGACCGTTGAATGCAGACACAAGACCTTCTCGGGATCTTTCGTTACCGACGGGATCGCCACGGTCACATGCCAAGATTTGCAGCCGTGCACGACGGCCTGGAGCAACTAGTCACAATTGAACATGTAATTGACGTACAACACTAATCACCATTCGACAAGTCATGAGTTCTCATTCCCTGGCTCGGTGAAGAACGAGGTCACGACGAGCGGAGGCGTTCCTCGCACGGCTTGCGGAAGTTCGTCTTGCAACGGACTGAGACTGCTCGGATCATCGGTCTGGCGCCACCTCGCCGCCATCGCCGCGAACCCATTCGCGCTCGCAGGCGAAGGTGAGGGTCCGCTCGCACCACCCGGCGAGTGAGGAGATCCATCCGCACGCGCTCGGCCGAACAACGGTTTCGGTTGTCGCAATCCGCGGAAAATCTTCTTTCTCGGTCGAGTGTTCAGTGATCCAACACCGAAACTTCTCGCCTGATCGCTCAAGCTCGAACGACTGACCGTCTCGAGTTCGTTATCTTCCGACTCACTCGAAAGTTGCATGTCGTCTTCCTCCACATCCTCGTCCTCCATGTCTGACTCGCTATCGACAGCTCTGTCCACTTCGCTCCCCGTCCAGAATACGTACGTGTCGTGCAATTTCAACAAATCTGCGCTTCGACGAAGCACGTACGGATCGAAGGGAAAAAACATGCGAAGCGGGAAACGACTTCGAGACGTAGACGCGATTTGGGTACTCGTGAAGTCCATCGAAGGATTCCTGGAGAGGGGCATGTTTGACGAGACGTCCGTTCCTTGACCCGTTGCCATCCTTTCCATGTGTTCTTTGAGAAGAACACTCGTGAACCCGTTCATGTTCGCGCCGACGGCTCGATGCAGAAACTCCGTCACGACGGACGGCAGGCACGTCGCCAGTGGTCTCAGGTGCGAATACAGAACCTCGCACAGCGGTAAGGATTGCAGCTTCATCGCCGTCGTCCCACCGGCTCGTGAGATGTCCTCTGCTCGATAGCAAATCACGTACATCATCGCTTGACAGGCACTGTCGAATACGGCTAACGCTTGATGAGGCGGAGGCGGAGGCATTCCCACCTTTGTCTTCTCCATCGCCCCGCTCAACGCCACGCTTCCCGGCGTGGTTCGCTGTTTCACGTGCGACAGACACCAATCCACTAAGCGCTTCAAGAGATCGCACACGAACTCTGGCGTTAAATGCTTCGCGCGCGCCAAGAAAGAGGCAAAGTACGCCGCCGCCGCGAGTCGTATGGAACCAGCCTCCGATACGTCGACTAATTTCGTGAATAAGAGCTCAGTCAACTCTCTGCACGTCTCTTCGTCTCGAGAGCACAGATGGAACACTAGAAATTGCACAAACTTGGACCTCGGTGCAGGTAACAGCGTGAGCGTAAACGCGTGCATGAGCGCACGCCTGACGAGAACGACGTCACCGTCATCGATACGCTTGTCGATGTGCGTCAGCGCGAGCTCCATCAACGCGTCTAGAGTATCCGCGGCTTCATCCACGGCCAAGGGCGCGGACGTCGCCGGTCGCTGCTCCCACTCCGCTCTGCACTGTTCTTCGATCGTCTTTTCGATGTCATCCAACTCAAAAATGGCGTCGTCCTCTTCTTCCTCCCGTTTCGCCCCACGATCGGCGCTCGTCCTCTCGGCGTCCGCCATGACGTCGTCCCACTTGATCTCCACGTCCACGTCGAGCGCGTGCGCGACGACGGCTTTCAAAAACTCGTCCCGAAGCGGTGCCCCGCGCTCGCTCTCCACCAACGCGAACGCCGCGCGCATGTATCCCACCTGCATCGCCTTCGGACTGCTCTTGTGCGGAATTCCCGTTCGAAGCGCCGCGATCATCGTCCGCTCACTCTGCGGAACCAAACGCAAAATGTTCCCCGCGCAACTCGTCACGTCCTCCACCACCCGTCGACCCACCCTCGCGCGTTCCATCGCCTCCTCGTCCGCCTCATCCGCGTCTTCGCGCCACCACTCATCGTACTCCACCGGCGCGATCATCGATTCCACCAATTTCCCCACCACCGCGCCGCTAAACGTCCCGCCCTGCGCGCACACCAACTGCGTCCCAAACCGCAGCGCCGTCTCTCGCACTCGTCTCGCGCACGTCCACGGATCCACTCGCAAAAACGCTCGCTCCACCAACTGATGATGCGTTCGCTCATCGATCAACGTCGCGTACGAGCACAACGCATCCATCAACGCCGTCGCACCGTCCGCGTCCCCGTCCGTCGCCCTCGCGCTCTCCGCGCACGCCTCCAAGAGTTCGTAATACTGCGCTCGATGACTCCCCCCTCGTCTCGTCTCCTCCAGTGCCGTGCGCACGAACGCTCGCAGCGCCTCCCTCGCGACGTGATCGTCGTATCGAACGTCGGGATCATCGTACCCGATATCATCCTCGACGTCGTCCCGCGCGTCCGTCCCGCTCGCCGCCGTCATGAATGGAATGACACGCGCGAACACGATACCGGGACGCCGTTCGACGATCCCTCCTCCGTCGTCACCCTCGAACGGCGTCGCGGTATCGTCGCGTCTTTTTGCCTCGATCGACGGACGCGACGTCGTCCGCGCGCGGGACTCGCGACCCGCGCGTCGCGATGTGGCGGTCGCGCGCACTTTTGTCCTTGTCGACGCTTTTCGATTCATTCGACGACGCGCCGACGGGGATGGCGGCGACGACGACGACGAGGACGGCGGCGACGACGACGCGCGCGGTCGTGTCTCGCGTCGGTCGAGGGAGGCGGAGGCTGAGGCGCGCGAGAGAGAGCGCGAGAGATGACGCGGGGACGCGGTCGGTCGAAAACGCGGGGACGCGCGACGCGCGCGCGACGACGCGCGCGACGATGGGAGACGCGGCGGACGCGGCGGAGGTGTTGCAGTGGGAAGATGTGTGCGCGCAGGTGAAGGCGTTCGCGTGGACGACGCGAGGTGGGCGCGAGGCGGCGACGCCGCGTCTGGCGACGACGGCGCGAGACGCGCGAGACGCGCTCGCGCGCACGGCGGCGTGCGTTCGAGACGATGGGAGCGGTGAGGCGATGTTCGGTCGGGACGATTTCGACGGTGCGCGAGACGCGCGCGTGGCGGTCGAGGGGGCGAGGCGAGGGACGACGCTGTCGGGGACGTCGTTGGGAGAGTTGGGGTCGACGGGACGCGCGCAGAGACGTTTGGGCGAAAAATTGGCGGCGCGGCGAGGAGGAAAAGAGGCGTTGAGGGAGATCGAGGAGGCGTTGCGAGCGACGCCTCGCGCGCTCATGGATGCGATCGAACGATGCGTGGGGGTGCCGGGCGGGGAAGTGTTGGATGACGCGAGCGAGACGTTGGCGGCGATTCGCGCCGAACAGCGCGCGACGAGGGACGCGTTGCGAGGGATGCTCAACGAAACGAGTCGCGAGATGGCGAGGAAGAATTTCGCCGAGCGCGCGCAGGTGGTGACGAGACTCGGGAGACAGTGCATACCGATGAAACTCGGATCGGCGGGCGAACTCGAGGGCGTCGTGTTGGACGTCTCCGGTACGGGGAGCACCGTGTTTAAAGAACCTCAGAGCGCCGTGCCGTTGAACAACGCCTTGGCCACGCTCTCGGCGCGCGAAGACGCCGAGATCGAGCGCATACTCATCGAATTGACGACGATGGTGCGCGAGCACGCCGACGCGCTCTCGGCGGCGAACGATGCGTTGGCGGCGTTGGACGTCGCCAACGCGCGCGCGAGACACGCCGCGTGGCTCGACGGCTCGAAACCGACCATCGTGAGCGCCGAGCGCGGCGTCTCCGTGCGCGGGTTGCAACACCCGTTACTCCTCGAGCGTCATCTCGCGCCCTTACCCACCGGCGCCGCAATCGGCGAGGCTGAATCCATCTCGGCGTTCGGGTCGACGCCGGAAGACGAAGACGAAGACGAAGACGAAGACGCGAGCATCTCTCGCGCGGCGACGCGTTTCGACGCGCGCGACGTCGTCGTCCCGATCGATTTCGACGTCGACGCGTCCATTCGATGCGTTACCATCACCGGTCCGAACACGGGTGGGAAAACGGCGTCTCTGAAAGCCATCGGCGTCGCGTGCTTCATGGCGAGGGCGGGTTTGTATCCGCCGTGCGACGCCGGGTGCGAGATTCCGTTCTTTCGTCGCGTCATCGCGGATTTGGGCGATTCGCAGACGCTCGAGCTCGACGGCGGTTTATCGACGTTCGGCGCGCATCTCAAGGGTTTACAGAGGATACTAGACACCGCGAACGACGACTCGTTGATTTTACTCGATGAGCCCGGAAGCGGCACCGATCCCGCCGAGGGCGCGGCGCTCGCCGTGGCGGTGTTGAATGCGCTCTCCCGTCGATCGCGTCTCACGGTGGCGACGTCGCACTACGAAGAGGTGAAAGAGTTCGCCCTCGCGTCGCCCGCGTGTCGCGTCGCCGCCGTGGAGTTTGATTTGAACACGTTACAACCGACCTATCGTCTGTTGTGGGGAGAGACGGGTCGGAGCAACGCGTTGCACATCGCGGCGGGACTCGGCTTGGCGCCGTCCATCATCGCCGAGGCGCGCGAGGCGTTGGCCAAGGCGGGAGATACAGCGGAGACGAACGCCAAGGACGCGCTCGCGCGGGAGAATCGTGCGAAATTAGCGAGCGCTTTGGACGAGGAGTGTGACGTGCAGCTCGCGAGACGCGCGGCGGCGAGCGAGACGCTCGAAGAGACGCGAACGCTCTACGACGACGTCAAGGCGAAATCCGCGCACTTGGACCTGAGAAAACAAATCATCAAAGAGCGCGTCGAGAGCGAGGCGAGCGCACAAATCGAAGAGGCGCGCGCGCTGTTCGACGCGTGCGAGACAAAGGAGGACGTCGACGACGTCGCCGAGGCGCATTTGCCGCGCGGATGGATCGTCGCCGAAAACGGCGAAGCCGTCCCGGGGAATTCTCCGGACGAGGGCGCGACGCGTCGCGCGTTCGACGTGGGTGATGCGGTCATCGTGCGTCAACTCGGGACCGCGGAGGCGGAGGTGATCGACGTGCACCCGGAGACGAACGAAATCACCGTCAAGCTCGGCCGCATCTCCACGCGCGTCGACGTCGCGTCTGGCGTGAGCAAAGTGGTGGATACGAGTACGACGAGTTGGCGAAAGGAGCAGCGCGCGCGACGATTGTAGCCAAATTAGAAGAATGCGAACGATTACACGAGCTATCTATTCGTGTTCCTACTTTTATTGGTTCCTACTTCTGTGTGTGTTCCTGCGCGAGATGAAAAAATCGACGACGGTCAGACGGGCGCGAGGCGCACGCGCGCGAAAAAACGCGCGCGACGCGTTCCTCAGTCGTGTTGTCATTAAGCATCTTCACGAGGATAGTCAGCAAAGATTAAGCTATTTGAGACATCATCGGAACGAATAGACGATCGCGAAGCGACGCGCACGCGCGTGTATCGACCCACGCACCTCCTATCTAAAACGTTAAAACGTCGGCGCGACGGTGGATTCCTCGGTGAAGACGCCCTGTTCCATCGCCACTTCCAACTCTCTGAACGCCAACACGCGTCGCGCCGATTCCTTAAACGCGCGCGCGACCCAATCGTCGGTATCGTCGCGCAAATCAAACATCATCTTTTCGTACAGTTTGATGAGAAGCCATACGTCCAACGCGGCGTAGCGTCGAACGTCGTCCGTCATCGGTCTCTCGGCCCAGAGCGTGGATTCCTCCGCGGCGTATAATTTCTTCACTCGAACCTTTAAATCCGCCGCTACCGCGGTCTCGACGCTCGTGAGATATGTTCCGGTGCACTTGGCGATGCCGGAGACGCGATCGATCATCTTCCCGAGCGATCGTCGCGTCGCCACGTCGAGCACCTGCGCGTCCATGACGTTTTCCAGGCGCACGTCGAATTGATGAAACAACGCGTCCGAGTCCATACGACAATCAAACATGAGCTTGATGGGGACAACTTTCGACTCCAAGACATCGCGAACGCCACCGGCGCCTCGATCGCCGAAACACATCTCTCCGAGCGATTGAACGTCGATCAAATACAATCTGTCGCGCGTGGCGCACTGCAACACCGTCACCGGTCCCGTGCGAGACATTCGCACGCCTTCGCAATCCACCGCGATGTACTCGGCCTGTTTCAACGCCTCCACGCATGGTTCAAGCTCTGACTCCGCGTTCGACGCGTCGATCACCACGCACGTCGCGTCTAAATGCGCTAAAATCTCCGCGCACTGCGGATCCGTCCTGGCGTTGAGCGTCGGTGTCTTCTTCTTCTTTTTCCGCTTCTTCTTCCCACCGCCGCCTCCACCTTTGGCGGCGGGTTTCGCGCCGGCAGCCTCTCTCAGATAGTCGCAATCGCCCGTCACGGCGTCGTTCGAGCGCTTAAATCCGATGAGCGCGCCGTCGTCGTCCGTCTCGAGCGTCTCGGCGTCGTCCCGCGTCGAGCCGGCGGCTCGACATTGCTTACAAAATCGCGTCGAGCAGCCCGTGTAACGCTTATACGCGGCCCCACACGTCGCGCACGTCAAACGTGACTTGTTACCCATGCTATCCACGCTCCAGCGCGCCCCTGAACGCGCGTCCACGCCCCCGAACGCGCGCGAAACGATAAAGAATGCGCGCAGCCTCGAACCACCGTTCCCACTCGCGTTCTCGCCTCTCGACGACGACGGACGCGCGCGCGAGACGACCGCGCCGACGCGCGCGACAGGCCCGTTCGTTCGCATGCAGCGAACGCGCGCGCGATCGAGGTCGAGCGCGTCGACGCCTCGCAGTGCGGTTTGAGCTCGAGGTCGGCGGCGAGTCGGCGGCGAGACGCGACGCCGCGCTCACTCTCCCGGAAGGGATGTTCGACACCGTGCGCTCGTCATCTCGCATCCCGGATACAAGGTGCGCGCGTTGGATACGCCGACGTCTGGATAACACGCGCACCGACTCGAGAAGGTCGTCTCGACGTCGTCGTCGTCGACGCGTTCGCGAACGGTTTCGTTTCGAGGAAACCTCGGCGCGCCGTCCGAGTCGGCGTCGCACCACACGAACCCACCCTCCTTCTCCGACCACGAACTGCTGCAATCCGGAAACATCAACGCCCGCTCGCGTTGACGCGCGTTGCTCGCCTCGTGCGCGGCGATTTTTCGTTTCACGCGCGCGAGCGTCTCCGTCTCTCGCCCGTCGGCGTCGTAAAATCGACCCCCCGTGACGACGCCGACGTATTCGTATTTCTCCCGCATGAACGTCGCCCACGAGCGCACGCCGTCGAGTTCCGCCCCGCTCAATCCCTCGACGTCGTCCACGCACCCTTCAGGCGTGAAATCACCCGTGGCGAAGGCTCGACTCGCGTCTCGTCCCGCGAAACACGACGCGTAATCGCCCTCGTCGCCGACGTAATATTCCGCACCCAGCGTCACGTCGAAACACTCTCCCAACACCGCCAACCACACGCGACGACGAGGATTGACCCATTTCGAATTCACCGCGCGAGGGTACGCTCGAAAGACGCGCGCGAGGAGACCCTCCGCCACCGTCTTCGTCGCCAAGAGCTCGGGCGACACCGCGACGACGCCGTCTCGACCCTCGCGCGGTGCCTCCGCGCCCATCCTCCACCTCTCGCGCGCGCCGACGACGCACGCGACGACGCACGCGACGATCGCGCGCACCGCTCGCCGTCGCGCCGTCGTCCTCGCGTCCCGACGTTCTCGCGCGTCGTCGTTCCCACATTCTCTTTCGCGCGTCCCGACCCGTCCCGCGTCCGCCTCGCGCCATCTCGCGCGCGTTTCCGCTCGCTCTCGCGCGCGAGACCTTCCACGCGTCTCTCGCATCACCGTCGACCGCGTCGTCGCGTCGCCTCTCCGCGCGCGCGCGAGAGAGAGTGTCGACACCGACGAGCTGTCGCGGGGACGTTTTAAAATCCACGTCAGATCTCCGCGCGCGTCCGAGACGCGCGTCGCCCCGCTCGCGTCGTCGATCGCGAGATGTTTCGATTAAAATCTCGAAGCGTCCTGTGCACGCCGTCGAGCGGGTTATCCCGCGCGCTCGGCGCGCTCAACGTCGACGACGAGAATGACGACGACGACGCGATGAAATCCTCGGCGCGGGACGACGACGACGTCGACGTCGACGTCGACGACGCGCGGTTCGACGACGACGACGACGCGCGCAGAAGCGCCGAGACTCGATCGCAGGGTCGAGACGCGGACGCGCGCGCGACGTCGACGACGGGGACGCAACACAATCCCTCGGCGTCGGCGCCGAGTCAAGAGGGCGGCGGGTTGGATTTTATCACGCCCGCGGACGCGCAGTTCGACGCGTACGGGGCGTACGGCGAGGACGGGGGGGTGAATAAAGAGAATTTTCGAGGGGCGAGGTCGCCGTGCGCGCTGTCGCCGACGAGAAATAAACGACCGCGTTTTGGATTGGAGATTCCGTCGCAGGGGGCGACGGGGACGCAGGAGTGCGCGAGCCAACCGTCTCTGTTCTCGCAACCGTCGCAATCGCAGGGTGATTTTCGCGTGCCGAGAAATCGCGAACCGAACCGCGCGGTGGGAGGGAGGAATCGTTTACCTCGCGCGGCGACGTCTCCGCCGTGCGCGAGAAACGCGTTCCTTCCGCCGGAGGAACAACCCGCCGAGACGAGCGCGCACGGTCGACGATTTAACTGCACGAGCGCCGCGCAGTTGGCCACGATGTCGCGCTTTCGCGCCGATTTCGTCGACCTGGGGTGCATCGCGCGAGGTGGTTTCTCAAAGGTGCACCGCGTCGTCGGTCGATTGGACGGGTGCGCGTACGCGTTGAAGCGCACGGATCGGAAATTGACGACGGAGCGCGAGAAGAAGGAAGCCCTTCGCGAGGTGCACGTCATGGCGAGTCTCGTGACGTGTAAGGACATCGTTCGGTACCACGCGGCGTGGTGGGAAAACGATCATCTGTACATACAGATGGAGGTGTGCGACGGCGGGCCCGTCTCCGCCTACGTCGACGCCGCCGACGGCGCGCGCATGTCCGAGCGCGACCTCTTTCGATGTCTGCGCGACGTCTCCGCCGCCCTCGCGTTCGCGCACGAACGAGGCGTCGCTCACATGGACGTCAAACCGGATAACATCTTCATCCATCGCGACGGTTCCTATAAACTCGGGGATTGGGGTCGATGCGTCGCGCTCGCCGAGCGCGCGCGCGGGGACACCGCCGTCGATGAGGGCGACGCCCGCTACCTCCCGCTCGAGCTTCTCAACGACGACTTCTCCGCCCTCGATCGCGCCGACGCATTTTCCCTCGGCGTCTCCATCTACGAGCTCGCCACCGCCGTCGCGTTACCCACCTCGGGCGACGAATACTCCGCCATTCGTCGCGGCGTCATCGCCGCCGACCGCGGCGTCGGCGTCTCGCCGGCGCTCGTCGCCGTCGTCGCCGCGTGCGCGTCGCCGACGCCGACGTCCAGACCATCCGCGCGCGAGCTCTTCACGTCCGCCCGCGCCTCTCTCGAGCGCTCTCAATGACGCATTCCTTTGCTTTTTTTGTACGAATATCGACACACGCGACCTCTCACACGCGCCAGTCCTCTCGTCCCGCCCTCGTCCCGCCCTCGTCCCGTCGGCGCGCGTCGGCCCAGGCCCCCTGTGACGTCGACGTTTCATCCAACGATGCGCGCGTCACTCGACGTCGGGCGACGGCGAACGACGACGTGTGAACGCGAACGAAACGCGCGCGAACGACCGCACGCGCACGAGACGACCTCCGCGTCTCGCGTCACCGACGACGGTTCGATTCGTCGATAACGACCCATCGCATCGGATTTTAATCGATAATCATGTTCGCGCGCGTGGTGCGCAGAGCGGCGGACGTCGCGCGACGAAGGACGTCTGATGCGACGGTGATGGCGATGGCGCGACGAGTGATGCCGGTCGGGACGACCGTGACGCCGATGCGGACGTACGCGGACGTGAGTCATCTGAAGCGCACGCCCCTGTACGAGACGCACGTGGCGCGAGGCGGGAAGATGGTTGATTTCGCGGGGTACGCGCTGCCGATTCAGTACCAGGATTCCATCATGGAGGCGACGAAACATTGTCGCTCGAACGCGTCGTTGTTCGACGTGTCGCACATGTTGGGGTCGTCCATTCGAGGGAAGGACGCGACGAAATTTTTGGAATCGCTCGTCGTCGCCGATTTGAAGGGGCTCAAGGATGGTACGGGGACGCTGAGCGTCATGACGAATGAACGCGGTGGTATCATCGATGATACGGTGATCACGAAAGTCAACATGAACGATTATTACGTCGTGTTGAACGCTGGGTGCGCGGAGAAGGATCAGGCGCACATCAACGCGGCGTTGGCCAAGGCCAAGGCGAACGGAATGGACGTCGATTTCATCGTGCACTCCGATCGCTCCCTCTTGGCTTTTCAGGGACCCAAGGCGATGGAGGTGTTGCAACGCGTGACGGAGTTTGATTTGTCGAAATTGTACTTTGGCATGTTCACGTCGATGAAGGTGAACGGCGGAGACGTGTGGGTGACGAGAACGGGGTACACCGGGGAGGATGGATTTGAAATTTCCGTCCCGAACGCCGACGCCGTGGCGCTCGCCGAAAAGTTGGAGTCATACGACGAGGTGCGCTTCGCCGCGCTCGGACCGAGAGATTCTCTGCGTCTCGAAGCTGGCTTGTGTCTGTACGGGAACGACCTCACCGAGGACATCACCCCGCCCGAAGCTGGATTGACGTGGACGATCGGTAAGGCGCGTCGCGAACTGTGCGATTTCACGGGAGGCGACATCATCAAGAAACAACTTGAAGATCCTAAATCCATCCCGCGCAGACGCATCGGTCTCACGTTTACGGGTAAGGGCGCTCCCGCGCGTCAACACTCGCTCATCTTGGACAACGACGGCAATCAAATCGGCGAGGTCACCTCGGGCGGTTTCTCCCCGGTGTTACAGAAAAACATCGCCATGGGCTATGTCGACAAGGCGTTTGCCAAAGCCGGCACGGAGATGGTGGTCGAGACGCGAGGCAAGCGCACACCCGCCGTCGCGACGAAGATGCCCTTCATCAACACCACCTACTACCGACCCGAGTGAGCGACATGACGCGTACATAACGCGTGTTCGGTGATCGCATCGTTCGGTTATTTCTTAATTCGTTCATTCTCTTCGCGCGCCGTCGACAAAAAGGTTTGTAATCGAAAAGACGTCGCGCGCGCTCGCGGCTGTTGTTTCTCTGCAACCACTCTCTCCTCGCACTGGACCCAAGGGACTCGCTGTCGACTCATGACCCGTCGTTTTAAGATTTCCCGCCAAAATCGGATGCAAAGATCAACCGTCGCGCGCGAACGGTCGTGACGGCACTCGCGAACGCATGCTGAGACGAGCGATCGCTCGAGCCTTCACGTCCTCAAGTGTGCGCACCATCTCGAGCCTCGCGCGCGCGACAGACCCCGCGTCGACGACGATGACGACGGCGATGCAATCCACGATGTTGAAGATGACGACGACGACGTCCGCGCGCGCGCGCGCGGTTCGCGCGACGGATGCGACGCGAGCGTACGCGTCGAAGAGTAACGCGCGCGTTGTTCGCACGGCCGCGGCGCGCAAGACCGACGCGAAGGCCGACGCGGGCGCCGCGGATGCGAAGAAGAAGGCGTTGGCGCGCGTGTTGGATGAGATCGACAGCAATTTCGGCGCCGGCGCCATCATGCGCTTGGGCGAGGCGGGTAAGGCGAAGGTGGCGACATTTCCGTCGGGATCGTTGACGCTGGATATCGCGTTGGGCGGTGGTTTACCGCGAGGACGCATTGTGGAGGTGTACGGACCGGAATCGTCCGGTAAGACGACGCTCGCGTTGCACGCCATGGCCGAGATGCAAAAGCTCGGAGGCACGGTGGCGATGATCGACGCCGAGCACGCGTTCGATCCGGAGTACAGCCAACGCCTGGGTTTGAACGTGGATGATGTTATCGTGTGTCAACCGGAGACGGGCGAGATGGCGCTCGAGGTCGTGGACACGCTCGTGCGATCGTCGGCGGTTGATTTGATTTGCGTCGACTCGGTTGCCGCTCTCGTGCCGAGAAGCGAGATTGAAGGCGAGATCGGTATGGTGCAAGTCGGTGCGCACGCGCGTTTGATGTCCCAGGCGTTGCGTAAGATTAACGTCAACGCCGCCAAGGCTGGGACGACGATCATCTTCTTGAACCAGTTGCGTTCCAAGGTCGGCGTCATCTACGGGAGCCCGGAGGTGACCACCGGCGGGAACGCGCTCAAGTACTACTCGAGCGTTCGTCTCGACATTCGACGCAGGGAAGTCATCAAGGGTAAAGCTGGCGAAGACGACGCCGGCGTGCGCTGTAAGGTGAAGGTGGCGAAGAACAAAGTGGCGCCGCCGTACAAGATTGCCGAGTTCGACATGTTGTTCGGCCGAGGCATCTCCCAAGACGGGTGCATGCTCGACGCCGGCGAACAAGTCGGCGCCATCGAGCGTAAAGGTGCGTGGTACTACTTCAACGGTGAAAAGCTCGGCCAAGGTCGCGAGAAGGCGATGGCGTTCATGAATGAAAACTTGGACATCAAGGAAGCCATCGAGAAGGACACGCGCGAGCGACTCGCCGCAAAGATGGCCGGGATCACCGGCGAGAAAGTCGAGGAAGAGACGGAGGACGACGACGTGTTCTTCGGCGACGATGAGGAAGAAGTCATCGCCGCCGAGGCGCGATAAATGAGAGCACGCGACGAACACATGTAACACGTACTCGAGTCATCAATTTTCATTCGCTCCGCGCGTCCGATTCGGGGGACGCGGGGAACTCTCTATCTCTACTCTACCAACCGCGCGCTAGTGTCTAATGAATCTATCCTCGTCCGCGCCCTCGTCGAACACGTTTTGTCCGAGCATCACGCGTGATTCCAACGCCTTATCCGCGCGCTTTTTGCGTCGCGCGTCGAACGCGTCCCAGCCGTCGCGCGTTCTGAGCGACTCGAGCGTGAGCGGGTTGTCTCGCAGCGACAACTCCGTCAACGACGTTGCGTCGCGAAGAAGTGCGGCGGGGACGCCGTCGGCGTCTATGGAATTCCCCGAGACGTCAAGACTTTGTAAATGCGTGAGTTTCGCGTACGAGTCGGGGATTCGACGAATGTGCTTGTTCCGACTCGCGTCGACAATTTCGAGCTGTTCATTCTCGTCGAACGCGGGCAACGTCTCCAACGCGTTCTCCGCGACGGAGACGTGACGCAATTTTCGTAACGATCGGAAAAACGTCTCCGGTAAACGTTTCGACAAACCACACCGCGCCAGCGACAGCGTGCGAAGCGACGCGCACTCGAGCGCCGCGTCCGTGGGTACGGAGTCCACGCGGTTTCCCGACAAATCCAAAAACGTCAATGCGCGCAACGACGCGAAGCTCGACCAAGGCACGCCATCGCCGCGCAGCGCGTTCTCTCGAAGCGTCAACCGCGTGAGATTCGTCAATCGCGCGATCGCCGCGGGCACGCTCGTCAACGCGTTCCCCGCGGCGTCGACGACGCGAACGCGTTCCCCGAGCTCGAACACCGCGTCATCCATCTCCGTCGCCCCCGCGTTTCGCATGCCCACGATCCCCGTCGACGCCCACGCCGTTTTCCGCGCCTCGATCGACGACGACGACGACCCGTTGGCCTCTCTTCTCGCCTCTTCTCTCGCGGATTTCTCCGCCCGCGCCGCCCGCGCCGCCTCGACGCCTCTCGACGCGCCGCCCGCGACGCGTCGCCTCTCCCCCCCCGCCGACGCCACCACCATCATCATCTTCAACCGCCCTCGTCGAGAATTTTTCCTCAACAGCGCGCCGAAATCGAACGCGACGTCGTCGCCCGCGACGCGCGCGCCGCCCGCGCTCAAAAACGTCGCGCGAGACGCGCTCGTGGATTGCGTCCCGAATCCCTCTCGCACCCTCTCCACGAACGTCTGGAACGTTTCCGACTCCGCGCACTCGAACGCGAGCGTTTTCCCGTCGTGTTTCACCTCGACTCTCGTCGTCATCGATCCCGAACGCGACGCGCGCGCGCGAAGACGGATGAGAGATTCGCCGCGCACTGGGGACGAGCGACACATTCACGCGCGTGTCGTCATGGGTGCCGGCGCGAGCGCGCTCAACGCGGAGGACGTTGCGACCATCGCGAAAACGCCGGTGGCGTACGCGCCGCCGTTGGGCGAACCTCGATCGGTGCGCGCGACGAGACGCGCGTCATGGACGATTGATGATTCGCTGACGTGGCGATGATGACGACGATGAAGACGACGACGACCGTTCGCTCGACGGAGTCGTGATGCCCTCGACACGTCTCTCGCGAACGCACGTCTCTCGCGCGTCGTTCGACTGACGCGGCGTTCGTCGCGCGCGCGTTCGCGAACAGGACACGCCCAAGGTGTACTTTGACGTGCGACTCGGTCGAGGCGCGAGCGCGACCGCGCTCGGTCGCGTCGTCATGGAACTTCGCGCCGACGTCGCGCCTAAGACGGCGGAAAATTTTAAACAGTTGTGTGAGAAACCCGAGGGGGAGGGATACGTCGGATCGAGGTTTCACCGCGTGATTCCGTCCTTCATGTGTCAGGGCGGCGATTTCACCGCCGATAACGGCACGGGCGGACGAAGCATCTACGGACGAACGTTTCCGGATGAAAACTTCACGCTCAAGCACGAGGGACCGGGGATTCTCTCCATGGCGAACGCCGGACCGAACACGAACGGATCGCAGTTTTTCATCTGCACGGTGGCGACGCCGTTTCTCGACGGGAAGCACACCGTCTTCGGCCAAGTCGTCGAGGGCATGAGCGTGGTCAAGGCGATCGAATCCGTCGGTTCTCGCAGCGGAGAGACCGCGGCCGACGTCATCATCGGTGATTGCGGCGTCATCGCGAGCGCTTCGCGCGGCGGCGTGAAGACTCGCGCCTCGAAGACGTCGTCGGCGTCTCGTCTCGTCCGTCGTCGTCACGCGTCGCTCGGTTTCCGCGCCGCCGTCGTCAACTCCGACGCCACGCGTCGTCGCGCGTTCCGCGCGTGCGCCGCCATCGCGTGTCGTCGCGGCGTCTCCGCGTTCGCGCGCTTTTAAAACACGTCTCGCGCGCGTCGTCTCGTCGTCTTCCCATTCGTCGTCGTCGAATCAATACACTCATCAATCACACAGCTCACGCGCGTCGTCACTCCCCGACGCCATGCGCGCCGTCGTCCCGGCGTGCGAGGACGGAGCGGTGCTGGAGATGTGCGCGACGAATCTCGGGACGTTCGCGCGAGCGCGCGATGGGCGACCGCTCGTCGTCTGGGCGCACGGTTTGCGCGGTGGGCTCGAGAACGACGAGACGGAGGGACTGTGGAATTTTTGGACGACGGAAGATCTCGGACCGTGCGCGGTGGTGAGATACGGCGCGCGTGGGTACGGGAAATCGAGTGACGCGCGTGGCGAGAGAGAGGCGCGATGGGACGCGCGCGCGAGCGATATGATTGAGGTGGCGCGGAGGCTGCGAGACGAGGACGGCGGAGACGTCGTCTACGCGGGGGCGTCTCTGGGAGGGGCGACGGCTATTTGGGCCACGGTGTTGGCGCACGAGAGCGGTGGGAATGATGTACCCAAAGCCGTCGTCGTCGTGACACCGCCGACGTTTTACGAGGAGCGCGAGGCGAGAAGGAAGAAATTGCTGGAAAAAGCGGCGTCTGGGGACGCCAAGGCGAATTCGACCCGGCCTCGACGCGTGTTCGAAGCCGCTCGAGAGCCCGTCGTTCCTCCACCGCCTGCGCTGGCGAATCCGAACGATTCGTGCGCCGCGGAGGTGCTCATCGGTTCGGCGCAGTCCAACCTGCCGGAGCCCGAACGCGTGCGAGACGCGTTCGCGAACGTTCCGCTCATGTGCTTGGCTTGGGATTGCGGTGACGTCACGCACCCGGTGTCGAGCGCGATGATCATCAAAGATCTCGTCCCGCACGCCGAGCTCGTCGTCGCGTCGAACAAAGAAGAGTATGATATCGTCAAGGAGATTCGAGCGCGCTGGTCGGGCGCCATAGGAGAATTTATTCGTCGTCGTCTCGACGTCGCGTGAGGAAAGAAAATCGCCGCGCCGCGCTGTGTACCATCATTCTTTTATTAATACAATTCGTTCTTGATTCTTGATTGTTGATTCTTTGTACATTAAACGGCGGCCGGGGCCGGGGCGTTCTTTTTCATGAACAAAGAGAGATGGAATGAGTGCAATACACCGCAAATGGCCATGATAACGGAAGAGATACCACCGATCGCGGACAAGTAAGTCAAACCCGGTGATGGATATGTAGTGGTCATCTTTGAATACGTTGGGGACGGGACAAATTTCACTCGTTTCGCGTTGACAGTTGCACCCGTTGTGCCAAACGCGGTAACGAGGTCACCGTGGCACAGGTTTGACTGGGAATCAACAACCCCATCGATGTCGACCGGGGTGACCGACCATTCATACATCTTTGTCTTCTTTTTGTTTGCCGCATAGTTGGGATGCGACGACGACCACTTCATTCGCGGATCGTCTCGCTCAACAAGGTTTAACAGCGTCATTCCGCGGTGAACTTTGATTTCTTTCTGTGTCACTTCACCTTTGGAGTCGAGATAATCAGTGATAAGCTTGACACCGAAATTACATCCACCACTGCAACCACTCGTCCACTTCCATTGAACTGTAAGCGCATCAGTGGGATCCGCTCCAGGAGGAGCGAATGCACACACCCCGTCAGCAGCACTCATTTCGGTACCGCACGAGACCAGCGATGTGCACCTCGCGGGCGTCACTGTTAAGAGCTTTCGACCCGGATCAATAACATCCATGAAACTCGATTCCATCCCCGCCAATCGTCTGCCGCTCGGATTGCTCGGATTGCTCGAACAAAAATCGCTCGAGACATCTCCATCCACGAGCCGCGACGACGCGCACGTCTGCACCGCGTTCCCTGGCAAGCGGAAAAAGCAACCTTCGTACGACGAGCACTTCAGCGTCAACGGGAAGATGGAATTCCCGAATTGTAACGTCTCCGTTGTGATCACCTTGTACGTCGGTGGCGATCCCGCTCCGAGCCCGAGGTAAAACGTAACGAACCAGAGGCACGAGTACAAAATCAGGCACGAGGGGAGTACGACGAAGGACAGCAGCACCCCGAATCGCGTTTGCGTGGTGTCATCCACTTGTTTCTGGGCGAACAAGTCATTTTTTACGTTGAACATGTTCACAAGAGCTTCACGGGAACGCACGCGAAGTCCGGTGAGTGACGTGCACGCTGAATTCTCGCCCGAATCTTTTAGGGTTTAGGGCGTAGCGCATATCTCAGCCAGTCTGACGCATGCGTTTTCAGTCTGACGCATGCTTCCAGCCACGCCCAATGCTTCGATCCCCTTTTAGGGTTTAGGGTTTAGGGATGATATTACAAGTTCGCGAGGACGACGCGGTAAAAGCGCGCCTTTGCCTCGAGCGGATGGACACCGTCAAACACACAGCGTCATCAGTTCGTCGCGTCATCGCCGCCAAGGCGCCGAGTCTAATATCTCCGAAAACGCATCCGTCTTGACGCGCGTCTCCGTCGTGTACAGCGCCTTGACGACGACGCGTTCGCCGCGCGTCGACGGGAGAACGCGATGCATCGCCCCACCGGCGCGAACGACGATCACCGACCCAGCGCTCGTTCGAACCGCTCGCGTCTCTCCCGTCCCTTCGTCCACGATCCACTCCGTCTCGCTATCCGAATCGTTGCGCACCGTGAAGACGCACTCCCACTGCGCCGGTTCGTACATGACGACGTCCCTGTGCCAATCCATCTCCGAACCCACATCACACGCGCGCAACTCGATCGGATAATCCCCCAACACGAGCGCGTCCTCCCCCGTGATCCCACGAAGCGTCCTCAACAGACGCGCGCTCGAGAACACCGCGCTCGCCGCGCTCGCCGGCGGCAGCGCGGCGGACCGCCTCTTCGTCGCCAGGCTTCCCTTTTCGCGCTTCAGCGACTTTCGCGTCTTTTCCGCGTCGAGAAATTCCACCACCGTTCGCACGTCCTCGTCCGTGAGCGCGCGTTCGACGTACCACACCGCGTCCGCGCCCGCGCCCGCGCCCGCGCCCGCGTCGGTCACCACCGCCGCCGCCTCGCGTCTCGATTCGCGCGCGCGCGCGACGCGCATCGTCTTCCCGAGACGTCCACCACCGCGCGCGACGACGCGCGACGAACGCATCGTCCTCGTCGTCCTCGACGTCGTCATCGAGATCGCGCGGACGACGACGAGGCGACGCGCGATGACCACCGAGGACGTCATCGTAATCCATCCAGTGATCCCTCCATCGACCCGTAAGTTTGACGAGGAACACACATCTCGACGAGTCGTCAACCCACAGTCGGGGTTGGCACGCATATCGTACGCGTGCGACGTCATTCGTCGTACTGTGCGGGGCTGTAGCTCAATTGGTAGAGCGCGCGCTTCGCATGCGCGAGGTACCGAGATCGAAACTTGGCAGCTCCAACGTAGTGAAGGGGAACACAACCCCAACCGCACTTTTGTTTTTTTTGTTTTTTATCGTTTTTGAGTCCTCAAAGCGGTGCGCGCGCGCGACGCCACACCCCGCGGTGATGCCGCCGATGGCGGTGCCGACGGCGGTGATGCCGCCGAGGACGACGCGATCGACGCGCGTGGACTCGTCGTCGTCGCGCGCGCGTCGACGCGGTCGCGCGCGGGGTGTTCGTGGAGACGGCGACGGCGATGACGGCGATGACGACGACGACGCGACGTCGGCGTCGGCGTCCGTCACCGCGCATCACTGGAGCGAAAAGCTTCGAAGACGACGATCGGGAGGGGAGGCGTCGTCGTCGTCGTCGTCGTCGTCGTCGTCGACGCACGACGCGTACAGGTACAACGCGGCGGGGATGGTGAAGAGCGACGGCGTCGCGCGCCGCGTGGCGGACGTGCTCAGAGACGGCGATAACGTCGCGCTCGTCGGCGAGGAGGCGCTGGTGACGACGCTCGTCGCGGGTGAGCTCGATGTGAGCGATGATGAAGCTCAACGAAGGATAGATCGCGTGTGCGCGCTCCTGCCGGGACTTCGAAAGCGTGGATTGGGAACGACGGGGGCGCGCGTGGTGGCGAGGTGGGCCGCCGACGTCGACGGTTTGGCGACGAGTCTGTTGCGATTGCGAACGCTCTTCCCGACGTGTGATGTGGCGGAGATGGTGGTGCGAACGCCGAGATTACTCTTTGACGACGATCACGACGTTCTCGCGCGAGATCTCGACGCGCTTCGTGAATTGTTTCCGGAGGCGGGCCGAGACGGCAAGCCCGACGTCGACCGCATGGTGCAGGCGGTGCCCCAACTTTTGGACGTCGAGTTCACGCGCGCCGCCCTCGAGGCGCTCCAAAACGCCATGTCATTGGACACCATCGCAGACGCCGCGCGCGCCGTGCACGCCAGACCTTTCCTCGCGCTCTCGGTCGAATCCGCGCACCTTCGGTCGAGCTACTCGCCGAATTTCGACCAGACGCACGTCGCTCGAGGTCGCGTTCGAGACCTCACCGAGCGTCCTCGCGAGGCGTATTACGACGAAGAATCCACTTCGCGCGCGAACGGACGACCGCGCGACCCGGAGCTCCCGTACTGGTGACCCCCGCGCGACGAATAGAACGCAGACGTAGACTAGACGATACCGATAGACCGTAGACATCCATCATCGATGCCGATGAGATGAGACAAACAAAACCCACACCAATCAAAAATCAAAAAGTTCGGACAAACGGAGAAAGATTCGATATCTTTCGCGCCTCCAACCGACGAATGCGCGGGACGCGCGCGGGACACTCGCGCGCGAAGGGGACGCGCGAACGAGCTCGAACCCGCGGTCGAGGACGAGGAAATCGAAGGATGATTTGTGCGCAGACGATGACGGCGCGCGCGCGCGTCGAAAGCTCGCGTGTTCGCGCGCGAGGGACGTCCGGGACGACGCTTCGAAAGATGACGACGTCGCCGCGGCCGATGACGACGACGACGACGACGCGACGCGCGGTGCGCGTGCGCGCGGACGGTGCGGATGATATCGGTGCGGATGTTAAGAAACTCGTGAGCGATCTCATGGTGCCGCCGGACGCGAGTAAGCCGGCGCCGGGATGGTTGTCGCCGTTGATCGGATTGGCCGAGCCCGCGGGCGAGAGCGCCACCATCGTCGGGTACTCGTTGCTCGTCGCCGGTGCGTTGATCGTGACGGTACTCTTGGCGGTGCTTCGATTCCCCGGTTTGTTCGACGCGATGGTGTTCTTCGGGGCGTCGGCGTACGGATGCTGGCAAGCGGGACCGTATTTGGACGAGATCGTCTCCAAGGTTGAGGCGGATTACAACGCGTCCGTCGGTAACGACGACGACGACGAGTGAGCGCAGCGCGCGCGAGAGACGGCGAACGTGAGCGTGGAATGTCGAGAGACGGCGGACGCGCGGATTTCAACAAGACAATATATGTAAACCAAGACAACACAATGCATGTAATACAGAAGGAACGAATATGGCGTCGATTGCTTTTTTCGCGAATTTCCTTTCAATGTTGATTAAAACTTGTGAAACGACGCGGCGGCCGGCGGTGAAGCGCTACACTTAGCGAGCGACGGGAACCTCCTCGGCCGACGCGTCCACCGCGGCCGCCGGGGGTTTCTGGTGTCGCTGCAACATGGTCGACTTGATGAGATCCTTGAAGTGCGGCGAGCAGTCGCTGCACTCGCATCCGCGGTTGTGCGGGTTCTTCGCCGCGAAGTCGGGATCTTTCATGTCTTTGAACAGGGTGGAATCGACGAAATCGATGTACGCGCTCGGGCCGTCGTTGGATAAACCAATCTTCGCCGTGCCCTCCATGACGAAGTCGTCCTCGCTGTGACTGAAAGGGTACGTGCGGAACATGTCGGCGAAACCCTTCAAGAAGAACGCAGTCGCGCCGAGGCTCAACGAGCTGAAGAAATCACCGTACACGCTCGGCTCGATCGCGCTCGCGAGCTCGAACGCGCCGAGAGAAGATTGCGTCGCGCCGTCGCCGTCGCCCGCGCCGAGTAACGCTGCGGTGAAGACGACGGACGCGCCGACCCAGAACAATTTGGCGCCGGCGACCGCGCCGGTAAGCCACATTGCGATTTCCGTGTTGCGAAGAGCGCCTTGACAGTGCTTGCAATACTTGGTGTGCATCTCGTACGTGTCGAAGAGCTTGCTCTCGTCTCTCTCGATGGGGGGCATTTGCTCCGTTCCCGGAGCCCACGGAATCGGGCCGTTCTTCTCGAACCACTTGTAAAAGAAAATCGTCATCTTATCCGCGGTGGTCGGCGTGAAGACTTGGTCCTTCCACTTTTGCGCCAACGCCTGGCCGTCGCCCTGCGCGATGATCTTTTCTTGCTGGTGCAGCAACACCATGTCTTGGTGCAAAAACGTCGGTCCGAGCACGTGCGTCAACCACGCGGGCGACGTGAGCGTGAACAGGTTGAGCTTAAACCAACGATGTTGACGAATCGCGTCGCCCTTTTCCGGACGACGCTGCGCCACCGTGGCGACGAAGTGACGGCACCAGCCCGGCCGGGTGGGCACGCAATAGTGCGACGTGAGGAATCGACCGCCCTCGTGACGCCAATCAATCTTCAACAACGCGGGAGGTTGGAAATCGTACGACGTCTCCGCGTCGTATTTGCCGATCGTGTTGAACGGCGGCACGGCCGGATCGATGGCGCATCGGAATCCACCCGCGTCCGTCACCGGTCGCTCCACGACACACTGGAATCCGGCCGGATCGTCGTACCGAGAACCGACGAGCGTGTGATGACTCACGACGGCGTGCGCGGGATCGATGGCGTTCTCAAAGAACGCGTTCCAACCGTACGGTAAATCTCTCACTTGCCAATGGTTTCTAAAACCACCGCACGCCGCGCGGCCGCTCTTGCCTATGCCCTCGATCTCCCCCACGAGCAGCGGCGGCGTCATCATCGCCTCCGTCTCCGCGTCTTTTCCACCCTCGCCCCACGCCCAGATCAACCCCTGCGCCTCCATCGTCGGTCTCTTAAACGCACACGATCGCACGTTCGCCTTGACGCGCTCCTCTTCCTCCCTCGAGGACGCTTGCGGCATCGACGTGCACGTTCCTTCGCCGTCGAATCGCCACGCGTGATACGCGCACAACAGCGTCCCATCGCTCTCCACTCGCCCCTCCGTCAACGGCGCCAATCGATGCGGGCACTTATCCTCAAACACATTCCACTTCCCGTCTCCAGATTTCCACACCACCAGGTCCACACCGAGCAGCGTCGTCGCGTGCGGCTTGGTCTCGTCGATCACGTCCGCCACCGCCACCGGATACCACTGCTTCGTCCACGAGTACGCCGCGGGATCCGCATCGACGACCGCCGCGCGATCGGGATGCAGGCCCATGGGATCGATCGCGCCCTCCGTCGCGCGCGCGCTCGATCTCGGCGTCGTCCTCGCGCGCGCGCGCCCGCGACGTCGACGACGGCTCGTCGTGGATAAGCGCGCGGTCGCCGTCGCGCGTCGCGTCGTCGTCGCGGGCGCGGACGCGGACGTCGTCGAAACCGTCGTGGACGCGCGGCGGGACGTCGTCGGCGTCGCACGCGCGCGCGTCGTCGGCGTCGCGACGCGCATGGTGGGTCGAACGCCGCGCGCGCGCGAGTGACGCGATGGGGAAGCGTCGAGCCGAGGGGTGACTGACGATTCGTGAACCCTCGAGAGGGAAGCGCGCGCGAGAGAGAGAGCGTCCCGAAGAACGCGTGGTATCACAAAGAATGGAGGCGAAACGAGAGTCGATCATCGCTTCGATGTGTTTGATTTTTTTGCGTCTCGCGCGAGCTTGAGCGCGCCCGGTGGGAGAGAAATTTTGACGCCGCCGGGGAGGACGGCGGCGCAGTCGGCGGCGGGGACGAGTTTGACGGCGGCGGTCTCGGCGGGAGACGCGAATGGGACGCGAGAGAGGACGTCCATGGCGAGTTTGGCGCCTTTGCCCTTCTTTTGAGACCCGGGGGTGAGTTTGAGGCGGAATCTGAGGGCGTTGACGGCGACCATGGGCGCGCACACGGGGAGACAGTACTCGATGTCGTCGTTTTTCAGCGCGGCGCCGACGATTCGATTGACGACGGCGACGCGCTCGTCATCGAGCTTGAGTCGCTCTTCCAGCGAAAGCCCGGACGTTTCGTCATCACCATTTTCGTCGTTTTCGTCGTCGGCTTCTCCACCACCGGTCGAGCCGTCTTCGCGCTTGGCGTGCTTCTCGGCGGCGCGAAGCTTGTACAGAGGCGGCGCGGGCGTCGGCGCGGTCGGCGCCTCCGGTTTCTCGAGTTTACGCTCCTCGAACTGTTCCGCCTTTTTTTCCGCCTTTTTCGTGGCGGCGGATTTCTTCGAACCGCCGCCCGCGCCGAGTAAATTCATCGCCAGCGCGCGATCCTCTTCGTCTTGATCCGCGTACTTGGCCTTGGCGCGCTTGAGTTTCGCCGCTTTGCCTCGAGGCAGCGCCTTACCACCGCTGGGACCAACCTCCTTCGGTTCCTTCTTCGCCTTGACCGGCGTGAACGCGTGCGCGGCCAAGGGATCGACGAAATCGTCGTCATCGTCCGAGTCTCCGCGTTTTCCTCCGCCACCCTTTTTCTTCTTCTTTTGTAATTTGCGCTCCTTCGCCGACATTCGAGGCGCTGAGGACGATTTGTTTCCTGCTGTCGGTTGTTCACGCACCGCGGCTCGGTCGCTGACACCACCGTCGGCGTCATCATCCATCGCGTGTTCCTCCGCGTCATCCGCGCTCTTCAGAGTGGTCGCATCGTCGAGGTCGTCCGCAAGTTTGTCGACTCGCTTGATGTTGACGTCCTCGGCGGTAGAATCTCCGGAATCGTCACCATCGTCCTCATCCACGACGTCATCTTCTAAAATGGTGATATCGCTTCGCACCAAACGATCATGTTTGTGCGCATCGGCGTTTTTCTCGCTCACGACAAACATGAGACCGAACCCCATGATGAGTTGCGCGTGCGGAAGGAATTGTTTATCGGCGTGCGCGACGTACGCCTCTCCCGGAGGTAATCGATCACCGGCGACCGGCGATATCTTGCTCACCTTCTCCGCCGTCGTCCACCACGCAGATTTCACCGCGCGCGAGTTCCACGCGCTGCTTCGGCACATGACCGCCGCCCCAGCTTGCACGAGCGAATACGCCGGCACGGCGCGCACCTTTGATCCGGGTGGTGGTTTTGCGAGCGTCACCGGCGCCTGCGGTACGTCTGCGTGCACAAAGGCATCACCTGGAAGCATGTAGCGCGACATGATCATATCCGCTTGCGTCGCGTCTTTCGCTTGAAGCACCAGGCAGTTTTCAGTCGTGATGAACCAGTTGAACTTTTCAAACCAAAGCGTCTGTCGCGCCTTGGAGATGACAGCGCCGTTGGCCACCTTTTCGATCGCCGCCTTCGCCTTCGCCTCAGCCGCCGCTACCGCGCGCGCCTGCGCGTCCATCGTCTTGTCAAACTTTTCCGCGTGCTTCTTTTTGGCCGCGAAGCGCATCGAGGCGTTCGCATGCGCGCTCAATCCTAAATCCACGCTGACGGCGACGCGTTTCGACTTGCCGCCCTGCTGCGCGTCCTCGTCCGAGACATCGAGATCGTTCGAGAGCATGATGGTGATGTGATTCCGATCCAAGTCGAGCGTCTTGATCATTCCAGCGACTGGATTTCCGAGTCGACGCTCCTCGTTGATCATCGCCTCGAGCTCGGCCCACGACATGCCGTTCGCGAGCGCCGAGTTCACCGCCTCGATGGCGGTGTCCACCGCCTCGTGGTTGTATTCTATCAACATCGCGCGCTGTTCCTCCTTCTCGCGCTCGCGCTCGAGTTGCTCGACGCGATTCTTTTGGTCCTTGATGGATTTTTCTAACTTGGCTATGGCTTGTTGTTCGGCTTTTCGTCGCGCGAGAATTTGAGACTGCGCCTCGAGCGCCATGAAGTACTCGTCGACGGCGTTGTCGAACGCGAACACTGGATCGGTGCCCGGTGGCAAATCGAACGTCTTCGTCGCTCGATGTTCGTTCTGTTTCAACACAAACGGCGAGAAATCGTCAAAGATTTCAATCTCCTCCGTGCCGTCCGCCTTGGCGTCCATCTTGGTGCACACGTGCGGCGAGGCGACGATCTCTCCCGTCGTCACGCCCTCGAACCAACTCTCTAATTCGTGCACGGCGACCGCTAATCGATCGACGCACGACTCTCGAACGTCGTCATCGAACGGAAGCGTCGCTAAAGACGCCTTCTCGATCCCCGCCGTGAGCGCTATGTGTTCCACGATGGCGGGCGAGTACCCGAACGCCCGACACAGCGCCTCTCGCAGCGTCCCCGGCGCACGCGCCTCCTTCCCGTTGCCATCCTCCTCCGACGTCTCTCCCGCCACCGCGCCGCGCTCCAGCGCGCTCACCACATCATTCCGATCGTACCTCTTGAACCCCTTGAACCGATCGAGCGGATACTGATGATTCCCCATGATTTTCACGCCCTTTTCGTCGTCCCGGTGCGTCCGCAGCAGCGTCAACACCGTGTAATTCCCATCCGTCAGCACCACGTTCCCCTGCGAATACAACTCCACGATCACGTGACACTCCGTCTCTCCCGCCCCGAACGTGAAATCGATCGCTCGATCCTTCCCTATCTGCCGCACGTCGTTCAGTCGTCTCGTCTTGACGTGCATTCGCACCTTTTGCGTAAACTTTGAAGGTCCCTCTCGTCGTCCTCGATCGTACTTCGTTCGATGCACCCGACACCCGCTCTCGATCAACACCACGATTTTCTCGCTCTCCGCCCGCGCGCGATCGATCCCATCGTCTCGCGCCACCGCGCCGGACGATTTATTAAATTTCAGCGCGTACGTCCTCGCGTCCACGTCGTAGACGTTCGCGCACCAACACCCGAGACACGATCGTCGCAGCGCGGCGACGACGGCGGCGACGTCGAACGCGGTGTACTTTTGTTTCGGCATCGCTCGCGAGACGCGGACGAGGACCGGCGTCTGAGGAGAAGGGAGAGACATCGACACATCGCGACGCCGCGAGAGGTTCGAGATCGATCGCGCGCGAGGACTCGACGATGAGGTGCGCTCGGCGAACGCGCGCGAGGCGAACGGGCGAGGACGAGCGCGGGGCGACGACGGCGCGCGCGCGTGGACGCGAGAAGGGCGCGGGGGACGCGAGGGATGGGGGAAGATGTCGAACGAACGATCGTCGGGGCGCGCGCGTGATTCTTCAAACGGGGCGCGAGGACGCGCGCGTGGTGGGGAATGAAGGACTCGCGCGACGATGGAACGTGGATCGATGATGTCGATGGACGCTCGGAGACTGACGACGCGCGCGATGCGACCGTGCGACCGCGCGAACAGTGGTTTTTTCGGCGAGCCCGCGAACCCGGAGTTGATCGGCGAGCTCGGGGGCGAGTTGGAGGATGATATCTCCACGCTTCGATTGGAAGAGCGCGTGGAGGAGGTGCACATCGCGAGCACGAGAGAGGAAGAGGCCATGGCGGGGAGCGGTGGGCTTTTGACTCCGGGTGATTTGTTGAATCCGAACGCGTTGAGCGGAGGGCGAGGGATGACGCAGGCGGATTTCGAGCGACGGGCGCTGGGACAAGCGATCGCGCCGCCGCCGCAGGTGCCGAAACCGTACGGACAGATGCCGCCGGGGATGATGCCACCGCCGGGGATGCCGCCCGGGATGCCGCCCGGGATGCCGCCCGGGATGCCGCCCGGGATGCCGCCCGGGATGCCGCCCGGGATGCCGCCCATGCCGGGGGCGCCGCCGCCGCAGCGACAGCCTCAAAAGTATCGAGGGGAGGATTTGCCGGAGTGGGCAGACGGACCGAGTCCGGTGCCGATGGACGTGCCGGGGATGCCGGGCGTGCGCGAGACGCCGCAGATGCCGTCGGCGCCGATGCCGCAAGGTCAGCCTCGGCAACAAGGACGAAGACCGAGGGAACAGCGACCGCGTGGACGACCGCACTACTGCGGACAGTACATGGCGAACGACGAGATTGAGAGCATTCTGCGCATTCAGTGGAGCGCGACGCACCCGCAAGATCGTACGGCGTACGAGCACGATTACGTTTACCAGTCGTGGTTGCGTCGCAACAATCCGTCCAAGCTCAAAGAGCCGTTTTGTCCGGAGCATCTGCGAGAGCTCGCGTCTCACGAAAAGGAGGCGCGCGGTCCGGTCGTCTTTGTGCCAGGTTTGTCGGGTTTGGGTAAGGTGCCGTTCGGTATGATTCGCTCGCCGAAACCTCTCTTGGACGTGTCCGCCGGCGGCGCCACGAGCGGAGACGGCGACGAGGTGCAGGAGGAGGGATCGCAGCGCAGACTCGAACAAGAGCCGCTCTTGGCGGCGCGCATCATGATCGAAGACTCGATGTGCTTGTTACTCGACGTGGACGACATCGATCGTCAACTCGAGGAGGGTCGACCGAGCGACAGCGAAGACGCGCTCAAGAAGAGACGCATGTTCTTGCTCGACGGGTTGGTGAGCACGTTGCGTTTACCTTCGGTGCCCGTGCTCGCGGTAGGCGGCGCCGAGCACGACGGCGTCTTCCAACGCATCATCACCCTACCCAAGGGTAGAACGTTGCTCGCGAAGGCGCTTCCGAGATTCCCAATCGGGTCCGCCGCAGCGGCAACCCTCGTGTGGGCCATCTTGCGTAACGTCGGCATGCTCCTGGGTGGTAAAAATGCGACGAACAATCCGAGCGCCGAGGCGTTGCTCTTGGCCGCCGCGAATTCGGTGCAGCTCATGAATAGTGTCGCTGTGGAGGGTACGCTGGGTGCCGGCGCGACTGGTATGAACGTCGCGGACGTGAGCAAGCAACTCGCGCCCCTCACGTCGCGCACCGGCACGACGTTGGCGCTCGTCAGCGCGCTCGCGGCGGCGTTGGAGCGAGCCCACCTGCTCGAAATTTCTCCGGCAACTCACAAGGCTTTCGGCGCCGCCTTCGGGATTGTTTTCAGCATCTTCGATCGTCACGCAGTGAACGCGGCGCAACGCGGTGGAGGCGACCAAGCGCTCCCGCGGGATCTCTTGCGAGCGCTCATGCATCATTGCGACGACGCTCAAAAGCAGAGACTTAAGTCCCACATCGCTCAGCTCGGCTGAGCTGGACACTCGCACGAACAACGCGAGTGTCGAGTACCGGCGGATTTCGGAGCGTCGCGCGGTTTTTTGAAAGCGCGGTGCTCACACAAACGAACCCCGGACTGAATGAAGTGTCTATAGAGATACCCAATAGAATGTAAAACCGAAATCAAAAGACCCGTTTAAAATTACAAAGCGCCGCGCAATTTAAGGGAGTGGCTCAGCCATGTCTCCGAGTCGATTCAGATGCAAATACGCGTCTGTGCCGTAGTTTTCCATCGACAACACCTGCAAATCACCTCCAAAGTATCTGGCGTAGAGACGGGAGAGCGGAAGACCGTAACCGTAGCCCGCCAAGACGACGGGGCCCGCTGAGTCAGCGTCCATGTCTTTCAATGGACTTCTCGCCGTACTGTACAAGTACGTCCAGATCTTCGGTAAACCACTCCTAGGAATCCCGCCTCCTTCGTCCGACACCTTGATCGTCACGTCCTCCGCTCCTTCCGCGATGATCACGCGGATGGGAGGCGGCGTCACGTCGCTGTCGATGAATCTATCGCTGACCGCCCGCAGCGAGTTCTTAATAAGTTCGAATAACATTTGATGCAAATGCCCCGGTACGTATGCGAACGTGAAACCTTCTTCGCCGTACAATTCAACCTCTGGCGCGTCACCGTATTCACGCATACAAATGGCCCGCGCATCCTCGATCGCGTCTCGCGCAACCTCGAGAGGGCTCAGCGACGTGTGAATCAACCCAATATATCCCTCCTTGGGCGGGTCGTGCAACGCAATGTGTTGGCCTATGAGCACGCGCATGCCGATTCGACTCATGTAAAAACCATCCAAAAATTGGTGCACCTCTGGAAACTCGTTGAGATCCGTCGTCGCGTACGTGCCTCCCCTGCGCGCCGAGGGAGGTCGGGCGCCCCTCGGCCGCTGCGCCGCGAGTTGTTCCTTGAGCTCGAGCACCGCCCTCGCGATCATGGGCACCACGTTCTCGTGACGCGTCATGATTCGTTTCAAAATGTTCGTCAACTGTTCCTCGTCCTCCGTGCTCTCGATCGGTGGAAACTGTCTGAGCTCCGTGAACGACTCCACGTACCAGTCCCTGACGTCGAGCACCTGGGGCATGTCGCTCAGACCGAACGGCAGATTTTCCAGCTCAGCGACACGATGCGCTAATCGCACCGGAAGCTCATTGTGCAGAAACTGTGCGCTCACCATCAATTGCTTGTGTATCGGCTGCGCGCCGAAATCCAACATGTACTTGAGACTCACACCCGTCTGGCTTCGAAAACTTCCTCGATAGATGTCGTCCACGACATCCTTGGGAAACTTATCTCCCAGTTTCCTTCCCGTCACCGTCGCGCTCGACACCCCTCGGCCGCTCGCGCTCGTCTCTCCACCGTCTCGCGCGCTCGCGTCCGCGTCCCGACCGCCGCGCGTCTCCTCCGACGGTTGCGCCGCGCGAGAGGACGATTCCCCTCCTTGCGTCGACACGCGCTCGTTCACCGCGCTCGCGTCCGCCGAAAACGCGCGCGAGGTCGTCACCGCGCGCACGGACTCGCTCGATCGCGCCGCGCGCGCGAGAAACCGCGCCGCGGCGGACGACATGGCGCGCGGAAGGGTAAACCGCGGGGACGCGCGTCCCGACGCCTCTCCGCGGTCGTCGTCGTCGCTCCGCGGTCGACGGTTCGCGCGCGCGCGAAGACGCCGTCTACGCGTCGATGCGAACGATCGAGCGCCTCCGTCGCGCGCGTCGGTGGGTCGAGGGCGCCGCGGTGCGGGTGTGAGGAGTCGGGAATTCCGAGGCGCGGCGTCGCCGCCGCGGGCGCGCGCGAGAGTCGGCGAAAAAGGTGCGGTGCGCGGCGAGCGTGGACGTCGCGTGATGATACATGGGTATAAGTATTACTAACGCACGCGTGACGCGTGTTTGGGCGTTTCGATGGCGTCGAAAGCGTCATCGCGGATTTTTCGGTTGGCGCGCGGCGAGACGTTCGACCAAGCCGGTGCACCTGTGATCTTTGCCCGCGGTGTCGATGGCGGTGGTGAGCGCCGAACGTGGGGCGATGACGATGAGAAGTTCCTTTGCTCGGGTGACGCCGGTGTAGAGGAGTTCTCGACGGAGTAAGGGCTTGTGCGCGTTCGTCATGACGAGGACCACCGCTCGATACTCGCTGCCTTGCGCCTTGTGAATCGTCATGGCGTATGCGGGAATCAAGTCCCTGAGTTCTCCCTTGGTGTACGTCACCTCCTTGAAATCTGCGCCGAAACTGACGACGGCCGTGCTCTCCTTGGCGTCGATCTGACGAATGATGCCCAAGTCGCCGTTGAAGACTTCCTTGTCGTAGTCGTTTCGTTGCTGCAACACGCGGTCGCCCTCACGAAAGACGACGTCGCCCAAAAACGTACCCACGGTGACCTCGTTTTTGCTCTCAGAGCTCGGATTGAGCGACTTTTGCAGCCAGCTATTCAGGGAGCTCGTGCTCGCCACGCCTCGGCGCATCGGTGACAACACCTGAAGATCGTTGGAGGTGAACCCGTGAGACGGCAAAATGTCGCTCAACACGTGGTCGAGCACGGATTCGACGTTGACGTTCGTTTCGTTCGGTAAGCTCACCCACAGACAATCGGGTCTGAGATTGGGATCCGTCGGTGTTATGTCCACGTCCTGAGCGTTCGCGACGACGCGAAGTTCGTTCAAGTCCGCGTCGTATCGTTGTTCTCTGATGTCCACTGGAAGGAACGCCCCAGAGTTGATGGCGTGTGCCGCTCTGACGATACCGCTTGCTGCGGCTTGTCGGAAGATTTCTGTGAGCGCGATGCTCGGGACGTTCTGAGCGGCGAGAAGATCGCGCAACAGACTGCCCGGACCAACCGACGGAAGCTGATCGGCATCACCGACGAATACGATTTGTGCGTTCGCCGGCACCGCCGCCATGAGCGCCGCCGCGAGCGGCAAGTCCAGCATGGAGCTCTCGTCAACGACGACGACGTCGGCTTTGATTGGATTCTTCGAGTCGCGCGAAAATCTCCCCTTGTACGACAACGCTTGCAACGGCCCGTCGTCCTCCATGCCCTCCAGCGCATCCGAAGCTTTGAACTCCAACAGTCGATGGATCGTCGAGCTCATCACGGGATTTGAAATATCTCTCCCCGCGGTGGTGATCTCCATCAAACGCTGCGCGGCGCGACCTGTCGGTGCGCACATCACGACGCTCTTACCCATCGCTCGCCACAAACGCACGATAACGTGCGTGGCAAACGTTTTGCCGGTGCCCGGACCACCGGTGAGGATGGTCACTGGCGACTCGAGCGCGAGACGCACGAAGTCCTTTTGCGCCTGACTGAGCTCGCGCCAACCCTCCTTTTGCGCCGCAGCCTCGAGCCAACGCTCGACGCGCGCGGCGTCGACCTTCACTTGTGGACGAAGCATGCGTTTCGTGACATCAGAGGCGACCGCGACCTCCGCGCTGTGCATGGCGCTCGTGTACACCGCCGCGTTGTACCAGTCTCCGTCAAAGACGCCGGCGTCGGACAAACTCTGCACGCGAATTTCACCCTTTTCGCGCATCGCCTCCGCCGCCGCGTACATGCTCGCGTCGTCGACGATGGTCGATTGTCCCAAAAGCGCGCGCACACCGTCTACAATTTTGTTCCAAGGCAAAAACGCGTGCCCGTTGCTCACCGCGGCGGCGCTCAGAACCTCGATGATGGCGGCTCCCAAACGCGCGGGATCGTCCGGTCTTTTCCCGAGTCTGGACGCCAAAGCGTCGATTCGGTGGAACGTAGCACCGCGAACCGACCCGAGTGTCTCGAAAGGGTTCCCTCGGATCAAATCTTCCGTCATTGGACCGAACTGCGACGCCGCTCGTTGTGCGAGCGCGAGCGGGACGCCGTGCTTTTCCAAAAACACCGCCGCGTCGCGTTTACCGCGTGACTCATCCCAGTTCGTTTTCAGCTTGAGCGCCGTCTTGGGACCGATTCCGTCGCACGCGACGAGTCTTTTGGCGGCGTCTGATGCGTTTAAAACATCCATCAAATCGACGCCAAAGTGGTTGACGAGTCGCTCCGCCGTCACCTTGCCGCAGCCCGGAAGCGCCCCGCCGCTCAGATAACGAAGCATGCCATCCTCGTTCGACGGTTTCAACTCGGTCGGCGCGCCCGTGATCATGAACTCGACGCCATACTTGACGTTTTCTCTCCACTTCCCAACGAGCTCGAGCATCTGACCCTCGCTTGCCCCCGGAAGCGTCCCGACTACGGTGACCGTCGGCGCCGCCGCCGCCCCCTTCCTACGCCGTTTCGGCGTCGCCAACGCCCCCGGCGGTAACTCGCACGAGTCGTCCACCGCCATTCGAGCCACCGTGTACCCATTCTCTCTCGAGTGAAACGTCACACGCTTGATCTCGCCTCGAATCGTCGGCGTCGACGCGCTCGCCGGCTCCTCCGCCTCCGCCGCCTCCGACGCGAACGTCCGAGCCCTCGACGTCGCCTTCCCCCCCATCGACAACCGCGACAACCCACGCGCAAACCGTCGAACATCTTCATCACCGACGACGTCCGACATCGCGTACGACGTCGACGGCGCGCCGTCGTCGTCCGTCGCCGCCGCGTTCGCGACGACGCGCCAATCCTCTCCTCGCCCGCCCCCCCCGACGCGTCTTCCCACCGCCACCAACCCCCGTCGTCCGACGTCCACGCGTCTCGCGAACATCACCACCGACTCGTTCGCCCCCTCGGCGCGCGCGCGCGCGCGCCTCGCGCGGACGCTCGCGACGCGTCCACCTCTTCCACGCGGTCCCGCGCGCGGTCCCGCGAGCTCCCTCGCGCCCGCCTCGCGAGCGTCCACTCGCGCGCGCATGCACCGACGACCGCGAAGGTCCGCGCGCGCGTTCCGTGCGCGAGAGGCGCGAGATGCGAGTCGCGCGTCGGCGTCTCGCGCGCGCGATCGATCGTCGCGATCGAATGAATCATCGATCACATGACAGAGGGACTCATACACGAGTCATGACTCATCGTTTCACCACGAGCCGACCGCGCGCGCGCATTCGCGCGTCACACGCCACCGCGCGCGCGAACGAACGAACGAACGAACGAGCCGAGCGAGAGATATGTTGGCCACCGCGCGCGCGACGACGACGCGCGTCGTCTCCAGGTGCGTCTCGCTCGGACGAAGGTCGAGCGCCGACGCCGAGGTCGTCGACGTCGAGCGGTCGAGCGGTGTCGTCGTTCAAATGCGCGGGAAAGATGATGACGACGACGGGCGGATGCGTGAGGGAGGAGACGGCTCGACCGCGGGGTACAGACGATGGGAATATCGTCGCGCGTGATCGTGAGGACGATCGGGGGGGGCGGCGCGATGGGAAGCGCGGTCGAGAGCGGTGATGGGTCGACGGCGCGTTTTTAAATTGCGGCGGGACGGCGCGCGGGACGCGACGACTGATGAATGCACGCGGCGCGATTCGATCGTAGGGGATACGCGACGTCTGGATTGAACAAGAAGACTCTCATCGATGCCGTGGCGGCGGAGACGGGTGAGACGAAGGCGAACGTCGGACGCGTGTTGACGGCGACGTTCGATAAGATCGGCTCGACCGTTCGCGCGGGCGACAAGGTGTCCATCTCCAAGTTTGGCACGTTTTCCAGAAAGTCTCGCGCCGCGCGCGAGGGACGTAACCCGTCCACGGGTGCGCCGTTGAAGATTCCGGCGTCCAATTATCCTTCGTTCAGCGCGAGCTCGGCGTTCAAGGACATGGTGAAGGGCAAATAAACGAGACGCGTCGCATTCGGACGAATCGAACAGTTTAAGTTTTTGTAACAACAACCCATCGTGACCTCGACCTCGACCTCTCACGATGCCTCCTCTAACGTCTCTATTGCCGCCGAGAGTTTTCCGTGGAAATCGAGCGCGGCGGCGAGCAGACCGAGCGCGTTGACCAACCGCTCGCTCGATATTTCCACCCCCGGCGCGTCCACCGCGTCCTCGAACGAAAGCACGCCGTCGACAAAGTCTTGAAACATCGCCAACGCGGCTTCCCGTTTCGAATTTTCCGCGCGCGCCACGCGCGCGCGCAACGCTTCCTCGCTCTCACTCTCGGCGTCGCCGTTCGCGAGCGCGCGTCTCGCGTCTCTCGCGTCTCTCGCCGCGTCTCGCCACTCGTCTCGAGAACACGCGATCGAAAACACGTACGACGCCACCTCCGCTCGCGCGCTCCATCGCACGAGACGATCGAGCGTGGATTTCTCTCGCATCGTCACCCCCGCTTTGCTCAACCACACGCCCTGTTCGAGAAAGTAATACGCGCCCTCGAGCGCGGCGCACGCCGCCGCCGCGCTCGCCCACCGCCTCCACCCGCGTTTCCCGTCCGCCTCCGCGTCTCGCGCGACGTCTCGCAGATCGGCGACGTTACCCAAAAACTTTCCGAGTCGAAGCGCGCGTCGCGCGTTTCCGAGCGAGCGCTCGAGGGCGGTGCCCGCGCGAATGAATTCGGCGGTCGACGTGGAGGCGAGCGCGGAATCATCTCGACGCGCGCGCGTCTCCGCCTCGCTCACGGCGAGGATGAGCGCGTACCGCGCGAGTTTCATCGTCTTATCGATTCCCTCCCGACGCTTCAGGAGCGTCACGGCGACGTCGAGCGCGTCGTACGATGTTCGTTTGCCCATTGTCGAAAAGCGCGAGAGACAGTTGAGGAGTGAAGACGACGCGAACGGGCGCGGTGTCGACGCGTCGCGTGTGATCACGAATGAATGGAGACGTCGAAGATACACTAGAGTACGCGCGGTCGGGGATGATTTAAAGATCGTTCACGTCGCGGCCGTCGATGAAATCGATCACCTTCGGGACGACGTTCTTCAGAGCCGCCGCCGCCGCGGCGAGGTTCTGAAGAAATTCTTCCTGCGTCGCCACCGGTCCGTCGACGATGTCGGTGATGGTTTTCACGGCGATGACGGGAATTGAAAATAAGTGCGCGACGTGCGCGATGGCGGCCGCCTCCATCTCCTTGACGCTGGCGTCGTATTCGTCCATCAACGTGCGGCACGTCTCCGTGGCGTCGAGCGAGTTCCCCGTGCACACCGTCCCGCGCTTACACCCGAGGTGTTCCGCCAATTTCGGCGTCGGCCACGCGTCGTACTCACCCACACCGTAGACGTCGTATCCCGGAATCTGAATTCGACGGTCGTGGTTCTTGAACGTCGTGGCTAGATAGACGTCGCCGACCTCGCCCCCGCGCTTGGAGAAACCGCCCGCCGTGCCCGCGTTCACGATCACGTCCGGCTTGAGCGTCACGCACGTCTCGTACGTCGACAACGCAGCGCCGACCGTGCCGACGTTACACACGCCGTGTTTCACGCACGATCCGGCGCAGACGACGGAAATTTTCGCCCCGCTCGGGAGCGTCCCGCCGTACACGCGCATCGGCGCCTTCCCACCGGCGCGCGCGAACGCGTCCGCGTCGAGCTCGAGCCCGAGGTGCTCGATGAGCGGTTTCGCCTCGGCGTCCATGGCGAATAGGACGGCGATCGAGCGCACGGGCGACATGGTTCGAGAAAGATGACGCCGCGCGCGCGTCGTTGTGAAGCGCTTCGATGTGAAAATGGGCGTCGACCGCAGTGCGTCGCGCGACGCGTCGGTGGTCGAGGACGCGCGAGAAACATGACGAATAAACACTCCTGAGCGCGAATTCCGCGATCGAGCGAGAGACGCTCGCGCGCGATCGACCGTCATGGCGTCCGACGAGTTGAGCGCGCTCGAGAAATTGTTATGCCTCGACGACGAAGATTACCTTCGCACGACGCTGGACGCGCACGCGAGGGCGACGAGCGAGGCGGACGAGGGCGAGATCGAGCGTGAACTCATCGCCGACGCGTTTCGAGAGTTTAAGGCGACGAGCGTGACGTTCGAGGCGTGGGCGCGAACGGCGAAAAAGTTGTCTGTTTGTCGTCGGCGAGAACGCGAACGCGTCGCGGCTGTGGAGTTTTTTATCGGGAGACGCCGCCGGAAGGTCGCCGTGCGAGCGCTTCATGCGTGGCGCGCGAGGGCGCGACGAGGCGCGCGCGTGCGAGCGCTGACGAGGCGAGTGGAGACGCGTTGGTGGACGACGCGCGGGACGGCGGCGTTCGTCGCGTGGGCCGACGCGGCGGCGACGGCGCGCGTTCGGCGAACGCAGATACTCGAGGAGGCGATGAGGATGCGAAACGTTCGAACGCTGCGTACACACGTGCGTTTTTGGCGCGAGCGTACGCATTGGCGTCTCTTGAACGACAGGGCGAAAGTGTGGAGAGCGCTCAAATTGGAATTGACGGCGTTCGCGCGATGGACGCGATTCGTCGTCAACGCGAGGGCGACTCGCGATGCGACGCGACGCGCGATCGAACATCGCGAGCGGGTGATGAAACGACGTGCGATGAGACGGTGGCGCGCTAAGCTCGGTCGAGCGCGCGCGTTCACGAACGCGAGGGTCGTGACGGTTCGATTTATCATGTGGTGGCGACGCGTCGAAGACGCAAGAGAGCTCGCCGCGCGCATGCGTTTCGCGGTGCGACACGACGTCGTGCGTCTCACCGTCGGCGCGTTCGCGCGGTGGTGCACCGTGACTCGAGAAATCCGCGCGCATAAGCGAGACGTGGCGCGCGCGGAGACATTTCATCGAGAGACGCTCAAATCTGGAGCGTTTTTCGCGTGGCGGGCGGCGACAAAGTGCGCTCGGACGCTCAACGCGGAGATGAAGATGCGCGCGTTCGAGCGATGGCGAGAGGCCGTCGCTCGCGTGCGAGAATTAGAGACACGCGCCCAGTTCTTTCTCGACTCGCAGGCGATCAGTTTCAACGACAAGTACATGCCCGAGAGTTGTTTCGGCGTGTGGAGAGACTTCGTCCTCGCGCGTCGACGACGATACGCCGCCATGGAATTCGAAGAGACGTGGCGCACGAGACGCGCGTTCGTGACGTGGAGACGCGCGACGACGCGAGACGACGATGTCGAACCCAAGAGCGAGAACGAGAACGAGTCGTCGACCGCCAACGCGCCGGTACGGACGTAGTCGTCCCGCTCGCCGCCCCCCCCTAGACCCGCCGCGCAATAGATAGACGATAGATGATGACTATAGCACGCATAACGTGGCCGATTACAACTCACAACCGAAGAGCGCGTTCACGAAAACGTCGACGGATCGTTCACGCCCAACATCGACTCGATCGTAAACTTGAAGAAGAAGTACCCGCCCGCGCCCGCGGCGACGACGAGCGCCGCCGTCTGCGGCTTCTTCAACAGTCCCACCACCGGTCGTCCGAACATGTATGCGAACCCGACCATGATGGAGATCGAAAACCTCGCATACTTGACCATGTTGGCCCAGAACGGGACCTCTCCGCCCGCGAGCGAGAAGACCTCCCCCGGCGTCGTCCCCGCCGCGTTATCCATCGCCGCCGCGTCCACACCCCCCGTCGCCGCGAACGCCGTCATCGCGTCCCCCGCGTCCGCGACGCCCGATCCGAGCGTTATCGCCACCGCGCCGAGCGCCACCGCGCCGAGCGCCACCGCGCGTTCGCGCGTCGCGACGTCCTCGCTCGCGTTTTCCACGTCGCTCGCGCGTCGCACCGTCCCTCGCGCCGTCCCTCGCGCGTCACCGCCCGCGCGTCGCATCGCGCCGCACCGCACGACGCGCGCGCGCGTCATCCCTCGCGCCGTCGTTCGCATCGTCGTCGTCGTCGTCGTCGTCATCGACGCGCGCGCGACGACGAATGACGTCGGACTCGTTCGACGCGTCACTTCCCATCTCATCCATCGCGCGAGGGACGCGACGAGGGAGTCTCGCGGAAACGCGCGACGCGCGCGACTCGAGCGCGACGAGCTTCGAGCGCACCGCGTCGTCCCTCGACCGCGTCGCTCGGGCGCACGCGACGGGGAAGGTCGGATTCGAAAGATGCCTCCGAAGAAGAGAAAGATTTCATCGACGACGCGCGAGGCGACCGACGCGACGTCGTCCGCGCCCGAGCGACGGAAATCGACGACGACGACGCGTTCGTCCGCGAGCGACCCCGCGCCGCGCGCGGGTGGACGCGGTCGGGGAGGTCGAGGAGGTCGAGGAGGTCGAGGAGGTCGAGGCGCGACGCCGACGAAATCGAAATCGACGACGACGAAATCGAAATCGAAATCGACGACGACGACGACGCTCGAGCGCGTGAAAAACGCCGACGCGAACGGATCGTCGGTGGCGTTGACGAGATCCATGGATAAGAGCTCGCGAGAGGCGACGTCGGCGATGCGGGCGAGTTGGAAATTATATTACGTCGCGTCCTTCGCGGAGACGTACGGCGAGGCGTTGCGACTCCCCGCGCGAGACGTCGGCGCGTGGGAGCGCGCGCTGCGAGATCCATCGGAAAATATGTGGATCGTCGAGTTTTATCTGCGCGTGTGGGTGAAGAAGCACGACGAGGTGATGGACCCGCCGACGGCGCAGAGCAGGGCGTTGTTGTTGATCCCGGAGGATTGGGAACGCGAGGAGCGGCGCGTCGCGCCGCGCGCGATGAAACGCATCGGCGTCGAGTACGACGTCGACGCGCGAGGTGGATTCATGCGTGCGAGCGCGATGGATCGCTTGGACGTACTTTTCGCCGTGTGCGATGAAGCGTTGGATCGGCGAGAGTGGTCGGCGGGGTACGCGTCGCGATCCGCCGAACGACTGGAACGCGCGCGCGCACGCGCCGATAAATGCGCCGACGCGAAGAAACGAGCCAAGGTGTTTCGAGACGTCGATCGAGGCGTGCACGGTGAATCTATCGGAGAAGACGCCAAGGGATGTTCGTATTACGTCACGGCGAACGATGCGAGACTGTTTCGATCGTCGCCGCCGTCGGCGAGCGGATCCGGAGACGCCGCGCCGACCGCGCCCATCGAGTGGTGCGCGCCCTTCGTCTCGCTCGATGAGGTGACCGCGTTCGCGAGATCGATGAAGAAGACCACCGATAGACGTGAAAGGGCGCTGTACGAATACCTGACCGAAGACCACATTCCGTTTCACGAGGATCGTCTGAGACGACTCGAGGAGGAGAAAAAGGAGGAGGAGAAAAAAGAGGACGCCGAGCGCGCAGCGAGGGAAAAGGCGGAGGAACAACGAAGACGCATAGAATTGATTGAAAAGACGGCGAAACGATCGGATAGACTCGGTGCGAAGAAGGCGGCGCTAGAGGCGGTGGCGGTTCGAGACCGAGAGCCGGAGAGAATCTCGTTCGATCGACAGAAAGAAGTGTTGGAGGATTTACGTCGATGGTTGTTGACGCCGCCGTCGCTTCGCGAATCGGACCAACCGCCGCATGACGTCAGAGAACGGATGCTTCTCGTCGTGAATCGAGTGTGTGACTTTCGCATGCCGAAGTTGAAACCGCGCGGACGCGCGTGGAGAGGGTGGTGCGTTCTCATGTGCGGCGACGACGACGACGAAACCGACCCTGACTCGTGGTCGGACGCCGCGGTGTGCGTCGATTACGACGCCGGTCACGACAAGGTTCGCGTGTATCATCTCGAGACGGGGACGATGGAGTTTATCAACATGGATGCCGTGCCCGTGCGCCTGGGGTACGCAACGCCGTACATGAAGGAGATGTTTGATAAGAAGGGGCGCCCGCGCGTGTCGCGCGAATGTGTACGGCGGGAATGCAGCGATCGGTGCGTAAATCGGTCGCCTCCCATCGTGATCTACACCGGATGTTGGCGCGACCACATCGTCGGCGAGGGCGTGCCTTCGTACGGCGACGTCGGGAAAATCATGTTACAAGTTCAACACCACGACGACATGTACGCCGAACTCGACGGCGAATGGGAAGCCAGTCTATACGAAACGACGGAAACGGACACGGATGCGGATGCGGAAACGGAAATCGTCGTCGAGACCGCCGATAAACCCGTCGAGAAACAGACCGAAGACGACGACGAAGAGACCACCACCACCGTCGTCCTCGACGACGTTCCCTCGAGCGAATGAATGCGCGCGTGAATGAATGATTCCATGAATCCAAAACTCCACACTCCGCGGCGAATGCCCACCGCGCGCGCGCACGCGTCACCCCTCCAACGCGCGCGTCACCCGCACCTCCGCATTCGCTCCCCACGAACGCCCTCCCGCGCCCGCACTCGCGTCATGGGCCGTCAACACGACGACCGATGGACGTCAGCCTCCACCATGCACGTCATCGAATCTCTCGACGATCTCCGCGCCCTCGTCGCGTCGGACGACGTCAAGATCGTGTGCGTGGGCGCGAAGGCATCCCTCGAGACTCCCGAGTTCGCGCGCGCGGTGTTCGGGACGAACGAGCGCGCGATCACGACGTTTCACAAGATGGTGTCCTCGATTTCCGCCGAGTCGACGCGGAGCACCGTGTTGACGTTTGGCTCCGCCGACGAGGGCGCGACGTTGGTGGAACTCGTCGTGTGCGCGCTTCCAGAAAAAGTGTCGAGACATAACTCGCCGATATCGTCGCACTCGATCGCGTCCATGGCGAAGGCGGCGATCGGGGATCGGAAGAGACGAGCGGCGTGCGTGGTGACGGCGCTGCCGGAGGCGACGTTCGCGGCGAGCGCGGCGAGCGCGATGGCGAGGATCGTACCGCCGTATAGGAATAAGTATCGCGCGCCGGACGCTGAATTGGATGGAGATGTACACGTGGGTGTCGTGGTGAAGGGTGAGGTGTGGAACGGGGCGGAATTGCGATCGTTGCCCAAGGCGACGAGACGGTGTCAGGCGCTCGTGGACGCGGCGCCGAACGAGTTACATCCCGACGCGTTCGTCGACGAGGCGACGCTCGTCGCGAGAGAGCTCGGGTCGACGGTGGAGGTGGTGGAGATTAAACGATACGATCAACTCGTGCGCGAGGGGTACGGATGCATCGCGGGCGTCGGGAGCGCGTCCAGTCGAGACGGGAGAGAACCGGCGTTGGTGCATTTGCGATTTACGCCGGCGGCGTGCGTCGATCCGTCGACGCCGTCGGTCGCCTTTGTCGGTAAGGGCATCACGTTCGACACCGGTGGATTATCTCTCAAGTCTAAAGATGGCATGTGCGGCATGAAGACGGACATGGGCGGCGCCGCGGGCATGCTCTGCGCGTTCGAATCCATCGCGAGAGAGGACGCCGAATGCGCATTCGCGACGCCGCTCGATCTCGTCTTGTGCGTCGCCGAGAACGCCATCGGCTCCGGCGCGATTCGTCCCGACGACATTCTCGTCGGCAAGAGCGGAAAGACGGTCGAGATTAACAACACCGACGCCGAGGGCCGTCTCGTGTTGGCCGACGGCGTCGCCTACGTCACTGATCCCGCGCGCACGTCGAGCGCGCCGAGACTCGTCGTCGACATGGCGACGCTCACCGGCGCGCAGATGATCGCCACCGGACGCAAACACGCCGGTCTCGTCACCGACGACGAGGACATGGAGAAACTCGTCGTCACCCTCGGTAAACTCACGGGCGATCTCGCGCACCCCCTCCCGTACGCGCCGGAGATTTTCAAATCTGAATTCGCGAGCAAGGTTGCCGACATGAAAAACTCCGTCGCCGATCGATCCAACGCGCAGTCGAGTTGCGCGGGTCAATTCATCGCCAATCATCTCCACCCGGAGTGGACGGCGCGCGAGGACACGGCGTGGATTCACCTCGACATGGCGGGACCCGGAAATTTCAAGGATGGCCTCGCGAGCGGGTACGGCGTCGCGCTGCTCAACGCGTTATACAAGGCGGTGGACGCGGCGAGCGGCGAATAAAAAAGCGCGCGGTACGGACATCTAACTCTTTTCTACATTTACGACTACTCTCCCTTGGACTTGCCCGCGCGCACCCTCGACACCATCGCACGCCTCGCCCTCGCGCGTTTCACCGCGTCTCGACCCTCGAACGCGCCCGGAAACTCCACCGCGCACAGCGCCAACGCCTCGCACGCGATGGTCCCCGCCCAGTGCGCCAAGTACGTCTCGCCGCCGCTTCCAGCGCACATCCTCGACGCCGCGTACCACGTCGCGCACAGCACGAACGCCAATCCATCGCACGATCCAATCTTCGTCGCGACGTACCCGAAACCGAGCGTCGCGACGCGCGCGCGTCCCCATCCCGGCGTCGTCGCCGCGAGCGCCGCCGTCGCCAACGCGCCGGCGAGCGCCCACGCGCCCATCGCATCCATCGACCCTCTCGCCCGCGCCGCGAGCGCGAACGCCGTCTGTTGCGGTACGAAGACGCGCCAGACGTGCGCGGACGTTCCCGGGGCGGTGACGAGCGCGCGCGCGGTGTCGTTCGCGCGTAATTCGAGATACGTCGTCGTGAACGTGATGAGCACGCCGAGCGCGGCGATGCCTCTCGCGCGCGCGTTCACGCGTCTCGGCGCGCTCGGCGGTCGCAAAGCGTCGGTGAACGCGCGCGCGGACATGACGCACGCGAGGGCGACGCACAGAAAGACGTGCGCGGACACGGCGGTGGGAGTGCCCGCGTGCATGACGAATCGATGCGGCACAGTGTGACGCGCTTGACGACGCGCCATGGCGCTCGCGAGTCAACGCGCGGCGACGACGACGCACGCATCGCGCGCGCTCGGTCGTCCGCGTCGCATCGCGCGCCGGGATGGACGAACGCATCGCGCGAGCGCGACGGATTCGGCGCTCGGGTGGACGCGCGCGGGTGAGGGAAAAGACGTCTCTGGCGACGTCGAGTGCGTCGCCGTGGTGCGCGCGGACGGCGCGCGAGGGACGATCGCGACGGGGCAACCGTTTCTCGATCATATGATCGATCAACTCACGGCGCACGCGCAGTTGGGGGTGGACGTGCGAGTGACGAGAGACGGGGCGGCGTGCGAGGAGACGAAGGACTCGGGCGAGCACGACGCGCGGCGGTTCGAGACGGTCGGACGCGCGCTCGGACGGGCGATTCGGGAGATGTTGGTGAGTGGGCGCGAGGCGGGGGCGGGCGGGGGCGCGAGGGCGCGATTCGCGAGTCCGTTGGACGAGGCGTACGCGACGTGCGAGCTCGACCTGTACGGCGGCGGAGGGTTGGAGACGTTTGCGCTCGCGCCGTACGGACGGCCGGGGACGGCGGGACGTTCGCACATCGGTACGTACCCGACGGCGCTCACGGAGACGTTTTGGCGCGCGCTCGCGGAGGAATCGGGGGTGAGTCTTCGATTGGTGAAGGAGCGAGGGGATAACGCGCACCACATCGTGGAATCGACGTTCAAGGCGTTCGCTCGTGGATTTCGAGCCGCCATGGACGCGGTGGAGGGGATCGACGTGTACGACTCCAAGACGAAGAGCGATGAAGTTCGTCAGAGCTCGATCAAACGATCGACGAAGGAGACGTCTATCGACGTCCAGCTCGATTTGGACGCGTCGTCCGACGGCGTGACGGTGAGCACGGGCATCGTCGCTCTCGATGGGATCTTCGCCGCAATTCAGCGCGAGGCGAACATTTCTTTAAAGATTGACGCCACGGGTGATTTATGGATCGATGATCACCACACGGCTGAGGATGTTTCTATCGCCGTCGGTCAGGCGTTGAACAAGGCGCTCGGGACGAAGAAGGGGTGCAACCGCATGGGCAGCGCCACCTCCACCGAGGGCGACGCCACCGTCGAGTGTGTCATGGATCTTAGCAACCGTCCGTACTTGGGGTACGGTCTCGAACTCGAGAGCGATAAGATTGGTGATCTGAGCGTGGAGATGGTCGAGCACACGTTTATGAGTCTCGTCTTCAACGGACAGATGACGGTGCACTTGGTCGAGCACGCGCGCGGTAGCGACGAGCACGAAGTCGTGACGGCGGCGGCCAAGGCGTTCGGTAAGTGTTTGAAACAGTGCGCGGCGATCGATCCTCGCCGCGCAGGCTCCGTCGCGTCTAGTAAAGGAACGCTCTCCGTCTAGGCGGAACGCGAGCTCTCGATTAAATTTGATTTATCCGACATTTTGCTACATTTACATCGTCGTCGCGCTATCTACTTTACTTTCCTCGAGATCGCCGAGACGTCACTTTTGCAGAATTCTCGACATCAACGTCTTCGCTTGATCCTTGATGGCGCCCAGCGCCGTCTTCGTCTCTCCCGGGTCCCGTTCGTCGACGTCGCTCTTCGCCGCCGCTCGCTCCGTTCCGGACGCCACGTGATCCACCACTCTCTTCGCCGCCGCTCGCAGCGCCTCTTCATCGACGATTTCCCTCACCAAACTCTCATCCACCTCGCGCAACACGTCGTTCACGTCCATCAACTCCATCAGCGCCTCCTCGCCCCCGTCCGCCAACAATTCGTCGGCGTACTCCGTCAGCGGCATAGTCTTTATTTTCTTAGGCATCGATCTCCACTTCGCCTTGAAATCAGATTCCATCTTACGGATCTCATCCTTACTCGCCGCGTCTAACTCGCTCGTCAGGCGACCCACTGCGTCGATATCGCGAGCGCGCGCGTCCTTCGTCAGTCTCGTCGTCTCGGGGGAACCACCGCGCGGGAACGCCAACAGTCATGCGAGTCTGCGCGTCGTCTACCGCGCGTCCACGTCGTCGCGTCTCGCGCACCTGCGTCCGTGACCGCGCTGATCAACCGCACGATCTCCTCGTCCGACTCGAGCGCGCGCTTGCGCGACGACGCCGTCGTCGATGTCTTTTCGTTCACACGTTGATGCGTCGAACGACTCGTCGGCGTTTTCGCGGTCGCGCGCGACGCGGGCTTGCCCGACGACGGCGCGGACTTGTCGACGACGCGACCGACGCGCGTGGGCGTGTTCGCGACGTCTCGCAGCGGCGTCACGCGCGCATCGCTCGACATGGCGCGCGGACGAATGAGGACGAGCGCGTCGGCGAGACGCCGCGCGCGGCCGCGCGCGAAAATGTCGAGCGCATCGAGCGCGTTCTCGCGCTCGAGGATCCAGAGCAGGGGGGCGAGAGGATGAAACGAATGACGCTACGATGGTTCTATGTCTACGTTACCAATGACTACGCTATGAATCCTCGCTCGCGGGCGCGCCGAGCTTGACGCGCTCCACCAACGCGTCGTGCTCGCCCACCAAACGCGCCACCAGCTTCTTGCTCGTCTCCTGAAGGTGCCCAGCGATGAATACCTCGTCCAGTACGTAGTGCGCCTTGTGAAAATTGAACACCAAGTCCAACTCGCACACGTTTCCAAAGTACTTGTCTAGGATTTCGACGTAGTGCTGAATCATCTCCAGCGTCACGAGCTCGTTCGCGTCTCGATCCACGGCGAGGCAAAAGTACAGGCTCGCGTACTTTCTGTACACGAGCTTGACGTCCTTGTACTCGACGACGTTGCACGATTTCGCCGGGCGCGGGATGATGGCGTTCATGACGTCCCGTTCGATGCGCTTGCGCGCCTTTTGATTCGTGAGCACGTAGTACTTGCTCAGACGAATCTTCGACTGTTTACTGAATAAGAGCGCGTACCGAATCATCACGCGCGTCGAGAGGGGTCGTCGTCGCCGTCTCCCGCCCTCGCGCCGCGTCTCACCGACGCGTCGACGCGGAGTGCGGTCGAGCGCATCGCGCCGCGCCGGCCGATTCGTGACCGATGACGTACATAAAATCGTCTATTATCGGACTTCTTCCTAGACATACTTTACATATTTTAAAAGTATACAAAATGTTATCCAGAACCTCGGATATGCTCGAGGATTAAGATTAGCGGCGTCAGACCGCGCGCGGAAACTCCTCGAGCTCGCGCGAAGATCGCGCCGAGCGCTCGAGGCTTCAGTCATGATCACCGTCACCTCTCGATGCGCCCCGCTCGCGCGGCGAGAACGCGCGGCGCCGACGAAGGCGGTCGCCGCGGCGCGCGGCGGCCCTCTGGGTCGCGCGTCGGGGCGCGCGAAGATTCGCGGCGCCCGCCCGCGCGCCATCAGTGATCCGGCCGAGGAAGAGGAAGACGAAGTCTCCGTCGCGTCCGGCGTCGCCGACGCGGCCGCGGACGAGAAGAAGACGTCGTGGGGGTTCCTGAGCCCGTTCGGCGCGTCGTCGGCGGTGCTCGAGCAGACGTCGGAGCTCAACGAAAAGATGAATGGACGGCGTAAACGCGCGGAGGAGGTGAAAATCAAGGTGGATGGACAGTGGTACGACGCGTCGGGGTGGGCGTTGGCGCACCCGGGCGGAGCGGGATTCGTTCGCTTATTGAACGGACAGGACGCCACGGACGTGTTTTACGCGCTGCACTCGTACGGGCCGAACGGGAGCGACGAGGCTTTGCGTCGTTTGCGCGCGTTGCCCAAGTGCGACGCGCCGTACAATTCCGAGGAGGGCGAAACGCGTCGACTTACGGTGGCCAACGCGGAATTCGGCGCGTTGAGAGCCAAGCTCGAGGAAGAGGGTTGGTTCAAGCGCAACTTCTTGTCTGAGGTTTCGGTGTTGGCCCAAGTCCTCGGCTTGTACATTCTCGGCCAAGCGATCGCGGCGACAAATCCTGTCTTGGCGGCCATCTCGATCGGACTCGGTATGCAACAGGCAGGTTGGCTCGCGCACGACTACGTGCACGGCCGAGGCAAGTGGTGTTCGATGATGCGCTGCTTTGGCGCTCTAACAAACGGCTTCTCTGCCGAATGGTGGTCCCACAAACACAACATGCATCACTCCTTCACGAACATCGACGGTAAAGATGGTGACATCAAACTCGAACCGCTCTATTATTTGTCTCCTCCCGAGACCAGTGGACGCCCGGATAGCTGGCTTCGCAAGTATCAGCACATCTACGGCTACCCGCTTTACGCGATGACGTACATTCTTTGGCGGCGTCACAGCGTCGCGAGCGCGTGGGCTCGCAAGGACAAGGCGGAGCTTGTATTGCTCGCCGCGCACTACGCGTGGCTCTTTGGTGCTCTTCCCTTGGGCGTCGCCATCGGGTCCATGCTCATCGGCGGCTTCTTGGTCGGCTCTTTGGTTACGGCGACACATCAGAGTGAGGAAATCATGTACGAGGACGGATCGTTCGTGGATGTTCAATTCAGAAGTACTCGCGAAGCCGATGTGAAGAACCCCTTCGAGCGATGGCTCTGGGGCGGCATGGACACGCAGTTGATTCATCATTTGTTCCCCACGATGCCGAGATACAAGCTCCATCGACTTCGTCCCATCGTTCAACAATGGGCGGAGAAGTACGGCTACGACTTCAGAATCTCCGATTCGAGAGACATTTTGAAGAAGAACTACAAGCACCTCGAGAATATCGCCGCGCTCGAGACGATTTAAATATTCGCGCTTCTGTACTCTTAGGATCAAATACTAGTAATTGCAACGCACTTCAAGCCGCCTGATTTACTTTTTCATCATCGCTCTAAAAACCACGACGGTGTTCGCTAGGAGGGCTACGCTGGACGCTACCTTTTGCAGAGCCCCAGCTCTGAAGAGACCCTCGCGCTTCGGGAGCGGGAGCCTCTTGTGCGTGAAATCCACGCCCTTGTCCTTATTGCAGATTTGACCCTTACCACGAAGCAAGCATCGCGTGGTGAGCAAACCCTCGACCCCAACCGGGCCACGGGCGTGAATGCGAGACGTAGAGATCCCAACCTCCGCACCGAGACCGAATCTGAAACCATCGCTGAAGCGCGTGGATGCGTTGTGGAACACGCACGCGCTGTCGACTCGCGCGATGAACTCGTCGGCGGTCTTTTGGTTGGACGTGACGATGCAATCCGTGTGCGCGGAACCGTTCGCGTGAATGTAATCGATGGCGTTGTCCATCGAATTCACGAGCTCGACGGTGCACTGCAATCCCCCGTATTCGTGACGAAGCGCAGGTGCCTCCGGAATGTTGAGCTCCTTGGAGCCGCGCGGACCGCCGAAAAGTTCGACACCCGCGGCGCGGAGCGCAGTCATGAGTTCGGCCGCGCCTCCACTCGCGACCAAAGAATCGTGAATGAGCAACGTCTCGAGGGCGTTGCACGCGGCCGGGTAATCAATCTTCGAATCGATGGCAATCTTCGCCGCCATGTCCAAATCTGCATTCTTGTCAACATACACGTGCACGACGCCATCCGCGTGTCCGAGCACGGGAATCTTTGTGTTGTTTTGAATGTACGTCACCAACGAGTTGGATCCTCGCGGAATGACGAGATCGATCACGTCGTCAAGCTTCAAAAGATCCGCCACTGCTTCTCTTCCCTCGATGAGACACACGCACTCCTTCGGAATGCCGAACGCCGCAAACTCGTCCACGATGACCTCTCTCAATTTCGCGTTCGAGCTCGCCGCTTCCTTCCCACCCTTGAGTAACAACCCATTCCCCGTTCGCAGCGCCAAAGACGCGATCTGCGGCAGCGCGTCCGGTCGGCTCTCAAAAATGATCAACAACACGCCCAACGGCGCCGTCACCTTGGTCAGCGTCAAACCCTTCGCGAGCTCCATGGCGCTCAGAGGCTTCCCGATCGGCTCCTCCATGTTCGCGATCGCCCGCGCGCCGTCCGCGAGCTGCTTCACTTTGCCCGGCTTCAGTTTCAATCGCTGCAAGAGCGCCTCCTCGACGTCTTGATTCGCGGCGGCGCGGGCCATGTCTTCGTCGTTCGCGGCTTGGATTTCATCCTCTCGACGCTCGAGGGCGTCCGCGACGGCGCGGAGGAGCTCGACGCGCTTGTGCGAGGGGAGTTGTTGGAGCTTACGACTCGCATCGCGAGCCTTGCGCGCGAGCGTGGCGGTATCGGCCATGATGCGTGCGTGACGCGCCGATGTGTCGGGAGGGTAGGTCATCCGCGTTCGGGACGAGTCGGGACGACGACGAAGAGCGAGGATGGTCGAGGATTGTGAGCGTGTGATTACGACGCGGCGGTAATTCGGTGACGAATTGCGGTGGTAATTCAAAACGTGAGTATGGATGCGAAGCGAGGGGAGAGCGCGCGAATTCCCGTCGGCGGCGGAGGTGGTCGAACGAAATACGACGACCAAATCGACGGCGGCGAGGGCGGATTCGCGAGACCGCACGCGACGAGTGCGCGATCCAGTCCGACGTCTCGATCGAAGAGAAAGAGAACGACGGCGAAGAGAAGGATGGAGAAGGAGAGTGGGATGAATTCGGTGACGATGACCCAGGCGACGGTTTTGTCGTACCTGGCGGCGTACAAGCCGCGCTTGCGGAGACGACGAACGCGTACTGCCGCGCGAACGTTGTCGAACGCGCACACCGGCCACCGGCGCGAACCATCGTACGGGACAACGTCGTCGCCGAGCGGCGCGCACTCGATGTGTGCGCGTGATTTCGCTTCTGGATGCCACGGGTACGGGTATCTCGTCGCCGCCGAATTCCTCGCGAAACGAAACGTCTTCTCCGGCGGATTTTCCTCGTAAATCCGAAGCGCGCGCTCGATCAGCGCTTGCACTTGTTCCAGTTGTTTGTCGACCGACGACTCCGGGTCGGAGACGCGCATCTCGTTCATCGTCGACAGCACGTCGAGCTCGTCCTTCGATTCCGCTAAAATATCTTCTCGCCGCGCCTCGATGAGCGCCGCCCCCACGTACACGGGAAACAGAGGATGCGACGCGATGAAGGCGTCCAGCAGTCTCACCGCGATCTCTAACCGATCGACCCTATGCAAAAACCAACACACGAACCAACTCACGGCGTAAAAAGGCGGCACGGAGCGCAGCTTGGCGGCGAGCTCGGCGTCGCGAATTCGCGTCAGATCCGCGAGCATCGCCACCATCTCCATCGTTCCCGAGATGCTCTTCCTCGTGTGATCCCGCGCGTGCCACAAAAACACGCGCTCCAATATCGCCGCGCACACCCCGTCGCCGCCACCACTCTCGTCCCTATTCGCTCGACATCGATCGGCGAACGCCAGGACGGTCGCCACGTCGTGCAAGCCTTGCACGTAGTGCACGCCCGCCGATTTGTGCGCGTTCAGCGCCGAAAACAACGCTCGCCCGATCTCCTCACGAATCTCTTCCAACTCATCCTCCCCGGCGTACTCCGACTCGAACTGCTGGCCCGCCCTCGCCACGTCCGCGCGCACGACGCGCTCCTCCGCGCACTTCGCCGCCGCCGACTCCGAGAACGCGCGCGCGTCTATCGCGCCCGCGTCGATCCCGAGCATCCTCGCCCAATCCACCGTGCGACGCGAGAGATCGCGTCCCAATCCGCGCTCTCGCGCGAGGCGTCGAAGCGCGCTCACCGCGACGTCGTCGGCGTCGTCATCGACGACGTCTCGGCGCGGTAACCGTCTTCCCCATCGCGCGTTCGCCCTTTCCACGGCGTTCGCGCGCGTCGACGTCGACGAGGAGGACGCGACGGGGGAGACGACGTCGACGCCGCGCGGATGTCGGCCGCACATGTCGACCGCGGACGGACGCGCGTGAGTGTGCCGCGATCGAATGACGTTCGGGTCGATGCCGTTCGAGACCAAGACGACAGATGTCCGCCTCGTCATCGCTTCGCGAGGCGACGCGATGGTCACCGTGCGCGGGACGTGCGAAGAGATGTGTCCCGCGCGCGAGCGCGAGGCGAGAGCGGCGAGTGGGGAGGTGCACGCGCTGGAACGAGGCGATGCGATGACGAGCGTGGTGAAACGGTATCGACGGACGGTGCGGTCGGGGAGCGACGATGCGGAGAACGTGCGCACGATCGGTGCGCTGGAACGCTCGGTGGATCGCGTGTTGGACGCCGTCGCGCGCGTGGCGCGCGGAGAGGAGTCGGCGTGCGCGATGAACTCGTCCCGCGCTTTCGCCGACGACAGACTTCGAGCGGTGCGACAAGATTTGAGCATACAGGGGATATTCGCGGAGGATCCGGACGCGTGCGCGAGAGCGGGGGCGCTTTTGGAGCGTATGGTCGCGTACGCCCTCGTGAGCGAGCGCGAGAGGCGCTCGGGGTTGAACGGGGCGTGTGATTTCGGAGAGGCGAGGCTACGCGACGAACAGTTGGGGAAAACGTTCGGCATGTTATTCAGCGTCTTCAGGGAATTAGGGGCGGGTCGCGTCGATCCGAAGCGCGTGGGAAGGGCGTTTAGTTTGTTCGCGTGCTCAACGGCGCGCGATTCGCCGGTGTCTTCTTCGGCGTGGGTGTCGTCTTCGAGCGAACTCGCGGGAGATTTGAGACGCGTCGGCGACGAGGCGCTGTCGACGTCGGACGCGCGATTCGGATTACAATGTCTGCGCGCGCTGCTCGAGGGCAATGCACAACGCGTCTTCAAGCTCGTCGAGTCCGCGGAGTGTTCCTACGAGCTCGCGTGTTGTCTCGAACGACACTTTCCCGTCCTGCGCGTCGAAGCGCTGCGGTCGATGAACGCGTCGATGAACGCCACGCCGATGTCGCTGGACGAGCTCGCGCGCGTGTTGCGCTTCGACGACGCGCGCGACGCCGAGACGTACGCAAAGGCGTGTGGGTTGAGCGTGGACGACGAGACGCGGAGCGTCTCGTTTCGAACGCTTCCGTTTACGTATCCGAATTTGCGTCATCCGGACGTCGCCGAGAAACTTCGCGCGCCGTCGTCCCTCGTGGACGCCAAGCGCTTTCCACCGACCGACGAGCATCCGCCGCGCGACATTTCCATCCATCTCGCGTCGTTGACCGTGAAGACGTCCGAGACACCGACGCGATAGACATAGCATAGCCGTAGCCGTAGAGTTAGTTACTCACCTCAGACCGTCCCTCGTCGCGTCTCCACCCTCGCGCGCGACGACGACGCGCGCTCGTTCGTTTGCGACACCATGGAGACCGACGGCACGCGCTCCGTCGTCCCACCCATCTATCCCAGCACGACGTTCGCTCGCGCGCCCGATCACGGGTTGCCCGACCATCGGGGTCGAGAGTTGTGCTACGCTCGCCCCGATAATCCCAGCGTGCGCGCCGCGGAGGAGACGCTGCGCGATCTCGAGGGCGGCGCGGACTGCGCGTTGTTTTCGAGCGGCATGGCGGCGCTGAACGCGGCGCTGGAGGGGGCGAGGCGCGCGTGCGTGGAGACGACGCCGGCGCGAGTTTTCGTGGCGGCGCCGACGTGCGCGTACTTCGCGGTGCGGTTTCGAATCGTAGAGTGGTGCGCGAGCCGAAACCTCGAGGTGGTGTCGTACGATCCGGACGTTCCGTTCAGCGCGCACGGTTTGGATCCATCGGCGGAGGAGGTGCGGGAAGAGAGCGAGGCGAAAGGGCGGCGCTCGGGGTACGCCGGAAAGTCGCTGCGAACGGCGTTGCGAGAGCAGCGAGAGCTCGGGAGGCGAGCGATGATGGTGTGGATCGAGTCACCGGCGAATCCTGAGTGGGATCACGTCGACATTCAGCGCGCCGTGGACGCGGCGAGAGACTGCAACGCGTTTTGCGTGTGCGTCGACGCCACGGTGGCGACGCCGATAATCATGAACCCGTTGGCGATGGGCGCGGATCTCGTGATGCACTCCGCCACAAAGTATCTGAATGGACACGGAGACGTCGTCGCCGGCGCGCTCGTGACGAGGGTAGAGGACGAGACGTGGCGATGCGTGACGCACGAACGCAAGCTCGGCGGCGCCACGTTGGGCGCGTTTGACGCATACTTGCTCTCGCGCGGTATGCGCACTCTCGAGCTGCGCGTGAAGCGACAGAGCGCAACGGCTTTGTGGCTCGCCAACGCGCTGAAAGATTTTATTGACAAGGTGCGAGAGGACTCTGGCGTCGAGGCTGGTGTGGTTCTGTATCCCGGTCTCGTTCCCGGTTTCGTGAAACAGTGCAAGGAACACGACGTCGAGGATGGTTCCACCAAGCGCACGTACCACGGGGGCATGATGTCTTTGTGCTTCTACGATTTTCTGGGTTTGAGGTCGGACGAGAAAAAAGTGCGCGTTGAACGATTGGTGGCATTTTGCAGAACATTTGCGACGAGTTGCAAAATTTGGACGTGCGCGACGTCCCTGGGAGGATTCGAATCGCTCATCGAACATAGATACTCTGTCGAGGAGCCTGGTAGCATGGATCCATTCGTTCCATTCGGTCTTCTTCGATTAAGCGTGGGTTTGGAAAATCGTCGCGAGTTGCTTGAAGATCTCAAGTACGCCTTTTGGCACGCGTTGGATGATATGCGCGGACGAGATACCGTGAACGCCGACTCGCTTCCGAAATCGCAAGAGCAGTAGACCTCGCCACTCAAGTAGTAGACTAGTCTAATGAATGTTTCGCAGTTGAATTGTGTCGTTACAATTCGTGCGCTATTTCTTCGTTTTCGATTTCCGTTTGAGGCTCGAGAGCATGTTCTGAAGTTCATTCGATCCGATTTCCTTTGCCTCCGAGTGAAGAGCACTGACAGCCTTGGAGCTAGATTTGTCAGCCTTGGTTTTGCGCCGTTTATCTCTCTCGCTGATGATGAGCTTCTTGTTCTGCACGTCTTTGTAACGCGGATCTGTCGGATCGAGACTGAAATGATGAGACTCGTACAATCCGGCGAAACGGTCATCGGTGATGTCTAATTTGTTAGCCTCTCCGTCATCTTCTTCATCACTCTCGGCGCGACGCGCCGCTTTGCCGCGCAAACGACGCTTCTCCGCGAGACGCTCCTTTTTGGATTTCTTCTTCTTGGGCTCATCCGTGTCATTCTTTGAGCTCATCTTTTCCGTGACGCCGTCGGATTTGCCTAAAAGTTGTTTCTCGTCCATCATGAGCAACTCCAAATCAGCCTGCGCTTGTTCGTCAATCTCACCGCGCTTAGCCTTCTTCTTCGCCTTTTTAAGACTCGTCTTGCTTGGTCCGGCGTCGTCGTCGTCAAACTTGCTCGCCTTCTGCGGCGCGCCGTCTTCAGAGTCGTAGTCGGCGTCAAAGTCAATGTCACCACCATCATCCATGAAGAATGGATCATCGAAAGTGGCTGGGGCTTCGCCATCATCGAACTCGTCGACTTTGTCGCCGTCGTCGCCTTTCTTCTTGGCGAGTCTTTTCGCTTCGCGTTTCTCCTTGCGAAGGCGTTCTTGCTTTTCGTACACCGTCTCCTTGACTCCGAGTTTACCCTCTTTTTGCTTCTTCTTGATGCGCGCGCCGAACTCTTCGAGACCCGCGTGAAACGTAACCTCCATGTCACCGTCCCCAGCTTTGGATCCATACCGCTCTTTATCGCGTTTCTTCTTGAACGCCATGGTAGACGCCTTCGCGGTATCCTCTCCGTCATCGTCGGACATGAAAAAGTCATCCCTTTCGTCTGCGCCGTCGCCCTCGGCGTCTTCGTCAATTGCACCGGAACCTCCGAGAAGTTTCGACAGATAAGCCTTCTTCGCAGCCTTTGCGTCCTCTGGTTCCTCTTCTGACTCGGATTCGTCCTCTTCAGAGTCGGACGCGAGATAAGCGGCGAAATCTTCATCCTTCAGATTGTCCTCGGTGATTTTTCTACGGAACGTTTTGCGACGTGCGGGATCATCGTCATCCCACGATAGCTTGACGTTGGAGTGTTGCAGAGCCTTTACCTGGAACTCCGGAGCCTCGTAATCCGGGGGTACGTCCGCGGCGGAATCGCGAACTTCTCGCCCTTCAAATGTTTGATCGTCCGGCACGTACCGTAAATCAAGTTTGAAGCTCGAACGCTCGTACTCGATGCCATCGCACTCGTGATACACGCCCATGGCGGTTTTGACAGAATCGAACTCCGCTATAGCGTAGTAGTAACGCAATCTATCGCGTTCATATTGACGCATTTGTTCGTTATCGGCAGCCTCTCCTTCGCCGCCATCGCCGCCGGAAACCTTCGCGCTACTAGTCTTCGCCTTCTTGGATTCATCCTTTTGAAAAGCACTCAGAGGACCGAGCTTGTTCTCCACCGACATCCGCTCTAAACCGAAATCACTCGGGTACACGGACACGCGTTCCAAAGATCCACCCTTTGGCGTGAACGACCTCAACACGGCGAACAAGTCGCACGCGCGAATGTGTTGCCACTCGCAGTTGACGATGGCCAATCGACGTGTGGCGTCGATCGTGGGGATATCCTTATCCGCTTCACCCACGAGCATGGTCGGGAGCACGCCTTCCTCTTGATCTTCGAGCTCATCCTCGTCCTCGCTATCGCTCTCCTCTTCGCTCGACGACTCCAACCCGATGCCCCGCATGCGGTCCATCGATTTTTCCATCTTCTCATCCATCGCCTCGTCCTCATCGTCGGAATCTTCGTCCTCCATCTTATAATACGCCTTCATATCCGCGATCTGTTTCGTCCGCGCGTCCATCTTCGCGCCCGACTTGGACGTGACTCGACGACCGCGCTTGTCCGCGCCCCCGGCCGCGCCCCCGGCGGCGAAGTTCGGATCGTTGAACACCCCCGCGAACCTCTCATCGATCTCCACCGCCGTCTGCTTCCTCGGCATCGCCATGAACCGCGGATCGCGGTGCATGGCGGCGAAACGCTCGTCCTCCACGATGTCATCTCCGTTGAATGCGCCGCCGCCACCACCGAAGCGCGGCTTTTTCTTTTCCTTTTTCTCGTCGCGCGCCATGGCGTGGGACGTTCTCGCGCGCAGAGACCGCGCGACGTGCGTCTCTTCGCGTCTTTCGCGCGCGCGGGAGCCGAGCGCGCGGCGAGATGAACGTCGCTCGCGGCGATGAATGGAGGCGGCGGGCGCTCGT
>CEUV01053261.1_pt1 | contig 77199 bp, 62 predicted proteins | sample 356401 | NCBI WGS metagenome assembly CEUV01 (sample SAMEA2622710, study PRJEB7988) | marine metagenome | isolation source: saline water (ENVO:00002010), including
AATAACGCATGAAAATGTCCTGTCAGCAATAGAGCATATTCCAAAAGATAGAGATGTTCTGGTTTATTGTGCACGAGGCCGAAGATCCGAACTTGCAATCTATTTTCTAATGCATGAGGGATATTCTGGAGAAAATCTTTACAATCTTGAAGGTGGATTTATCTCTTGGAAGGACCATTATCCAAATCGTGTAAATGTTTGATGAATAACGTTATCTTAGTAAATATAATGTCAATCTTCAAAGGTTTTCAATTTTTGAGTAGCATGTGGCCCAAATCATTGTGGCTGATGAAAACGAGGGGAGGCGTAATTTACTCGCCAATACTCTCGAGCGTGCTGGCTATTCTGTGACCAGAGCCGGAACACTGCGACAGGCCGAGGGCACAGCCCTTGCAACTATGCCAGAAGTCATGCTTTTTGATGGGGATTGGAAATCAGGAGACCCGATTGATTCGAGCCAAAGGATGATGTCAGACCCAGAATTTGCATTCAAGTCCAGAGTCATCATTCTTTCAAGAAATGCTTCACAGGATTATCTAATTCAAGCAGCGAGAGCCGGTGTTAGCGAAGTAATTGTAAAACCAGTTGACATGCCCAAACTGCTATCCCAGTTGGAAAAGCATGCGCGAAAGCAATTCGTGCCTCCTCCAGCAGATGTTGAAACAAGTATCGGCGGAGGTGGATCTTTCGATGTGTCAATGGTATCTGGTCAAAGTCAATGGGCACTCCCCATGTTGAAAGGTCTCGTGACACCAGAAAAAATTGATGCGGGTTTCATTGAAGAAATCGTTTCACAACTGATGGAACAAGGGATTGAATTGGACGATAACATTGACCAAAACCTTCTTTCAAACATGTTGAGACTTGCTCTAAACAAATTAGTCGATGAGGTTGACCGAACGCCCAATGAAGAGGCTGTGAATAACAAATTGCCTTCCAAAAAAGGTCCTACTCTTTCTGAAGGGCCCAAGAGTATGGAAGATGTACTCCAAAATCAGGCTGATAAGCTTGCAGACGAAGTTGAAGCCAAACTTGATGAAATTCTTGAGGAACAACCCCAACCGGTAACCTTGCTTGAAGAAGAAGAAAAGATGAGAATAGATCCAGAGGTTGTTGAATTTACTCGTCTTGCAGTAGGAGAAGTGTACCAGTTAATGTGGGATATTGCCAGACCAAACACGCTGAATGATTTAACGCTCATGACCAGAGTTGAGGATGCTACTCAGATGCTCAAAGATATTATCGATCATCTTCCATCTTCACCCAAAGAGGAGGAATAGTATTGAATGAAAAGCAACTGAAATTCCTGTTCTTTGTATTGTGTGCGGCATTTATCGCCAATCTATTGGGATATGCCTTCATTGTTCCAATTCTACCATCTTGGAAAACACAATTTGCTTTGAATAATACTCAAGCCACGGCCTTGGTTTCATTATGGGCAGTTCCCTTATTCCTCCTCGGTCCCATGACTGGTCGGATAGTAGACCGCTTTGGTGCAATGCCAATTATTTTCATTTCATTGGTATTGCTTACTTTCACTTCATTGCTGTATTTGGTAGCTGTTCAAGAAAAATTTGGTTCTGGATTTTATTTGCTTGCAATTGCTCGTCTCCTTCATGGACTTGCAGGAGCATCGATTATGACTGCAGGTTTTTCCTTAGCCAGCGAATTATGGCCACTCAATTTTGGTGAAACATCGGGACAATTAATTGGGATTGCAGTTGTTGGGGGATTGCTGGGCCCAGTAGTTGGAGGAATTACATTTGCCTACAGTCCAACACTTGCTTTTTTGACGCTCGCAGCAGTCCCTGCTCTGGTATCGCCTCTCGCATTTATTTCAATGAAAACAGTCAAACATTCTCCAAATAAAGCAGAATCGACAGGCACAATATCAATTATGGCCTTTGTTAAAGAACCAATGTTATTTCGAATTGGGATGCTTGTTGTGTTAGCCACTCTTGCGACAGGGGCTTTGGAAGCAGGGGTCCCACTACTTCTTCAAGAGGCACTTGGATTAGGCTCTGCATCCATAGGTCTGATTTTACTTGGACTGATTTTATTCCAAGGGCTTGGTGGTTGGTTTTGGGGTATCAAAGTGGACCAAAAAGGACCTATTCGATACATGATATTGGGATGGATTTTAGTGTCAATATCTCTTCTTCTTTGCGGTTTCGTGATATGGTTTGTTACTGGCAATCAATCTGTTTGGATTGTTGTAGGAGTCCTTGCAATCTTTCAATTTGCGATTGCAGCAACACAGGTCCCAATGCTGCCGATGATCGATACCGCCACCAACCAATTATTCGGCTCCGGTTCTGCAGGTTTGGCATTTGGAGCCTTCGGAACCGCTTGGGCTGCGGGGACTATTCTTGGCCCACTCGCTATTGGGCCAATGCTCGATTTGACAAATTCATGGGCCTTAACCGTATCCGCATTAACGATTCCAATGGTGATTGGGTTGTGGATTACAATTGCGAATAAAGAGATGCTGACCACTTGTTATCAAGCTGAAATGGACGCCAGATTGGCAGATGAATAGTCATGCCAATACTTGAAGATGGGTTTCTCTTGCCCATGCCTGAGGGGAAGAGATGGTTCAGGGTGCATTGCCTAACATTTTTGGAAGGAACTGGTCTCCATCTAAACCGTTAATCTTCTTCCGTCCTTTGCCTACTGAAATGGCTAAAGTAGAGATACTGCGATTCGTTGCTGAAAAACATGAAGGAAACTTACAAACAGTTTCATCGCTGTGGGACCATGTCATCAAGGATGTGAAATCCTTTGACGGAGATGCATGGCATGCCTTTAGCGCCTCGTTTATCAACGTTTTAGCACAAGGGCTTGAATCTAAAACTAGGGCCTCAAGTATAGATTTGGAAATGGAAGTCATTCCCAGAAGAACTGCTGGAGAACACTTAGCGCGAAGAAACAGTCGTTTCATCATCGATATGAGATTGTGTTTGCGCCGTTTAGCCCATTACATGTCGGTTGAAATTGAACAGCGTTTTTCATGGCAAAGAATGATGACAAGGACAAGAGAAATGGATGAAGTACTGAAGAAACTCTTCATGGAAGGAATAGAAACTCCTGACGGAGGCCGATTCGGTGGCAAAGGATTTCGTTCAACTTGGCAAGAAGCAGTCGTTGCGGTTGCAACAGCCTTGGATAGTGGCCCTAACTTTAAGATTGAACAAAATTACACAGGTGATTTTGTCGCACCAATGATCAGAGACGTTGGTCTTTCCCTAGCGATGGGAGATACAGTACTCGATGTAATGGCTGCCCAATTAGGAAAAGCAGAATCCCGAATGAATGGGGGGCATGCTCACGCTGGAGGTAGAGATTTACACATCGGGGCATTTCACAAAGGAGTATTGCCTCCTACCGCTCCCCTTCCGATAGCCTCGGCGACGATGACTGGCATGGCATTGGCTGCAAAAAGATTAGATTTGAGTCGCTTCCATGTTGCTTGCATAGGAGAGGGTTCTTCATCCTCTGGAGAGTGGTGGGAAGCAGTAAATTTCGCATCCACCAGAGGCTTACCAATTACTTACATTCTTCAAAATAATCAAATCGCTCTTGATACACCCCCTTCTCACCAATCAAATGTTGAAGTTTGGGGTGACAAAGCAAGAGCAATGGGCATGCCTTCTTGGACAATTGATGGGTCAGACCCTGCTTCATGGTATGCGAGCACTGCAGTGGCGAGAGAATTCTCCCTCGAGGGAGGGGGACCGACACTCATTCATGTTGAGACTATGAGAGGCTGTGGGCATGCCCATCATCACGATGACCTTTATCTAGGTACAGAAAGTGGAAACCCTCCCGGTTATGTTGACCGAGAATTGCTTGAGTATTGGGCGAATAAAGATCCTCTTTCGACACATAGAGAATTGCTCCTCGAATTAGGCGTAACGGAAGAACAAATCCAAAAAATGGAATCAGATGAATTTGAAATGGTGTCCGAAGCCTTTTCTCAACTAGAATTGATGGAATGGCCCGAGCCAAATACTGTGACGAAAGGTGTGACCTCAATCCATGATGCCGATTCTCACGCAAATCACCTTGATCGTTGGAATGGGAGAGAAGTTACCGAATTTACCCCATCAAAACTGATGCTTGGAGAAATGGCTTGGGAATATGCTGAAAAAGGTGGTTGGACATACGCCAGGGCTATTCAACAAGCAATGGTAGATATTGCCGGCAAATACGGGATTAATACCCTGTTTATGGGAGAAGATATGGAAGTTGCAGGAGCATTTGGATTGAATATGGGTCTCAAAAATGCGGGGCATGATTCACTTTTACTCGATATGCCATTATCTGAATCAATCATCATCAATGCGGCGGTTGGTGCCGCTCTCTCGGGCATGAGGCCAATGGCAGAAATACAATTTGGAGGCTTTGCTGCTTTGGCTCACAACGCTTTGGTGAATAATGCCTCGATGTTACGTTGGAGGTGGGGAGCAGAGGTGCCATTGACAGTGCGTATCCCTCTAGGAGCAAAAACCCGGTCTGGACCATTCCATGCCAACATGATTGAATCATGGTATGCCAATGACCCAGGACTAATTGTAGTCGCACCGGCCACCCCCCAAGATGCATATGATTTACTCATAGAAGCAGCAAATGTGGATCATCCTGTATTATTCCTTGAGCACATTGGACTGTACGGATTGAGAGGAGGCATGACCGGTTGGGGGCAAAATATCAATCAGGTAGTCGATGTTGATGAAGTGCACAACAAATTAGAATCGGACTCGCAATTCAAGCTAGGTAAAGCAGAAATCATTCGTGGTGGGAGGGATTTGACATTAGTGACTTGGGGTTCAATGCTACACCTTTCCCTTCAGGCAGCCGAATTACTTGCAAAAGAAGATATCGAAGTTGAGGTGATTGATTTAAGGACATTATTACCTTTCGATGCCAAAACATGTATTCAATCAGTGATGCGAACATGCCGCCTTATCATCGTTCAAGAAGGTCAATGGAGTGGTGGTTTAGGTCATACATTACAGAGCCGGATCTTAGAGGAAACGTTCTATCTCCTGGAATCAGCACCTCTTGTAGTAGGCGCAATTGATACGCCTGTTCCGTTTAGTCCGCCATTGGAAAATCATACCATCCCTTCACTCGATTTTATCATTGATGCCATACGAACGGCATGTAATGATTAATCTGTGAAAGTATGATATGTTTAGACGAAATCCAAACCTTATGGCCGAGAATGAGGAACTTGGCCTCGGGGCCTTATTACACTGGAATTCTCTTCTCGTTACGGGCTCTTTATTTGTAATGCTCACAGCCATAACGACTTTCACAAGCCGTTTGGATGCGGTTAACATTTCGATTGTTTTTGGTTTGCTGGTTCTATCCATTATCTTGTTGATAACATCTGCAGACTTTTTCATCGAAGGTGCGAAAGGATTGGCTCGACGTGCGGGAATAGCAGAAGTGATTATTGGCTTAACAATCGTAAGTATTGGTACTTCATTACCAGAAATTCTTGTTACTTCAACCGCATCTTTGGAGTCAAAAGATGACTCCTCTATGATGGAACTTGCAATAGGGAATATTTTTGGGTCCGTATTGGTACAAATCACATTCATTCTAGGAATCGTCGCTCTTGTTAGGCCGTTGAACGTGAGTCCCGACTGGCTCAAACGAGATGGGTTCATCATGTTTGGAGCCGTTGTTCTCTGTTCGCTATTACTTTGGACAGGAGGAGGCTTATCCCGATTTGAAGGGTTAATTCTTTGTTCTACCTACATATTTTATATTGGCTGGCTGCTCAAAAATAGAGAGCAAATTCGTCAAGATGAGATCGATACGATTGATGAAATAAAGCATAATGAATTGAATTGGACTTCTGCGGCTTACATAGCCATGGTAATCATAGGTCTTTCATTTGCCATTTTCGCTGCGACTAAGTTGGTAGAGTTAGCCAGTGAGCTAGGTAGAGCAATGAATATTCCTCAAGCCATTATCGGTACGGTGATGTCCGGTCTTGGTACTTCTCTTCCAGAATTAACAGTTGCACTTATGGCTGCAAAGAAAAGTCGAGGTGTTGCGATTGGAACACTGGTAGGTTCCAATATTACTGACCCTCTTCTTTCCATTGGCATTGCAGCCTTAATCTCTCCTCTGATGATCAGTGACTCATCATGGGGTCTTATCATGTATCTCATTGTTCCTGCAACAATTATTGGTGTCGCAGCCTGCTTGTTTATGATGTACACTGGGTTCAAATTTACTCGAATTGAGGGAGGCGTTTTAATCGGTCTATATGGAGTATTTTTGCTACTACTTGAACTACAACGTCAGGGATACATCACGCTTTAATTGAAGCATAGTGAACTCCTAAGAAAGTAGTTATTTTTTCTAGTCCGCTAATATCCGTATCATCAAAAGCATTGAGTTCATCACTGTCTACGTCTAATACGCCAATTAGTGTTCCATCAGGTGTACAAATAGGTATCACAATCTCACTTTGAGTTGTTGCTGAACAGGCTATGTGATCGGACCGTTTCGAAACATCTGGAACCAGTTGGGTTTTCTTACTTCGAGCGCTTGCTCCACAAACTCCTTTGTCAAACGGTATCGTGAGACATCCATGAGTGCCTTGATATGGCCCTATTTTCAAAACACCCGGTTCAGTTACTCGATATATACCAGTCCAATTGAAAAAATCGAATGTGTGATGTAATTCACAAACGGCTGTCGCCATAACAGATATCCAATCGTTTTCATCAGCAACCATTGCCGAAATGTTGCTTAGTAACTCTTCATACTGTTCATCTCGGCTCATAGTTGCGGGAATGAATGAGATTATTTCAAGCAACCACTTATCTCCCTCGGACGTGTGGGCCCAACATGGTCGACTTCAAACTCGATGAAGTGCAAGAAATGTTGCGAGAGTTGGCTCACCAATTTGCAGAAGATGAGATCCGACCTCACGCTGAAAAGTGGGATGATGAATCGCTGTATCCAATAGAGACAATCAAAGCAGCACATGAGATGGGTTTGTTGAACCTTCACATCCCAGAAGCTTACGGAGGAGCTGGATTGGGAACTTTCGAGGAAGTCATCGTCAATGAGGAATTGGCATGGGGAGATCCTGGTTTTTCTACTGCAGCCTATGCTACCGGTTTGGCTTGCGCTCCAATTATTACTGGGGCTACCGATTTTCAGAAAGAAAAATATCTCTCTATGGTTGCAGAAAAAGGGGCACTTGCCTCTTACGCCGTTACTGAACCAGGAGCCGGCTCAGATGTTGCGTCTATTTCAACAACTGCCAAAAAAGAGAATGACGAATATGTCCTAAACGGTTCAAAGATGTGGATTACTGGCGCCGGTTATGCTGATTGGTTCTTTGTATTAGCAAAAACAGATGTTGATGCAGGTTACCGCGGAATGTCTGGATTTATTGTAGAGTCGGATTGGGAGGGTCTCTCACTTGGGAAAAAGGAAACAAACATGGGTCAGAGATGTTCGGATACCAGGTCAATTACTTTCGATAATGTAAGGGTACCAGAAGAAAATTTAGTTGGAGGCTCAGAATCTGCCGGTTGGATGAACGCGATGAGTGCGTTTGACATGAGTCGCCCAAATATTGCGGCACACGCTACAGGTTTATCCAGAGCAGCATACGAACATGCGCTAAACTACAGTCATGAGCGACATAGTTTTGGAAAGCCCCTTCACAAGCATCAGGCAATACAGTTCATGCTTGCAGATATGAAGACCAAGGTTGAAGCATCGAGATTACTTACATGGAAGTCGGCCATAGAATTTGATAATGGTGTGACCAATACTGAAAGTGCTGCACATGCGAAGCGATTCGCAGCAGATTCGTGTATGGAAGTCACGACCGACGCAGTACAGGTTTTCGGAGGATATGGATATTCAGAAGAATATCCTGTTGCAAGATTGATGAGGGCTGCGAAGGTAATGCAAATCTATGAGGGTAGTAGTCAAGTTCAAAGAATGATCATTGGAAGAGAGATTACAAAAAACCTCTGAGGTTATTTCGTGGGAAGTATTTCTTCGGCAGTGATTCTAGCCGCAGGTTATTCCACTCGTTTAGGGCAACCCAAAGCCTTAGTGGTGTGGAATAAGGAGACTTTGATTGAACGTAGTATTCGGCACCTTGAGGATGCGGGCATCAAAAAAATTGTAGTGGTTACAAATAAGGAACTCATGGCAGACTTCATCCCTCTGGTTGGTAATCATTCCATAGTTGTCAATCCTTCTCCTGAAAATGGACGCACCGGTTCATTACAGGTTGGGATAAAATCCATATTATCCAATTTCCCGAATAGTCCGCGTGCAATTTTGGTTGTTCCTGTTGACCGATGTGGATGGGAACCCAGCACTATTACAGTATTGTTATCTCAAAAAACCAACTCAAAACCAATACCATCTGGACATCCTCTACTTTTGTTTGATATTGCAAAAGTAATGATGGCCCCAAAAGATATGCCCTTAAGAGATATAGTCACAATTTCGGAGGTTTCAGCCCCTGGAAGGTATTTGAATATCGATACTCCCGAAGATTTGGAGGCGTTGGATGACTAAGCGGGTATTCTCTTGGGTCATTGAACGACTTAATTTAGGCCAAAAGGTTGCGTTAGCCTCAGTTTTGTCAACCCAAGGCTCAGTTCCAGGAAAGACTGGAGCTAAATTAGCCTTGACTAAGGATGAAATTACAGGAACTATAGGTGGGGCCGGACTTGAACTCCAAGTTATCTCTAGGTTACGAGATTTACTGGAACAGCAAAATCCATTTGCTGAAGTAATTTCTTTTGGTTTAAACAAAGGTGCCAAGGGCTATGAAGTGATTCCTCTTGACAGTCTTTGTGGGGGAAGAGTGACCCTCTCTCTGGAAGTGATGATGCCGATGCCACATGTGTTGATGATGGGCGGAGGGCATTGTGCTGAAGCCTTGTCAGAAATTTTGTCGGCTTTAGATTGGGATTTCTCGGTTTGTGATTCCAGAGAAGAGTATGCATCTCTGAATGGTGCGAAAGAAAGTATCCATGCCTCCGTTGAAACATTTTTTGAAAATGAAAATGCCACCTCATTAAGCCGATTCAGCGACATATTACTCCTTGGACATGATTGGAAAGAAGATGAAATGCGATTAATATCTCTTCTTGAATTAAATTATCAGGGAAGGCTAGGGGTAATCGGTTCCAAATCTAAGTGGAAAGCCTTTGTCGAGGCAGCAAATTCCGCAGGTATTGAAAAATCCTCACTCGAAGCAGTCCGCTGTCCGATTGGCCTCAACATTGGAGCGGAGACTCCCGAGGAGATTGCCGTGGCAGTTGCTGCTGAGATCATGGGTCTGCACAAACAGGTTCAAGTCACGAGTCCGAATTGGCGTCAGAAGGAATGAACACGTTTTTTCTGAAGTGTTTTAATTCTTCAATAGATTCAATGATATCGTCTAGTGCAAGATGGGCGCCTTTTTTCTCATATTGTGGTAACTTTGGGTACCATCTTTTTGAGATTTCCTTAACTGAGGAAACATCTACCATCCTGTAATGTAGGAAATCTGAAAGCTTTGGCATGAATTTTTCTAAAAAGCGACGATCATTCCAGATGCTATTTCCACATAGTGGTGCTTTTTTCTCCTTTACATGTTTGCGTAAAAAATCCAGAGTTTTTTGCTCAGCAGATGACAAACTTTCATCACTTTCACGAACTCGTTGTACAAGTCCGCTTTCATGATGATGCTTTGTATTCCATTCATCCATAGCTTCAATATACGTTTCATCTACGTTTATTGCCAAATTTGGTCCAATTTCAATGATATTTAGGTCTCCATCGGTTACAATAGTTGCAATTTCAATAATCGTACATGTATCAATGTCTAATCCCGTCATTTCAAGATCAATCCACACCAAATGGTCGTCCATAATCTTGACAAACGATTTTGATTAACCAATGCTTCGGTATTGTTGCGTTGAAAGATTGATTGTTTCATTTTTTCCTTAATTTATTTCCGAAATGAAAACCAATAGCATTGACGATGATATCTGATAATTTATTTTCCCACGATTCAACAGCAAATTCAAAAGGTAATCCTAATTCAATAATTTCCCAACTTATCGAAAGAATCCAGAATAAATACTTATTTTCTAAAAAGTATCGACCAATGGCTGTCCATTGAATAAAGTGACCAACTGACCATATGTTGAGAAGAGTCATGGGAACACGGACCAGGGGGAAATTCAATGGTTTTGACTATTTTTAGCAATATAATCGGCAATTAATTTTGAAATCGCTACCAATGTTGATTTTGAAATCGCTACCAATGCAAAGATTAAGAAAGCCACTAAGGCAATCATCGAACCGGTTCCGGTCCCTAGTTCAGCAGAGTAAAATAGTCCAAGAATCACTGAACTCAAACCAAAAATTTGGGTCCAGATTTGACAGGCTTTGAAATTGTTTGCAATTAATTGAGCGGTTGCCGCAGGAGTGACCAACAATGCAGTCACTAGTAAAGCCCCCACGAGTTGCACCATTGATACTACCACTGCAGCAGTAATCATGCTAAACAGCAATCCAATCCCCCTAACAGGGATTCCTTGAACCTGTGCGGCCAAAGGATCGATTGCAGTGGCAAGCAGGGCGGAGTGAATAAAATACATTGTAGTTAATGAAAAGATTGTTATGTAAACGATAAGATCTAGACTTGCATCATCAATAAGAAGTAAATTTCCGAATAGATAGCCCTCAATATCGGTGGTGATACCTCCACCCCAAATTCGTAGCACAACAAGCCCAAATGCAAGCATCCCTGTAAGGAAAATGGCAATTGAAGCATCACCAGTTAGCATACCCCTATTTTGCATTTCATGAATCAAAATGGCAGCAACCATGCTGAAAACTAATGCATACCACAATGGGGCAGTAGCGCCCAATACGATGGCAACAGCAACACCTCCAAAGGATACGTGGGCTAATCCATCCCCAATCAATGCCAGATTTCGAATAAGTAAAAATGAACCAAGCGTACTAGCGACAATGGTTATGAGAAAGGCAGCAATCAACGAGCGTTGGAAAAGTTCCATCGTGAAGAAATGTGGGAAATAATCTCCTGGAATGATTGGTTCAATAGACTCAAGAACCGGACCAAGAATTTCTACCAATGAAGATCCAAGCCCCATCACTCTTCCTCCCTTGTATTTGAAATCATAATTGATTTGATATTCTCTGGATGATCGTCATGAACATGATTTATGCCTCGTAAATCTGCTAATTCCAATAAATCAGGAAATGTTTCAGAAGGACCATCGAAGTGAATTGTTTCCTCTAGGTATATCATGCGGTGCGCTGTTTGACGAATTGCTGATAAATCATGAGATACCATCAATATCGTTTTCTGATTCTCGTGGCAAAATGTGTCAAGCAGTTTAAGCAATTCATTCCTTGCTTGACGATCGATACCCACGAGCGGTTCGTCTAGCAAAATGAATTCTGCGTCGGAAGCAAGGGCTCTGCCAATTGCAGCACGTTGTTTTTGTCCTCCAGACAATTTGTTTAGATTTGTTGATGCTTGGTCTTGCAAACCCACCATCTCAATGGCTTCCTCAATTTTTTGCCGTTCGTATTTTGTTTTTCTTTGAAACATATTTCTAACATTACATACCCCTAAACTTATCAATTCTCGAACTGAAATGTGGATGTTACTGGATACATATGCTGCGGCTTGTGAAACCCATCCAATTTTCCCAATATTTTCTCTTGCCATAGGTTTTTTGCCATATACTTGGATTATTCCACTTCGGGCTTTGAGGATTCCCAAAATGGTCAAAATTAGAGTTGATTTACCACTTCCATTTGGTCCAACGATTCCTACAAATTCTCCGCGCTGGATTTCAAGATTGACACCACTGAGTACTTCAACACCAGACCGTTTGACGCATAAGTCTTGGATTCGGAGAATAGGTGTTTCCGATTCACCTACTACCTCCATTTCGAGATTTTGCATTACTCTATCCTCTGGGTAATTGTTTAACAATCAACCGCAGATACGGTCATTTATCGAATCTTATTGGACCTTTTTTGCCCTTGCAAATTCAAAAATGAGATATCCGATGATGCCCATAAAAACAGTAGCAACAAATATCATAGGTAGAGTATCAACTAGTTGCATACAAATTCACCATATTCATTCTAAGATATCAATCATGAGCACTGAAGTCCTGATTTTAGACTTTCAAGGTTTTTCTGCATGAGAGTAAGATAATTGTCATTTTCATCCTTTGGTGGCATTTCCATTGTATAGAGAATCTTTATCTCGACGCCATCTGGCAAAGTGTCAGAGACAGTGTCTTGCCTAAGACTATCAAGCGAATCGGTGTTCGTGTATTCTTCAACGAAGATTACTGTCAATCCTTTCTCCTTTATTTCTTCAACAACTTCGGCAATATCTTCGACTGATGGCTCTCCTTCAGGATCGAGTCCATGAATTGTTAGGAAATTCAGATCATATCGATATGCCATGTATGAGTAAGCATTGTGATTTGCTATGATGGTTTTATCAGTACAAGTTCCATCTGTTCCAAACGCTGTTTCAAAGTCATTGTCGATAGACACAAGTTCGGCTTTGTATGCTTCGGCATTTGACTTGAAAGTATCTTCACCTTCAGGGAAAGCAGTAGTAAGGTTTTCCAAAACGACATCAATTTGTGCTTTGAAAGCTAGAGGGCTTAGCCAGCTGTGTGGATCATACTCGAATGCGTCCTCATCATCATCAGCAACAATTTCGCTTTGCGCTTCACCGTCATCTGATACTTCATCGCTCTCGCCGCCGTGATCGTGGCCTTCATGGTCGTCATGTCCTCCACTCTTACCCTCTATGGTCATGTTGATGCTGTCAGGTAATGCAAATCCATAATCTCCTTCCTCTTCAATGTGAATCATCACTGAGGTGGATTTGTCATCGACAAGGAAAATGAAGGTCTTCAATTCTTCTAATCCCAGATTTCCATCATCATCGACATCGGAGTAATTGAATGCCTCCCTAATCATCATCTCTTCTTCATCTTCGTGGTCATCTTCTTCGTCACCGTGGTCATGTCCATCATGGTCATCTTCTTCGTCACCGTGGTCATGTCCATCATGGTCATCAGTGGATTCGTTGGAGTGATCATGGCCTTCGTGAGCATGTTCATCGTGATGATGCTCGTCTTCAAATGCCTCCATTATTTCATTGAGTGATAATTTACTATCATTATTCAGGTCAAAGTCTTCTAGCGCATGTTCAGCAGTCATTTCATGTTCCGCTTCCATCCACTCATGACCTGCATTCTCGCAATCTTCCTCGGTTGTATATTCGTCATGGTTTTCATGGGTTGTTGTGTCATGGCAAACTCCTCCGCTGATTTCCATCCACATATGTCCTGCATTTTCACATGCTTCCTTCGTTGTGTATTCATCATGGTTCTCATGAGTTGTTTCATCATGACAGACATGGGATTCCTCAGCATGGTCACCGTGGCCGTGGCCGCCTCCGCCTTCCTCAGCGGTGTGTTCGACATTATTGCCTGCTGAATCCTTGAGGTAATGCTCAGCAGCCTCAAATTCGTATGGGCTGTGTGCTGTGAAAGCAACAAAACCAGTCATTCCAGTGGTATCCAAATTGAATGAATTAATATCAAGACTTTCGTCAACGGTCCATTCAAAGCATGAGCCTGTTGAGGCAATTGACGCCATAGTTTCTCCGTTTTGAATAACAGCACAATCTCCTTCCATAAGTGCTTCAACATCGCCCTCTAGATTTTCGATTGTTGATGCATTAGGCGAGTCTGCTGAGAATAGAACAACCTTCATGCTCGGGTCTGCATATCCTCCATCTACCTTAGCCATGGTCCAAGTATGTGAAGTGTCACTAACATCGAATGCTCCTGCCCATTCAAATGGCCCGTGGTGGTGGTGGTGATGATGTGCTCCGGGCATTGGCAAGACAGCTAGATTGAAATCTGAGTTGTCAGTGCTCTCAAATTCAAGAACATACTCTCCCGCTTCAAGATGATAAATTGAAACACTTGTGCCTGAATTGCAACCAGCAGGGTTGGAAATTTTGTCTTCTGCTTCCAAAATATTGTGTTCATCATGGTCGTGTCCTTCATGATCATGGTCTTCGTTTGTTTCATTTGCATGGTCGTGTCCTTCATGATCATGTTCTTCGAGGCTTACTCCAGGGAATGTAAAGTGATGTGCTTCGTAATCAGCATGGATTTCCTCGGCACCATTGAGGATTACCTTATTATCGCTTGATGCAGAAGAAAGTAAATCGCATAGTTTGTCCGTAAGCAATGTTTTGAACTCAAGATCGGAGTAACCAGTCGGCATAGCATGAGTCTGTACTGCTTTGGGGGCATCGCTTCCCAAAGTAGATAGCGTTTTAGGCACCCATGGCTCAAGATTTAGACCGTGATAAAAGAACAGTTCAACGTCATTAAACTTGGATAAATCTTGGGTCGTGGGTTCAAAGTCGTGTACAGGTACGTTTGATGGTGCAATCTGATTGACTTCCACCAAATCGCCTGCTACCGCAGAAACGAGTTGTTCAACGTGATAGGTAGATACCAACACCTTTCCTAGTTTGTTGACGCCGTCATTACTGTTACTGGAATCATTTTCATCAGAAGAATCTCCACCTAAGCACCCAGCTAGGCTTGAAAAAATCAAGACCGAACTCATCAATAACACTCTAAACATACCGTTTCGCATAGCCTTGCGTAAATTATTATATATTTAACAAAAACTAATAATTAGATAATCGGGAATTATTATTAACGTCTCTCGAATCGGGTTATTATGAGCCAAATAATTTCATTTAGTTCAGACAAAGAGTTCGCAACTCATTTGGAGGGATTAGCTATAAAATCTGGCTATAACAATCGTAGTAGATTTATCCGAGATTCAGTCCTTCATTTTGCAGATTTAAAGCAAAGAGGAGAATTGATGCAGATGGACGAAGATCTTGTTGTAGAAGGCCATTTGATTGTTTATTATCAACACGGTAAGGAACAAAAACTCATGGTCGGGCGAACAGATTCTCTAGACGTTGCTGCCTATCACCACAGCAGTAGAGTAGGACACTCTTGCCATTCTTGTGTTGATGTCATACATGTCAACGGAAAAGCAGCGGAAGTCAGGGCAGTCATAGAGAAGCTTCAGAACACCATCAACGTTGACAAAGTATCCTTTATTTCTGCACCTATTCGTCTCGACGATGAATGCTGTTAATTCATACAGGTTCAAAATGCAACATTATCTCTCCTGATTTGTTGAATTCCAGTGTTGGCTTGAAACCTTCATGGGGAGTTTCTTCTATTGCTTTCAGAATATTATCCAGGATATTTGCTGGTAGTTTGATTTCGAAACCTTGACCCGTGTCGATGGTTTTTTCAGCAAGTACAGGAGGTGGAATGAAATATTCATCGACGGTTTGTTCTGAATTTTCATCAGGTCTTTGATCCTCTTCTTCCATTTCAATGTCATCATTTTCTTCCTCAGATAATTTCTCATCTTCAGCCTTTACCTGTTCATCGTCTGCATCTGCTGATTGCGAGTCAGTCTCTTCCGTATCAGACTTGGACATATCACCAGTTTTCGCCAGAAGCGTAGTGGGTTTTTCCTCTTGATTCGCTGGAATAGATTGGACGGGTATGGCTTGTTCCATTACACTGGTTTGATTTCCAAACATTTGCATGTAAAGTAATCCATATCCAAAGGCCATCACGCCCATTGCAAGCCATGAAACAGCACGGTATGTTGTGCTATCAAACTCCATCGAAATCATGAACACACTGAACAAGGACCCGAACCCTCCGATACCTCGACGCCAGCTTGCGTCATTTTCTTCTTGAAAACCTTGCACAGATATTGTAGATAGGTATGCGGCGAGGATTGTCCATGCAAAAATTCCAGTCTCAGTATTCTCGAGGGCCCATAGAGTCCCGAGAGCGAAATAGATGACAGAAATCATACCTACTCGATCTAACCAATTGAAGTAATCCTTTTGTGTATCAAATTCAAAGAATTCCCAACTCCAAACCTTTTGCGGTTTTGATGCATAATATCCAAGAATGGCCCCTTCGATAAGCATGGTGCCTCCTGTAACCAGGTCGATATACGTTGCTTGTTCAACCGATTGTCGAATCAAATTCCATGCAGCAAAAGCATGAACGGCAGGTATGAGAATAAGTAACTCATTTCGCTTATTTTTGTATACTTCAATTGTTGTCCAACCTGCTCCTATTACGGTGCCAATTCCATTTACTGCTTCCCAACTAAATAGTAACCCAAACACTCCCCAGAAACTTAATTGATCTGCTAACTTAACACTCTCTTTTTGGAAATTAATCACTAATGCATCATCAAACGTGAGGATCATTAGTCGTGAAAGTAAGCCCTCTTGTGCCATTTTTTGAAGGCCTATGGCGTAAATTCCCATGTACATTGAGGAGAATGAAAATATTTGATCTGCTTCCATTTGAAAATTTGGGTCGGTGTTGAATCCAACAATAAATGAGAAAAAGACCAAAATGGGTGACCATTTCAAGAACTCAACTTTCCCAGTAAGCGTGCTGTAGGCAACCATCATAAATGTGAGACTCAAAAATAGCCAAGCGGTCTCGGGTAAGGCTGTAAGCATCCCAATGAAAAGCCAAATAGAGGGCCAGATGATAGGAAAATATCGACCGGTATCTTTCTTTGCTTCAAAGATTCCAAAAGTGAGCACGAAAAATGCTGATGTAGCCATTAATATGCCAGACAATCGTGGTAATCCTAAGTCTGCTATCACGAAAATTTCCACTTCTCCCAATCCTAGATAATGCCACAATTCATAGATTACATCCCCAGAGTTTGCCATTCTTGAACCAAACAAAATCAGGGCAAATGGAGCAGCGCTCATGAAAAATTGATTTTTAAATCTCAATGATGAAATGACCAACAGTACATACAGGCTCAAGAACGCAAGACCTCCGCTGGTATCAAGTAAGGTTAAGGTAAACAAGCCAAAAAATGCCAACTGGTCCCAATCCTTGTTCTTCGTATTTGATGAAATCCCATATTTCAAAAATCGATAAACAATAATCAGAGGAGCAGCGATAATCAATAAATCGAAGATGACAAAAGACCAAATAACTGCAGGGTTTTGATTCGCAATGTCATAAATTCTGAATGTTAAAGGCATGGTGAAACAGACAAGTCCCCAAATACCAATCGCTCTATCTGCAGAACTTGGCTCTTCAATTTGGAAAATTTCATAGAAGATTAATCCTACTGGGAATGCGCATACTACAAGCCAATACCAAGTGTTCGCTAGCTCATATTCTCCAATTGAACTGAGTGATAAACTGATCAAAAAGAGAGGTCCTAAATAGGAAATTCGTGACAAAGGCCCCCACGATTTATCGGAATAATCAATAGTTTCTTCATTCGTAATCCACGTGGACGTTGAAGAATCAAATACAGGCAAATTTTTATCGCCAGAGTGGGCAAGCCATGAGAAAAAATGCCCCAAATCCATTTCCTGTTGTTTGAATTGTAATCCTATGTACCAGACCGCCAATGCAAGTATGAATAACATCAAATTAAAGCCACTGAATGATATTGAAATCGATTCCAACCAAGGTGTTTGCAATTGGCCTCCTAGAGTCAAAACGGTGGTAACAAAAATTGAGAACGTCAGCAATAGGCTTGATTCTAGGTCGATTTGGTCGGGGAGTTTTTTCTTTGATGAAATAAACGATGAGTATGTGACATAGAATGAATAAACCACCATACCCCATGCGATGAGGTAACTATCTCCCATCAAGATAGAAGGGGAACAAACAATGATGCCGATTGAGGCAAAGTGAGCAATTGAGTTTACGCGACCTTTTGTTCTAGCAATTTCTCCAACAACTAAGAGATAGATGGCGACACCGTAGCCCTGATATTGGAAGTAAAATCCTGGGGCGAGTAAATCCTGAACAGTGAAAGCAATTGCTAATGCAATCAATGTATAATTTGCGACCCATTTTCTTGTTGCTGTTGATATAAATAGCATATAAGGCAATGCCAAAATAATTGCTACCCAACCGATGACCGCAGGGCCTGGTTCAAATATAGACATGCTCAATCCAAGACCAATAGGCATCCACGGAACACGTTGTTTGATCATTGCAGGGAAAAATGAGCACAATAATACGAACCAAATCATCGATTGTAAGTTTAAGAAAACACTAAATTCTCCCAACATCGATTCTCTTACAGGACCTAGAATAAGATATAGGTCTTCACTTCTTGCTATGAAAATGGAGAGTGTCGAAATTGAAATTAATATGGCTGATGTAGATTCCATGAGTCCTTTTCTAATCCGATCATCTGCAGCATACAATCCTTGAGCGATGATGATGAACACAAATAGTGAAAGGGCCCCCCCTCTTCCGTCAACGGGTGCATTTGAGTTTAACACCTCATAGATAATCGGAACCATCGAGGTAATAACAAGTACAGATGAAAACAAAAAACTGTTATCAGATTGTAGAGATAAATGCATGGATAGGATGGTGAGTACCACAATAGAGATTCCCAATTCCCAAGAAATGACATTATTTGACCAATCAATCCAAGGCCCCACTCCTGCCAATACCAATGCAAGTGGGATCAATGAAGTGACAAGCCACCCAAAGGATGTACCCGATTTAAATGACCGAATATACTTGGTTAATCCAAAAATAAGCGCTAACCCCGCTCCTAGTTGTACATAAATGGCGTTTGCTGATGGAGACCATTCATTCCCGAATGTAGTTCCAGACGGCATGAACCAGTCATAACCCATTGATGCTGAGACGCCAATGAGGTAGCGGCTTCCCCATAGAACACCAGTAGCGGAAAAAAAGCATCCAATCCCCAATAAATAATCATGTACATTTTGAAGTTCATCCCCACCTCTTTTTCTTTGAATTTCGACGAGTGCAAATGCCATACCTGCAGAAATGATTCCACCAAGTCCCAATATCAGAAAATTTTCGTTTGTTGCATCGTCATCAAATGCTATAGAAAAGATGCCTGCCCAAATGGCCAACAGTGCGATTCCATACATGATCAACTGAGCAAATCTTGCGAGAGCATCCTGATTTTGATGAGGTTGAACAACCTTTAATGTTGGTTGATTTGGCACTTTTTGCAGTAATGATTCCTTATTTTCAGCACTCAAAACTTTCGAACGCGAAAGTAACGAAGACTTTTCCGTCATGGAAAGAACTGGACCCAAATCAAAATAAGTTTACTTGTTAAATACTTCTAAGAATCATTAGATTCAGAGAGATTTTCATCCAAGCCAGTGTCTTGGCTTTCCTGAATGTTCCCGATAAAAATACTGCTTATTTCTTCTGATTCATACTTATTTGAGACGAAACTTACGATGACAAATCCGATGATGACGAGGACCAGTAGGCTCAAACCTGCCTTGAGAGCCAGCCCGAATTCCTCACTCAAAATCTCAGTAGAAGAAGCCTCAGGGCCCAATTTGATGTCTGCAGTAATAAGAGGGCTCGAACTCACGCCTTCAATCGCTCGAATTGAGATGGTATGATTGCCTTCGATGCTGACTCCTGGAAGATGTTCAATCTGGTGGACGAGGGTTTCATGGTCTAGGGTAACAGTTGTTCCATATTCATAACTTTGTAAATTAGACCAATCATCCCTTAGGTGGTTTGATCGCCATTGAATAGTGTCTACGCCTTGCGAAATTTCAATCATTAAAGAATCGCCATCATTGATTTTTATCCTGTTGTCTTTTGATGGCTGATTAAGAAGTGTCAAAGTGATATTTTGATTGAGATCATAATTTGATGATTGCGCCGCCTCGAGAACAGATTCTAATCCATTTACGTGTCCGTGACCATAAACATTGTTTTGACGATTTTTAGGTATTCCATCTTCCAAACAAGGTTCATTCGCACCCATGTAGTGGCATTGACGATATGAGGCTGTTTCTTGCATGATATTTCTAATGTCAAAAGGAGATAGTTGAGGATTTGCTTGATACATTAGTGCCGCAACACCAGCGGCTCCAGGCGTTGCCATACTCGTTCCGCTAAAAGCCACATATCCATCAACTGAGTTTGCTTCTACAGACATGACATCAGAGCCGGTGTAAGCAACATTTGGCTTAATTCGCCCCTCTTCAGTAGGGCCTTGGCTGGAATATGGCGCTATGGCTGTGTTTTTGTCAAGTGCCCCTACCGTAATGACGTCTTCTGCAGAGCCCGGTGTGCCGATTTGTGCCGTGAGTGCTGAATTTCCAGCCGCAATAAACATCGCAATCCCATCTCTAACCATTTCATTCGCGGCACGATTCACACTGTCTTCTTCGCTACTCGTCCATTCAATTAATCCAAATCCTCCAAGGCTCATACTCGCAGAACGGATGTTGTATTCAAACCGCTTATCGCTGGTCCATTCCATGCCAGCCATCACTGTGCCGAAGGAACCAGACCCTCCGGCATCAAGCACTTTTACTCCGACAAGTTTGGCGCCAGGTGCCATTCCTACGTGTTGGAAGTCAGGTGCCCCCGTTCCTGCAGTTGTTCCAGCACAATGAGAGCCGTGGCCTTGGTCATCGTAAGGGAATACTTCGGTCCCGTTTTTCTTCTCAGGGTTATTGACAGGATCGTAAAATGCAATAATTTTTGGATCATAAGTAGAATCATCATCATCTAAATCATCCAATCCAACGTGATTTCCATCAATGCCGGTATCGATGATGGCAACGGTTGAACCAGCTCCGTCGTAACCGGTTTCTTCTCTTGCTTCGATAACTCCATGGTTAGCAGCAGCATCTGCATTGGCAATCTCAAGTATGCCATCCAATTCTATCATCACGACGCCTTCCACTTTGGTGAGGTCCCAGATTTGGTTGACCGGGACTCTTCCTACGATGGCATCAATAATCTTCAGGGTCCATTGGTGTTGAAAGTCAACGGATTTTTCCAGTAACTTAACTTCCTCTTCACCCGGCTCATGATCGAAATCCACAATTACTGATATGGTGTTGTCATCATCGAGAAACGAGGGATGGTCGTGGTATTTTTCGACCATATCTCCAATTTTGTTTTTATTTCTGTCGACAGTGGTATTTACCCACCATTTCTCTTCATTATTTTCGGTTGGGTCACCGGTTACTGGAACAGATGCCAGAACCAGAGGCATGAAAAACAACAAAATTGTGACAGAGGCAAAGATGGAAACGGGTCTGTTCATATGTCCCACGGAAAGCCGTAACAATGGCGACATTTGAATCCTTCCAGCAATTGTCAAGGTCAGTTTTAAGTGGGTAAGCGTTCATGTCTAGAAATTTTGAGCATTTTTCCTTGCCATTGCAATATGTTCAGGCAGGTAAGCATCAAAGAGTGATGTTCCTTGGGAGTACTGGTGCGGGTGATGGCCGAGTCAAATTACGTCGCAATGCTTCCAAAAGCCGAATCCGTTATTTGGGAAGCGAATGTCAATGGTGTCAGCAAAAAAGCACTCATTCCTAACCATGGAATTCTTCTTGATGTTCTCCGAGATGAGATTGGTTGTCTGGGAGTAAAACGTGGTTGTGATATGGGTACTTGTGGCTGCTGTGCCGTGCTGATTAATGGCAAACCTCGTTTGTCGTGCATGACGCTTGCTGGAGAAGTATCGGATAGCGAAATCACCACGGTAGAAGGTCTTTCCAACGGACATCAACTTCATCCAATTCAATCCATGTTCGCAGAATGTGGAGGAAGTCAGTGCGGATTTTGTACGCCTGGTTTCCTCGTAGTTATCTCCTCATTGTTGGAAGAAAATAACAACCCCACAGACGCCGATATAAAGACTGCAATTGAAGGAAACCTTTGTCGTTGCACAGGTTATCAGCAGATTGTGGATTCGGTACATGCTGCTGCTGAGATTGTACAAAGAGCAGAATCCATTGCCGATTCAACTGATGCCAAAGCAAATCCACATCCGGGTTTGCCTGAACTTGATTGAGGTGTTGTCAATGAGTGATGAAATGCAAGGATATCGGCAACAACCGGGAAAGTTGCCGTTTGCAAAGCCTGGATCTGGAGGTTCTGAACCTTTTTCAAAACTAAGAGATATGGAACTAATTCCAGAAAGTCAAGGAGGCAACAAAGAGCAACCAAAAGGCCCTCACAATCATGATAATCTCATAACGGGTTCAGTGATTGGAAAACGAACAGCTCTGGTTGATGCTCATTGGAAAGTAACGGGTCAAGCACCATATGGTGATGATATTCGTCTTCAGGGGGAATTGATTGGAAAGATTCTCCGCTCTCCTCACCATCATGCGAACATCATTTCTATCAATACCAAAAAAGCCGAGGCAGTGCCGGGAGTATTAGCAGTTGCCACAGGTCAGGAGTATGTATCTCGTTTCGGAGTTCTTCCTGTCACGAAAGATGAACATGCTTTGGCGGTAAACAGGGTTCGGCACGTTGGAGATCTGGTTGCATGTGTCGCAGCAATTGATGAAGAAACGGCTATTGAGGCTATGCGCCTCATTGAGGTAGAATATGAGGAACTTGAAGCGGTTCATGATATGCGTGCCGGTTTGGAAGATGCATCATCACCGATTCACGACCGTGGAAAGTATCACATCGGAGAATCAAATGTCCAAAAAAGGGTATTCCAAGAATTTGGGAATATTCGTGCCGTTTCTGAATCGGTAGCCTCATCGCTCTCAAATTGGGTTTTTGCTGGCGTAAATCACGGATTTACAGAACCTCATGCAGTAGTTGCGGATTGGGACCCAAGTGGTCGTTTAACGGTTTACACTCCACAACAAGTCCCTCATTACCTTCATCGATCCCTTGCTGATGTATTGGAAATTCCTATGCACCAGATCAATGTTCACAGAACTTTTGTCGGTGGTGGTTTTGGTGGAAAATCCGATCCATTCCCGCACGAGATGTGTGCGGCAATCTTAGCAAGGAAAACCGGCCGGCCAGTAAGGATTAACTTTGACAGAGAAGAGGTTTTTTGGGTAAACAGAGGTCGTCATCCATCTCGTATTGAAATGAATCTGCACGCTGATGCGGAGGGTAGAATTTCAGGAATCCAAACGGATGCACTTATCGACGGAGGCGGTTTTGCTTCCTTTGGTCACGTAACTACTTATTACAACGGTGTTTTGCATACCGCACCTTATGAGATTGGTTCCTTTCATTACACTGGTGCAAGAGTCTGGACAAATAAACCAGCCTCGGGCGCAATGAGAGGCCATGGTGCGGTAAACAGTCGATGTGCAGTGGAGTGTGCAATCGATGAACTTTCTGAGCAACTCTCTGTGGACCCCATAACGTTTAGGCTTGCAAATTTGCTGCCTCCAGAATCAAATACAATCACAGGATTCAGAATTACCAGTATTGGTATGCGAGAATGCCTACAGAGAGTAAAGGAGGCGAGTGATTGGGATTCAAAATTCAGAAAGTTACCACTAGGTCACGGTATCGGAATTGGTTGTGGTTTTTTCATATCAGGAAGTGGCTTACCAATTCACTGGGATCCTAACAAATTCCCTCATGCAACCGTCCATCTGAAAATAGATATGGATGGAGGCGTAACTATTCACACGGGTGCTGCTGACATTGGTCAAGGCAGTGACACGGTTGTCGCTCAAAGTGTTGCTGAAGTTCTCGGCTTACCTCTACAACTGATTCGAGTGAGGTCAAAAGAATCAGATACATCTCCAGTCGACTTAGGTTCTTACAGCAGCCGAGTTACTTTCATGAATGCAAATGCAGCCATAAGCGCAGCAATGAAAATCCGAGATGAGTTGTTAGCATCGACATCAGAAATTACCGGAGTTCCAGTTGAGAAGCTAGTGATTGGTGACCGACGAATTTTCAACAAATCTGACCCTGCTGCTGGAGTCTCATATCTTGAAGCCCTGCACAAAGCACAGGAAGAAAGAGGCGCACTCATCGCCTCAGGCGCCTATCGAACTCCGCCAATGGGGAAAACGCACAAAGGTGCGGCAGCAGGTTTGGCTCCCGCATATTCTTTTTCTGCATATGTGGCAGAGGTAAAAGTGGATGTAGAAACAGGCCAAACGAAAGTTCTCAAGGTATGGGCAGCACATGATTGCGGTAAAGCCCTCAATCCTCTGTCAGTTGAAGGTCAAATCATCGGGTCTTGTCACATGGGTATGGGTCAAGTACTTTCAGAAGAGATGGTCTACGGCCGGACAGGACATCTACGAAATCCAAACCTCCTTGAATACAAGATTCCTACTGTCCATGAAATGCCTCATGTCACTCCGATAATTGTAGAAAGTAACGACCCTGAAGGGCCATTTGGTGCTAAGGAAGCCGGAGAAGGCCCGTTGCTTCCAATCCTACCAGCGGTTTGTAATGCGGTTTATGACGCCATTGGAGTGCGTGTGAAAGAATTGCCAATTACTCCAGATCGACTACATAGTACAATTATGAAACAATGTAAAAAAGACGGGGTTGACGATCCGCTTGACCTTTCTGCACCTCGATTGGAACATGCTCCGTTACAGCAGGACCTCGAGAAGCGAGCAAAAGCCCATGAAAAGCGAGATATTGAGCGAAAATTGAATCCTGACCGAGCACCTTACATGAACGGTGCATTATTCGGGCTGGAACCTCATATCCCTCCTGAGGAACAAACTGATGATTGGGTGATTTCAGTGATGCCTTCCGAGGAATACATGAAAAATCCTCGACTGGCGGGTAGTGCCTGGAAACATACTGAAAGAAGACACCGTGGTGATGCTAATTGAAGACACCTCCATTCAAACTACATTTCCCTGACACGATCGCATCTGCTTGCGAACTCGCTTCTGATTTGTTGAAATCAGGAGAGGATTTTGATTGGATTGCCGGAGGTACGGATTTGTTGGCAAATTACAAGTGGCACATCAACACAAAACCTCATGTTATTTCCCTTTCAAAAATACCCTCTTTGCAAGTTTTGTCAGAGTTTGAAATAGGAGCAATGGTACGTTTATCTGATTTAGAAGACAGTGAATTGATTCATCCACTCGTTAAGGAAGCAGCGGGAAAAGTAGCCAGTCGTCTTATCAGGCAAAATGCCACTCTAGGAGGTAATTTATGCGTGGATACGAGATGTTTTTGGTTTAATCAAAGCGAAGAATGGCGTGCTTCTATCGAATGGTGTCACAAATGCGATTGCGGAACTGGAGCGGATTGTCGTGTAATTCCGAACCAAAACGAACTTTGTGTTGCAACTTACCAAGGAGACTTGGCTCCAAATCTCATGGTTTTAGGTGCAACAGTCCATCTCTTTGGTCCAGAGGGAGAAAGAAGTATGCTCTTAGACTCCTTTTTTGAACTGGATGGCATTACGAGAAATGTTCTCAAAAAAGGGGAGTTAATCGGAAAGGTTACTTTCCCTGAGAATTCAAGACAGTATGTGGGTAAATATCAGAAATTAAGGCTCAGAGAGACATGGGATTTCCCAGAAGCAGGGGTTGCTGCAGCATGGATTCCGGGTCAAAGTGAAACACTCCGAGTTGCGACAACTGCCTTGGAAAGCATTCCTCGAATGCATGAAGAGGAAGTGGCGTCTTCTAATGGAGATCCTGTTGCCATTTCGTTAGCTATTCACAAGAATGTGAAACCGGTTAACAACACCTTTTTCCCTCCTAGGTATCGAAGATCAATGGTCAAAGTACTTGTAAAAAGAGCACTGGAGGGGTATTAATTTCTAAGAAAATTATTCCACTTCTCCTCGTGTTGAATATTTTATTCCTCCCTTCAATACAATCTCAGGAAACACCGGGTTATGCCTTACATTGGGAACAAGAAGATAATTACGAAGACGGTTATGAAATGGAATTCACATCTGATTGGGAAGTTTCGTTCTCGCTCAATGGTGTTGTCGTAAATTCTTATCCAGTTCCGATAACAGTCGAATTTTCTTATGAAATCGAAGATGAAAAAACCGATATTACTGAAGGTTTTGAAATTGAAATCGATACTGTGACAGTTCAGCCAAATAGTGAAGAAACTTTTGTGGTGAGTGTATTTGCAGATACACAGATTTGCCTTCCAGATACCTCATGTGAAAATGGTAAGCATGGTGCAGTAGAACTCTACGGGTTACCCGCTTATGGTGTTCAAGATGTCCTGAATTTAACGATTACAGCAAATATCACTGCTCAAGATTCAAGTGTACCCACAACCGAACAAATGCTTTCTGTTGACTTAAAATTTGAACCAAAACAGTCGCTCAGACTCTGGCCAGGTTGTCTAGGCGTGGTTGAAGCATGTGATGGCGACGTCTCTCATGCCAGACCACTAGAAAATCATCCTGGATGGAATATCAAAGCAGGCTCAAATGTTGAATCCAACATCGTAATCGAAAATCGAGGCAATAAAGATGATGCCGTTAGTAAACTTGATTTTGTTGTATCTGGATGTCCGCAGTTAAGTATCACAAACTTTGAATCATCTTATCCATCACATAACTCTGGAAGTGAATTAAAATTTAATGATTATTCAGGTTCGAATTTTGCTGTATTTTCTGGTGGCTACCTCTTTACAATATCTCCTTCATCATCCCATTTGTCAAAAACTTGCACCGTCACTGCACACGCTACAAGCGAAGGGACTGGTGAAGTATATTCTACTTCTTTTACCGTTGAGGTTCTTTCGAATTCAGAATCGAACAATGACGATGATAATTCTGGAGAAGAGACTAACAGCGAAGCAAATGATCTCTCCTTCGAAGAGAGTAGTACATTGCCTCATGTTCCCTTTTCTTTGTTCATGCTAACGATTTTATCAGCGGTATTTGCCAGAAACCAATCAGATTAATTTTGTTTAAAACCGGATGAAGATAACGAATTGCGTTAATCAAGCGGCGGCAACATATATGAGTGAAGCAAAGTTCGCTGAGTTAGTAGGTGCGGAGGTAATTCAGTTATGGCAGAATCTGAGGGTAGCAAACTCCGTTTCGAGACTTGGCTCGTAATTGGTTTTGTTGTCGCAATGATTTTGTCAACTACAGTGATAGTGGTGACAAATTCATCCAAGTCTACAGTGTTTTCAGCCTATGTCACAGATTCAGAAAATGAAAATATTCAACATCAACAGATCTCCATTATGCGTGAAGATATTGCCGAAGACGGTTATGTCGTAGCAAATACCATGTCAACGCCTATGTTGGTAAATGATTGGCGAGAACCCCATCGCACCTTGATGGTTATCACTGCACCTGAAAAGCCGTTTGATGCTGCTGAAGCTGAAGCCATCCATGATTTTGTTACCGAAAAGGGAGGCAAGGTCGTTATCGCTTCTAATTCAACCAATGCTCAAAGAGTTGCACAGAAATTTGGGGTTAGTTATTTCGATGCACCAGTTGCTGACCTTCAACGATATTACGAAGTAGAAATCGATGGTCAAAGTATCCCAGATGACGTTCGTAAAACTTACGCAATCGCTTCTATTAACAAGAATTTAGGGGACGTGGATTCATCTCAAACAAGGATTCCCTGTGGGGAAGAAAATGTTGTGAAGGATGACCTTGATGAATGTTATTTCCCAGTATTGTTCCATCGACCAACCGCTATCCAACTATTAAATCAAGGCGATGATCAAGATTCAAATCGAGATGTGAAAGTACTCGCTCACGCATCCCCTGGTGCCTATCTTGCATACAAAGATTTCAACATCAACGACCCCAAGAATCCTCTGCCCGGTGATGTACAAACGGGATATGTGGTGCGCATAGACTATCCAGGCATTGATGTTGTCGACAAGGTAGTCGGTGAAAGAGAAGATGAAGTCCAAGTCACCGGTAGTATCATCTTTGTATCCGATCATTCAGCGTTTGCAAATCATCTATGGGATAGAGATACTGCTGACTTGACTGGAAAGCAACAGTGTATTTCAACTGCATATGATGAAGATAAACCTCACAATTGTTGGGATTCAGGACCCGGTGGTCTTTCTGATTCAGCAGGAGATGTCGAATGGAATGGAAACAGTTTCTACTTTTCAGCACTGCTTCGAGATATGATGGAAGTTGATAACGAAAAATTATCAGCAACCATCACAAGGCACAATGATCAATTTTATGTTGTCTTTGATGAATCAAGGCACGTAACGTCAAGCCTATCTGCTCCCTTCACAGAGGCCATGGGTGCGATTGTGATGTTAACAAGCGATACCTTGTTGAAGTGGTTAATTATCCTCAACCTCATGGCCCTGCTGAGCATTGCGATAATGGTAGTGCCCGAAAAGGAAAATTGGCGCCATGTGTTTGACTTAACTAGATTCAGGGAACGTCCAAACAAAGTCGATTCCAACACATACCTACAGCGGGTGAGAGAGTCATTGATGACAAAAGTAAGAAATTTCAATGACCTTACTCGTGATGAAATGGTAAGAAAAACCCCTGCTGAGGTCCAGTCTATGATTAAAGACCCTCGGCTTATTGAGTTGCTGTATAGTCAGCAGCGTTCATATTCCAACGAAGAATTAAGGCAGATATTGCAACAAATTCGTCGTTGGGGAAAATAACAGGAGAGGATAGAATATGCAAGCACCCCCGCCCCCAGTAGCCCCGCAACCACCAACCGCCCCAGCTGCACCAGCTGCACCGATGCCAGCCGCACCGATGCCAGCTGCGCCGATGCCAGCTGCGCCGATGCCAGCTGCGCCGATGCCAGCGGCCCCTGCAGCCCCTGCAGCACCAGCTGCTCCGGCACAACAACATCAGAGTAATCCAGAAGTCAGAGAACGTCTCAATGCAGTTGGTGCAATTGCCCAAGCCATCAGTGCGGAAGTTCAAAAAGTAATTATTGGTAAAACGCACGTCATTGACAACGTTTTGATCAACATCCTGTCTAACGGGAACCTACTGTTTGAAGATTATCCAGGGCTTGCAAAGACTCTCATGACAAATACGTTCGCTGATGCATTAGGTTGCGACTTCAAGCGTGTTCAATTTACTCCTGACTTGTTACCTGCAGATATTACTGGAACGAATGTATACGATGCCAAAAAAGGTGAGTTTACGTTTAAGCCAGGTCCGTTATTCTGTAACCTTCTTCTTGCTGACGAGATTAACAGAGCACCTCCAAAAACACAAGCTGCTCTTCTTGAGGCTATGCAAGAGAAGCAGGTGACAATTGGTACCGTTACTCACCGATTACCAGCACCTTTCATTGTTATGGCTACTCAAAATCCGGTCGAACAAGAAGGTACATACCCGCTACCTGAAGCTCAACTTGACCGATTTATGTTCAAAATGTCAGTCGGGTACCCTGACAGAGCCGATGAAGATGAAATCCTGCGACGAAGAATTACAAGAAAGAAAGATGCAGTAGATGTCGATGTAATCACTGATCCTCAACGTCTTATTGCTATGCAGCAAGCCTGTGAGGAAGTATACATTGATCCTGCAATTCGAATGTACATGGTTGAAGTTGTTGCCAGAACGAGAGAAGATCCAAGAGTACTTGTTGGTTCATCTCCTCGTGGTTCACAGGCATTACTCAAAACCAGCCGTGGTGCTGCTGCTATGCGTGGTCGAGATTTCATCACGCCGGATGATGTAAAAGCTGTTGCTGAACTTGCATTAGCACACAGAATTATCTTGAAACCAGAGCACCAAATCAAAGGACTTGAACCCGGAGAAGTTATTCAAACCATTCTCAGAGAAGTTCCAGTACCAACTGTTTAACTCTGAATTTACTTGAGGAAGTGAACATATGTGGAGCCGTAAGTCAGCCATGCTGGGTAGTCTTGCGGTAGCAATGTATCTTCTAGGATTGACTTTGAGAAATAGCCAATTAGTCACAATCGCTGTAGTGATTTTTGTGTTCCTTACTTGGGCTGCTCTCTACGGAGGTCATGCAGATGTTGCAAGTAGCGGCCGAAGGGCAGAAGAATGGACAGGTGAGGAAGGAGTCGCTTTATCAAACCTCTCAGCCATGAGGAAACTTTCAGGTGCTCGTATTTTTGAAGATGGGGAAATCGATGTGACCCTGAGAATGCAAAATCAATCTGGTGTATCTAAAGTCCTTGAAGTAAGAGATCGCGTTCCTGAGGTCATGAGAATTAAAAAAGGGGCCAACTACATTCTCATGGAACTTGGACCACGCAGAGAGACTTTCATAGAATATACTGTTGAATGTCCCTTAAGGGGTTTTTACTCGCTCGGTCCAGTTGCTGTAAGAATTCAAGACCCATTCGGTCTGTTTCACAAAGAAAAAGAACTTCATGTTTACAATGATTTTCTCGTATTTCCAAAGATGGAAGACCTCAAAGAAACCTTTGTAAAATCAAGAGTTCCTAAAATTTTCACTGGAGCAGTAAACATTCGACAACCTGGGCCAGGTTCTGAATTTTATTCACTCAGAGAATATTTTGATGGAGATTCTTTCCGAGCAATAAACTGGAGTGCTTACGCCAGATCTGGGAAGTTGATGGTTAACGAAAGAGAAAGAGACGCAGTATCCGACATTATCCTTATCGTCGACAGTCGCTCTGTATCTGAAACAGGACCTGTATCACGTAATGCGCTTGTTTACTCGACAAGAGCAGCAGCTAGTTTAGCAAAATATTTCTTGAGTAGAAGAGATTCCGTAGGTGTGATCACATATGGTAATGAAGTTGTAAGTGTAGACAGGGACACTGGAAAGAAGCAATTATACGTAATTTTGACAAAATTGGCAGGCGCCATGGCAGGAGGTAATGTGCCGCTACAAGTTGTTGTCAATCGTATTCTTCCTCATATCAACAAGGGTAGTCCAATAATACTTATGTCCAACCTGGAGGACGATCCTACCATCGTAAATGCCTTACGAGACTTTAGAGCAAGAAATTTTGATGTAACGGTTCTTTCGCCATCAAGTCTTGAGTTTGAATTTGATGCAAAAAGATTGGATTTAACCGGTTATGAAGTGTTAAAGACAGAACGAGATGTGCTGATATCTGAACTACGTGGACTTGGAGTAAATATCATGGATTGGGAGCCAGATATGCTCCTTTCAACAGCACTAGCAGGTGCTCGAGGATTTTAGGACGGATGAATGATGCAATCACCACAAGGTTCAGTTTCAGGAGACACCTCTCACTTGTATGATGGAAAAACTGTACGTTCATCTGCTCCAAGTAGAAAGAAACTCGCAGGCCAAATGACAGGAAGTAGTGATGTCCCTGAGGATGCAATACCTGAACTAGAAATTCCTTCTTTTATCGAGAGTTTACTCGGCGGACCCATTGTACCAAAGATGAAATTTTTACCCGCAGATAAGATGGTTCAAAATCTCCAACTTGCAACATATGGAGTATTGATTGCTCTTGGTTTGCTTACCTATGTCATTACTCCAGCATTAGGAACCATTTGGTTTACGATTACTGGAAGTTTGTTTGCTGCTAATTTAATACAATTGTTGGTCATCATTTTGGCTGTTGGGTTTGGTTTTTGGGGATCAATGTCACGTGATGCTCGATATTTACTCGCATCTTATGTACTCTTTATACTGTCTGTGATGCGATTCGCTTCATCAAAAGTATCATTATCTCAAGACCCTCTTGGATTGGCAGAAAATGAAACACTGTTAACTATACTTGTGGTAGGGTATGCGGTCCTTTTGGTCATGTTCTTCGAATTGTCAAATGGTGTGTTGCGATTTAGCATGCTTGATACAAGCATCCGCACAAATGAAGTGTATGTAATGAATGTCAAGAAAATTGTAGGTAAGTACCATCGCTCGTTATTCCTAAATCCAGTAATTGCGGCAATACTTGCATATATCGTACTATCTGCGAATAAGATTCTACCGTGGATTATTGGTTTATTCAGCGAACAAACAGCAACGCGAATGAGAGAATCCGTTGAACTCATTTCTGTATATGGAGTTGCGTTAGGTACGCTGTTTGTGTTCTTGGTTGTTGGCGGATTATTCGCCATGGATCTTCCGACCCATCTCCAGAATTATCGAGAAAATAAGAAAGAGTGAACTAGCAACTCAACTCAAGGTTTGCAGAAAGTTTTCTCAATAAATATTCCAAATTGTCAGTGTTAACCGCAAACAAACCCCCATTTTTGGATTTGGAGAATTCATGCCAATCCCCATCTTCATCAAATTCGCTTAACGACGGGATTGTTCCAACAAAAGAAATGAGTGCAGTGAAATGGTTTACATCTACTGAATCAACGTGCGGAAATATCGATTCCATGTGAGAAGAACTGAGTAAAATATACGCAAAATTTCCTTTTGTCTGAATCGACCACATGGTAATATCAATCTGTTCAAGCATTGATAAAATCTTGCTGTTTATGGGAGCGTGACATTTTATTACGCTGATACCAGGCTTGCAGCCAATCGCTTTGAGATTCGAATCCTGAGTGATAATATCGGGTCCAATGTACGTTGTTGTTTCTGGTGTGTGGGGTGCGAAAATGCACCGTACTTCCATAGGAATACCGCTTGATATAAGCGGCTCTATAGAAAAGGGGTGTATGACAGAAGCACCTCCATACATCGCGAGTGTGATGGCTTCATTGTATCCAAGATACGGTATTGTATTCGTTGGAATCCCCCACCTCGGATTTAATGATTGTATTCCCTTGATATCTTTCCACAAAATCACTCTATCAGCACAAATTAATTTCGCAATGGAAGATGCGCTATGGTCTGATCCTCCTCTGGATAGCAATGTGATGTCTCCGTCTTCACCTTCGCCAAACCAACCGGTTAGAACGGGTATGGGCGATTTTTTAGACAAATTGAGATGTAGTTTAGAAGATTCTAGGTTTACACGTTTCATTGCACCATGGCCTTGGATTTTGAGCCCCACATCTTCTGCACCAACGGGAATTGAAGGTAGATTACTATTCGTGAGGTTATTGGCTACGACGATGGCCGATAGTCTCTCGCCAGATGCTAGAATTCTATTCCTTGCTTGTATTTGGTTAGGTTTTGTAGATAATAAGACAAGATCTCTGCTGATGCCACTGAGAACTTTTTCAAAAAGTGAATTCCATGAGGATTTAGAAATATCGGGAGAGATTCTCAGATGTTGTGTTCTAAGATCTTCAACCAGTTTATTGGCGTAATGAGGCTCATTAACAGCGCGAATGAGTCGGTCTGTGACGCCCCATAGGGCCGAGACAACGAGCACCTGTTTACCGGAAAAGGAAGACAATTTATCTGCGATTAAATCAAAATCGGAACGACTTCTCAAACAAGATCCACCAATCTTGTGTACATTCAATTCATGCACCTATGAAGCCTCCACGAATACCTAAATCAGTAAGGACTAACCTTGCTACGGCCTCAACAACTGGTCTTGCACGAGGAGCAAGCACTGAGTCATGGCGACCTCCAACAATGAGGTCTCTCATCTCTTTAAGTCCTCCATGCCACGTTTTTTGTGGTTTTGGAATACTTGATGGGGGTTTGAAAGTAACTAAGATTCTTACTTCAGCACCAGTGGTTAAGCCACCAATGGCGCCATCCGCTCCCTCGCGAAGTGTGAAAGATTCTCCCCATGCATCATTGTGTTCGCTGCCTCTCATTTGGGCGGCCTTAACTCCATGCCCAAACTCCACCGCCCTCGCAGCGGGTATAGCCATGAGCGCTCCAGCCAAAGCCGGCTCGAGACCATCAAACCATGGTTCTCCTAAACCGATTGGTAATCCTTGTAGTCTCAACAAAACTTGACTCCCTATTGAATCTCCAGAAGATTGACAAGACTTTGCAAGATCTTCTCCTTCACTTCCGTGAAGGCCCCCTATTGTGTGAACAGAAGACTCAATAATCCATTCTTCTGGAAGGCAAAGTCGTGAGATTGAGCCGGCTGCTACCAAGCCTGCGGTAAGTCTCCCTGAATATGAACCGCCTCCACGTAGGTCACTAAATCCATGACTCTTCATGAAGGCAACATAATCTGCGTGTCCTGGCCGGGGGTGGTCTGGAAGGAAGCCATAATCTTTTGAGCGAGCGTCAACATTTCTGATAAGCAACAAAATGGGCTCTCCCGTAGCCTTTCCGTCATAGACTCCGGAAAGAATTTCAACATGGTCGGTTTCTTTCCTCTTGCTTGTTAATTTAGCACCGGGCCTGCGTTGAATCATATCCTCAATCAAACGTTTTTCATCTATCTCTGTTCCAGCTGGCATCCCTTCTACCAAAGAGCCTACTGCGGGTCCATGTGACTCGCCAAAAAGAGTCACGGCGAGGGAATCTCCCATTCGCATACGCATCTGTAACGCTCAATGGTTGGTAGATTGATTTTTTAATGCTCGTTCTAGGCAATAAATCAGTTAATTACTTTCGTTTCGATGATTTCTGAGTTAGGTATACGTTCCAATAATGCGCGTACTCTTTGCTTTGTCTGGGGACTAATTGAAGGTGTAAAGATGACAACAGCATTTCCAGACCCAGAGATACTGGCAGCCCTCGCACCATTCATGTAAGCATCATTGACAACCCGCCTTAAACCCATTTTCTTCGTCACACCTAACATGGCTCTACCATTCCAAGTCATTGCAACCATTTCGTTCCCTTCTTGAATCGCATTAAGTGATTGGATGAAGGCTTCTTGGTGGGGTACAAAATCTTCAAGCGATAGGGGATTCAAACGGGGTTCAGACACTAATATTGTCACATCCCACTCGTTGGTATCTGGACCGGGTGATTCCAATAAAACTCCACTTTGGGGATCCTCAGCATTGATGTCAATTAATTTCCATCCTCCTTCAATACACGCCCATGTATCGCCAAAACTCCCAGTCAGTGAAACATTTGCATTGATCTGAGCGATGGCAGATAAATTCACGATTTCAGCGTTATCAATGGTCACATCAGTTGCTTCCATCAAGGCTCGGAAAGCGGCTACGCAAAGGGCAGATGAAGATTTGAGTCCTTGTTTAGGTGGGATTTTTGAAATGACAGCCCAATGGAGGTCTTCACCTGGAAGTGGGTGACCTGCTTCGCTCCAGGCATCTAGTACAGCGCCCAATAGATTGTCTGGGTCTACTGGTTCTTCTTTCCACGGCGTATCTAATAATCGTACGGCTAATGGCAAATCGAGAGCAAGACTTGCTCCATATCCGAGGCCTGCTGCATGAAGTAAACTACAGGCGCCATTTGCTTTACCAGCCCCGAGGATTCCCATTACCACTCCTCCACATTTGCATCGATTTTTCGCCCAAGATGGCGGCCAATTGACGTACTGTAGCCCATTATTTGGGCACCTTCAGTTATCTCTGTAACGCTCATCGGTTTTCCACCTATGTCAACGACCCTAACTGTCTCTGCTTGCTGGAGGAACGTTTGTGACTTAATACCATTTTGATTCATCCATCGAAGGATAAGCATTGGTCTATGCTCTTGTTTGATTCTACCAATTACTGCGGAGTTGAGGTGACCCGTTGATGAAATAGTCATAATTTCATCACCAGCAATAAGTTCCTGTAGATATTTGGTTTGTCCGTTTGTAAGTAAAGTGTAGGTATGGACTGCACCAGCATTAACTCTGAAAGGTCTTGTAGGGACGAATTGAGACGGGATTGATTCTGAATGGACCAAAATGAGTGAGTTTGCACTTGATCCTACCAATATTCCTTCGCCAATTGATAACTCCCGTGTGAAATCAATACAGATTCTTTCACCAATCCCACCTGTTTCGATATTTACTATGCTCATCTTCTCAAGCTCTATATCATTTGAATCTTGTATATTTTGAGGTGATGTGTTTGAATTGATTTTTTCTTTTTGAACCCTCATGGCCTCTTCAAAACAATCTGGTTCTACATAGACAGCATCTACTCCTGTTTGTAAGGCATACGCAGCACCTTGGATTTGTGATGGCTTACGTACCACAGCGCACAGCTTTGTAGGAGAGTTTCTGAGTATAGAAACTGCATTTTCAATTGGAATCATCTTCCAACTGAGACAATCGAGTAAGATCCAGTCAACAATGCCAACATATGAGTTAATTTCATCAAAATTAGAATCACTAACCTGAAAATGTACTCCTATACTTTCATCGCCCTCAAAAATTTCCCCATCACGAATTTCAATGATACGATGGTTATTGTGGGGTTCCTGGCTCCAAATTTCCATTACAAATCCTCAAAACACTTCATTGCTTCTTCTGAATCAAAACCGTCGTGGATGATTTTGGAAATTGCTTGAATCAAGTTTCTCCTTCTTGGATTTGAGAAGATTTGTCGACCCATGCAAATTCCTGCTGCCCCTGATTTCATGGCAGCATGTATCATTTCAAACAGTTCTTTTGTCGTACCCTGCGTTGGACCACCGGCAATGAACACTGGTATCGGAGCAGCCTTGACGACCAAAGGAAAAGAGTCTTGTCCAGTCCAAATTGTTTTCACCATGTTACATCCAAGTTCATAAGCAAGTCTGACTGCATGAGCAGCACCCATTGTGGGATCATTTTTTTCAACGACCAGATGAGGGCCTCTTGGATAAATCATGCCTAAGCAAGGCATCTTTAATCTGTAGGCTTCTGTTGTAATTTGACCTAATCTTTCCAACATCTTATTCTCATGTACGGTGCCAAGATTAACTTGCACACTCACGCCAATTGCACCACGTTGCTTCGCTTCTTCAACAGTGCCAACATTCACTTTTTCCAAAGTTCTATTCCCAGAGTGAATCGTGGATGCCGATAAATGCATCAAAAAATTGTGTTTGGACCTGGAATGAGACGAAACAACACCCTTGTGAGCCACAACTGCATTCACGAAATCAGGGGATAACTCCTGAAGGGTTTCTTCGATGTCTTCTAAACCGTTCACTGGGTAAGATGACACAGGATGGTCTATGGGCAACAAAATGCCTTTACCTTGTGGCAAAATTTTGTCGAGAATCTCGTCCACATTCAATCCAGTGGGCCATCATACTAAGTTTCTTGTAATTTTTATGACCCTCAATGTTTAAATCACAAAGTATCAGGGAGAGAATTGAGAGATATCATCTTAGGTCGATAACATATGTCTTTGATTGATTTGAAACAAGTTTCGAGAATTTATGGTGAGGGTGCTACGGAAGTTAGAGCACTGGATTGTGTCGATTTAACAATCGAGCAGGGTGAAATTGTAGCACTTCTCGGCCCATCAGGTTCAGGCAAAACGACGTTACTGAACGTCATTGCTGCGCTTGACCAGCCAAATGATGGAGAATATTCTTTCGAAGGAGATAAAGTACCTAGAGATAACGTAGAATCAATGACCGAATTCAGGAGAGAGAATATTGGTTATATTTTCCAATTTTTCAATCTTCTCGGAGACTTAACGGCAATAGAAAATATCACGCTTGTGCAGGAATTATCTGGAAATCGAGATCTAGAATTCGCAGAAAAACTTCTCAAAGATGTGGGCTTAGAGGGTCTAGAAAACCGTTTTCCGTCTCAGATGAGTGGTGGACAGCGTCAAAGAGTGGCCATCGCAAGATCGCTCGCAAAACGTCCAAAGATGATACTAGGAGATGAACTTACAGGAAATCTCGATACGAAAACATCTAAGCAGGTAATGGAGTCATTAATCGATACTTGTAGGGAAAATAAAATGACAACTTTGTTTGTTACTCATGATGCTTCCCTGACTCAATATGCCTCTAGAGTGATTCGTTTGGATAGCGGAAAAATCGTCTCGGATGAGCAAGGCGGTCTATCCTCTATTTCAGGCAAAGCAAAAACTTTGGTAAAAGATGTGAAAAAAGGTGCACAATCTATTGCTGAAGATGGTGTCAATATGGTAAAATCTGTAACTTCAAAAGCGAGTGAAATATTCAGGTGATTATTTGAGTAAATTACTACTTACTCGATTGAAGAGAAGCCTTTTTCGCACGAAAGCACGTGTGATTACTGTGATGATATTGATCACGCTCTCAAGTTATGCTGGGGTAAGTTTTGCTGAATATAATCGAAACATGAAATCAGTGTATATCGATTTCTATGCTGAAACGAATTTGGCTGATTTGATTATTTCTGATTCTGAGCAGCCAGAAGAAAATTTTTCAAGAATTTGTCAAGAATATGAAGACTGGTTATGTGAATCTAGGCTAAAATTATCCGGTCAGACTCAATTTACAAATGATACAGGTACGCATTGGATTTCTTCGGTCTGGTATGGGATCACCTCGAATGAAGTTTCACGTTTGTATATGATTGAGGGAGAACTTGCAGAAAAGAAAAATGAGGTTGTCATCGATGCACATTTCGCCGATGCACACGAATTGGTAATAGGAGATACGCTCACAATTGGTGCAGGGTTTGGAATGCATGAGGTGAATATTTCTGGAATTGCAAATAATCCGCTACATTTGTGGTATTCCCCCGAAGGTAGTCTATTTCCTGATGCAGCAAATTTTGTCGTGGGTTATTTTGATGCATCCTATCTAGCTGAGATTTCTGGTTTCGATAGCGATGTGCGAAATGAACTTCATATCGACCTTCCCGGTACGCCAAATTTTGATATTTCAAGTACAACTGATATCGATGAAGGAGAGGCACTAAATCCAGTTAAAGAGCAACTGAGTAAAGGATTAGCAGACAATGAGATGAGTGGTGTGATTGTTGATAGGTCTGGAATGTCCAGTCCAGAATTACTACGTGTCGACCTCGAGGGTTCTCAGAAATCGACGCCGTTCATACTGGCCATCTTGCTGTTGATTAGTGGCTTAGTGATTGCAGTTTCAATCGATAGGTTGGTCAAAAGCCAATCCAGAGAAATTGCAGTGCTACGAACTGTGGGTGCATCATCCAAGCAAATCATGTCAGGATACCTCTTGGTACCTCTGGTTCTGGGAATACCAAGCGTTATTCTCGGGATCATTCTTGCACTTACTCCTTATGGTTCCAAAGGGCTTATTTCGTTCTACGTGAGTTTTTTCGGTATTCCAGTGGTAAAGTATGCACATCATGCAGACATTATCGCCTCAGTGGGGTTTGGTTCAATTCTATTGATTTTTCTTTTTGGAATCAGACCTGCATTCAGAGCGGCGAATCTTCAACCGATGGATGTACTTGGCCAATCATCATCCAAAACTCCGAGTAGTTGGCTCATATCATTGACTAAACGGCTACCACCAGGAATAGGATTGGGTATTCGTTCGACATTTAGAAAGCCTGGAAGACTATTTCTCACGTTGCTTGCATTGGCCCTTTCAATGGTCATTTTAGGTGGCGTGATGATGATGCAAGCGGTCTTTACAGATGTTTTTGAAGAGACCTACGACAAACAGGTAAATTGGGATGCAGAGGTTTACTTTTGGGATCATCAATTCAATAATGTGTCTCAATGGTCAGAATCGAATGCCGATTCGCATGAGTTTGTCATAAAAGATGAAGCATCCATGCGAGATGATTCAAGATTATTCTATCTTGAAGGGATGGATTCAATCACAACTGATGATTCTTCGACTTACAGGGTGAATCTTGTTTCAGGCAGTATTCCTCTCAAGGGTATGAATCCACCTCAAGTATTGGTTGACAAAGGTATGTTGAACATTCTTGAGTTATCGGTGGGAGAGGAAATTACGATCTCTCGTGGTGGTGACCTTCATGTTGTGGAAATCAGTGGTGTTTCACAGGAAATTGAAAGAAAAATCACTTTCCACAGAACAGATTTATCGGTCATTGTGGGGTATGATGCAAATACAGTTCGCTTGGAATTCTCGCAAAACCAATCAGTTGACGAGGAATTACGGAATATCTCTTTGATGACAGTCGAAAAACAAACCGCAATTGATGGCTTGAGTTCAGTCATCGATATGCAACAAAATGCTCTACAGAGCATTATGATAATTGGAGGCCTCATGGCTGTTGCGATTCTATTCAATACATTACTAATGAACCTTGCAGAACGAGATACAGAGTTAGCAACGTTGAGAGTTCTTGGAGCCAGTAGAAGCAAACTTTCCCTAATTTTGACAGTTGAACATGCATTTATCGGATTGATAGGAGGAATTACAGGTTTTCTGGCGAGTATGGGTATGCTCACTGCGCTCTCGTCATTGTTGAGTACTTGGGAATTTTATATTCCAGTTCAAGCAGATCCATATGTTAGTTTCCAAATAATTGGTTTTGTTTTATTCGCAGCGTTGTTAACAACTCCTCTTGGAATATGGCGTATTGGGAAGATGAATCTTCTTGAGGTTGTTTCTCGTCATGAGCGTTAACCATATCTCCTTGTTCGTTCTAGCCTGAGCGAATGGAACTTGCCGGATGGTTGATGGTTGGTCTGCTTAGCGGGTCATTTTTCTTCGGAATTTGGTACATACTCATTAGGGAAGATACCAAAAAGGACTTGCGTCGACAAATCGGAGGCTCTTCATTTGCAAGTTCAAATCGAGCCGCAGCGAATTTCGGTGCAGCAAAATCTGCAATTGATGGTAAATTAGCAGAATATCAGGTTTTCATGCGAGATAACGCACAGGCCCTTGAAGCGAGAAGAGCACAACTTGAGGCACAAAAACTAGCTGAAGAGAAAGATCGCCGACAGCGATTGATGCAAGCTGAAATGGAGAAACAAGAAGAATTACGCAGGGAAGAGGAACGTCTCGCAGCCGAACGCGCAGCCAGAATTGCTGCGCAAGAAGAGGCAGATCGCCTCGAACAAGAACGACTTGCACTTGAAGAAGAAGCAAAAAGGCGCGAAGAAGAAGAAGCAAGAAGGGCGGAGGAAGAACGCCAATTGCGAGAATTGGAAGACAAACTCAAGGCCGAAGAAGAGGAAAGAAAAGTTGCAGAGGAACAGCGACAGGCTGAGGAGGAAGCACGGCGCCTCGAAGAAGAACGCATTGCGGAAGAAGCCAGAGCACGTCAGGCGGCTGAAGAAGAAATGCGCCGCCAAGAAGAGGAATTACAAAGACAAAGGGATCTTGCTGCTGCAGAGGCACAACGTCAGGCTGAGATTGAGGCCCAGCGCCTTGAGGAAGAGAGAAAGGCAAAAGCAGCCTCAGACCAAGCACGTCTTGAACTCATGGAGCGTCTGAAAAGAGAAGGTGCAAAGACGGGTGACGTTCAAATTTCTTTGATGTGGAACAATTACAATGACTTGGATTTGCACGTCGTCGCACCTTCTGGTGAAAGAATACATGGTGGAAACCGAAAATCAGCGTGTGGAGGAGAACTTGACGTTGATGCGAATGTAAGACCTGATTCAAAGAAACCGGTGGAAAATGTCGTATGGGATGACTCAGATGGAAATGAAGCTCCTGGTGGAATTTACAAAGTCTATGTACACCATTACAAGAAACATAACAAGAGGGGAGCAAAAGACCCGACAGATTTCAAAATCCTGGTTAATAATGGAGGTGAATACCTCGAATATGAAGATGAGTTAACTTTTGGAGACCCAATCAAACTTATCTGTGAATTTGATGTCGACCCTCCTTATGTTAGAAATGCAAAGAAGAAAGCGGCAAAAATCGCACTTGAAGCAGCAGAAAGGGGCGAAAGCGTTGACCTGGATGAATTGACAAACCAAATTCTAGATCCAGAAAATCTAAACAAACCACAGACAGAACTTGAAGTCGTTCAAGAACAAGAAAGAGAGGCGTCGGTTGCAGAAGAAAACAGAGCCGCTGAAATCGAAGAACAACGCATGCATGAAGAAGCCAGAGCTCAAAGAGAAGAAGCGAACAAATTACGACATGAAGAGGCGGAAAGACAAGCTAAATCCCATTTGCAAAAGCTCACTGAAAACCCATTATCTCCTAAACTAGAGAAAGAATGGATCAACCGAATGGCCAAAAGCAATGGAAATTCTGGTGAAATACAAATTTCATTGATATGGGACAATCTTAACGATTTAGATTTGCATGTATTTGCCCCGTCAGGAGAGAAGATTGATGTCAATAATCGACAATCAGAATGCGGTGGTATTCTTGATTTGGATGCCAACATTTCTCCCGACAACAAAAAGCCTCTGGAGAATGTTATCTGGTCGGATGAGCTGACCTCTAAGTCTGCACCCCATGGAACTTACAGAGTTATGGTACACCACAATCAAAAGCATAACAAGAGGAATACCAAGGATCCTACAGCTTACAGCGTAATTGTGAAAGTGGATCAAATGCTCGCAGAATTCAACGGTTCTATTTCGCATGGTGAACCAGCACAAGACATTGTCCAGTTTACATTGGAAGAAAGTGAGATTAGAGAAGCAAGAAAGCAGCTTGTCGCTCGAATCAATCAAGCGAAATCAAGTGGGGAATCAATCGATGAAGCCGAACTGTCATACCAACTCATTGGTACCATCAGGAATCGCTTGAGAGAAGAATCCATGAACCAACTTCTCGATGATTAGGCCTTTTGTTGATTTAGTCAGAAAATCTTTCTTCATATAATTGAATAAAGAGATTTAACTGAGTATTACTTCAAGCATGTCTTTTTCCAAGGCTTTCTTGATACAGCGACTGATTCTTCTGCCAGTCGACATGAACGGCTCATTGATGTCACTGTATGGCGAACCTCCCACGAATGGATTTGAACCCGCAACAATCCTTGCACTTATTTCGAACACTCTGAACTCTAAATCATCAGTAACAATGGTCTCTAGGCAGAAAGCACCAATCATGCCTCGGCTATTTTTTTCTAATTCAAATGAGGAAGCAACCGTACCTTCTGCCATTTGAAAGGCTCTGGGTAGCAAACTCTCGCGAATCACAACAGGTTGGTTTCCAGTCACTACAAAAGAAGGTTCTAGAGACATTTCTCTCAAGTCTCTAAGGCTACCAAGTTTGTAAAACTCATCGACATTTGCCTCATCACGTCGGTCCATACTGAGTAGTTCCAATCTTCCGAGAGATTTCCCTGCGTTTTTACCCATGCCTTGCACCTGAAATCCATCTTCAGCAGTTGGATCGAAGAAAAAGTGGAGATAATATCGGCAACCTAGTACATATTCTTGTATCGTAAATTCATAATCCAGATTAACATTTCGACGAAAATCACGATAATCTCGGGCTATGAAATAGCCTTCGCCACCTTTTGCCCCCGCATATTTAACGATAACAGGACCATCAATATCATGGGGGTCATCGATTATTTTCGGTAAGGAACAGCCACCTTTCTCTAACCATGTTCTTTGTCTAGAGCGACTGCTCTCCCAGTGAAGTATGCCCCTATTTCCAAAGGTTGGTACCTCTAAAATCTTAAATTTTTCAGAACCTAAGTATTCGACAAGCGAACCGTGTGGAATAACGATGACGTTCCTTTTTCTCATCCAATCTGCTTTCTCTAAAAGTTGAGCATAGTTATCTAGGACCAACCACTCATCAGGGTCTGCTCCGGGGAAAGCGGAGTAATACCTCTTCCGTTCTTCACCGACCACAATTCCCAATGTTTGGAAACCTTCTTGCCGTGCGCCATGGAGAATTTGAAGAGATGAATGCGAAGCGACAACGCCGATTGTAATCTTCGATTTATCATAGCCTGCGAGCCACTCCGACACATTCGAGGTGGTCACGCCCATGTCGAGCGGTCACATGTCTTGTTAATGACAATTACTCAATAATTTTGAGACAATATCGTGCATTAAGAGTTGGATAAAGATGTCCGGCAAGGTTTCAAGACCAACCAGTCTGCCTTGACTATGGCAGACTCAGATAACCGTATGACATACGATGGGTATCTTAGGATTCAAGATTTATTATCGCTTCAAGATGGCCCTCAGGGATACATGCCTAAACCATGCAATAATGAAATGCATTTTATTGTGGTACACCAAGCCTTTGAATTGTGGTTCAAGGTTATTTTGAGAGAGTTTGATGAAATACATAAGAAAATGTCACAGGACGTTCTACCAGAACAAACAATTCCAGAGTTAGTCCATCACTTCTCTCGATGCACTTCGATCATGAAACTGATGGCTGGGCAATGGGATGTTATGCAGACCTTGAGTCCTCAAGAGTTTCTTTCTTTTCGCCATAGGCTCGGCACTTCTTCTGGATTCGAGTCTTGGCAAATGAGGGCTATCGAATTGAGACTTGGCCTGAAAAATCAAGATCGTGTTCAGGGAATGGACCCTATGGCTCATTTTGAAAAGTTGATGAATTCTGGTTCCTTAGATAAAAAAATCTATGATGAATTAGTCGTCATACAAAATTCTCCTTCAATCGCAGATTTGTTGCGCCAGTGGCTCGCAAGGACACCAGTTGATGGAAATACGCCTACTGTGGAGACAATGAGTAAATTTATCGAAAAACATCTTCAATCAATGCAAAAGCAAGCAAATTCAGCAATTGAACACATGGTTTCGGTTGGAATGGGTGAAGAAGAAACACTTCGAGCACGATTTGAAATGGGTATTAAATCTGCTAGGGATTTCTTAGAACCATCTGGAGAAGTAGATCTTGCAAGAGCAGGTCTCTTGTTTATTGAATCATACAAAGATCTGCCCTTATTGTCATGGCCCAGGCGGCTATTGGATGAAATTGTAGCCTTTGAACAATCGATGCTCCACTTCAGGAGCCATCATGCAAGAATGGTTGAAAGAATGATTGGTAGAAGGATTGGAACTGGAGGTTCATCTGGTGTTGATTATCTAGACCAAACGGTCAAATATCGAGTCTTTGAAGACTTGTGGAAGGTCAGAACTATTCTCATCAGGCCAGATGCATTGCCTGAGTTATCCAAACCCGAGTACTATGATTTTGCAGATCAAACGTGAGGGTCTGTGTCAATTGGAATGAGATCGTTATCATATTCGTACATGGCGATTTTCAATGGGTCCAATACGAATTGAAAGTTGGCTTCTTCCAGACCATACAAAGAAATGAGTTCAAATTTGAAGGCCTCTCTTAAGTCATCTTCTTTTGCAAAGATAGGAGCTCCCATCCCGATTTGAAGCGCTCTCGCGCCGATGATTCTTGCTCGTTCAAAGCGTGTATGGGCTCTTATTGGCTTTACCATAAGTCTTCCTCCGGTTTGCGGCGAGATTCCTCTCTCATTTCAATGCTGCGCTTCATCATTCCTCTTCGCTTTCTTTCGTCAATTTCATTTGATTGATGTGTTGGTAAATTGCAGGCATGATGAGCAATAACATGACCAGAAACACGAACGCCGGTATTCTTACCTCTGAATCCCCTTCTGAGTATGAGATGTCATCCTCGTCAATCGGATCAAAACCACCATGTGCAAATGCATTAGATTGTATTTCCAAATCAACAGGCCCATCGATATGGAGCATGATGACTAGAAATTCTCCTATCGTGTCAACCTTCACAGTTCCGTTGTTGTTATGGGTTTGGTTAACTGCTAGGTTGGTAAGGTTGTATCCCTCATTACTGTGCTTGACGGTTTTTAAGGTCCAGATTTCGGCGAAAGTACCGCTGGTATTCGTTTCCCATGTCAGAGTTGATTCATTCAACTGAATTGACGTAATCCCGTAAAACGACGTCGAAGTTCGATTGGATGTAGCACTGTTTAATTCTGCGATTTGACTTGTTCCCGACAACAACCCTTCCCCGTCAATGATTACGCTTGGTAGGCCCCAAAGCCCTAAGATATTCGTGAATCTGAATTCACTTGCTCCGAGGTATGAAGAATCCTTGACAGACGGGTGATGCTTCATGATGAATGCTCCTTCGGGAGGGTCATTTTCCAATTGTGCTTCGACCGCTAAGCATGGCTCGCACCAATCAGCACCCATGTACTCGATAAAGTGCTGAGGACGAAAGCCCTCACAATCACTCGAATTATTTGTGGTACATGAAAGATCGACAACTATGACATCAAGAAGTTCTCCTTTGCCATCTTCATTTGTTTGCCCGCCCACGATTTGGAGACAAAAGGTCGTTATGAGTAACAAAACCAGTGCTCTCCCCATGCGATAACCTTGCATGCGGTTTGTTAAAAGAGGTCGCAACAACCGCCTCAACATGGCGCAGGCTTGGTACAGGCAGGCCTCCTTCATTCCAGCCCTGCTTGTCGTCATGGCTGTGTTGATAATTACTTTTGGAGGAACGATTCGTATCTACGATGCTGGAGAGTCATGTCCTGATTGGCCAGGTTGTTTCGGCACGTGGCATTTCATGGTCTCGGAGGCGGAACAGGCAGCGTATTGGGATGAGAATCCAGACCAAATTGATTCAAGAGGTGCAGATCACCGCTATACCATCTTTGAGATATTTCTTGAATGGGTGCATCGTTTACTCGTAGGCATTATCGCTATTCCAATGCTGTGGAATATGTACAGCACACAGAAAAATAAAAACCGGTGGGGTCGAGAAATAAGAAACGCTTCATGGATTGCAGGTTTTTTCTTGGTCGTTCAAGCAATTGCGGGTGCGATTACCGTAATTTACGATAATTCAGATTGGTCCGTAGCACTTCATCTCTCTCTGGCTTTGACATTTACTGGGTTCTTAGTTTGGCAGTGCATGCTTCACTTGAAACGAGAAGGGCACCCTTCCTTTCAATTTTCTACGCCGCCTGAGTTCGTTGATAGTGAGAAAAAACGTATCTTTTCATTGACTTTAGCCGTGTTCGTGTTGTTGATTTTGGGTACATGGGTTGCTTCGACGGCGGGTGGAGAGTACAACAAAGGATGTTCAATAGGCATGCCAGATGGATGGCCTCAATGTCAAGGTGAATTATTGCCCTCATTCGAACACACAGGAATTCTTGTACAGATGTTGCACAGAGTTGGCGCAGCTATCGTTGGTGTAATCTTAGTCTTAGGAACCATGAAAATCAAGGATAGGTCAATGCAGTATACTGCGCCAAAAATATACGGAAAATGCCTTGAATTTGCCACGGGCTTTTGGTTGCTGAATATCTTTGTTGGTGGTCTCTATATCGTATTAGCAGATGCAGATGGATTTCCTGAACTTTTATCATTGACTCACTTGATTATTGGTGTTTCTAGTTTTTTTTCCGCTTTGATGGCCTTGATGCTCATTCGATTATCTTCATCCGCTGGCGGTGAAAGTGATGAATGATTCATCTCTAAATACAACGAAAGAGAAAATCAGGTTATACCTTAAATTGTGGAAACTGCGTGTTGTTGTTCTCCTTCAGATTACAGCCGTCTGTGCGATCTTGACTCATGACATTTTGAGCTGGCATGGCATCATCGATATCAAGCGAACCTATCTTGATACAGTATTTACAATCTTAATCACCATATTGGGTGGTACCTTGGCTGCAGGTGGTTCTAATGCAATCAACATGTGGTACGATAGGGATATTGACCCTTTGATGAGAAGAACGGAAAATAGGCCACTTCCCAATGGGCAGATTAAACCAATTCATGCTTTGCTTTTTGGAATAACATCGTCATTAATTGGCTCATCTTTGTTCCTTCTGATTCATTGGAAAGCAGCCTTCTGGAGTTTTTTTTCAGTGATATTCTATGTTTTCATTTACACTATATGGCTTAAGAGAAGGTCTCCGCAAAACATTGTGATTGGCGGTATTGCAGGGTCAACTCCGCCGCTCATAGGTTGGGCTTGTGCAGCATCTCAATCCCTATCTGGCATGAATCCCTTTGATCTTGGCTCCCCGATTCCATGGATGCTATTTTTGTTGATATTTCTATGGACGCCCCCTCATTTTTGGGCACTTGCGCTGTATCGATCAGGTGAATATGCAAAAGCAAAGATTCCAATGATGAATGAAGTAAAAGGTCCAGAGCATGCAATTATGCTCTCTAAGTTGTATTGTATTGGTTTGATCTCATTGTCTTTAGTTCCGGTAATCTGGCCTGAAGCAGGCTTAACCATTTTGTGGGGTATCGTCACTGCAGGTATCTCAATTTGGTATGCTCAATCAGTATGGTCAATTGACATAACTGAATCATTTGATGAGAATAACCGTATGCCTTCAGCATCTCATTCGTTCTTTCGCTCTTTGATTTACCTTGGTCTGATGTTTCTGTCACTGGTTTTTGTCGTGATAATTCCACCTGATTGGTTAGGCCCACTTGGAGTCTTGAGTTAACCGTCTAATTTATTTCAGTGTCAAATTTGGCCAATTCTGCTGCGGCGGTCGCATAGTCTGGCCATTGCGTCGGATTGCTAATCCGATGGTGTAAGCCGCGAGGGTTCGAATCCCTCTCGCCGCGCTCAAGAAAAGAACTCCATCAAGTCGTCAGCTAACTCTTCCGCTCCTTGATTTTGTTTATTCTTACCAATTTTTCTCTTTAACTTACGTCTTTGCTGTATGAGTAGTGGCAAACCAATGAAGTTCAACACGATGATGCCCAACAGGACAAAGCCTGCCGTTTGAAACGCAGGATTCTCTATTCCATCGTAGACTGAACCTACCCATTCGCTACCCAGAGGTGGCTCTTCAGGTGGCGGAGGCTCTGGGATTCTCCACTCGTTATGTTCCCAGTGAACATCGTCAATTTCTGCTCTGACCACATTTTCACTTGGATAGTTTGCAATCGTATTTTCGTTACCGATGTTATCGGTTGCAGTGAGTACATAGTAGTACACTTGATACGGCCGAACACCATTAAATGAGGACCCATTATCGATGAATGTCTGACTTTCTCCAGGCTTGTTTTCTATTCCCGTGAGGATAGGGGCCAAAAATCGTAAATCCAATTCTGCAGGTTTCTGATTTAATCGATACAAATTCCAAGAAAAGTTCGTTTCTGAGGTTTCCTCGGGGAATGTCCAATTTAGGTTGATGTAATAGCATGCATACCAATCAATTGAACGATTCAAACAGTCGGTTGAATTTTCAAAACCTACGGATGCAGTAAATACCTGAATGCTCAGTACTGGCTCAATTGCATCGCCACATTGCATACCCGGTGTCCCATCATTATTCAGAGAGACTCTTGATATCTCGAGCAGAGGGTTACCAGCACGATCGCTGGGTATGAGTATGTACGATGCACAAACTCCGGTTTGCAATTCTTCGGGGTCCGTCCATTCCTTATCCTCAAATGTCAATACGGCCACCCTGGAATCCGAGAGTAGGGTATCCCAAGCGAATTGATTGTAATTTTCTTCAACGGGTGTGAAGAAATTCAATCCAAATTCTCCTCCAGTCAACTTATGGATGAAAAGATTACCAATATACGGGTTGTCAATGTCCCCAGATGTGGTCCAATTTAGTTTAAGGCCTCCATTTGCGAGTTGAGTAAAATCTATTTCAGAGATATTGATTTCTGGAGTGGGTAATTCTCCAACAAATAGCAGGTGAATGGGATGTTTGAGTGTTATTTTCATCGTGTAGTTGTCGACTCTTTCAGGCTCATCCTCACCAGATAAATCCGTCCAAAGAGTCCCATTGATGTCGTTCAATTGATGAATGTCAATGCTATCAAACGGGATGTTTGCCGGAAACATATTTGACAAATTGAATGTGATTTCATAAAACTCTAACCCTATATCCTTGTTTGGGTCATCAGAAAATAACTCAAATGAAAGTAATCTCAAGGCAGATAGGTTTTGACCAGGATTATACTTTCCGTTGATGATTGGATAATCCAGTGATGTGATTGAATAAGCGTGGGCTCGGGTAATTGCCGTCCCGCTGAAGTATGGTTCGTGGCTAATATCTGTGCTGTTAATTACTGAAATTTCAATTGAAGTCGATTCCATATTTCCTGCGGCGTCGTAGGCATAAACGGCGATACGATACAGACCCATGCCTCCAAGTTCACTCCCTAAGAACGTGATTTCAGAACCGCTACCCAAATCGAATATGCTGCTGTGTTTCCAAGTATAAGTCATCGGGGTGGCTGCAAAAGGGGAAACTTCTACTCTAAGAGTAATGTTGTCCCCAGTATAATATAACCCCTCAGGGTTACTTTGAATGATAACTGGATCGATAATGCCCGCAATGACGCTTGTTTCTTCGATAATCTTGTTATTTGATGAACTTTGGTCAACTGTTCCGTTGAATATCTGTTGGACATTGGCTTCAAATGTCAAATCTCCTAGGTTATTAATATCGAATCGACATTCCTCTACTTCAGTAGGATGTAAATCACTAACAGTGCAGGTTTCTACTGATAGTTGAGTCCCTCCTCGGGTTTTGATGGTTAGGGATACAGAAAAGTCATACACGGAAACATATCCATCATTTTCTATTTCTAAAGTGACGCCATCCTCTCCGAAATAATAGGATGAGGATGTAGGGTCTTGAGTTGGAAACATCATCAGAGCCTTGATGTCTAGGGAATCATCGATAATGATTGGGACTGTATGCACGTTATTGGATGGAATTGCATCGACGTTACCTGAAGAGTTGTAGAGGCCAAATTCCATCAAAAAGGAGCCTTGGGCAATATGGCTAAATGTGGGGAGGGCTCCTGTAAATGCTTTTTCAATCCCAGAGGTGGATGCCAAGGTTTCAGTATAATTTGATTCTGTCACGAGGAATTGGCCATCGCTTGAATACAACTTCCACCCGAATGTTGCATCAAAAACGCAGGTTCCACAAGATTCCAATGTATATGGGAATTCCAAATCATAATCAGTATTGGAGTTAATTACATACTTATTTTCAAAGGTTGTGAGAAATGGAATGTCTGAAAATGGGTTCGAGACTTCAATCGATAGGTCGACATATGCATTGGTGAGTGTGAATTGTGACGTAATCTTATCGTTTGTCACATTTTGATCGTAATCATCAAATCCAACAGCAAGTGTATAACTTCTATTCTGGTTCCAATCTGTGAAACTACCAATTTCAACCTGTTGGGTTTGATTACCATCCATTCCTGCTAATATTTTATAACCATCAAATAGAGAATCTCCAAAACATGCCTGATATGTTTTTTCGCCCGTGCATACCGCCCAGTTAATTGTTCTCTCCGGGCTCGTATCGTTGACATTATTCTCAATTTCTACAACAATACTCACGATATCAAAGGTTGTAAATGTGCCTCCAGGTGCTGGGCTAATGACAGCGTTAATTGAAAGGTCTCCTGGCTTTGCAGCAGCCGTATTTGTTGCAACAAGTGATTGAAAAATCATAGCCACAAGTATGAATGTCAAAAAGTGGGAGCGCACCTCGTTTACCCTCGACATCGAAAGACCCTCACCTTGGATACTGAAATAATAATCGGTGGTCCTTTTTGAATTCTTGAGGTTTAGGCATCATGTTGACAAAATTCACCGTCAAACTCATTTTTGTATGAATCATGGGAGTTGCATGAGGGAGTCTCAGAATCGAACTCGCCTCAAGAATTCTGACGAAGGACTTGTTGCTGTTATTGAGTTTTTGACAGCCTTTGCGTTGTTTTTGATAATTCTTACCGCATTTATGTCCCTGGCACAATTACGCCTTGGTTCGAATGACCCAAAAACCGATTTGATTGACAAAGCAGCAACGGATGCTCTCGATCGTTTAACTTACGGCGAGGGGTGGTTTGTGCCTTATACAGACGGAATGAGAGATGCGGATAATGGGACGGCAAATTGGGAACAATTTGATGTGCAAACTCTATCTTCGGGAGATTTTAAGCCTGGAATTTTAGAAGAAAATCAAATAAGTAACAGTAAAATTTCATCGCTAAAAAACGTTACAGAGCAAATGATGGTTCAAGGACTTGGACTTGATTTTAACATGAATCTTCATCTGCGAATTAATGTCGTTTCCTCCGACCAAGAAGATCGTGTTGGTTTGATTCTTTTTGATGGTGGGACTGATAGAGATAGCTCATCCGCAAGTTCCGTTGCAAGTCGCTCCTTTACGAATGATAATGAAACTGTACAAGTCACATTGGAAGTCCACAATGGTGGGCGTTCTTTGCCAACATTACGTTTGAATGAGGTTTTGCCTGAACCAAATGGTGGTATGCCTGAGTGGATCGAGTTAGAAAATCCGTCGAGTTTTGCTGTCGACCTACGAGGATGGTCTCTCTCTCGCAGTGGTTCCACAGGCGAGGATATGCACCTATTCACAAACGGGTCTGTGCAAGGAGACTCACTCATTCTTCTCTCCGGAGCGCCTTCGCTTCAGACCAATGGAAATGCCAGCGAAATCATTCATATGGGAGAAAATGGATTTCTCGGTGTTGGAGAAATTGATGGACTTGCCAATTCAAACGGCCGGCTTGAACTCTTGTATGCATTTGAAGATGATTCTAGTGGTCAGATCATGTCAATAGTAGTGTGGACGCCTATTTCTGGATTGTCAGCAGGTGGTTCCATGGATTATAACGCTACGTCCGGAGATTGGATTGTTAATGAAATGCCCACTCCAGGAGATGCCTAACAGGCAAATGCTTCATCAACCCAATCCTCCTCGGGTGGTTATCCATGCAGCCAAGTACCGTATACACAAGAGACAGATGCGTCACTGGAATTCATGGCATGGATGAAATATTACGTGGAGGAATTCCATACGGTTCAACCGTCCTAGCATCAGGCACTTGTGGCTCAGGAAAAACGACACTTTGCATGGAATTCTTGGTTCGTGGTGCAAATGCTGGCGAAGCATGTGCACATTTCACTGCTACCGAGCCAAGTGTGAAATTATTAGAAAATATTAGACAATTTTCATTTTTTGACATGAACATGATCGATTCAGGTCTCATCAATGTATTCGACATGGACGTTCTTTATTCCTGGCTGGGTTTGGAAAAGTCAAGTTTCGACCTCGATGATGTTCATGCGCTGATAAAAGCGATTGTCGACATTGTAAACACCATCGGTGTGACGCGATTGGTTGTTGACTCAGTCACAACTTTGTGTTACAAAATTAAAAGCGAACAATTGATTCGAGACTTCTTATTTACACTCGGTAAGAAATTAGCCACTCTTGGTTGCACCACGCTATTGATTTCTGAGATTACATCTGCTACAGAGAACGCTCATTGGTCATCATTTGGTGTTGAAGAAGCCATCTGTGATGGCATTATCGTCATGGGTGATGTCGAAAGAATGGGCCACCTCTTACGATTCATGCAAATTGTGAAAATGAGAGGTACACAACACAGTCGGGCTAAACATGCGGTCGAGCTAACACCCTTGGGCGTGATGTTGACGCCAATGCTCAAGTGGGGTGCGGTTAGTGATAACCAGACACACTGGGGTGGTTGATTGTTCGAACTTGATCAAGGAATTGCTGAGCAATTGACGGAAGTCTCCCTTAACTCCTCTATTCAAGTCCGATGCGGTAACTCAAACGCATTTATGGTCACAGCAAGCACCATTGTTCCTTTACTTCAGATGTTTGAGATGGGAGGTGTTTATATTTCAGCATCGAGGGGTGCAAGTGAAATCATTCAAGCATTTGAGACGATAGGAATTGATGTATCTAACATCCATTTCATTGATTTGGTTTCGTCAGGGATATTGGGAGGTACAAATGTACAATACAACAACGTCTCCTTCGTCGACAGTCCAATTATGTTGGAATCGATACTTCTGCGCACATTGTACTGGCTGCGAACAGCTCCCAATTTGAGAAATTTCGTTTTCATTGATTCAGTAAATTCCTTGGCTATTTACAATGAAGAAAAAATGTTGGCAGAGTACCTGCACACGTTTATCAATACGTTCAGGCAAAGGGAAGTTCTGTCTGTCATCCTAAATATCCCAGACCAAGTGCCCCCGTCAGTTTTATCGAATTTGGATTTATATTGTACCGATCTTGTCGATAGGGGTCAAGTGGTCATTCATTAGAAAAAAGGTCGATCAATATGGATTTCAGCAAAGATGATTTGGAATTCTTCGGGGATGTTGGTAGTTTTGGTGTTCCAAAATTTGATAATGCTATGAGAGGCGGTGTCCCCAGAGGTTTTCTCGTCATTGGATTTACAGAAACTGGGTGTGGTGCGGAATTGTTCGGTAAGCAGTTTACCGCACCAGCAGAAGAATCTGAAAATACGAAGTATATCTCAACCAATGAGAGCAGAACCGAAATAGCGAGAGTATTCAACAAATATGATTGGCCAACGGATATTTCTGTCAGAACTATGGGTGAGGAATACAATTCAAAGGTTCTTGAAAAAGAATTACTGGCAAGCCGTTATCGTCTTGAAGGTTTCAAGTTACCAGATATACAACGCCTTGCACAAACAAGATTTGTTGACGATAATACCCAAGATTTTCTAACGGAGTTGACCAATGAGGTGATGTCAACAGGCCCATTTTTCCGTTGCGTTGTAGACAGTCTGGATTTTTTCATTCACCGAAATGATACGACAAGAGTCATTTCTATGTTGCGCATGATGCAGGCGCATACTCAGATTCACCGAGGATTATTATTGATGATGGTTTCAAATGATGCCATTACACCTGCAATAAAACAAGAAATGGCGGCTATTGCAGATATGGTTTTAGATTTCAAAGTCCGTACAATTGGATCTGAGTTCGAGACATCTATGATCGTATCTAAGTTTAGAAATGCCCCAGAAAATCTTTCGATTATGGTATACAGAGTCACTCCTGAAGAAGGCATTACTCCAGAGACCGTTGAGCGTATCGCTTGAAGCATACAAACAGGTATTGATATACTCGCCGACCAACGTATTTTCATGGCACTGGAGTGTAATATTGACGCGAAAGGGAAAGCAGTACGTCTAATCGGAGGAGTCTTCTCTTTAGTTGCTGGACTTGTTTCTGTTGTATTCGCAGCCACTGGTATCGTTGATCAGCAACTTGGATGGGTTGTCAGTGGAGGATTAATTTTCGGAGGAGCATTTGCAATTTTCGAGGCACGAGCCGGATGGTGTATTGTTCGAGCCCTGGGTTTCAAAACCCCCTTGTGATTTTGACAGGTCATTCTGGTTTGGTAGCGATGAATCGCGATGCCATTCCAAAAGGTAAGAGAAGTCTCGCACGAACATTTTGATATCCGATTTCTCTCATCATGGACTTGTAGTATCGATGAGTGCCATAGTGAGTGTATGTCTTTGCAAGCCATTTCCAAGGGTGGTCGGGTTCTTTTGTGATGATTCTTGCAGTCCATTGAACAAAGGTTGCCATCCACAATCTGCCAAAAAATCCGTGTAATTTATTGGCTTTCCCTGCATCGCAAATGACAAGTTTTCCTCCTGGTTTTAACACCCGAAATATTTCTTCTAAACCAGCCTTTTTGTCCTTGAAATCCCTAAAAGAAAAGAGACAAAAGACTCTATCATAAGTATTCGATTCCAATGGTATATCTTCTGCAATGGCTTGAACATAAGATGCCGGTTTTTCATTGAACTGAGTGCGAGCAGCATCGACTCTTTTCTGGCATATCTTCAACATCTCAGCAGATGGGTCTAAGCATGTTAATTCTACTTCTCGAATTGTCTCGGCGAAACTCCCTGGGCCACATCCTACTTCGAGGATTTTCATGCCTTTACTTGCGTGATTTCTTACATGTTTTCTCATACTTTTGTCAGTACCAAGCGTCATGTATCGATTAACTCGGTCATAGACCGGGATAGTCGCTTCAAGTTGCCTCTCGAGTTCTTCCCAGGCATCGTCATCGATGCCTGAGGGGTCAAATCCTTCTGTTGAAGACCGACCAGTCATGGCAAGGCCAGCAGCCCCTCCTTTTCATAGGTATGTAAATCACTAGAAAATTTGTCACTGAAATAACGACCACATTGGTTAATTACTGCCTTCCAGTGGGTCCCGCATAGAAGGTGACTTTATGGGAATGAAAGAAGTTCTACAAAGCATCAAAAAAGCCGAAGATGATGCTGCTGAAGCCTTAAAATCAGCCTCTGAAGAATCAGCAAAAATTCTTTCAGATGCAAGAACAAAGGCCTCCAAAATCGTACAAACGGCTGCCGATGATTCACTTACAAATTCAGCCAAAGCCCTTGAAGATGCACGTACAAGTGCTGGTACGGAAGCAGAGACCGTTCACAGCGAAGGCGAAGCAAAGGTGAAAGAAATCATGGACAATGCAGCCTCGAAAAGAGAAAAAGCAGTGCAGATTGTTATCGATTCACTCATGCCATAGATTACTGAGGAGATTCAAATGTTTTCGACGGTGGAAATGGCGAAATTATTACTCGCCGGCCCACGTCAAAATTTAGACGGTGTTCTTAGGCTCTGTGGCAATCTCGAAAATATACACATCAGTGATTATTCAAGCGAGACAGATGGGATGAAAGTTGGAACGCCTCATCCTAATGCAAATGAAATTTCGACCGTACTAACCAAAACCAGATCCTGCATTGCTTCCTTGAAACCTGTCAATAAATCTGGAAAGGTTTCTCGCAAGGAAATTGAAAAATCACTTTCAATTGATGCAAATAGTGATTCAGAAACGAATTTACCAAGCCAAGACAGCAAATTCCTCCAATCTCTTGAAGAGGTCATCATACTCATTGAGAACGTTCGAGCATGTGAGAGCGAAATTGTCAAATTGGAAGAACAAATCCTTGCTCTCAAGAAAGTCGTTCCACTGGGAATGTCCCTTGAACTGCTCACAGGCGTAAAGGCGATAGAAATCTTCGTTGCTGAGATCTCAAAACCCTCGAAAGTCAAAGCAGCATTTTCTGAGATTCGTTCTGACATTGAACTTTTGACTTCAGAAGGCATTCTCGCAGTGGCTTGTGAATCAAAACATTCTGCAGAAGTACAAATCATTCTCGGGGAATTAGGGACAAAACCAGTTCAGATACCATCCGGAGAAGGAAAGCCTTCCAAGATGCTTGAATCATCTTCGACAAAGTTAGCTAAAACCATCGTAGCCATGGAAACAGCGCAGAAGAGTATGGAGGAGTGGTCCAACAAACACGGTAGGATGTTACTTGCGGTCAACGAATATTTGGAAAGAGAAGAAGCGATTCTTACAGGACATGTCAAATGTGCCGTTTCCGAGCATGCCTTCGCCTTGGAAGCATGGTTTCCAGCAAAGAGTTCCGATTTGATAAAATCCAAATTCAAGAAATTGGTAAGTCATGTCTCGGTTGAAGCATATGTCGATGATCACCACCACCATGGAGATCACCACGATGAAGAAAAGCCTCCGATTGAATACGATAATATGAGTCCAGGGAAACCATTTGAATCACTTACTGATTTGGTCGGTCGGCCTGCGTATAACACGGTTGATCCCACTTTAATGGTCATGATTACTTTCCCCATACTCTATGGTATGATTCTTGGAGATGCAGGCTATGGTTTCATTTTATTCTGCCTTGCCATGCTTTTGCGAGCAAAAATCGGGCACACTCCATTTGGGAAAACCGCTTCGACAATTCTCACATGGATGGCTATCTGGACGATGATATGGGGTTTGTTGTACGCAGAAATTTTTGGCTTCATTGTTGAAGATTGGACCATTTTTGCAGGGTTCTATGATTGGACATATGAGATGACTTATGCGTTCAAAAAGAGTTCACTTGGTAAAACATTAGGACTAGGTCATACTTACATTCCTTTCCATAGAGCAGATGGGGCGTTGATGGATTATGTTCTCTTCTCGATTTATTTTGGTACAGCCCATCTTGCACTCGGATTCCTGATTGGATTCATCAATGTATTCCGTGCTCACGGCTTCCTTCCAGCGTTTTTCGAGAAGGGTTCATGGATGATGATTTTGTTTGGCGGCTTTGGCCATTGCTTCCGTTTCATCACCGATGAAAAATATGAATTATTTACGCTTTCAACATGGTCGGCTGTTGTTATTGCAGGCATAGGTTGTTTGATTATTGGCCTTGCCGTATTCGAGAAGCTTGGATGGGCTGGTGGGTTTATCATGGGGCCAATTGAAACCTTTGGTCTTCTTGCAAACACTTTGTCCTACATGCGAATTATGGCAGTAGGCGTGGCAGGTGTCATGATTGCCCATCTGGCAAATGAAAAAGGATATCATATGATGATTGAAGCCACAAATCCACTTCTCATGGGTGCTTTCTTCTTGCTTTGGATAGCCGTGCATCTATTCGCTCTGGCTTTGGGCATATTATCACCTTCAATTCACGCCGTTCGTCTCCACTTCGTGGAATGGATGAGCAAGTTTCACGATGGCTCCGGTGAGCGATTTTCACCGTTTGGCGGCCGATCCCAACATGTGGAGGTCCACAAATCATAGTCCCTATTTTGGACAATTGGAGGTAATATAATGAAAATGAATACAATGAAGATGAGTTTGCGAATGATGATTGTGCTAATGGGTGCCGTCGTGATTGCTAACGGAGTTGCAGCACAAGACGCTGCCGCTGGAGATGCAGCGGATAACAGCTTTACTGCAGAAGCCTGGGGCAGTCTCGGTGCTGGAATTGCACTTGGACTAGCCGCTATTGGCGCAGGATATGCACAAGGTGGCATCGGTAGCGCTGCTGTAGGCATGCTTGCTGAAGATGACAGTAAGTTTGGTGCGGCTTTAATCTTTACCGCTTTACCAGAATCATTGGTAATCTTGGGAATGATGCCCCTTTTCATCGGATGAAATTCTTTCAGAGGAATTCATTCCTTTGAGGTGATAATGTGGCGTTAGAAAGATTAGCACAGGATATCTTGGCTTCTGCAGAGTCAGAAGCAGGAGAAATCATTGCGGAAGCAAAAAAAGAGGCCAAGTCGATACTGGATGAAGCGAAAGCAAGAGCAAAATCAATCTTGGATAGTTCTGAATCTCAATCTAGCAAAGAGGCCAACCAAATTTCAAAAGAAATTGTTGCAAGTGCCAGACAATCCAATCAAAAGGAGATTCTGGTTGCGCAAAAAACAGAGTTGGATACGGCTTATGAGATGGCAAAAACAAAACTATCTGATGCTTCTTTGAAAGGTCGAGCAAGTTTGCTGAAACACTTGTTGTCAGAAGCCAAAAAAGTTGGCGAAGGCAAAATGGTGCTTCGGCCAACCGCGATTGATCGCTCGGCTCTAGAAGATGCTTCCAAAGATTATTCGATTGGAGAAGAGGTTGATGGCATGGGTGGCTTCATATTGGAAGCCGCTGATGGTTCAATCTCGTTTGATTATCGATTTGATGGCTTGCTTGAAGAGGCATGGTCAACTCTCTTACCAAAAATTACTGGAGAATTATTCTAATTAGGAAGTGTGGAAATGCCGTTGTTGTCGAAAAATGATGCATACGTGGCTACTCGGGCTAAATCAAGAAAGAAAAGCCTGATTGATGGTACGCGTATGCGCCAATTGCTACAGCAAACGCCAGAGCAACTGAGTATTTCCATTGCAGACTCTGGATATAGAAATGAGATAGATTTGTATGCCAGTGGCTTTCAAGGAAGCGATTTGGTTGAAGCTGCTTTGACGCACAACTTGGAAAATGAGTTGTCAAATATTCTCAATTTATGTTCAGGAAGAATACGTGAACAGGTCGAAGTCTATACCGGTCGGTTTAGGTATCACAATGCCAAGGTTGTACTACGTTCGATTTTCAATAAGGTCGATGTATCTGAAATCAATCATACGGTCTTACCAGAAGAGAATGAAATCAACGTTCCTTGGCTAAAGATTGTTGAGGAATCAGATACGATGCGATCAGCGGTAGAAAAAATGCGTCGCTTACCCTTTGGAAAAGAGCTCATGTCTCTGCCAGAAGGTGCTTCTTTGAAAGAATATGAAGACGTTCTCGACCGTCATTATTTTTCAGATAGTTTGTCTAGACTAAAAGGAACGTCTGCTAAAGATAAGGTGCTTCGAAATGTCATTTCAACAGAAATTGACCATCGGAATATTATCAATTTCCTCGAAGCAGAAGCATTTAGCATGGAAAAAGAGCAGATTGAAACGCTCATGATACCTGGTGGTTCAGTACTCAAGACATCAAAGATGAAGGCAATTGTGTCTGGTGGTAGACCAGCATTGATGGATGCGCTAAGGCGCCATCATCGATTTGATGCAGAGTCATTTGAATCAGCAGTGAAGGAATCAGAAGATAAAATGACGCTTGATCCGGTAGTAGTATGGCTGAAAAATCGAGAAGTAGAACAAATGAAACGATTGGGTTACCTCCATCCTGTTTCAGCAATTCCGATTGTAAGCTATGTTGCAGCGAAGGTAAAAGAAGTCCAAAATCTCAGGTTCATCGTAAGAGGTTCGGCTGCAGGTTTAAGTGCAGAAGTCTTGGAGGCGCACGTTCTATAGGTGATACACATGGAAATTTCAGTCATAGGCCCCCAAGAATTTACACTCGGTTTTCAATTAGCCGGTGTTACAAATTATCACAATCCTAACGGGGAAGAAGATACAGTCAGTGTCTTTAGGTCCCTCTTAAACAGCAAAGAAGTTGGAATCGCAGTGGTCGACTCCGAGGTTTTCAATTCTTTGCCAGATCGCTTGAAAGAGCGAGCCTCTGCTTCGATCACGCCAACATTTTTGGCAGTGGGTCGAGGCGAAGATAATACTTTACGAGACACAATTCGTAAAGCCATAGGAGTCGACCTTTGGAAATAAAATGAATAACTCCAGGAGGAATGTAAATGAGTAAAAGTGAAGGAACAATTTTCAGAATATCTGGTCCTGTGGTTACCGCCGTAGGTATGGAAGCTGGAATGTATGATGTGGTCCGAGTTGGCCATGAAGGATTAATGGGTGAAGTGATTGAACTACACGGTGATAAAGCGGTAATTCAGGTATATGAAGATACGAGCGGTATCCGTCCTGGAGAACCTGTTTTGAATACGAAAGAAACTTTGTCTGTAGCGCTTGGTCCTGGTCTGCTCACTCAGATTTACGATGGTATCCAACGTCCTCTTGCTACCCTTGAAGAAGTAATGGGTGTATTCATCACTCGAGGTGTCGATGCTGATGCTTTTGACCTTGACAAAAAGTGGACATTTGAGCCCACAGTCAAGGCCGGTGATGCCGTAGTGTCTGGCCAATGCATTGGCGAAGTTCAAGAGACAGAAACCATTCGTCACAAGATTATGATTCCACCTGGAAAAGGAGGCGTTGTAAAGTCCATTGAATCTGGTGATTTCAATGTGGTTGAGACGGTATGCATGCTTGACGATGGAACAGAGATTCAGATGATGCAAAAATGGCCAGTCCGAACACCTCGTCCATATCAACAAAAATATGCTCCAGATACACCTCTCGTAACAGGAATGCGAATTCTTGATTTCTTGTTCCCGTTGGCTAAAGGAGGAGCAGCAGGAATTCCAGGGCCATTCGGTTCAGGGAAAACCGTTACTCAGCAATCCTTAGCCAAATATTCTGATGCACAAATTGTTGTTTACATTGGATGCGGCGAAAGAGGAAATGAAATGACAGAAGTTTTGGATGAATTCCCACACCTTATCGATCCAAATACAGGTAAACCTCTCATGAACAGAACTGTGATGATTGCCAACACATCAAACATGCCTGTTGCCGCTCGAGAAGCAAGTGTATACACAGGAATCACTATCGCAGAATATTTCCGAGACATGGGATACGATGTCGCACTCATGGCTGATTCAACCAGTCGATGGGCTGAAGCCATGCGTGAAATTTCATCTAGGCTCGAAGAAATGCCCGGAGAAGAAGGATATCCTGCCTATCTATCAAGCCGAATTGCTGAATTCTATGAAAGAGCAGGACGTGTACAAACACTCAATGGCGAGGATGGCTCAGTTACAGTTATCGGTGCGGTTTCCCCACCTGGTGGAGACATATCAGAACCTGTGAGCCAAGGGACACTTCGAATTGTCAAGGTATTTTGGGGTCTTGATGCGAGCCTCGCTCGTCAAAGACACTTCCCAGCGATTAACTGGTTGAGTTCGTACAGTCTCTATCCGCAAAGTCTCAATCAGTGGTTCAGAGATAATATCGCTCAAGATTTTCCCGAGATCAGAACACAAATCAGTGGATTGCTTCAAGAAGAAGCGGAATTACAAGAAATCGTTCAACTAGTCGGGTCCGATGCACTTCCAACCGACCAACAATTGACCCTTGAAGTAGCACGTATGATTCGTGAATATTTCCTACAGCAAAATGGATTCCATGATGTTGATGCATTTTGTGACATAAAGCAACAATATGCAATGGCAAAAGCCATACTTACATTCCAAGAGAGTGCCAAAAATGCGATGAGTGCCGGTGCAGCGCTTGATGATGTAGTGAATGTACCTGCACGTACAACACTCATGAGAGGTCGATTCGAAAAGGGCTACCTTGATGAAATCGATGGAATGGTCGAGGAAATGAATAAAGAAATTGCTGCGGCAATAGAGGAGAATTGAGAGGTGAGATAAATGGCAGGAAAAGAATACAGAACAATCACAGACGTTAAAGGGCCACTGGTGTTTTTGAACAACACAGAACCTGTGGCATTTGGTGAAATCGTTCAGTTACGACTGAGCGACGGTTCACTAAAAAATGGACAAGTATTGGATACGAGTGAAGATATTGTCGTCGTCCAAGTTTTTGAGGGAACCGCCAGCGTAGATTTGAATACTGGAGTCAAATTCATGGGTGACGTTTTCAAGTTGCCAGTGAGTGATAGTTTGATTGGCCGTATCCTCGATGGTGCTGGAAGACCAAGAGATGGTGGACCAGCTATTGTGGCTGAGGAAAACGCTGACATTATTGGTGCGGCTATTAATCCATATTCACGTCGTTCACCTCATGACTTCATTCAAACAGGTGTCAGCGCAATCGATTGTTGTACCACCTTGGTTCGTGGTCAAAAATTACCCATTTTCTCCGCATCAGGATTGCCACACAACGATATCGCTTTGCAAATTGCAAGACAAGCAAAACTCAAGGACAGTGATGAAGAATTCGTAGTAGTATTTTGCGCAATGGGAATTACAGCAGAAGAATATAATTATTTCAGATCCGATTTGGAAAGGACTGGTGCACTTGAGAATGCGGTATTGTTCGTTAACTTGGCCGACGACCCGGCTGTTGAGCGGATTATTACTCCAAGATTAGCCCTAACTGCAGCAGAGTATTTGGCGTTTGAAAAAGACTACCACGTATTAGTTATCTACACTGACATGACAAACTACTGTGATGCTTTGCGTCAAATTGGTGCTGCAAGAGAAGAAGTACCAGGTCGACGAGGATATCCAGGATACATGTATACTGATTTAGCCATGCTGTATGAAAGAGCAGGAATTGTGAAAGGAAAGAAAGGCTCAATCACTCAATTCCCGATTCTTACCATGCCTGGTGATGATATCACGCATCCGATACCAGATCTCTCAGGTTATATCACTGAGGGACAAATCGTTATTTCTCGTGAGCTCCACCAGCAAGGAATCTATCCGCCAATCAATGTACTTCCTTCATTGTCAAGATTAATGGGAAGCTGTATTGGTAGCGAAACAACAAGAGAAGATCACAAATCTGTATCCGATCAAATGTATGCAGCATATGCTCAAGGAAGAGAATTGAGAGGATTGGTCGCTATCGTTGGTGAAGATGCTTTGAATGAACGTGATAAGCAATTATTGGACTTTGCGGGCGTCTTTGAGGATCGGTTTCTGCGTCAAGGAAGAGATGAAGATCGATCAATCGATGAAACACTTAACCTGTGTTGGAATTTAATGAATGATATTGATTTGAAATATCTCGTAAGGCTCGACCAAAAATGGATTGAAAAATACCATCCAGAAAGCAAGAAAGAGTAAGGAGGACTGAATTTGGCCTTGGATATCAAGCCGACCCGAAGTGAATTAATCAACCTGAAAAGGAGGATTAAGCAAACAAGAAACGGCTACAATCTTCTCAAAATGAAAAGAGATGGATTGTTCCACGAATTCAGAAATCTTCTTGCAGATATGATCGAAGCGAAAAGAGAACTTACCGAAGCCTTCATGCTTGCTCAAACAAGAATTGATTTGGCAAATTCAATCGAAGGTGCTCTGAAAGTGAGAGCAGTAGCCATTGCAAATTCAACCAAGCCTGAAGTTGAGGTCAAGCCAAAGAACATCATGGGTGTAGTTGTACCAAACGTCAGTGGAACGAATTTGAGACAATCATTTCAGGAAAGAAACATGGGTTTTGTCGGTTCAAGTCCATACATTGACGAAGCAGCTGATTCATATGGTAATCTCATTGAGAAAATCGTAAAGGCTGCAGAAATGGAAGCAACGCTTAAGCGAATGCTCGAGGAGATTGAGGCGACAAAACGGCGTGTAAATGCCCTTGAGTTCAAAGTTATACCAGAGTTATTAGAGGCTCAAGCCTTCATTCAATTAAGGTTGGAAGAAATGGAAAGAGAAGAAACCTTCCGACTCAAGAGATTCAAAAACAAGTAGCGCTTGGTAATTGACACCTCTGATGTAGGATGACCGATTGCAAGAGGTGGGGGCGCACAATTGTCTACAAGTGAACAAGATAACAATGAACCGCTTCCGTTACACGAAAAGGCGTGGAATCAGAAGCAATTTTTTGTTGCAATAATATCCCGATATGTCGATGTTTTGGATGAAATAGGAGGAATGTGGCCCGCCTTTTCGGTCCAAGAAAAAACTGAAGACGACGATATACATCAGCAATTAGATAAAATCAATCGGCATTTATCTCGGTTAGATTGGGCTGTAGGCTTACATCCAGATGAGCCATGGATGATGCACGTATTCCCTCTTCCAATTAGGCAGTTTCCTTCTCGTTCTGTTCCTATTGTGATGTGGTTTTTCGCTCTTTTATCAACACTCTATGCTGCCGAGACATGGATGTCATCTGGTAGGCCGGATGGTGGATGGTTTCATTCTAATATCGTTGTTGATGGCTTTTTAGGATATGCATTGCCTGTCTTAGGTGTCATACTAGTAGCCTCCTTCGTTCACAAATCGATTGCAAGTTATTATGGAATAAGGGTGCCACATCTGTTACCAATATTTGCATTTCCAGCCACGTGGTGGCCTTTTGGTTTGCTAGGTGTTGTTTCTATTCCTCGGATGGATGCTCGTTTTTGGCCAAATAGAGCCGCTTTGGGTTGGTCTGCTATTTCGGTACCATTGATTATGATTTCAACAGGAATGATTTTTGTGTTGTGGGGGATTCATCTCTCTCCATCATCAATGGAACTCGTATCTTCTCCACTACGTATCGAATTGCCTCTCTTTGCACAATACTTCGGCCTTGGGTTGTTAGGAGAAAGAGCTATGCTACTTGGCACAGTTTTCGTCCATCCGCTAACCTATGCCGGTTGTACCTTAGTTTTTTTCGGCTGGGTATCTCTCATTCCCATTCCTACATTCCCTGGAGGCAGACTCCTCATGGCAAGAATGGGTGTAAGAGAAGCTCGATCGAGTTCAACTCAGATGTTGTTATTATTCACCATTGTTATTTTTGGATTTCTCTTTCAAGCCTTTTCTGGCTTCTCCACCTGGACGGTCATACTCGTACTAGCTTCAGTAATGTTGCTTACCAGAGGCACAGATCCTCGTTTTCCGGTGGTTTTAGACGATGCAGCCGGTTTGAAAAATGAAGATCATAGGCGACTTGGCCTGTATCTCTTTTTGGCATTTGTTCTTGCTCTACCTGCGCAAGTTCCGTATTCATTGGCAGAGGATTGGGATGAAACAATACGATATGAGTTGGATGAAATGCATTACTTCCTCAATGAAAATTCTACAATGATTGAAATTATTCTCGTAAACGATGGGTGGCTTGAAAGAGATTGGTCGTCTGATTTATTGGTAAACCAATCAGATAAATTTCAATGGTCGTGTTATTTCTCCTCTCAAGAATCTGAAGATTGCAGCGGAATACTCGGACCAAAGGAAAAAATCAACCTCCAAATCAATATCACATGGCTGGAGGATGAAGAGTTATTATTACCAAAAACAGATTTCTACTTGTTATTCTTTGTAGATGGTGAGGAATCTTTGATGGAGGTTTCGATTTCTTCAAAACATTCTGCGATACCACAATCGAGTTCTTGGTCAGCAGTTGGTACCTTTTTCGAACCCAAATTTTGTGTAGATTTATCTTGGACGAATACAAACTCACATCCATTTGAAATTCGAGATTCTGGAGATTCTGGGTTTTATTTTGAGGGTACTGAGCAACTGAACATGACACAATTAGACCACAATTCAAGGAAGGTTTGTATCGAGGGGAATACGGGTGCTGATTGGAATTCTTTATCTGAGATATTGTTGGTTGTTGAAAATCACAGTTTCTCGCTTTCTCCCCCACGCGTCCCCGTGGAGTTTGTCATTCCTTCGGGAGGCATTGAGATTAATGCAACAAAGAATTATTCAGGCTGGGGTGCATTCCACGAAGGTGGAATTTTGGTCTATGGTACATCGAGTATTTGTGATGCAAGCACCACGCTAGGATATCCAAACAAGCCGTCTACTGGGGATTGGATTTGGGATTTAGCGATTAGGAAAGAAGCAAAAATACCTGAGGTTGACGAGAATCAATCCTTGATTTTTCAATTAGATGAAGGAGGTACATTTCATCACTGTTTGGAAAATGAAAGATTGCCAATTCAAACTTATTCAGTAATCACAGGGCCTGAGGTTGTCCTTTTGCAAGGTGATTCCTACACGCGTTTTTGGACTGGTTTCCATGAAATTCATGATGATAATATTTCATTTTTCAATCCTACAAACGAAACGGTGAGAGTAACTTTCCAAGCCATTGGAGATGGATGGAGTGTACCTGAATCCACGAATATTACTGGAAATGCAGTTACAAATATTCAAGTCGATTCACCCCAAGATGATTCATATCTTTTCATGAAGGCTGAGCCAAATCTGATCAAGGTGTACTTGGTGGAGTAGGTGGTTTGTTTGCGAATCGCCATTTTGGGAGCAGGTGCAATCGGTAGCCTTGTTGGAGCGAAATTAGTTCAGGCAGGTTTCGATGTACTTTTACACGCAAGAGGTGAACACGGGGCATGGCTTGCAGCCTCGGGTTTGGAAGTCAGTGGGATAGAATCCAGTGAAACTATTGCAGATCAATGGACTGTTACTTTAGATGAAATAGAAATTGGAGGTGATTTTCGCGAGTGTTGTGATCTTGCGATTATAACCGGTAAAGCCAATGATACTGAAGTGTTATCTCATGTTGCCAAATACATTTCCAAGGGTGCAATTCTTACATTACAAAACGGGCTAGGTAACTTGGAAATCTTGTCATCAATTGTGGGTACAAAGAGAGCCTATGCAGGCACTACAACTCATGCAGTTACAAGATTGGGGCCTGGAAAAATCGATTGGAGGCATTTTGGAGAAATACAACTCACCTCAAATAATCCTTTTTTCGATGTATTCAAAAAAGCAGAATTAAATCCACAAAAATATGATGACATCAACTCAATTCTATGGCTAAAATTACTCTACAATGTCGCAATAAACCCCCTTTCAGCAATCATTGGACGTCCTAATGGTGCATTGTTGAACGATCCCCTTCGCTCAGAATGCCTTTCCATTTTCTTTGAAGCCGTCCAAGTTGCCCGATTTGAAGGGATTAAGCTGCCTGAAAACGATGAACTAGAGACAAACCTGCTTCATTTGATAAGCGATACTTCTGAAAATATTTGCAGTATGTTACAAGATGTGAAAAGAGGCAAGCCAACTGAAATTGAAATGTTATGTGGTGAAGTTGTGAGAAGAGGTGAAATACACGGCATCCCGGCCCCGAAAAATGCTTTGCTGTTAACGCAAATTAAAGCCTTACAAATCTAGATTGAAGTGTAATCCACTGTTCGTCTTTCGATTGATTGCATCCTCTGTGATCATCTTCGCAACAGCAACGAGGTTCCTCAATTCGACAATTTCCCTTGTTGGAATTGACTTTTCCCAAATCATATCAATTTCATTTTCAAGAAGATTAACTCGACGTTTAGCACGAGATAATCTGGAGAAACGCCTAACCAAGCCGACATCAAGGGTCATTGTAGCCTTCAGTGTTTGTAAATCTAAAGCAAGTGGCCCGTGTTCAATAAGTTTACTCAGGCCCTCAGCACGCCATTCTATAGCACTATGATTTTCTTTTCTACCAAGTTTGTGGATATTTTCTGCAGCACGATGGGCGAAAACCACTCCCTCTAGAAGACTGTTTGAGGCCAGACGGTTTGACCCATGAAGACCAGTGCATGCCGCTTCTCCTATGGCATATAATCCAGGGATAATTTCACCCTTCTTCGTCAAGGCTTGACTTACTGAATTTACCTCAAGGCCACCAACCATGTAATGCGCCGCAGGCGCAACGGGAAGTGGGTCTTTGGAGAGTGAAAGCCCATGTCTGTTCAGTCTTTTTTCGATAGTTGGAAAAGAATCATGCAACATCTCTTTATCTAAATGCGAGGCAATTAGCCACACATTTGAGGCACCATTTTCTTTCATGACAGTATCGCAGGCTCGAGCAACGATATCACGAGTTGCGAGTGAACCTTGTTCTGAATATCGCTTTGTAAATGAAAATTTTTCTGGATTTCTCGAATCTTTTTCCATTTGTTTTAGACCTTCATCGTCTAATAAAACTGCTCCAGCTCCCCTGATTGCTTCTGTAATAAGAAATGGCCTTTCCCCTTTGACATGTAGCGCTGTTGGATGAAACTGAACAAATGCCATGTCTTTGACTGAAGCACCCGCTCTTACAGCCATGGCTAAACCATCACCAGTCGAAACTTTCGGGTTAGTTGTTTGAGCCCATAATTGGCCGGCACCACCTGTTGCGATAATTACGCAATCCGCAACATGGGTTTCCACCTTGCCAGTGTTTAGGTTGAGGCACCACACTCCAGCAATCCCTTTCTCGATTTTTCCATGGTCAGATTGAATCAAATCAATCACCAAATTCATGGGAGAGATACTTATGTTTTGATGATCCTTTACCGCTTTCATAAGCGCAGTCTCAATTTCTTTTCCTGTTGCATCCTTTGCATGAAGAATCCTTGATTGAGAATGTCCTCCTTCTTTTGCTAATGCAAAGTCATCATCTTCCTTTTGAAAGGAGACGCCATAACTCAACAAGTCTCGAATTCTATCGCCTGCTTCTTCAACAACCAAGCGGACGATGTTTTCATCACACATTCCATTTCCACATGTGATTGTATCATGAATATGGGCTTCAATTCCATCTCTGTTCGTTTTATCGAGAATAGCAGCAATGCCTCCTTGTGCCCAGTTTGTTGAAGAGTCTTCAGGCTGTTGTTTTGTGAGTATTTGGACTTCATGGTCGTGTTCTGCCAATTTGATGGCGCTAAATAGACCGGCAATGCCGCTCCCAATAACGATGACTTTGCTCATCCTATCGGTTGTGCCTATCTCAAAGTCTTGAAAACCCTTTCATTTAGGCGACATCACTATCATATGTCATGAACAGCAACATCTATGGCGAAGGGAGGTAAGTTGAGGGGCTTTATTGGTGTCCTCTTCCTTGCTATAACGGTAGCAAACGTTCAATTTGGTGCCTTAAGTTCAACCTTTGAACCTGTTAAATTGAATCTCAAAAAGTATGGTAGTGCTGAATGTACGACAGAGACAATTGAGTATGATATGAAAAATGAAATTGCGAGTGATTGTTATTCGCAAGTAGGTCAATGGGAAGGAAGCGATTTGCTTTTCCTTCTTGAGGGACTTGCATTATTTACTTCGGCTTTCATAAAACTTCCAAAGAAAGGTGTTTGGGCCACTAGGATTCGGCGTATTTCAATAATTTTAGGAAGCATTTTCATAACGACTGCAATCCTGGATGCGTTTGAAGTCACTCCTTATGTTGACACAGAAGTTATGGCAACTTTCCTTCCATTTGCAATAAATCCGGCTCTTCTTCAATTAGGTATGTTCGTTTTGGGTGCACTGATGCTTCGTGGAAAGAAATACGTGGACGATGATAACTCTGATGTAAAGAAATTAGAAGAAGCCGCTCGATTGGAAAAAGAGCGAATAGCCATGGATCAGGCTTATGCTACTGGAGGAACTCTGAAGGGATTGAAGTCAAAAAAGCCCTCGAAATCCATGAAAAAATACACTACGGTTGGAGATATGTGGGGTTCCATGGGTTTAGCTGCTTTTGAGGATGAGTTCGAAAAAGGACTCAGGGATAGTGGTGACTTCTCTGTAGAAAGAACTTGTCACATTTGCAGTGGTCAAGGCTGTGCTCGTTGCGGCGGTAAAGGTCATCTTTGATTGGCGAAAATTTTTCTATCTCAAAATTCACTAAAATTGTACATAGTTGACCTTAGTGTTTAAGACCTCATTCGCTCCGCTGTAGCCCATATCGGCTTTGAAGTCGTAATTTGTGGTGGGAAAATGTATCTTAAACGTCTTGAGGTTGAAAACTTCAAGTCTTTCAAAGGAAACGTCACAATTCCATTTATTCGTGGTTTTACTGCGATTACAGGGCCGAATGGTTCTGGTAAGTCCAACTGTGGAGATGCAATCCAATTTGTACTCGGTCCCCGCTCAAACAAAGTCTTACGAGCAAAAAATGCAAGAGAACTCATTTTCAATGGTGGTAAATCCTCCAAACCTGCAAAAAACTGCAAAGTGACGCTTGTTTTTGAAAATCCCTCACTTTCCAATGGTCGAAGAAGAATTCCCATTGATTCAGATGAAGTGAGACTAACTCGTGAAGTGAAGGTTAGTAAATCTGATAATTTACAAACCAAGTATTTTTTGAATGAGGAAGAAAGTTCACAAAAGACCTTCCATAGATTGTTGGGTCAAGCAAATGCAAGGCCTGATGGATACAATATTGTATTACAAGGCGATGTTACAAGGTTGTCAAAAATGACGCCAGTAGAGCGTCGGCGTGTTTTGGAATCTGTAGCCGGCGTCACATCTTATGATGATGAAATAAAAAAAGCAGACCGACAAAAAAAGCAGGTTGAAGATTATATTGATCGAATTTCTTTATTGGAAGAGGAACAAAAAAACCGACTTAAAGACCTCAAAAAAGAAAAAACCCAGGCAGAAAAAGCGGTTGAAGTAAAACAACTTCATGATGAAGCACAGTCAGAATATTTTCAATCGAAATATGCCTCAATGCATGCTGAAATCGCTTTCCAAATCGAAGAAAGACAAAGGCTTCTGGAAGAATCTCAAACGCTCACCGACACTGTCAAAGAAGGGGAACATGTTCTGTTGAAACTTGATGATGAACTTGCATCCATCGAAAGGTCGATCCAGGAAATTATGGGCGATGAGGGTGGTAATTTATCTAATGAAATAAACGAATTACGCCTTAACTGCGAGAGAAATCGAGATCGTATTGAAACGGCGGAGGAACTAAACCGTGAGGGTTACTTGGAATTGGAGATCCTTGAAGAGGACATAAGCACAGCAACAAGGAATCTGGAAGAACACATTGCTTCTTTAGAACAAGCACGAGAAGATTTTCACCTCGCTCAATCATCGCTCCAAGAAGCAGAAGACAAAGAGAAGAAGGTACAAGACACACTAGAAAATTCTCAAGGAAAGACTCAAGAATTATCAAGAGCATTATCCATGGCAGTATCTGAATTTAAAGAAATTCAAGCAGAAGTTGCCCAAGCAGCCTTGAATTCTGGTAAATTAGAAACGAAACTCGACATTATTTCAGGCCAGGTAGAAGGGGCGAAAGATGCTGTAGAAGATGCTAGGCTGAATATGGAAGACCTTGCTATTTTAGGCGATGAGATTGGCAACACACAACCCGATAAAGACCGCACTAAATTAGCAAATGAGATTAAGTCGATACAGACAAATGAAACGAATCTAAAGAGAGATCTCAAAGCCATTGAGGTGAGGTTACAAGAGACGACTCGACAACTTGTATCTGCAAGAGCAGAATTGGAATCAAGATCGGGTAATAATGGATTATCTGGAGGAGCATCTGCTGTTATTTCAGCAAGAGATCGTGGAGAATTGAGAGGTGTTCTTGGCACCATTTCTGAATTGTGTGAACCCATTGATACGGACCATGCTGAGGCATTGGCTACAGCAGTTGGTGGTGGGATGAGTTCAGTGGTTGTTGAGACCGACCAAATTGCTGCAGAATGTATGGCTTACCTGCGTCAGAGGAAATCAGGGAGGGCAACCTTTCTTCCATTAAATAAAATGCAAGCAAACCGTCCCTCCGGCAAAGCATCCATTCTTGTTAACAAACCCGGAGTCATTGGTTTCGCTCATGAATTATTACATTATGATCCCCGGATCGAATCTGCAGTCCGTTACGCTTTGAGGAATACCTTGATTGTTCAAAATCTAGACACTGCTCGTAAATTGATGGGCGGTGTTCGACTTGTCACCTTAAGAGGAGAGGTTACAGAGCCAGGTGGCGCCATGGTCGGTGGCAGCCGTTCGAGGATGAAAACAGGTTTTGGAGGTAAAATTCAAGGCGCAAATGAGGTTGAAAAATTATCTCAAGAAGTTGAACGGTTGACTCAAATGAGTGAAAATGTCACGAACACACTTGATGATTTGGCTACAAAGCAAGATGCAATCAGAGAAAAATTGAACGCGCTTTCTAATGGGGAACACGTCCACAAGGTTCAGCAATGGCGCTTAGACTCTGATGCCGCACGAAAAGCCTTTGAAAAGGAAAGAGGAAAACTGCTTGAACTTGAAGGAAAGTTTAGGGAAATTGAGCAGAGTTTACTCCAACAGGAGGCTTGGCAGAATAATCTGGTGGGACAATTAGAATCAGCAGAACTTAAGCGTCAGGTTGCGCAAGAAGCACTTCAAGCCTCAAGCCCTCAGCATTTGAAAAATCAATTACTGGAAGCACAAACCATACGAGTAGAAGCCGAAGGGTTACAGGAAAAAGCAAAACTTGTCATTGAGAATGGAAATGAGAAGCAACAATTGCTCCAACGTGAAGTAGACCGATTCACAGAAAGAGCAGATACATTGGAATCCGGAATATCTGGTAGGAATGTTGAAATCAAAATCTGGAGAACAGAAATTGTTCAAGATGAGGCCGTTTTGAATGAAAAAGAAGCCGAAAGGCAAACCTTCCTCGACGAGCATCAGGGCCTTGATGAGGAAAGAGTCCGATTGACAGAGGAGAGGGCTGGTCTACGAGTCGCTTACTCGCAGAAGGCAACGGAGGCTCAAACCAGAAAAAGAATGGCTGAAGATATATCTAGGGCCCTTCAATCCAAAGAAATCGAACTCCATGAAATTGACCAAGAGATGGCTGAATTCCATGTACAAAAAGCCGACCACCCGGAACTACTTCCCAGTGTGGGAGAAGCTGAGAAAAATCTCAGAAAACTCGCAAGGAGATTGGAGAGTCTCGGCCCAGTTAACATGCTGGCAATTGAACAATATCAAGCGTGTGAAGAACGCCTTTCAGAAATGACAGTGGATTTCAAGACGCTTCAGAATCGCAGAAAGCAACTGATTGAAGTGACAAAAAGGTTGGAATCACAACGAAAAGAACGGCTTACAGATGTATTGCATCATGTCAACCAAAATTTTGAATCTGTGTATAAGAAACTCTCTGATGGTGGGAAAGGAAATTTGTATCTCGAAAATCCTGACGAACCTTTCCAAGGCGGACTCGATTTGTGGGCGCAGCCAAGGGGTAAATCAAGCCGCTGTCGCTTGCCTCAGTTAAGTGGAGGAGAACAATCTATGGTGGCGTTATCACTCATTTTTGCCATTCAAGACTATGATCCGAGTCCGTTTTACTACTTTGATGAAGTCGATCAAAACTTAGATCCATTTAATGCAGAATTAATTGCAAAAATGTGTCGAGAAAGAAGCGAAGCAGCACAATTCATCATGGTGACTCTCCGAAAAGTATCCTTGAGGCTCGCAGATCATCACATTGGAATCACCCACGGAGGCGACGGTTGTAGTCGTCGGATTATTGATTTCGACAAGGAGAGAGCCATTGAGTTAGGAGATGCATCTCTTGAGGAGGCAAAGAGAGCAGCAAAAATCAATCAAACAAGGATAGATGATGCTCAAAATCAGGCGATGGAAATGCCAGAGGTCCCAGAACCATTGGAAGCTCCAAAATCAATTGGCGGGCTATTACTACACATGGATGAAGCCACAGAAGATGATAACTTCGAAGCCATTGCCCAAAGAGCAGGGGAGTTAGATGAAGACATAGAAGAGCGAAAAGCACTGGTTAAAGAAATGGATAAAGAAGAAACCTTGGAGACAGAGTTGAAAGAGGAGGCTTGAATCTGCTTCAATCTCACTTAGACCATTGGTTTCTCCGTCAAGATATCTTTGAGCAGTTGATCAATGCAAAAGAAACGGATGAAGAAGCTACAAGATACGCAGATCGCATCTTGCAAGTCGCTCAACATGAAGAATCTGAACATCAAGTATTGGTTGACCCATTTGACCGCTCAGTTGCATTGGTTTTGTCCTTGGTGAAAGAAGAAGGACTTAATCCATGGGATATTGACTTGAGTGCTTTTTTGAGTATATTTGCAAAACGAGTAAAGGCTGAGGCAGATGATTTAGATCTTCCAGCATGTGGCCGTCTCATACGTCTTGCATGGGAAGTATTGAATAATCAAGCATCATCTTTACTAGAAAAAATTCAGGATTTTGATGTTTTGGAAGAAGAAGAATTCTTTCACGAATTTGGCTGGGAATCGGATTATGATGATGAAGAGTTCTTCTTCACAAATTCTGTAATTGACGGAGGTGCAGATGATGTTCTGCCCAATTTATTTGATGAGAGGCTCAGAAGAACAGAAGAAGGAAGGCCAGTAACCCTAGGAGAACTTCTTTCTGCATTGAAAGAGGCTTGTGATGATGCAGAAATTCAAAAAGAGCGGGAAGAAATTAGGCGACTAAATGCCATTGAGTTAAAGCACATGCTGGCAAATGTGGAAGAACGCATACATGATGAGAATCTTGACGGTGATATCGAAATGAGTTGGAATGCATTTAGATCAGCACTTGCTGAGGCCGGTAAAGATGTTGTTTCGATAGAGCACATTCGTATGCATCTGCAAAAGCATCTTGCCTTAATTGGCCGCTCTATAGATGAATCAATACATGAAGCTAAAGTCATTGCATTTGTTGCCTCATTATTCTTAACTCACAGAGGATATGCAAGTGTTTCCCAAGATATGGGTACGAATGGTGACATTTATCTGCAGGATTTATGGCCAAAAACACTCACCTATGAGCAAATTTCAGATTCGATTGAAGAGAAAAAGAAAGACCATTCTTCTGATGAATCTGTAACACATTTGTCAAGACGGGCCAATTTAATGGCCAGTAAATCAACCTCTGAGGTTTTGGCTGAATTAGACGAGTGGCTTGTGGAGTGATATACATGAAGGAATGGCCATTAGAAGTCTTGATAGAAGCCGTTTTATTTACTTCTGGAAGGTCAATGAAAATTGAAGAATTGGCCGAAGAACTAGGATATCCTGTCGATGAAGTGACCCTTTCAGTGTCGCAACTGCAACAGACAGTCAAAAGAAGAAGGAATTCTGCTCTTCAATTAGTAGAGGTCGGCGGCCGATTCGCATTCGAGGTTAAACCAAGTATTGCAAACCATTTGCCGTCAACAACAAAAGCAGAAATACCTCCAAAGTTACTCAAAGCAGCCGCTCTTATTGCCTATCACCAACCGATGCCTCAATCTCGTCTGGTCGAATTGTTGGGACAAAAGGCATATGATCACATCAGGGAACTCGCACAATCCGGATTAATCAACCGAAGAAAAGCAGGTAACACCAGGCGATTAACGACAACTTCTCGGTTTTCGGAAGTGTTTGGATGCCCTTATACCGATCGTCAAAAGGTAAAGAAGTGGTTTAGAGAAAAGGTGCTTGAAACAGGAATGCTTGATAATATTGAAAACGCTTCTGCACTAGAAGAGGAACTAGATGATACAATATCTCATGAAGATTAGGTGTTATTTACATCAAGACCGGATGGAATCGATGGCTTCTCTTACTAAATCATGAGTTACGGGTAAGTTCTGGGCGAGAACATTCTGCACAACTTTCATGACTTCGTCTTGTGTAGCGCCCTCGGATATAGCCATATTTTTCAAGTGCATTCTCATGTGTCCTGATTGAATGCCATCAGTTGCAAGAGCACGCATTGCGCCTAGGTTTTGGGCAAGGCCGGCACAAGCCATTACGCCGGCTAATTCTTGGGCTGTTTGAACGCCCAAAATCTTCAGATTAGCTCGAGCAGCAGGGTGTATTTTCGACGCACCCCCTACAATTCCAACTGCGAGGGGGACATCTATGGTACCAACCAGGTTTCCTTGGTCGTTTACGAACCATTCGGTCATTGAAGTGTATGCCATACCTTTCATGCTGGCCCAAGCATGACAACCAGCCTCAATTGCTCTCCAATCTTGGCCACAGGCGAGAGCGATTGCACTGATTGCATTCATGATGCCCTTGTTGTGCGTAGTTGCCCGATATGGATCCATTTTAGCAAATGCATATGCTTCGATAATGGCTTCAATTACTTCATTGCCGTCATCTTTGCCGACACTTGAGAGTTCCTTGGCGGTAAACGTGGCGCTCGCTCTGGCCATCCTATGGGTTGCTAAGTTAGACAAAATTCGGAGATGCACGCGCCCTCCAGTGATGGATTCGAGGTGAGGTGCAATCCTTTCTGCCATCGAATTAACCGCATTTGCCCCCATTGCATCTCGACAATCAACCAACAAATGGACAATAAGCATAGGCCCAATATCGGACTCTATGACTCGAGTAAGTATTTCTTTACAACCTCCTCCCAGACGTATCATCGTTGATGGGACGTCGTTACAAATCTCAATCAATTGATTTTGATTGTTCTCGATTGCAGCGCATGCCTTATCGATATCAGATAAATCAAGAATTTGAACTTGTCCAATCATGATGGGGTCGTCACAAGTCACACTAAATCCACCATTCGTCAGGCAACGTTTTGCCATATTTGATGCCGCTGCTACAATACTTGATTCTTCAACACAAAATGGTATCAGGTATGGTTTTTGATTAATGAGAAAATTAGTGCCAACGCCGACAGGTAATGACATGGTTCCGATCACATTCTCTATCATCATGTCCGCAGAGGGTAAGCTAAGTTCTCCTGTAGAGGTGAGTGCGGCAATATCTTCTTCTGACAAATCAACATTCGACTTGAGCAATTCTAATCGCTCTTTCACTGATAATTGGTAGAAACCTTTGAGTCGGCTTTCGCGAGAAGGTATGTGCTCACCGAGTATAAGCAGTAGCATCTGGCACATGAAAGAATCGCAAAATAACGCGTTAATTAACGCGTTAATCTAATGTTAACAAAGCGTTAAAATCATCTAAAAAATACATTCCGTAGTCGATTTAACGCGTAAATAACGCTACATTTTAGCCAAGACATACTCAAACAATATAAACTAAGATTTTGTTCCTTATCTATGGAAGACAAATGGAGATTAATCAATGCTCCTTACCTTCCAGTAAA
>CEUV01000881.1_pt1 | contig 75768 bp, 50 predicted proteins | sample 356401 | NCBI WGS metagenome assembly CEUV01 (sample SAMEA2622710, study PRJEB7988) | marine metagenome | isolation source: saline water (ENVO:00002010), including
GCTGATGATCAGGCTGTTGGACAACGGGTTGTTCAAGCACTGCAACAGCAAAAAATGCAGGGACGACTAAAAGACTTTAGTATTGACTTGCAAGTGGAAAATGGGATTGTTTGGCTAAAAGGGGAGGTAGTCAATCAACAACAGCGTGATCTAGTTCTTGGGGCTGTATCGGGCCTTGAAGGAGTAGAGGATGTTGTGAATGATCTGCGATTACCGCAGGTTGCCGCAGAGACTCCCAAGCAAGAAAGTGCTTATGACGCATTTTCTAAGGGGTTTAAGGAAGGTGTCGGTAGTGTAGCTGGCCTCTTTGGCTTGGGTGGAAGTGATAAGGAGGAAGGGGTTGTGGCTCAACCAGTCGCGGCAAAGCCTACTTCACGCGTGCCTGTCGCTCCACGGCGTCTTCAGGGCCAGGCGACGGCTCGGGTTATGCAGGCTCGGCCTGACATGCCAGTTGTGGATGATAATGCCATTGCTCAAGCAATTGGAAAGTCTTTGACTGTCAAGAAGGACTCCGGCGAGCTGAAGGCATTCAATGTTAATCTTAGCGTCAGTGGTGGTACGGTTTGGATGAAGGGGTATGCTGCTGATGAAGCTCAGCGAGCATTGATTCTCGAGTCCGCTAGCCACATTGATGGTGTTGTTCAGGTTGTTAATGATATCGCGGTTCAGGCACCTGCAGTGATCCAAATTGCATCCGCACCGCAGTTGGAAGCGCCTGCAACCTCGCAGCCAATTCGCCAGGTAAGTCAGCAGCCACAGTCTGTCGCTCCTGCTACAGCCGTTCAGGCCCCGGAAGCAGCTCCTGTGCAAATGATGCAAAGTGCTCAGGGAATGGCTCGGGCACGCTATGAACAGCCAAATATGCCAAATTATGCTTGGCCTACTTACGCGTCGTACCCTAACTACAGTCAGGTTACCTATCCGCGACAGTACTCGCCTTCTGCTTGGCCTTACATTGGTCCGTTCTATCCATACCCACAAGTTCCGCTAGGGTGGCGTAAGGTTTCCCTGGAATGGGATGATGGCTGGTGGTTCCTGGATTTCGAAAGTAACTAGCAATTTGAAATAAAGCTGTTTTGCCTCGCTAGGCAAGCTATTAAGTGCGAGCCCTGTGGATCCCTGGATCCACAGGGTTTTTTGCTTTTAAAACCTTGGTGGTTTTTTCGTTATAGGCGGAAAAGGCCGCAAGATCGTCAAGGTTTAACACGATACATAGAAGTAGAACGAAAGGGTTATGTGCGTACTGGCTGTATGGAAGGAGAGATAGCTGGTGGGTACCGAGGCAATACAAAAGGGAAATGAAATGTTGAAAACCAATTTACACAAACGAGCGATTGCCTGTCTGATGGCGGTTGCAGCTGTGGCTAGTGCAGGTTGCCTGGCTACACATGGAGTGAGTATGGGGATTCTTTCCGTGCCCATCCCAGTCAGTCCGTATCATCAAACGAAAGCTGAAGACGATAACTGGGTTAAGGAGCGATATAGTAAGGTTCCAATTTTGGGCCCTATTGCAGCCGGTGGACCGCAAGCTGCATTGGATCCACCTAGTGACGATGAAGTGATGCGAGCCTTCCTGAAGGCTCATCCACTCAAGTCCGGGATCCCCTTCCTCTACGACGTTCAGAGAAACGACGTCCGAATCGTGAAAGAGAAGATCGCCGATTACATCGATCCACCACGCTTCTATCCACTGATTGGGCCTGCTCAACTGCATCATGCTCACTACAAGTGCACCGTGTACTATAGTGAAATTATCTATGTCGGTTGGCCAATCCCGCATTCATTAGTCGATGAAGAGTCGGTCGAAGTGTTATATATCGACCATAACCACTTACACATGGTGGGTAATGTTGACGGTGGGAATGACACTCCGTATTAACGGAAGAGGGTGAACTTCACCGTCATGCTCAATGGCTAACCGTCTAGCCCGTACCAGATCATACATTTTGAAACACTACGTATTGCCCCGTTGTGTGACCCTTGAAGGAGCTTAGCAGCTTGTGCCGCTAAGCTCCTTCATTCGTTTCCATTTAATCGGTTAGCCATTTGGGCATTGGGAAAATTGGCAGGTCGATAATCAGGCAAATAGGCTTTCGATAGCCCTGCCTTCGCCATCTCGTGTTACATAAAACGGCCGATTCTCAATCTCGTAAGCCAATTTGGGGCTGATTCCCAAAGCGCGATAAATGGTTGCGTGAAGATCTTCGATAATCACTCGGTCCTTAATCGTCGTACAAGGTCGCTCATCGGCTGTTACGCCGTGAAGGTGCCCGCCCTTCAAACCTCCACCAAACATCAAGACGCTCCCTGCCCCAGTGAAGTGGCGGTGCATACCGTAAAACTTCATCTCCTCAATTCGGTTTGGTACTTTGACCTGATCTTTGACTTTCTTTTCAGGGCGGCCTTCCATCATCATGTCTCGGCTGAATTCACTGGCTAGAACAATCATGGTGCGGTCGAGTAGCCCTCGTTCCTCCAAATCGAGTACAAGCTGCGCAATAGGTCCATCAATCGCCTGCTTCAATTGAGCGAGCCTTGTGTGACCATTGTCGTGGGTATCCCAGTGAAGGAATGGCACGTATTCGGTGGTAACTTCAATGAATCGCGCTCCGGCTTCTACGAGTCGTCTTGCCAGGAGGCACCCGCGTCCAAAACGGCCAGTGTCATACTTCTCTAGAGACGCCTTCGGTTCCAATGATAGGTCAAATGCTTTCGCTGCGGGAGAACTTAATAAGCGATACGCATTTTCAAGGCTTCGGTGGAGAGATTCTTTTTGATAATCGCTTCCGTGTTGACCAATTGCACTCGAATTGGCAATATCCTGAAAAGCTTTGTAACGCCGTTTGAATCTCTCAAGTGTCATTCCTGCAGGAGGTTGTACGGCCTGAGTTGCCTGACTTGGGAATGGAATTAGAAAAGGGCCGTATTCACTACCTAGAAAACCCGCGGTGTGAAAGGCCTTTAATTCCTCACGCTCACCAAGGGTGAATCGCTGGCCAATGTCGATGAATGCCGGAACGGCAGGGTTCTTAGGTCCCAGAGTTCTTGCAATGACCGAGCCGATATGAGGGGCAGCCACTGTTAGTGGGGGGGCATACCCCGTATGCCAGTGATACTGATGCCGAGAATGCAGGATGTGTCCAAGGTCACCAGCTGTATAGGAACGAATGAGTGTCGCTCGGTCCATAACCGAAGCGACCTTTTCAAGTCCTTCAGAGATCTTAATATGGTCACAAACCGTGTCGATCGCCGGGAATGTGCTCAGTACCGGTGTCGGGTCCATCCCTTTTTCGTAAGGAACAAAACGCTTGGGATCAAACGTTTCAGTGGACGCCATGCCCCCTCCCATCCAAAGCAAGATAACGCTGTCGGCTGTCGCCTCGGGGCCAGATTCCGCTGCTTGGATAACGCGGGGGCTCCCAGCGGCTAATGCACCAAGGGTCGCGGCTCCCGCTGTTTGAAGGAATTCACGTCTATCAGAATTGATTATGTTGAATCGCTTGAACATGAGATTGATTCGATGGTAGTTACAGTGATGGGTGATTTAGTAAATAAGTTGAAATTCTGGAAGCATCGTCAAGATCCAGAGGATATCTTCGATACCCTGTTCTTTAGTACCGCCACCTGCCAACAGCGACAAGGCAACTTTTTCCTCTTGCTGCGTCGCCTGGCGAGAGAGTCCGGTTAGGAAGATTGTCTGAATTAGCTGGTTGTCATGATTCATCGGTTGATTGAGCCAATAGCGAGCCCCTGCTTTAAGGGCGTCATCTAGAGTGTCCCCATTGGTCAATTCGATAGCCTGAAGTGTGGTGGCGACGTTGTTTCTTCGAGTGATAACCTGCTCGCGATTTGGCCGCCCGAGCGCGCGGGTAAGGACGTCATCGTTGAGCAGAGAGGTTCTGACAAATGAGTGCCCGGACAATTCCGTTCCAGCAAGAAGGGCTGCTTGGAATCCAACGGCCGCATTCCATGGCCCAGCATTTAAACTCCCGATGATGGCAGCTGACTGCCACTCGTTATCATCGAAGCCAACAGTTTCCCAGCCTTTGACCGTCTCTCGTTTCCATTTCCAATGTTGGTCGGTTTTGATTTCGGACCAGGTGGATTCTTTTGAGTTTTCTACGGGCCGTTCAATAGCCAGAGAGGCTAGCAGGCCGGCAGCATTGGCCCCACTGAAATTTAGGCCCTTCCCTGTCACTTTGTCTGGGAAATTATAAGCGTGGATAGCGATGGTGTTTTTGCCGTGCTTTAGGTGTTTTGTAGTATCCACGACTTTCGGCTTGGACCAGTCGTCGGATTCGGTAAGCTTGTTTCCATTTACGTACAGGCGAAAGCCATTGTCGCAGGTAACTGCGATGACTGCTTTGGAAAATGACTCGGTTAGCTCAAAGCTATGCCGGAAATAGACTGTACCGCCCGTATCCTTACTCTTGGCATCCGGTTTATCCCAGATCCAACTGGCAGTGACCTTTAGGTCGTGCTTTTGCTCAACGTCTTTGGCTGTGATAGGAGGGAGTTTAATAGCTGGCGCATCGGCCCATGTTTGAGTGACAGCATTAACCGCATCGACAAACTGCTCGGCTGTCATGCGTTTGACAATCGGGCCTTGGAAGACAAAGTCGGTTTCGTCAGGAGCGGGGGCCCCTACGGCCTCGCGTTGATAGGCCTGACTTGTCACGATCTGTTTTAAGGTGTGTTTTAAATCGTAATTGTGATCGACAAGGTCAACGGCGAGCCAGTCCAGCAAATCCTGATTCCAGGCCGGTTGGTCCATGTCATCGATTGGTTCAATGATCCCACGTCCCATTAGGTGAGCCCAGAGGCGGTTGACGATCGTACGGGCAAACCGACCATTGTTAGGGCTGATCATCAATTCCGCCAATTGCTTCATGCGTTCTTCACGTGGGGCCTCTGGATTGATGTCACCAAGCTCCGAATAAATAAACTTCGGTGTGGCAAATTCGCCGATGGGCTTGTTGCATTTGTGAATCTCTAAAGGTTCGTTAGCAAAGATTGCTGCCAGACCATAGGCATCAGACAGCTTCCAGTGATTGATATAGCTGTCATGACAGCTGGCGCATTTTAGATTGGTACCAAGAAAGACCTGCGAAACATTTTGCGCCGCCTGCATTTCTCGCTTCTGGCTTGCGTTGACCACTCCACGCCAGACAATTCCTCGAACGAATCCTTCGGACTCCGGAGTAGGATTGAGTAGTTCATATGCAAATTGGTCGTAAGGTGTATTGTTGTATAAAGCCTGGTAGAGCCAGTTTGTAATGGACTTGCGTCCTCCGTCGATGTAGCCAGTTCCGATGTAAGCGTTTCGAAGGATATCATTCCAAAATGTAAGCCAGTGTTCGGTGTACTCTTTGTTTCGCTCTAGCAAGCTGTTGACTAACAAAGCACGTTTGTTATTGTCATTAGACTTTAAGAACGCCTCGACTTCTTCAGTGGTCGGAAGTGTGCCAATCAGATCCAGATGGGCTCGGCGTATAAATCGTGTGTCGTCGATTGTCGTTGGTTGGTTGATCCCGTGTTCTTGGTCGTACACACTGAGAATTCTGTCGATCGGGCTAACATGTTTTGATGCTGGTAAGGTTGGGCGACGAGGCTTTAAGGCTGCCTGCTGAAGCCCTTTGAGTACGACCCCCGTGTCCCACGTTGCTCCCGAATTGATCCATTTCTTTAGTAACGCAAGCTGTGCTTCGGTAAGACGAGGGCCATTGGCAGGCATGATTCTATCTTCGTCCTGGCCTGCGGCTAGTTGATAAACTAAGCTGTCTTCGGCCTGTCCTGTGATGATCGCGTCGCCGCTGACTCCTCCAGCAAGAAGCCCATCTTTGGTTGTTAGGTCGAGTTCCCCTTCCGGTTCTGCTCCGCTATGGCACTTCACGCAACTGTTAGTGAGGATCGGGACGATATCACGCCGAAAAGACACCTCTTCATCTGCGTGCAGAATCAGAGGGAGGAGAAGTAGAAACGCTGTTTTAAAAGGTGGTATTTGCATTGAGTGTGATGAAAGGGTTGGATGGGAGGTTGAGGTTTTATTATACAAGCTAGGGAAAGTTTAGCCATTTAACCATTGGGCAAATGATGAAATGGAAACTGCCCAATGATACTTGGCTAAATGGTTAAATGGTTAAATGGTTAAATGGTTAAATTCCGATACCCATTAAGAGATATCTTGTCTAATTCTAGGCATTTCAGGGAAGAAGTGTGAGTTTAGGCAGTTTAGCGCGGGTTTAATGCCCGGGGATCGGTCCTCAATGGTGCGCGATAGAAAAAAAATAGTCAGTTTAGTATTGTGTGTGCTGCTGATAGCTTCGAATTCTGTATGGGCACAGGAACCGGCAGCAGAAGGTACATCGCTGCTGTCGATTCTCAGTGCTGGGGGATTATTGATGGTCCCCATCGCATTGTGTTCGCTAATCCTCTGCATGTTCTCTCTTGAACGCGCGATGAGCCTACGACGTGCTCGAATTATTCCACGTCCTTTTGTGAAGCGTATCCTCGAACAACTGAAATCGGGAGAGTTGGAGAAACGTGAGGCATATCGTATTTGTAAGGAAAACAAGAGTCCTATCGCGTTAGTGCTTGCCGCTGGAATTCGTCGGTGGGGGAAGCCTGCTCAGGAAGTGGAAAAAGCCATCGTTGACGCAGGTGAGCGACTGGGTAACAAACTGCGCAAGTACCTGAAATTGTTTAACGGTATCTCTACCATCACTCCGTTACTTGGTCTGTTAGGCACGGTGGTCGGTATGATTCAGTCGTTCAATACAATCGTGATAACAGGTGCCATGGGAAAACCTGAATTGCTCGCCGCCGGAATTAGCCAAGCGTTGGTGACGACCGCTGCAGGGCTGACGGTTGCGATTCCGGCATTAATCGCCCACATCTATTTCTCGAGTCGGGTGGACAAATTGTTGATGGAGGTTGACGAGCACGGCCAACAAATAGTCCAAGCCGTGTGCGGAGAACGAGTGAATCGCCTCAAACGCCGACAGACGAGTCAAGAATCGACACGGCGGGCGGCTTAAAGATGCCTATTAAAATCAATCAGAACGAAAAGCCGGCAATTAACCTGACGCCGATGATCGACATTGTATTCTTGTTGGTCATCTTCTTTATGGTGGGCACCAAGTTTTCGGAAGTCGAACAGCAGCTGGAATTGACCGTGCCTGAAGTGAGCAGTGAGGCTTCCGCAAGCCCTTTCATTCATCGTCATGTGGTGGCGGTGTTTAAGGACGGTACGGTTTCGCTCGACGATGAATTAATGGATTTGCAGCAGTTGGAATCACAATTGACAGCAGAGCAGGAAAAGGGCGATGTGACGAAAGTGATCATTCGTGGCGACGCCGAAGGCGCTTTTCAAAATGTGGCAACTGTTCTAAGTGTCTGTCGCAAAGCCGGTGTGAGTGACCTCGGGGTATCTGTGAGAATGGCCTCGGCACAGGAGTAAGGCAATGAATCGATTCATACTCCTGATAGCTGAACAGACAATTCCAACCACCGCTGTTAATCGTACGGTGGGGCTGATCGTCTGGGTTGGACTGCTAGTGCTGACCGTCGCATTTTTAGCACTCTCATGGACTCGGTTAGGGGCGGCTCGGCCTCTTGCTAAATGCCTGACGCTCAGTGTGTTTGCACATATCTTGTTGGCTATATTCTTTTATGGCACGCAGATGCTTGGCCTGGAAATGGAGTTGGGAGGTGAGCAGCCAGTAACGATTTCTCTCATCACGGAGACCATTGAGCCAGCAGGTGAAATTGAGCCGGACAATCTCGCCGAGGATTTCTTTGAGGATCAACAGCCGGAAATTTTCGACCAGTTTCCAGTAGAACAATCTGAATCCAAGCCTCCAACGGAGCTTGCCGATTTGGTGGAAGAAGTAATTTCTCCAGTTGCAGAAGAGTCTCCGGCAGAAGAGGTTGAGGTAATTGATCCAGGTGAGTTGACGAGCAATGATCCTGCAGACAAGACACTCCAAGTGCAGCAGTCGGAGCCCGATAGCCTCGAGCAACCTGAATCGGGAGAGGTCGCAAGCGTTGAGGTTGAAGAGTCTATTGCAACGCCTGCCGAGCAGATCTCTGGCGAAACCACACCACCTACAGCGTCGCCAATAGCTGAGGGAGTTGCATCCGATCCGCCGGAGGAGGATGTGCAGCAAGCAACGGCTGTTGAGCAGACCTCTGTAGTTTCGGATTCTACTCCGGAAACCTTGTCCAATGCCGATCGGCCTGTACAGATTCCCAGTAAGCTTGATGGCAGTGCCTTACCCGATCTATATCAGGCTCGTTTTGGTCCGCCCCTTACGACTGTAGCAGGGACCAGCGAAGTGCGTGGGGCTGCCTTTGGCGCTACGCTGGAAAGTGAAGCTGCTGTGCAAGCTGGTATTGAGTGGTTGGTACGTAGTCAGCAAGAAAGTGGTCGTTGGAATGCATCTGAGTTCGGCGCGGGAGTGGATCGTGAGGTTGATGGTCAGCAGCGGGGAGCCACCGGAGCTAATGCAGATACCGGCGTTTCTGGGTTAGCTCTGTTGGCTTTGATGGGAGATGGACATACTCATCTATCTGGTACGCATCGCGTTTCGGTGCAACATGGTCTGGAGTATATTTTGAGCCAGCAAGGAAGTGATGGAAGCTTGGCTGGTTCAGCCAGTTTGTTCGCTCGCATGTACTGCCACGCGATGGCCACGATAGCAGTTTGTGAAGCCTATGCGATGACAGGAGATGGGCGATTGAGGGATTACGCCGAACGGGCAATTGGTTACACGATACGCTCTCAGGATCGTCAGACCGGTGGTTGGCGTTATCAGCCTGCAGACTCTGGAGATATGAGTCAATTTGGCTGGCAGGTATTGGCATTGCGTAGTGCTCAGCAGTCTGGTCTCATCGTGCCAGGTAACACTCGCGACTTAATGGGGCGTTTCCTGGCAGCGTGTAATACTGGTGCTCGAGGTGGTCTGGCGGCGTATCGACCAGGGTTTGGTGCCACACGTACGATGACGGCCGAGTCTCTGGCCTGTCGCATGTGGTTGGATGTTCATCGCAGTCCGGAGCAAATCAAAGAGGCAGCGGACTATATAGTTTTGCAATTGCCGAATCGAGCGCGTCCCGACCTCTACTATTGGTATTACGGAAGTTTGTCCTTACGTCAGGTCGGTGGTCCAGCTTGGGAATCCTGGAGTGGAGCATTGAAGCAAGTGGTCCCTTCCCTGCAATTGTCTGATGGTAGCTGGGCGGCCGATACGAAATGGGGCGGGTATGGTGGCAAGGTGTACAGTACAGCGATGGCCGTGCTTTGTCTTGAAAGTTTCTATCGCTATCAATAATCAGAGAGGCTTGTTGTGTTTCGTAGTGTTCTGATTCCATTCCTGGGAGTTGTGGTGGCGATGGTAGGCGTGGCACTGGTTCAGGGAGTCGGGCATCAACTCTACGGGACAGCGCCGATTAATGAAGAGATGACACCCGAACAAGTCGACGCTGCTGTTCGGGTTTATCTCGAGACGGCACCGCTTGGAGCCTTAGCCTTCCCCTTACTGGCCTGGCTGACGGGGACATTTGTCGGGACGTTTTTTGTATCTCAGTTCTGCCACGAAATGCCAGGAGCCCATTCGGCTCCGGTTTTGTGTGTCATGCTGTTGTGCACGATCCTAATGCTAACGATGTTGCCGCATCCGATCTGGATGTACATTGGCCCGTTTTTGGTCGTGGGCGGTTGGTGGAACGGCCTGAAGGTAGGAAGCTGGCGAGTGAAACGGGCGAACAGGCTAAATGGTTAAATGGCTCAGTCTGCTTCTTCGGGAGCTTCGACGGTTACTGTTGGTTCGGACGGAGGAGGTTCAAACATCGGAACGTCCGGAGCTTCAAAGTCGTCATAGTCGTCTGCCGACCAGTCGTCCGCGCCAGATGCTGAAGAGCTACTCGACGATGGGTCGTTGTAGTAGTCGTTCGAGACGTCATTGACATACTCGTCCATTTTGACCGAACTTTGAAACTCGCTGAGCCCTTTACGGAACTCACGATAGGTTTTTCCGAACTTGCGAGCAACCCCGGGGAGGTTCTTGCCAAACAGCATTACGGCGATCAGGGCAATTACCATGACCTCCATCATCCCCATACCTCCGAAGATCAGGGCCAGAGGTGTGTAGCTGGATTCAGCAATATTTAATATGAGTTCATTCATGATGGCAGTCGTATCTGTCAAACAGAAAGAGTAAAGAAGATGGACAACACAGATCGCTAAGGACTGTGGTTGGGGGGACTGAAATTACAGTTCGCTATCTTCGTCTACGACATCGTCATCATCGTCGGCTGGGTCAATTGGGGTATCGTCTTTGAGTCCCTTTTTAAATTCATTGGCACTCTTGCCGATACTTTTCGCAAGACCGGGAAGTTTGTTGGCACCGAAGAAAAGGATAAAGATACCGCCGATGATAAGCATTTCCGGAAGTCCAGGCATGCCAATGGCAAATAAAGAAGTGGTCATAGGATTCGCCCTCGCGTGAATAATAGATTGCTTTAATTCGAGCTGGTTTAGTTTTGTGCTTCGTGCGCACAAAACGGCCACGAATTACTCCATTGTCTCAAGCGGCGAAAGCGGGCAATCACCCTGATTTGGGTTTGCCAGGACCGTACTCGAGCATTGTCTTATTTTATTTTGATCGTGTGGAGCGTCAAGTAGGGAGGTGCGTATTCACAAAACTACAATTGGATTGTAGGACGAGCGTATTTTAAGTACTATCAGTAAACCTTCCGCCAAAACCTAGTTTCACAGATTTGGTATAGAAAAAATGAATCGTCGATTGAATCTTGAGTCCCTGGAACATCGTTTACTTCTGGCTGCTGATGTTGCTTTTCAGAATCCCCTGCTCTACCAAGACGTGAATTTTGATAGCCATGTATCACAGGTCGATGCGTTGCAGGTAATCAATCACCTCAATTACCCAGAACTATATGACGTTGACGCACCGGTCGGAGCATTTTTGGATGTAAGCGGCGATAACGCAGCATCCGCCATCGATGCCCTTCAGATTATCAATGAACTTAATGGCACTGAGCAAACCAACGAAGCTCTTTTCGAGCAGGTCGAGACCTTTGCTGGAGAAGTTGAGTTGATGCAGGAACTGCTTCCTGAGGATATCGAATCTCTGGGGAAAAACCTGCTACTTAGAGTGCAGGAACAAGTGGATGAAATTGCTGGCATACGCGAGCAACTCGAGGAATTTCTGCAAACACCTCGGCATGACCAAGACCTACTGCTGGCACGACGGGATAGCTTCAGGCAACGAGCTGCAGACTTGGCAGATCACTACATCAAAGAATTCAATAAACTCAACCACGAGCCCGAACTAAATCATCTCGAAAAACGAGATCTTAAAGAATTGGGATTACACAAACGGCTAAGAGCAGAATTCTCCGAAGTGCGTCAGGAAAGACAGCGTGACTATAAATGGGAAGACTATCTCCCGCACGACGAAGTATCTCAGGAACAAGTGGATGAACATGTTCGTAAACTGCGCAAAGCAGTAGCGCAGGGCATTGTGCCGGAGCATATCAACGCTGATGAAATCAACGGGGCAATACGCTCCTTACGCGAGTACAAAGTGTTTGACTTCCGTTTTGGTGACGGACGCCATGATTTTCAAGACGCTCCGGAAGTCACCCCTACAGATGTCTTAGAAGTTTACGCCGGTTATGTAGAAGACGGAGATTATCAAACGATTGAAAGCCGTCATGATTTTATCGTCGATCAGGATACTTTTGATGAAATGTGGCTCGATTGGAATCCTACATCCACCGCCCCGGAAGTAGACTTTGAAGAAAACTTGGTTGTTGTTGCTACCGTTGTTGGTCCAAATCAAATTATGATGCAGCCGACCCTTGATTCTAACGGTAACCTAATGCTTAAAGCCGCTTCGACACGCATGTGGGGGCCCGGCTTCAGTTATCAAATACAAGTGATTCCGCGTGACGGAGTTGAATCAGTAAATCATGTTGACATCAATCGCGATGGCGGAATGCCCAGCACCGAAGAGTTGGCTCAGGAGCGTATCGATCGCCTGCGGCAATGGAAGGAAGAGGGGAATCTTCCAAGCTTTATTACTCCAGAGTTGGCTGATCGTGTACTGAGCTCGCTCGAGGATATCGAAAGCCCGCTGGGTCGTATCTTTAGAGGACAGATTAACCGTTAAGCCATTAAATCGTCGAGCAATTGCTGTTAAATGTTAATGGGCCAATCAGCGATCTCTAAATGGAATATTTTCGCACTTTGGCTTCGTCCACTACGACTCCCAAACCGGGTAATTCGGGAGCCGTCATCGTGCCACGGTCGATCGGAATGAAGTCCTCAAGAATGTCGTCACTCAGCCCGTAATACGTACAGTCATTAGGCATGTTGTAAGCCGGTAATGCTGAGCAGATGTGCAACATAGCGGCGGTCTTGAGGCCTAGGTCATGCCCGCAGTGCATGATGGCCGGAATTCCTGCCGCTTCGGCTAAGTGTCCAATCTTCACACAGGGTAATACTCCGCCGGCAGTGTGCGTATCAGGCAGGATGAATTCTGCTGCATCAGCCTCAAAGATCTGCATGACACTCTCCGGACCTTCCACGCTTTCATTCAACGCAATGGGGGTGGTGGTTTGATCTCTTAGCCATTTGGCATCACTTAGTGGCTCTGCCATGATTGGTTGCTCGAAATATTCTAATTCAAAGGGTTCCAGGCGAATGGCTAGATTCGCAGCATCTTCAGTCGAATAAGCTCGATTGGGGTCAATTCGAAGTTTCAGTTTGCTCCCGACCGCATCCCGCACACCTCGGACCATTTCAAAGTCCTCATCAGCATCTGCTCCGGCTTTTGTCTTTAAAGTTGTATATCCCTGTTCGACATACCAGCGAGCCATTTCCCCTGCCCGCTCATAAGTTTGGATCCCCATACAGGCTGCCAGTTCAACTCGCTCTCGGACTTTACCGCCTAGTAGTTTATATAACGGTTGACCATTGTCTTTCCCGATTAAATCCCACATCGCCATTTCCACACCACATCGCAGTCGCGGTTCGAATGGGTTTTCCAAATGATATCGCTCGACTTCGTACGGATCCCATCCAGTAATGAATTCAGATGCTTTCCGATTCTGTTCGTTCATATCGATGTCGGGTAGGAAATTCTGATTGTGCTCTCCCCAACCAATTAATCCACTCTCAGTCTCCAGCCTAACAATTGCCTTGGTTGTCCAATCGCTCGTTCGAATGTGAGATCGGTAAGGAGCGAGTGGTTTTGTTTGACTGATTTCAACCAGTAGGATTTGACAGTTGTTAATCCGCATTTTCCGATTCTCCCTTCAATAGGTTCTAATGTTTCTTTATTTTGTCATATTTGCAAAGGAAACCGTAAGCGTTTTTGGGTTACCTCGAAATTGAGGCGCCCTTTTTATTCGTTTTTGGTATCACTTATTTAGTCAGGCCTGCCGAAGCCTGACAGTTCAAGCGAGGAAATGATTTTACATATGTTGTTTCGAGCAAATACCGAAAGCAAAAAGCAAACAGCGTTTGCTCTCAATGCAATATGCTGCGTTTTGTTTCTATTTTTAGCGATAGGATTCCGTGGTTGCAGTATGTCCGGAATGCAATCTGTTTTGGAATTGCAGAGAACGCCTCTAGCCTATAACGCGGGATTGATTGACGGCTTGGCAATGGTCGAGGGAAATGTTCGACATGATGATGCCACCTTGCGGACTAGGATTAATGGCCAACCATGCGTTTATTTTGACTGGACAAAAGAGGAGGAGGTAGAGGATTCAGACGGCGACAAATCGTGGAAAACCGTCGATTCCAGAACTAAGGCTGTCGATTTTCGGGTTGTTGATTCCTCCGGGGAAATCTCCGTAGAGAATGGTAGAGGACATCCGGAACGTTTAGTGAAAAGGACAGGCTATCGCAGGTATGGGAGATATCGTGAGACCGAGTATGCAATCCTGAGTCGCGACAAAGTGACAGTCGTAGGAGGTTATCATAGCGACCAAAATCTAATTTCTAGCACGGACAGTGCTTTGGCCACTGAATTCACAATTTCTACCCGGGGCGAAGATGCCATTCTCCGTACGCTTGGTTGGAGCAGTATGTTCTGGATGGTGGGGGCCATTTTTCTGTTTGTGTTCTTTGTCGGATTGTTGTTTGACCTGCTAGGTCAACACCAAATCATGATGGCTTCTTTGGCACTATTCGTAACCCTGCCTCCCGCATTGTTTTTGCAGTGGATGTTTGTCACGAATTCGCAATTGGATGCCGGCTTTAATCGAGTACAACGCTACAAGGAGGTAGTAGATAGTTTGCCCGAGATACAGCAAGGCGAAAATCCGCGTCTGGCACTTTTGAAACGGGATACAAATGTGGCATTGGAGCTTTACGAAGTCTATAGGACCCGCCCGACAAATATGTTGCATAGACTTTTGGGAGGCTATGATCCGATAGATCGATTAGTACTGGCGTCGGATGAAAAATCGCTACTTACCGCCTTCCCGCAGCGGAAACGTACAGATTCCATACTTCAGATGGATTATGTTGTCTATTTGACTATTGCTGGGACTATAGGGACTTTGCTATGTGGCTTTATGGGGTACCGAAAGCTAGGAACAAAGAGAATGATTGAGAATATTCCCACGTCACCAGTTAAAGGAGTGGTTCCGGGGCTTACGGAGGTAGAAGGAACGATCCTCAAAAAGGATAAGCTTGTTTCTGCCAGATATAGTGGAGTTTCGGTGGTTTATTGTCGTTATCTCAAAGAACGGCGAGTCAAAACAGATAAAGATAAATATAGGTGGCAGACAGTTGAGTCTGGAGTTGCATTGGCAGATTTCTTCCTCAAAGACGAGACCGGCCAAATCGCAGTGAATGCGAAAAAAGCGGCGGTCGATGCTTCCCGAACTTATTACGAACGCACCGGTAATTTGCGATATAGCGAATGGACTTTGAAACCGGGGCAGCAGCTTTATATTTTGGGGCCGGCGGTTTTAGATTCTCTCCATGATACTACGCTTACGATAGAGCATAGTTCTACGGAAAGACATTTTGTGATTAGTGACCAGGACGAAAAATCCGTATTGTTGAAGTATGCCCGAACCGGCCTTACTTATTTGGGAATTGGGATAGCATCCTGTGCTAGCGCAGTATTTATTCTTTACGGAGGAGCATCGTTTGATCCCTTTGGATATTTTGCAGGTGCTTTGTTTGCGGTTCTGTTCCTGCTGGTGCTCAATGTTGCATTTATCTTCAATGATCTGATATTCATGAAGGCTTGGCTCTCCAGAGCTCGGGCGAATCTCAATGTGTCCTTAAAGCGACGAGCAGATCTAATTCCTAATCTGGTAAAGATCATGAAAACAGCCTTGTCGTTTGAGAAAGATGTTCAGACAAGAATAGCGCACTTGCGTCATGGGATAACAGGTGATGCCGCGACGACCGATCGAGTGGGAGGCTTGCTTGACCGGTTTAAGGTGTTGCTTGAAGCTTATCCTTCGATTAAGACGGATAAGCTTGTTATGGATCTGGGGAATAGAATTGTTGAGGTGGAAAACCAGTTGCAGTTTGCACGTTCAGGTTTCAACGCTGTAACAGGAACTCACAATATTAGGATTCGAACGTTTCCGGATGTTTTGCTGGCACGATTGATGGGAATGAAACCTGCTGGTTTCTTTCAGCTGGCTCATCAGCAGGAAGGCCAGGTGGTTGACGTCAATGCCTTGTTGAATCGTGAAACTGAAACTACGCAGCAACCTGGTCTAGATGATGGTTTTCTGGCTGCGACGAATTCTGCCGAGTTGCTTATGGCAGCCTTGTTCTGCCTGCTTTGCGAAGATAATAAAGTTTCCAACGACGAATTTAAGCGTTTTTATAAAAATGCGTCTTCACTTACTGGGGTCAGTGATCGGAAGCAGCTCAAAAATCTCCGGAAAAAGATAAGTGCTTGGATTTCCGAGGTCGGATTGCAACAGGCTGTGATTGAAATCAGCAAGCGTCTTGAGGGTCTTAGTGGTAGTGAAGAAGCCAGTGCGTTGATAACTGTTATGAATCGCACGGCTGAAGCGGATGGGGAAATTACAAGCGCTGAAGAGGCGATGATTGCCAAGTTCCGAGATGCATTAGGCGGGGGAGTTGTGGATGGAGCGACGGCGTCTAAGGAGCAGGCTAATAAACGTCCAGAGCCGGAAGGGATGTCTTTGTCGAGTCAGCATCAAATATTGATGCTGACTCTAATTAGTTTGGTTTCAGCCGACGGTGAGATTAAATCGGAGGAATTCGATTCCATTGTAGAATTTACCATTGCCAACACACCTTTGACTGACCGAAAACAGGTTCGTCAGGCAGCCGATTCGGCACTCGACCGGATTAAAGAATCGGGGCTTGAAGAGATTGTTGAGGAAGTCATTAAGAGCCTGCCGAATACATTTAGTAAGGATGTGGTTGTCCAATTGACGCAATTCATTACGCAGTTGTCTGAAGTTGATGGGGAAATCCACGAAAGTGAACAGAAGATTGCCACGCAATATTTGAAGGTCTTGCGGCAAAACTAAGATCATTGTCTTAGCGCCTCTAATCTAGCAGTCCGGTCGTCGTTTCGAAGTCCTGCAGTTGTTCTGTAGCGCCCAAGCCTGTAACGCACCAACTCGCAGTCGCGGTTCCTAGCCGAGCTGCCGATTCGATGTCCATCCCTCGGGTTAGACCGCAAATCAAGCCGGCATAAAAACTATCTCCCGCACCAGTGGTATTGACGACTTCCCCCGGTACGGTTGCTGCCTCGATTTGTAAAAATTCATGATTGGCAGGACTTAGAAGAACGCCGCGTTCCCCCTGCTTGATTCCTAGTAGTCCGGTGGCGCCGGCATCGCGATAACAGGTAATCATTTCACGGGCCGTATTTAGCGAGGTTTGAGATCGTGCTTCATGCTCGGTCGGAATATAGATGTCGAGAAATGGCAGGCATTGATCGAGCGGTGCAAAGCTCCCACCACCGCCAGCACAATCGAGAGCCGTTTGACAGCCGGTTGCTTGGATTGCTTGTAGGACTTCGTGTAAGTATGGCTCTAGTTGTGGAAGCAACGCGTAGTAACCGAGGAGGATGTATTTAGAAGAGGCGATGTAGTCCAGATTCTCTTCCAATAACCCTCGGTCGATTGCATCGTTTGCTCCAGGTTTGTAGGCAAAGATATGCTCGCGGCGATCGTTCATCAGCACGGCGGTGGCGCTGGTTTCCAGCGTATCTCTTTGACGGAAGCGAGTCGTGTCAACCCCCTCGTTTTGAAGCGTAGAGATGAGGAAGTCGCCCCAAGTATCGGTGCCGGCAATCGAGAGGGCTCCGGTGCGACTCCCGAGTCTCGCTAAGGCAATACTGCTGTTGGATACATTCCCGCCTACCGTAGGAGTAATGGTATCCAAAGCCCAGGTGCCTTCCTGGTTGAGTGGCTGGTCAAAGTCCAGTGGGCCGATCAGTAGATCGACACAGGAAATACCTGCAACAATACAGTCAAATTCGAAACTCATGGAAAGACAGTTATTCGTAGGATGATTGGGGAGAATGTGTGGCGGGAGCCCACGATGCTTGTAGGATTGCGTTAGAATCTACATTATTATGCCAAGGAATCAGGCGGAATGATAAGGTCCCAAGCAAACAATTCACGAGTAAGCAAAGAGAAGAGACATGGAAAAGTCATTAGATATCAAGCTTCGTAATATTCTCGAAAACCCATCCTGTGAAGATTTTATCATAGCCGATGCGAAGGATGGAGATATGGGATTCGGAGTCGCTGCTCCGGGACTAAGCCCCGACCCTACCTTGCACGAATTTGGCACGGTTGTGGATCATCGCAATAATATGCGAGCGATCGTGGAACAGGGCCTCGTCGACATTATGTTGATGAGTGTCAGTGCTAGTGAGCAGTTAACTATTGAAGAACGGATTTTCGACAATTCACCAGTGACGCCTGCGATCCGAGCTAACGATACCACCGATATCTGGTGTGGATTGAGCGGGAATTATGGAGATCAACCTTCTCTGCCATTCCGGTCTACAACTCTTGATCACGCTCAATGCGGCAAATCGGCGTGTACACCAGAAGAACGAGCACTAGGCGCCGACCTCGGGCTCTATTCCATTACTTTCAACAACGATGCAACGATCGATCGGGAAGCATTGCAGGCTTACAAAGAGTTTCGGGTTGAAGCTGAAGAAAAAGGGTTTCGCCATTTCCTTGAAGTATTTGCGCCAAACTCGCCGGTGCAACCGATTGTGGACATTCCAAGGTATGTGAATGATTGTATTGCACGAACATTGGGAGGAGTCACCAAGGCCGGTCGTCCAGTATTTTTGAAGATTCCTTATTTTGGTCCCGAGGCAATGGAGCAGCTGGCTCGATATGATAGTTCTATTATCGTGGGGATTTTAGGCGGGTCGTCAGGAACAACGCACGACGCCTTTAAGATGCTCTGGGAGTCGAAGAAGTATGGGGGACATGCCGCCCTGTTCGGCCGTAAAATCAATAACTCAGAAGATCAGTTAACCTTCGTGAAATTTTTAAGGTTGTTGGCAGATGGTGAAATTGAACCTGAACAAGCTGTACGCGATTACCACGGTGAAATATCGAAACTTGGGCTGACTCCCATCCGTTCACTGGAAGACGATCTGACTCTGACCCAGCTTTAGGCAAGGACAGACGATCCTTATCGGCTTTCCTGCTACGTTGAATCGGATTCCTTTATTACCCTTGCTGTTGTTGCTCGATCGCCATCTTGTGGTTGATGATGTCCGTGGCACAATTCTTTAGCCCAAAGACGACAGGAAACCAAATGATCAAACCAACTAGATTGACCAGACCGCCCAGGCCAATAAGTGGGATGGCTCCAACCACGTGACAAATGCACATGGATAGTGCCAGCCCCGGAGAACATTGCCGAGCTCGGATTCCCTGTTGCCTACAATACCTCTCCATGTATTCAGCAAGCTTCCAGTAAGAGATGAACATCACCACCCCGTGGATAATGGCCCCCATGAACGAAATGAAGACAGGCAAGAGAGGGCTGATTGAACCGAGGAGACTGCCAAAGAGTATGACAGCCAGCGGAGCAAGCTGAAGCAGGACGATGGCGGTCGGGCTAAAGCCAACCTCGGGAGAGTCTTGTATTTGATGCCATAATGTATAGAAGAAGATCAAATAGGCAACTGTGCCACAGAGGAATAGCACGAGGGGGCCTATGAGCAACGTGCCCATACCAGTCAGAATAGTCAAGCCAAGTCTTTCTTCCCACTTGTCCTTAGGTACATCTTTAAGATCCTCGCGAACAAAGTCTGTCGTGCTTTCAGCAAGTGCAATCATAAACTCGAAAGCTTGCTCGTCATCACTTAAGCCTTCAAGCCGCTCAGGATTTTCAGTAAAGATGCTAACTATGGGAGCGACGATTGCTATGATCGCCCAGATGGTTGCAAGTGTGTATGCAGCCATGGTTCCCCATAACGTAAGTGATAAACGTACCCGATGATCGGGATTGACAGATCCAAATTGAAAGGCATCTTCAGCCGGTGTAGCATACGGATTCTCTGTCCCCGGGACATTAGCAGCCACCACAGGAGCACCACCACCGAACGGACTGTAGTTTGAATGAGTCGTCACAGGCTCCGGAGTTGGCAAGGCTTCGTAACTTGCATCGGAGAGGGTTTCCACATGATGACATGTTGGGCACTCTCCCTGTTGGCCCATAAGTGACAAAGGAAGCGTTAGTGATTCTCTACATTGACTACAGGTATATTCAAACGAGTCTGCCATCTCTGGGGGGCTCCTGAGTTGTTTTGATAATGCGGATTATCCGCCACCTATATATAATAGAGAGATGCGTTACATTTACATCCCCGGTTTGATTTGTTTCCTGTGGGGGGCATTATTGCCCTGCTCTGCTCTCAGTGCTCAGGAACAATCACTTCATGACATTATCGACGACTCTTTGAGGCAGGCACAAGGTGACTTGGCAGACCGGTCAGCATCTGTAATTGATGATTATGGTTTTGCTCGCCGAGTCTATTTGGATTTGACAGGCAGGATTCCCTCGCCAACACAGTTAGCGTCATTTGTTGAGAACGAACAGGCGAATAAGCGAGAGGTCTTAGTCGATCAATTGTTGAACACTCCAGAATATGCTAGGCACATGCAGTATGTGTTTGATGTGATGTTCATGGAACGCTTACCTAAGAAACACGTGGCACCGGAAGACTTTCAAGGGTATTTGCGCACGGCATTCTCGTCCAATAAACCGTACGATGCGCTGGCTTCTGAAATCCTCGGAGCAGATGGTTCCAAGCCTGAGTTACGTCCTGCCAGCAGGTTTTTACTGGATCGTGAACTCAAGCGAGAAGAATCGGTTCGTGCGATCGGACGAATCTTCTTAGGTAGAGATTTGCAGTGTGCCCAGTGCCACAACCATCCAAATGTCGATGATTATTTGCAGCAGCATTATTTCGGAGTGGCTGCATTTTTACAACGAAGTTATCTGTTTACCGATCCGAAATCCAAGGTCGTGTCTATCGGAGATAAGGTGGAAGGTGATGTGAAATTCACCTCGGTATTTACCGGTGAAGAATCTCAGACTCAACCACGGATATTAGAGTTGCCAGAAATTGTGGATCCGGAGCCTGCTGAAGAGCCGTATGAGGTAAAACCGGATACTAATAATCGAGGCATTCCTAAATACACGCGAAGGCTGCAACTCGCTCCTGCGATGGTCGATGCCGGCAACACTGCCTTTCGGCAAAATATCGTCAATCGGATTTGGGCGATGCTCATGGGGCAAGGATTTGTTGAACCACTGGATATGTTTCATCTTGGCAATCCACCATCCCATCCGGAGTTGTTGGAATTGCTCGCCGATGATTTCATGCAGCAACGATATGATCTGAAGTATTTGATCAAAGAGCTGGTCATGACACAGGCCTATCAACGAGAGTCCGAATTCGTAGACGTTGCAGACGCAGAGGAGCGGCCACTCTACTTGAATTCTTCTGCCAAGCCTCTCAGTCCAGAGCAATTTGCATGGTCATTGATGCAGGCAGTAGGAGTGGTTGAACAATCTCGTTCGGTTGCTATCTCAGCAGTGACGAAGGAAAACGAGTCCTTAGATTTATCAAGTCCAGAAGCTGCCAGATTAATCGAAGAAAAGGTTCACGCCGCATTGAAGCCCAGTGTGGATAAAGTGGTGGGCGTCTTTGCAGCAAGTAATGCAGCTTCACGCTTTGATGCTTCTGCAAATCATGCTTTGTATTTGCTCAACGGACCGGAAGTATCGTCATGGCTGGCAAAAGGTAAGCAATATTTGTTGGATGACTTATTGAAATCAGATCATAATGCAGAGGTGGTGAATTCGGCTTATTTAGCGATTTATTCGCGGTTGCCCAATGAGGCGGAGATCGGAATTGCCACTGCATTTATCGAGCAAAGTGAAGAGGCTCGCGAAGAAGTGATTCGTGAACTGGTTCGTACTTTACTCTGTAGCGCCGAATTCCGATTTAATAAATAATGGGATTCGATCCATTTTTGGAGGAAGAAAAGAGATGACTAAGCGACGTAATGCCGGATGCAATGCTGTTGACCATCATGTAACACGCCGTCACTTCATGGGGACTGGCGCGATGGCAGGCGCTATGGCCGGTTTTGGCGGTCTACTGACTCCTTCCATGGCTAAAGAAATGAAGTCGGGTCAAAAGCAAATTCTGCAGGTTTACTTGCAAGGGGGCGTGAGTCAGTTTGAATCATGGGATTGCAAGCCTGGTACGAAATATGGTGGACCGTTTCGCCCGATTTCTACCAGTGTGCCCGGTGTTCAGATTTGTGAGCTGCTTCCTTACACCGCTCAGAAAATGCACTTGTTAAGCGTGGTGCGGAGTATCAATCTACAAACCGATGACCACACTGTGGGGCGGCTCTTTATGGAAAAGGGGCGTAAGAATGGTGACTATCCGTTTGTGGGCGCTGTCGCTTCGAAGTACCTCACTGCTGCAGATAATCCACTTCCGGGTTATGTGCATATTACAACCAGAGGAATCGTGGATCAAACGGCTGGCTTTCTTGAATCTAAGCATGAAATGATGCGTCTGGAAGGAGTGAAGCCCCCTACGAATCTGGAGCGTCCTAAGGATCTTTCTAAGTCTCTGGCGATACGGGCTGAAGGCTTAAGGCAACAACTGAATCAACAGTTTGGTGGTAAGCGTAGCCGAGCGTTGATCGACTCTTACGACACGTCCTTTGAACAAGCTCAACAACTTATGGCTCGATCTGATTTGTTTGAGAAGCAAGACGAGAAGGAATTGGATCGATATGGCCGCCATTGGTTTGGTCGTAGATGCCTGTTGGCTCGAACTTTGCTCGAACAAGGCGTCACCTGTGTTAAAGTGACGCATCATGGATACGACACCCATGCGGAGAATTTTAATTTTCACGTGGAACAGTTAGACGAATTCGACAAGACATTCGCTACGTTGCTCGGTGACATTGAAGACCGCGGAATGCTCGATAATGTATTGGTGATTATTTACTCGGAATTCGGGCGGACGCCGAAAGTGAATCATAAATATGGTCGGGATCATTGGGGGAAATCGTTCTCCATCGCACTCGGAGGCTGTGGCATACAACCAGGTGGCGTTGTAGGTGCTACGAATGCGGATGGTACGGAGGTCTCGGATCGAGAAGTCGATGGGGCTCACCTTTTCCATACTTATATGCAGGCAGTGGGGATAGATTCTCAATCTGACCATGCATTGGATGGCCGTTCTGTGCCGATTGGCGACCCGGTGGCCGCTCCGATTAAGGAGTTGTTGACATGAGATTCGACGAGACACAGATACCTGAAATGGACGAAGTCGTCCCGATGCCCGAAAGTTCAGGCAAGCCGGATCCCAAAAAGGCCAAAGAAATAAAGCAGTTTACCCATGGTGAGGCTCTGACCAACTGTCGCCTAGATCCTTCGGGGAAGTACGTTTTTGCCGGGGCTGAGGATTTTGGTGTCTACCGGTGGGAAATTGAAACCGGTGAAAAAGTTGTTTATCGGGGAGCTCATGATAGTTGGGTCCGTCGCATAGATTTTTCCAGTGACGGTAAGCAAGTACTTACGTCTGGTTGGGATGGTCGGGTAGTCGTTTGGGATGTGCAGCCTGAAACGATTCAGACAGTCGAATTGCCCGTGGAACAAACTGAGTCAGAAGACGCTTCAGAGCCAGTCGAACCCAAAGTGGAATTGGTAGTCGACAAGCCAGTTCGTAGTGTAGAAGCCCATCGGGGATTTTCGCGATGGGTACATGCCGGCCCGAATGGAAAATATATTGCCACCTGTGGTAACGATAAGATTATTAAGCTTTGGGATGCTCGGCGGTGGAAGTTAAAGAAAGAGTTTGTCGGTCACGGTCGACATCCCTATGCGGTCATGATTCACCCCGATGGCGAGAGTCTGGTGTCAGAAGACCTCATGGGCGAAATCTTTGTCTGGAATGCGAAGACAGGGCAGCGTACGCGTGAGTTGAAGTCCGTCATGACAGGCTTTGATAACAAGTTTCAAGCTGATATGGGCGGTGCTCGGGATATGGCCTTTAACGCCGACGGAAGCCTGCTCGGTTGTGCTGGGATAACTAATGTTGTTAATTCATTTGCGGGCCAACAGGATCCAATTATCTGCGTTGTCGATTGGGCAACCAAGGAAATTAGCAGTCATTTACGCACAAAAAGTAATTCGGCTGGCGTGGCCTGGGGTGTGCGGTTTCATCCTGAAGGATTCGTTGTCGGGGCAATGGGAAATCAAAATGGTAAGGGGACGGTAGAGTTCTGGTCACTTGCCGACGAGGAAGCGTCGGAATCAGCAGCTCCCAAAGAGGAAGCAGCCGGTTGTGATGACCATGCAGCCCCAGAAGAACCGGTTGAAGAAAAGAAACCACGCGAGATTAAACCATTCCACGTAGTGGAAGTAAATAAGCCGGTTCGCGGAATTGATTTTACCGAAGACGGCCGGAGGTTTGTCATCGCCTGTAGCGATGGCAGCTTGCGAGTCTATGCAATGTAGTTGAGCGTAGTCTGGCGCTTTTTGTTTAGGAGAGATTGCCAGACGAGTTGTTAACCAGCCTTCGCAATGGGTTTCTTCGCCCCTGTTTCTTCTAAATGTTCCTTCAGAGAACGAAGGAGTCGCGCGGTGATTTCCGGTTTGTCTTCCACCAGATTGTGTTGTTCGCCGATATCATCGGCTAGATTGTAGAGCTCGATTTTCATCGGATCATAGTAATAGATTAGCTTCCAATCGCCATTTCTAATGATCGAATATGGATCCGCTCCGCCGCGATGTCGGTAATGGGGAAAGTGCCAATAAAGTGAGCGATCGAGAGTTGATGTGCCCTGGATGACACCGGTCAGATTTTGGCCATCAATTTGAACGCCACTGGGGATGCGAGTGCCGGTAATGGATGCAATGGTGGGAAAGAGGTCCACACTTGTGATAGGCGTGTCGATGGTGGTACCGGCTTTGGTAACGCCAGGCCAGCGAATAATCCATGGTACTCGAATGCCACCTTCGGTTGCGTACCCTTTTCCGATTTTTAGAGGCGCGTTGTCTGTGGGATTGTCATTGCGATCCAGCCCACCGTTGTCGCCGGTGAAAATGATGACGGTATTGGAAGTCAGCTCATGTTCATCAAGAGTCTTCAGTAGACGCCCCATGGAGTCATCAAGGCTCTCAAGCATGGATGCATAGGTTGCATTGTCCTGCCCTTTCCCGTCTTTCAGAGGGATGTACTTCTCAGTGATAGACTGTTTGGCTTGGATTGGTGTATGGACAGTGTAGTGAGAAAGATAGAGGAAGAATGGCTTGTCTTGGTTTCTCTTAATAAATCCTACTGCCTCGTCAGCTTCCCGGTCGGTTAAGTATTCGCCCTTTTCACGAGGTTTTAAGGTTGGAATTCCTTCCGATAGGCGTTTGTTTGTATACGGATCAAAATAGCTTGGTGGCTGTCCGTAATCCCAGCCACCAAAGTTCTCATCAAATCCCTGATCGGTGGGGAGATAGCCTTTCCCTCCCAAATGCCATTTTCCGATGAAGCAGGTGGCGTAGCCCTTTGATTTAACTAGTTCAGCAACGGTCAATTCCTTGTGAGGGAGGAAGGAGTTGTTGATAGGGGTTAGGTAATTCAGGCCAGCATCGTGATACCCCGGTTTATCTGAATTGGGGCCTTGTCGACCACCCAATTGGAATTCTGCTCGAATCCAGTCCGTAATCCCCAGGCGGTGGGGATGACGTCCGGTCATCAATGCAGCCCGAGTTGGAGAGCAAACGGCACAGGCAGCGTAACCGTCTGTAAATCGCGCACCGGTGGCAGCCAGTCGGTCAATGTGAGGCGTCTTGTAAAAGTCCGAACCCTGGACACTCAAATCCATCCAGCCCAGATCGTCTACTAAGACGACGATTACATTGAGCGGAGGTTTGGCATTGTTATTGCCTTTGGCCAAAGTGGTGAAACAAACGAGTAGCAGGAGTATCGGGGCGATGCGAGGCATGAAAAGAACCTGATATGGGAAAACGATTGAATCCCTCGATGGGGAATGTTAGCTTCGATTATAACTAAATTGCCTTTGTCATTTGAGAGTCTCTATCTTCTGAGCTCACGGCACACAGATTGCATATAATACAGGTGCGGTTCGCCGTTTTAGCTAAAAAGAATGGTTTTAGTAGCGTTACAAATCAACAATTTAGATGACAGGTGTTGTCGAAACGATGACACTATACAGGGAAGGAGGACAACTGAATAATGCTCAGGAAATCAAATAGGAGACGACTGCAAAAGCGGTTGTTTTTGGAGCCTTTAGAGCCGCGATTGGTTTTAACAGGTGTCGCTCCGCACTCATTTGCTTTTGACTTGATAGATCTTTACGAAATGCGACGATTGCCGGATTTCGATGAGATAGATGGTGACGAAATTGGAATCGCCATTATCGACACGGGGGTCGACAGCAGTCATGAATTGCTGACGAACCGAGTTGTTGCCAACGTTGATTTAGTTTATGCCAACGAAGGGAATTATTTCACGTCGAATCATGGGACGCATGTAGCTGGAATTGCGGCGGCAAGTGACCCCAATATAGGAGTTGCCCCTCAGGCCAATCTGATCTCGTTGCAAGTGTTCTCGGAGACAGATGGGTATTCGTCGTGGGTTGAAATCCTGGAGGCGTTGCAATGGGTTCGTGAAAATCACTATGAGAACAATATCAAAGTAGTGAATATGTCTCTTGGTGGAGGGTTGTTTGCAAATACGAATGACGCGGCAGCTGTTACACAGGATGTCTACCGTGAGATTTTGAATCTGGAGCGACTGGGGATCACCGTCGTTAGTGCTGCTGGAAATGAATTCGGAATTGATCGTAACGGGCAGAACCAAATGATTCGCAATGCGAATGCTCCCGGTATCTATAGCACATTAGTAGTCGGAGCCGTTTGGGAATCATATGAAGGTGGCGGGATTTGTATGGGGGATCAGGTTTGTGACGTCACTACGGCGTCAGATCGGATCGTTCACTTCAGTCAGCGGCCACCAGATCAAGGTAATGTAGTCTTTGCGCCCGGAGCATTTATTCTCAGTTCAGTCCCCGGTGACGAACTTCAGGAATTAGCAGGAACAAGCATGGCTTCGCCGATGGTTGCTGGTGCTGTGGCGCTGATGCAGGATGCGGCGATGACTTTTGGAGGGCGATATTTAACGACGGCCGAAGTACAACAACTAATCCGTGAATCAGCCGATGTTATTCATGATGGTGACGATGAAAATTCGATAACGACGGTGGATGGAGTTGAATTTGCTTACACGAATGCTGAATACCCTCGACTCAATATCCATCAGGCCGTCAGTGCAGTTAGAGAATTGGTGGAGACGCCGGCTCAGCGAGAGGATCGCTACGCGGTCAATAGTGGCGACGCAAATAGTACGCTGGTTGGAGCGTATCAGGGACCGGTATTACCTTTGCGATGGAGTGTCTATGATAACGATCCGACCGAAGCGGTGAAGCTGAAAGGGATTTTAGGTAAGGATGGCCGACGCTTTGAATCGGGTGATGCCGACGTCGATATGTTCAAGTTTGAACTGTCCGCACCCGGAGTTGTTATCTTGCAGACCGAAGCCTGGGGGAATCGCGAACCCGCTGATACTCTTCTACGACTTTTTGATTCAAACGGGACACCACTGGCAGCGAATGACAATTATGACGATACAACCTTCTCACATTTAGAAGCAGCGCTTCCAGTTGGCGTGTATTACGTGGGAGTCAGCGGTTCAGGGAACGATACGTATTCACCACTGCACCCGGGGTCGGGGACTTCGGCCGATCGAGGGCATTATAAACTCGCTTTTAGCTGGGCGAATGACGACTTAAATGGCTTTCTGGATACAGCTGTCCAAGTGAGCTTCAATCAGGGAGAAACGTCGTTTCAGGGCTTGATCGGACAGGACTATGGAACGCATGTAGGTACACAGGATGTAGACTTGTTCCGCTTGGTGGTTCCGGACGACGGTAAAGTATTGGTTGATATCGACACTCCGTATTTAGAGGGATACGTCGATTCCTTTCTGCGTGTATTTGACGCTGATGGAAATGAATTGGTTTATAGTGACGACGATTTACAAGTGGATGAATTTGGCAATCCTCTGGAGTTTGTTGACGGTTACTATCCGGGCTATATCTTTGAACATCCCACTGATCGCCAGTATTTCGATGGTCATACACTCGATAGCTTTGTTATGGGAACCGACCTCGAACAAGGTCAAGTACTTTATTTCGGAGTTTCGGGTCAGCGCAATCACAGTTATAACCCCATGAGTGTTGATGGACGTCGAACGACTTATGGTGGATTCTACGAAGTTGAATTCGAGTTCATCTCCAAGGACTTAACCGGAAATATCAATCAGGCTATGCCACTGCCCGATGCGAACACATGGTATGAAGAGCTGATCTATTTTGATTGGGATTCTGTGTTAGGAGATTGGGTTGAAGTTAGCGAGAAAGATATTGATTTCTATTCGGTGACGCCTACTATCTCCGGCGTGTTGGAGTTTGATGTAGATTCCTATGTGCTTGAGGACAACGAGGACGATTTGGATAGTGTTATTACGGTATTTGATTCGGCCGGAAACTATATCGCGCAGCGTGATTGGGATTTTGTACAGGATGGTAGTTGGGATTCCAAAATCCACCTGGCTAGTACAGCTGGTGAAACCGTTTATTTTGCTGTGAGCGGGTTGGGGAACCAAGCCTTCGACCCTTTCTTAATTGGTGATGCTGTTCCGGGCGATACTGGTTACTACCAAATGAAATGGGATCAATTTGATGCTGGTGCCTATGAAATGCTCACTGATGACAAGCTAACCCACCAAGGGATACTCGACCTGGCGGTCGGAGATGTACGATCGGCCGAGATTGGCTACGACGATACGTTCGTATTAACAGCGGAAGATGTCGACCTATATCGCTTTGCTCCAACTGAATCCGGAGACTATATGGTCTGGACGGACAGTTCGCAGGCATGGAGTGCTGATACTGTCCTGAGATTGTTTGATAGTCAGGGAGCAGAACTCGCACAGAACGATGATGATCCTTATGGTGGATTAGGCAGTTTTCTGCACTACGAATTTACCGGTGGTGAGACGTATTACTTTGGGGTGAGTGGCTATCACGAAGGGGACGTTAATTACGACCCAAATACTGGCGAAGGTGCCATGCCCGGTTCAATGGGACACTACTATCTTAGTTTGGCACCCACGGACATGCCGCCAACCATAGAAGCGGTCGAAGATATCGAATTGGACGAGGATAGTGGTGATGTCGTTTTGGATCTGACTGGGTTGAGTTCAGGAATAGATGAATCTCAGCAATTCATGATAGATGTATTTATATCGAATGACGATTTGTTGGATTACGAACTCACGCATGATAATAGTGCATCGACAGGACGTCTGGAATTGAGCTTTCCAGAGCACGCCAATGGCTCGAGTTCCATCGTACTTCAGTTGATGGACTCTGGGTATGATCAGGATTTAGATACACTCGAGGACAATCAGTTTTACATTGAAGAGTTCGCGGTCGTTGTTAATCAAGTCAATGACGAACCGATTGCCTCCAATGGAGTCTATGAACTTAGAGATAATCAGACGTTGGATCCAGGGTTTGATAGCGATCTGTTCAGTTTGGTCGACGATCCGGATGTAAATCGGCTGACGTTTACTCAGGTTACCCCGCCTGAGTACGGCACTTTGCTACTTCGGGATGGTGGAGCGTTCGAGTATGTGCCCAACACGAATTTTAATCGTGTCGATTCTTTTGAATACAAAGTAACCGATGGTACCGTGACAACGGATGCCTATCAGGTCACGATTGAAATGGTCACCGATTACCTTTGGTTTAACGGAAGTAGCCCCGGTGATATCAATGACGATGGTCAATTGGTTCCAATGGATGCTCTTTCTGTGATCAATCGCCTAAATGCGGGAGAAGGTGGTGCGCTGCCGACTGAGCGAGAGCACGGCATGCAAGCTCCGTTTTGGGACGCTAGCCGGGATAACCAGTTTTCACCTCTCGATGCACTTGTAGTAATCAATGAACTAAATACTTTTCTAGAAGGCGAGGCTCAAGCTGAAGGTGAGTTTTGGCCTGGACTGGTTGATGATCGAATGGAAGGTGATGAAGATTGGCTTCGGACGATTGATCAAAATGAAGAAAGGCTGGCGGCTCCGGAGAATTGGAATGACACGCCCGGTGAGATTCAGCGAACCATAGACAGCTTTGTGACTGAACTCGAACTGATCGATCGCGAAGCAGTTGAAGACAGATCTGGTCTCAAGATTGCCGACGAGCTTGAACTGAACTTGCCGTCCTGACCATCATTGGTGAACGGTAAGATGAAAGTGTTACAATATGACAGTACAGATTGTAACAATTTCAGGATATAGAAAATGCTCGTAAGATCCGTACTGACTTTGACGTTGATGCTACTGGTTGGTAGTTCCTCTTTGGCCAGAGATGTCTGGAAAGAAAGCAAGCTGACAGGAAGCCCGGATAAGCCCAGTCCATACACGTTGGTTCGATCCTATGATGGTCTGTCATTTGATAATCCAGTGTTAATCACCAGTGGGCCGAATGACGGGCGGTTGTATGTGCTTGAACAGAAAGGCAAGCTGTTTAGCTTTGAGCAATCTAATCATGGTGTGCAGCAAGCCGATCTAGTGATTGACCTGAACGAGGCTTTTGGCGCAGCCGCCGCTTATGGATTTACATTCGACCCTAATTTCAAAGAGAATCGATTCGTCTATTTGACGTTTATCGATGGTCCCAATCTGGAGGAGGGGACTCGAGTTGCCAGATTTCGAATGCGATCAGAAAGTCCACCGACAATTAATCCTGAGAGTGAAGTGGAGATTATACGCTGGCGTTCGGGGGGGCATAACGGAGGCTGTTTAAAATTCGGCCCGGACGGGATGTTATACATTTCTACAGGTGACGCTGCGGCCCCTTCTCCACCTGACGGAAACAACACTGGGCAGGGAGTCGACGATTTGTTGAGCTGTATTCTGCGTTTGGATGTTTCCAATACGTCAGCAAAATCCCCTTATACAATTCCGGACGACAATCCGTTTGTTTCCATGGAAGAGGCTCGCCACGAAATCTTTGCCTTTGGGTTTAGAAATCCCTGGAGAATGAGTTTTGACCAGCAGACAGGTGAACTTTGGGTTGGTGATGTTGGCTGGGAACTGTGGGAAATGGTGTTCCGTGTAGTCAGTGGTGGGAATTATGGGTGGAGCGTCATGGAAGGACCTCAGCCAGTTCGTACCGACCTAAAGATCGGCCCAGGACCTGTCATTCCAGCCGTTGCTGCTCACCATCATTCGGAGTCACGTTCTATTACCGGGGGCTTCGTTTACCGTGGGAAGCATGAAGGACTTCAAGGGAAATATGTTTACGGAGATTATGTGACAGGAATTCTGTGGGCGTTAACCAATGAAGGGAATGAACTCACTTCGTTGCAGGAAATTGCCAGATCGACAGTTAAAGTCATCGCCTTTGGAGAAGATTCCAGTGGTGAGTTATTGGTACTTGATTATGCGGGTGGTATCTACAAGCTTGAAGGCAATAAGATTGATGTCGATCCGTCCGCTTTTCCGCTTAAGATTAGCGAAACTGGCTTGTTTAATGCTGAGGTGACTCCGGCGTCAGGTGTATTTGAGTATGCAATTGCACAGCCACAATGGTCCGATGGAGCGATCGGGGATCGAGTCATTGCTCTGCAAGGTGAAGAAAATGTCATGCTTCAAAGAAACGGGACGATGCTCTATCCCGAAGGAACAACACTAGCCAAGACGCTGTATCTTCAGAAAGCCGGAGCAGAGGAACTTACTCGTCTGGAGACTCAAGTCATGTTCCTTGAGAATAAACAATGGCAGTTCTATACCTACGCCTGGCGGGAAGACCAGTCCGATGCAGATTTGGTTCCTTCCAAAGGTGCGATTCGCAACGTGATGATTGATGATCCATTGGCTTTCAAAGGAACACGGGAGATTGAATGGCGGTATCACAGTCGCAATGAGTGTGTAACTTGTCACAACAGCCGCTCCACGGTACTGGGATTTGTCTTGCCCCAATTGAATGGACTTACGGCTGGTACCGGTGCGAAACACGATATCGCATTACATTCACTAATCGAAGATGGAGTTATTCAATTGGTGAATCCGGTTGGTGGAAAAGAGAATGCTCACAAGCTTGCAGGCTTGAAAGAGGGATTGCCATCATTTCACTATGGTCGTGATGGAGACAAGGCGCAGATTGTAAAGTCGTATCTAGCAGCCAATTGTGCACACTGCCATCAGCCAGGAGGGGGCGGAAATGCAACCATTGATCTCCGTTTTCAAACGGAGTGGGATGCAATGAAATTGGTTAACCACCGGCCAACGAGAGGTAGTTTAGGGATCCAGGATGCGAGGATTGTATCTGCTGGTGACCCATCAGGCTCGGTCCTGTTGTATCGTCTAACGACGACAGGACTTGGGCACATGCCTCATCTGGGAGCTCAGACTCCTGACGCACAGACAATTGATTTGATAAGGCAATGGATTGACGAACTGGATTCTCCTGAAGCTGGAGAACTTGTATTTGCAGTCGATGTCGATGTTGTGAATCAGAGAGGTAACCAACCGGTGTCGAAGGCATTGGCAATGGCTTTAGATGCTTTGTCTAGTGCTCGACAGCAATCGCTTTTAGCAATTCGCCAAAAGGCAACCGGTCAGGAGCCGCCGCTGGAGCTCGGGCTCTATAAACCATTCATTGATCCTGCGTTATTACCGCAAACTCTGGGAACCAATTTTGATTCGTCGCAAATCATCAAACTTCAAGGGGACTCAGAAAACGGTCGCAAGTTGTTTTTAAGTACGCAGGGTATTCAGTGTAAGAATTGTCATCAGATCGGGACTGATGGCAAGCCGGTTGGACCGTCTCTCGAGGATATTGCCAAGCGTTTGGGACGCGAAGAGATTCTTGAAAGTATTGTTCGTCCCTCGGCTAAAATCGAGGCGAAGTATGCGTCCTATGTTGTCGAAACAACGGGTGGAAAAGTCTTTTCAGGCGTCGTTAAAGAAAGAAACGGAAAGCAACTTGTAATCTTGGATGCACAAGGGAAGCAAACCGCTATCCCAGCCGCTGAAGTTGATTTCGTGGAACGGCAGGATAAGTCCCTGATGCCGGATTTGCAGGTTAAAGATCTAACTGCACAACAGGTCGCTGACTTGGTGGAATTCATCAAGCAGGCCAAGTGATCAAGGTGTTAGCTAGAGAGTAGCCCGCAGCAAACGCAAATCAAGAGAAGGAATCCGGCAAATATCCCGCCGAAAATCTTTAAGCCTAGAATGAGCGGTTTTTTATATTGGCCCTGGACGATTTCAAAAGGATTTGTTGGGGCCGATGTAAAGCGTTGTGACTGCATCAGGGGCTGCATTGGTTTTGTGCGTCCCCCAAACGTCGGTGTATTTCGGCGTGTTGGTACACCTTTGAGTGTCGGAGGATTATATTGCTTTAAGCTGACAGGCGTTTTGTTATAGGCGGTAGGTTGAGCTTGCGGTTTAACTGGCGGCTGAGCTTGCGTTGTGTTAGCCTGCTGCTGATTTGTCGAGTTTTGTTCCGGAGCCCGTGTCGCCTTCGGTGTCTGGGGGTTTGCACGAGAGCGTTTTGCTTTGGGACGTTCAACTTTCTTTAGATTGGGAGCAGGTTTGGCTTCTGGTTCGGGGGCCGGTTTTCTGACAGATTCCGGTCTTGGTTCCGTAGTTTGCGTGGACTCGACGATAGGCTGTTTAGGTGGTGTTGGGGGAGTAGCAGTCGGAGGAGAAGGAGCTTTTGAGGGAACTGGAGTTGTTGACGTTGGTTCGGCTGGAGTGGGCGTCTCCACTTTCGCTGGTGAAGGTGAAGTAACTTCTGGTGGCGTACTTGTGGCTGGGGGCGATGGCGCAGTATCGCTTGCGACTTCGGTGGCTAGCAATTTGAAGTGTTTGTAAGCACTGTCCCAGTCGTATACTTTGACGACAAGTGAAATAGAATCCCCGGCACTCCAATTGGTCGCTTGTTCATTAAGTGCAGTCGGTAGTAGGATTTTAACTGCTGATGAGACACTGTTTACCGTACCTAGAATGGAGTATCCATCACGATAGCCGTCTTCACGTACGTAGCTGTAATTTCGGTCGACTTCAGAGGCCACTACGGCGATCGTGAAAAGTGAGTCTTTGGCGAGATTCTCAATTTTACGTCGTCGATCGTATGATGAATCGATCGAATCGAGTTCCTGCAAGATGGATGTGATATCTGGAGCCATATTGTTAGTTTAATCACTCACATCTCGAAAGGAAATGAAAGTGATTGTCTACTGCAGGGTAGCATTGAGATTCGTGTTAGCATCATTGACGTCTGGCTGAGTGGGGGCATGGGTGACCCACTCAGGATTCACCGGCCAAATGATCAACTTGTGATCGACCGTGGTTGCTGTTAGATAAGACAGATCCGGAGTGAATTCACATCGTTGAAACGCCTCTTTCTCTTTTGAGAGAAGTCTCATTGTCAATTCGCCTGTGCGGAAGTTGATAATCAGAATAGTTGGTTTTTGGGTGTCCGGAATGACTGCCATGTGCGTTCCATTAGAGGCCATTTGCGCGTATTTAGGTGGTTTAATAAACCCACTAATGGCCCACACGGGGCGAGGATAGTCGGAGTGGTACACACGGATTTGTTTGTCAGCATGAGTGGTGATGATGAATTGGAACCTGGGTTGGCTCGACTGAGTTCGGAATTGCATCGCATTTGGATTGGAGCGATAAGCTTCTTGGTTTAACTGGTTGACGGCGGAAAGTTGGCTATCGGTGATGTTGACTAACAGGTCGTTTCCAGCGAATGTGGGATTGATGGTTGACAGTGGAGTACCATCATTTAAGACAGTGGTAACTGGGGCGTCAGAGTTATTTGTCTTCGCGTCAGGAATGTCCAGGTCATGCAGAGCAACGCTGTGGGACTGCTTCAGAGAAATTGCTTTTGAATCAGTGAAAGGTGAGAAAATCAGACCGTCAACGTCTGTATTGCAATCCGCGGTGAATATTGCTTTGGATTGTTCTGTAATTGGCCAGTCGTAGATCCAGAGTTTTCTTGAATCTCCGTTAGTGAACACGAGGAGTTGCTTGCCATCGCTTGAGAAGGAGGCTGTCCCCGCCATATTGCGAATTTCCTCTGGGAATTTGAACTCGGCCTGGTCGGTCAGTTGAATCCCCGCTATTGACGTAAGCCCAAAATACACCATTACTTTGTCATGAGGATGGAATGTAAGGCTTGCTGCCCGACCTTGCACCAATTTGGTGGAGACGATCCGCAAGGGTGGAACGTCCGGCCAGAAATCTTTGTCAGTCCAAAAGGGACGTGACGTCGTATACCCCAGGCTCACCAAATCGGGATCCGTGACCGGCAGTTCTTGTCGATAAATTGGGTCGATTGTGAGTGTTTGAGGTTGATATTCCACTCGTTGCTTGACTTGATTGTCATTTTGGGAAAAGTTCAGTTGAGGGATCAGGATCACTGCCGCTGCCGCAAGAATAATGACTAAGATGAGACTGCCGGTAGGTAACTTCTTGACCTTTCGAACGATTCTTCGCTTTGTCTTTGATTGAGTGTTTTGCCGTTTTGGCTTTGACTTTGTAGGTTTTCGCTTTTTGAGTTTGCCTGTAGTGGCTTCTCCGGCAGATGCGATGGCAGCAGGGGGTAGAGACAAACTCGATTCATCGACGTCAAGATGATCGAATTCACCAACCGTTGTTAGCTGTGGCAGAGTCTGATCGGCAAGCCCGTTCGAGGTGTTTGCGATTTCCGGCGGGATAGATTCAGGTATGGCCAGTGCGATCGCAGATTCCTTCTCAGGCTCAGGCTCAGGTTCAGGTTCAGGCTCAGGCTCAGGTTCAGGCTCAGGTTCAGGCTCAGGCTCGACGACTTGCTCAAATGTGGTTTCTGCCGTCGACTCTTCAGTAACCTCCGGGGATGTTTGGTTTGTCTCAAGGCTTTTGGATTCAGGAGTTTCCTGCGTATTTGTCGGTGAATCGGAGGCTGTGAGGTCTGTGGAACTAGCTTGTCTATCAGCTAAGGGCTCAGCCGGATTGTTGGTAGGTTCTTCAAGTCGTTCTTCGCTTGGAATCTCGTTTGAGTCTTCGCTCAGTGCTTCGGTAGGCTCATCAATTATTTCAACATTAGGGGGAGAATCGGTATTTTTACCGAGCGATCGTCCCAGCAGATGGTACCGGTTGTATGCGGTGTCGTAGTCATGGAAGTTCACGATTACCGAAACACTATCTCCTTCATCCCAGTGTTCAATCTCGTCGTTAAGTGACTGCAAAAGCGAGATCTTAACTTCCTGGTTGGTACCGGAGATTGTTCCGATCACAGTTTGCCCGTCACGAAATCCCTCTTCACGGATGTACCCATAAGTCCGTTCCAGTTTGTCGATAGTCAGTCGAGTTTCGTATACGGCATCGGCGGGCATTGCCTCCATTTCTCGACGGCGGTCATAGCTCGAATCAATGGCATTAAGTCTGGTAATTTCGGAGTTGAAATCGTCTTGTGCCATATTGTTTGCCGATTTGTTTCTAAATGATGGAGGTGTTCAATAGGAGCTAGTACTTATTAGATGGTGCAGAGTGTGGGATACAATAGGCGCGAAAAACTCTAAAAAGTTAGTTCATAGATATGGATGTGTCCCCAGTTGGGGAAGTTGCCGTCGGCGTTGCGTGGTTGCCCTGACCCGCCAACCACGATGAGTTTGGGATTTTCGTGAGGGAAAATTGCTTCGGTGATTCGGAATCCGACTTTAGCGTGCGCGATTCGTTCATTGGTAGCAGTACTGAACAGCGAAATGTTTGCGTCTCCATCACGCAAACGACCAGCCATTACAAAGAATTCTTCAGAGGCGTGCATTTGGATCGACTCCATTAGCCCGCTTCCCTGTTGCTTTTCAGCCACTTTTTCGGGCACATCCTGATTCCAACGCCATCGTTGCCACAATTGCTTGCCATTGCCCGCCATGGGGTCTCGCATTGGACCAAAGCCGGTTGCCAGCACATCGCTGTTGTCCCGGGTGAAGGCCAGTCCGTAGATGCCGCCAATGTAGCAATGGCTTTTAATGATGCCCCAGCTTGTAAAGCCTTCGTCAGTCCAGTCAGCGGCAAGTTCACCGGTCTCTAAATCCCAAACCCGGATGCCGCCCATTAAATTGCCTGCGGCAAGATGCTGACCGTCATGTGAGAATGCAACCGATTGGACAGATGGTAGGTGATCAAATGCGTGCAGGCATTCGCCAGTTTGAGTGTCATAGACCTTTACAGTTGGCTCATCCGCCGGCTTAGGTCGATAGTCGAAATCTCCGGCCAAATATTGCCCGCTCACACTAGCAACCATCGAATGATCTGAAGAAATCGCCATTTTCCAAGACCAGAAATTATGAGCGGGTATTTTGCGGATGATCTCTTTCTTTACGAGATCATACCAAATGAGGTTGCCGTCATAGCCTGCTGTAATGAGCAGGTTGTATTGTTCACTATATACGGCCCCGCTGGCATAGCTGTCATGGGAGTAAAGTTTCTCGTGTGACTTGTCGTCCGTGTTGACGCGATATACGCCATCAACACAGCTTGCGTAGATGGTCTTGCCATCCTTAGTACAAGTTGCACCAAGGACTAATGTCGGAAGTTGGATTTTGAAAGCCTGATCGCTCAGTGTAACTTTGGTTGCGTCGGCAGAGTCGTCGTTGAGGGTGGCCATTAGCTTAATACCTCCTCGATAGGAGCAGCGTTATCTTCGACTCGATGGAAGGTTGGCAAGCCTGGCAGATTGTACTGTTCGTGTGGGTCAATCCCCAGAACGCTAAAGAACGTAGCGAAGAGGTTGCGATTATTGACCTTACCATCTTTGACGGCGATCCCCAGTTCGTCAGTTGCACCATGCACGACGCCCCCCTTGATCCCACCTCCGGCCATGATCATGCTCCAGGCTTTGGGGTAATGGTCGCGTCCGCGCGCTGCATTAAGCCAGGGCGTACGTCCGAATTCCCCCATGGCTATGACCAACGTATCCTCCAGCATGCCACGGTCCTCCAGGTCGGTGACCAGTTGATAGAACACATTGTCCAATTCCGGTACGAGCATTTGATAGATTTCGTGGTTTAGAACATGGCAATCCCAAGGCATCCCATTGGCTACCATGACAAAAGTTGAGCCATTCTCAATCAGATTCCTAGCCATGAGCGTATGCTGTCCAAAGGCGCCAGGACCGTATCTCAACCGCTCTTTTTCGGGTAAGCGATCCAGATCAAATAAATCGGCGGCACTCATCAGCCCTTTTACACGATTGAAAACAGTGTTATAACCTTTGGCCGATTCACTTCGAGTTTCGTTGAGGAATTTCCTACTGAGAAAACGGCGTAATTGCTCGCGGTCATGATGAGCCAATTCATTGAGGCTGTCAGGGAGGGCAGTGTTCTGAATGCTATAGCCCTTACCACCTCGTACTGGAGCATATTCGGCGCCCAGCCAGCCAGCCCAGTTCCCGGCTTTGAAACTCTTGAATTCGTTGCCCTCCGGGCATGGATCGAGCAGGACGAACTGAGGTACGGGGCTGTCGAGTTGCCCAAGTTGTTCGGCGATGACAGAGCCCAGGATAGGTCGGGTGAATGGAGGGCGAGGAGTATCTCCTCTGGTGAGGCAATCGATACCTTGGAAGTGAGCTTCGGGGCCTGTGGACATAGAACGAATGATGGCGGTTTTGTCTAACAGGGACGCCGTCTTGGGCATCATTTCACCAAGCATGACTCCCGGAAGTTTAGTTTGGATAGCTCCAAAGGGGCCGCCCGTCGAAGTTCCTGGCTTGGGATCCCATGTTTCGAATTGGCTTGGAGCTCCGCACAACCACAATAGGATGACCTTTTTTTGTTTTTGTTGTACCTGTTCTGCCAGTGCTGGAATGGAAAAGAGGCCATTAAAGCTTGCGACAGAGGCGGTGGATGCTGCCATGGATCCCTGTAGGAACAGGCGTCGGTGCATACTATGCTCCGGAGTACCGCAATCTCGTTTGTGTCTTTTCATCATTGGCTTAGTGATTAAATCGGAACTCAGCACTGGTAACCACGGCCCAGACTACCTGATGTAGAGCCGCAGTCAGGTTGTCCTGACGTTGATTGAGATAGGAATTTATTTCGGTCAGTTCGTCAGCGTCCGGAAGACGAGAAAAGGCTGAACGAAATAATAGGCTAATGCGTTTTTCGTTAGAGTCCAATTTCAGCATGCTTGGTACCAGATGTTCGGGAGCATTGCTTTCGGTCAGGAATTGGTTGAATTCGGCGTTGTTCGAAAGGAACATCGCGTCGTCTAATCCTGTATTCGTTTTAGATTGTAAAACCTCGGGGAAATGTCTGCGGAACTGATTTAGTACTCCAAGTTCGTTATTCGGGATGTGTCTCACAACACTATTTAAGGACTGCACCATGACTTCGGCTGTCAGCGATTGAGGTTGGAACCAGGCAAACGTGGCTGGGTCATAGATTTCAGCAGGTTGATTCGAACTTAGTTGATAGGGCGTGCTGAGGGCGATTGCTTTTATTAGTGCCTTGACGTCATAATTGGAGTCCCGAAATTGTTGGGATAAATATTCGAGTAATTGAGGGTGGCTAGGGGGATGGAGAGAGTCAATCTCATCAACCGGATCGACTAATCCTCGTCCCAGCATGATGGCCCAAAGTTTATTTACCATAGCGGTAGCAAGTAACGGATGGCCTGTCAGCACCTGATCAACAAAAGCTGCACGGCGTGAGAACAAAGGGACTCGAGGAAGTCCCTCGATTTCAGAATCCCTATAGAGTTCAGCTTTGTCTTCGGGCTTATCGTCCTTTTTCGGGCGAGCTTCATCTACCTTATCGGCTTTGAAAAAGACAAGTTCATTGGGCTGTGTATTGCCGATTAAATCCGAGAAGTCAGAAAAACCGCCTATAGCGGACTCTTGAATCTGTGGCCCCTGCTTGGTGTTTTGATTTTTACCTCGATTGAAAAAGGCAGTCAGTCCCCAGTAGTGTGCTTGCTTGATTTCATCCACCAGCGGATGGTCGTGGCATTGAGCACACTCAATGCGAATTCCGAAGAACGCGGGCGCGATGGCTTCGGCAATGACTTGATGTTCGTCCTTGCGTTCGAATAGGAACCAGGTGCTACCTTTACGCGATGCGGTTGTTGGTCTTGCTAGCAGGATTTCCTGTGCGGTTGTCTCCCATGAGACATTCTCTTTGAATTGCCTTTGCAGGTACGTAAGCCAGCCTTGATCTTTACGCTTTTTGTACTCTCCGGCACCTCTACGTCCCATGAGAACAGAGTCAAAAATTTGAGCCATGTGTACTGCGTAGGCGTCACTGCTGAGTAAATGCTGAACTAAGTACTCTCGCTTGCCCGCTCGGCCATCCGCTAAAAACGTATCCAATTCACTAACAAATGGAGGGCGGCCTATGAGGCTTAAGTGGATACGGCGTGCGAATGAGGCATCGTCAACGGTGTCAGTCGGCGTGATCTGCTGTTTTGCCCATCTCGCACTTATATGGCGATCGATTGCTTCGGTGACGGTCTCTGCCTGCAGAGATACACAGGCACTAATGATTAGAAGCGAGACTAAGAACCGAAGCATGGCAAGAACAGACGGTTGGCAGGCGGGTTGGGAGGGAAACTGTAACAGAGCCATTGTAACATCTGGCTGGAATTCAAGGATAGGTGTACCGGCGGAGACTACTGGGTGAAATCGTATGCCCGGAGGACTATACTGAGTGACATTAAATTGCCTTCCAAAGTGACATGTAGAACGGATTAGAGAATGAAGACGGTTAGATTTGCGGTTTTAGGCACGGCGAAAATCGCAACTAAAGTCGGTCGAGCTATCCATCAGGCGGAAGGCGCAGAACTTGCCGTAATCGCTAGTCGTGAATTGGGCAAAGCTCAGACCTGGCTTGAGGAGCACCATGCTCAGGAAGCCGTCGCCGGTTATGACGTTGCGTTACAGAGATCCGATGTGGATGCAGTGTACATTCCCCTGCCCCCTTCTCTACACAAAGAATGGACCATCAAAGCCGCCGAGGCGGGTAAACATGTTCTGTGTGAAAAGCCAACAGCTATGAGCGCTATTGAAGCACGCGAAATGTTGGCGGCATGTCGAAGTAATGGAGTGCAATTTTTAGATGGGACTATGTGGCCTCATACGCCGCGAGCGGCAGATATGAAAAAGGTGATCCAGGAGGGACGTTTAGGAAAACTTCGGCGAGTAGTATCAGCCTTTAGTATTCAGATGTCAGATACGCCCGAACAGCACCGTTATGTTCCAGAACTTGGGGGTGGAGTTCTTTATGACATTGGATGGTATTGTATTCGAGCGGCCTTGTGGGCCTTTGACGCAGTACCTACTCACGTATATGCAACAGCGACGTATCATCGAGGAGTGGACAACAACGCAACGGCGCTAATGTGGTTTTCGGACAACCGAATGGCGTCGTTTGATTGTGGTTACGACTTAACTCGTCGGAAATGGATGGAAGTGGTGGGTGAGTCAGGGAATCTGGTGTGCGACGATTTTCTCTCTCCCTGGGATATTGAAAAACAGCGTTTTTGGACACATGACGATGAGGGAGTAGCGACCGTTCATGATTGCCAAAGTGTAGTTCAAGAAACCTGTATGGTGGAATCATTGGTGAGGCTGATTCGCTCAGGGAACTTGTCCGAATTTTGGCCCCAACGCTCGCTGGATAATCAACGTGTAGTCGATGCTCTGATGAAATCCGCTCGGACGGGTAATAGAGAAGAGGTAGTGTAAATGGCAGATATAATTGTCTCTGAGAATATTCAAGGTCCATCGATGGATGCCTTGATGTCAGACTTTGACGTGCATTGGAATGATTCCTTATGGAACGATGTCGAGGCTTTGACGCAGGCGGTGTCAGAGGCTCGCGCCATCATCGTCCGGAATCAAACGCAGATCAACGAAGCTCTGTTAACTCAAGCTCCAAATCTGAAGGTGATCGCCAGAGCCGGCGCAGGCCTAGATAATGTAGATACTCAGGCAGCCGTGAGTCGAAATATTACTGTGTGTTATGCGCCTCGCGAAAATTCTCTAGCAGTGGCCGAATTGGCAATGGGATTTATGCTTAACCTCGCTCGGTTTATAACCTCGGCTAACAACGATACTAAAGAGGGGAACTGGAATAGAAGCCAGTTCGTAGGGACAGAACTCTCAGGGAAAACACTAGGGGTGGTCGGATTCGGACGCATTGGCCAAATGGTCGCTCGTCGCGCCAAGGCCTTTGATATGAAGTTATGTGCCTTTGATAAGTATCTTCCTCACGCCACTCCCGTTGTTCATGAGTTAGACGTGGAGATGCTGCCCTTGGATGAAGTATTGGCTGCTTCGGACTACGTGTCGTGCCATGTCCCGCTAATGCCTGATACACGTCACTTGTTTGGTGTAGAACAATTTAATCAAATGAAATCTGGAGCGGTGTTTATTAACACTTCTCGCGGAGAGGTGGTGGATGAAATGGCACTTGTCGACGCGTTGGTTTCAGAGCATTTACGAGCAGCTGCAACGGATGTTCGTGAATCAGAACCGCCCAAGCCCGGTGGATTAGCCGACTTAGAGAATGTGCTCGTTACTCCTCATATCGGAGCATTTTCGGAAGAAGCACAATGTCGCGTCGTCGACACCGTTTGCGCAGATGTTCGTGCCGTGTTAACCGGCGCCTCGCCGATTAGTGTCTTTGCCGGCTAACGTGTCCGGCAAAACTCACACGTTGTCACAGGGGCTTTGAATTGGCGTCGTCCGTTGAAGGTGGACGTTTGATGAGTTCCACCAATTTTTCAGTTTCGTCGTAATAAAAGAACTTCGCGGCGCTTTCCACGCTTTGGCCAGGCACCATCCTGGGTTGCTTCTTCTCAGTCGAAATAATGACGTGAGCATTTTTACTCATCGAGATGGTTGGTTGGCCATCTTTGCGAGTCGGGATAGAAAAACGATTTTGACCTCGTGGATCTCGCAGACTGATTTCGACGGTTGATACTTAGCCGAACAGTGGTCTGGTCGTCAATGTTCATGATGAGGCGTTGTTTGCCCGCATTATCAGTCAGAACGATTTGTTTTGCCTCCGGTCGATCCACCTGCAGGGATTCAGGTGTAGCTCTTGCAATGGAAGGAGAAGCATTGTTGAACGGCATTGCCTATGTACGCAATGTACGCTTGCCCCACGATGTATTTGTTGTCAAAGTCAGGAACAATGAAATCACACCGATGGTCTTGAAAGTGTTAGAAGGCATGTTAGGGGGCCAGAGTAAACGTGATGGTTGTGGTTTTGGATTGCTCTGCATTAACTTGTTGAATATCGACTTCAAAAGGGCGTTCAATACTGTTGCCCGCGAGATCCTCAAGACGAGGGTTGATGTTGAGAGAGTAAGTGCCAGGGATCCAATTGTCAGAGGGAGTCAGTTCGAGTTTTGTTGAATCTGTGTTTGGTGCGATTTGACAGTCTATGGGCGTATTGCCACTAGTTACAGTGAGCGGTTGGTTGTGAAGCATCGCATAGTCAAGACGCTCGTTGAATTCGATGGTTAGCGGTTGTTTTGTACCTGATTCGGGTGCGATTAATACCCATTGGCTTGGATCCGGTTGCATATGATCGGCTTTTGTCGCGGTGAACGGCAGTCGATAGTCTTTACCAAGTGATTGGCCCTCCAGTGATTGCCAGAGTCCACTGATTTGTAATTCGTACTCGTGACCTTCTTCTAAAATGGCTCCTAGATCGACATTTAGGTTGACTCCCGTCTTTTGACGTCCGGGATGAAACCACAGGGTCAACCGCTTACCATCGGGATTCCATAAATCGGTATGTCGGAATGGGCGACCAACGAAGTTCCCGGTCGTGACATCATATAATTTGCAATGCTCCCAAGGAGTGTCCTGCTGCATAGGTTGGGAGAAAAAGAGATAAAACTTCAGGTGGTTAGCAGGAAGGTTGTCAGAGTTCGGCCTGACCTCCAAAGTGGGGGTGGTCGCATGTGCTTGTTCAAAGGAGTAGTTGGTGTGGGTGTTCGACACCAAATTCTGTGCTTGATAAGTTATTCCAGGTAATAATGCGAAGCTGGGAGTGAAAGTCAGCAAGGCTTCGGTGCGTTGGTAATTGCCAAGTATCGGCGTCAGCTCATTTGTATCACTGTCGATGACACCGAATTGTAAGATTTGATCGTCCTTCAATTCGTTATGTACGGTTGAGATTGAAACTGAAATGAGCGGATGCGTCTCATAGACAGAATCGATCATGGGACCGGACGTAATTTCCGCCGCCGGGCGTACATCGGCTACGTCGGAAGGGGCATGATTGCACCCCTCGTTAAAAATAAGAATCATCAGTGCCGCAAGGACACTGATGATTCGTGTGATCCGTTTGAAACTCATGTTGCGTCTACTCAGGCAACGCCGAAACTTCAAGGTCGAGAGCGCCTTCGTTATCACGAAGGATGACCATTTCGTCATTGCTTAGTTTGGCAACGTGCTTGGCAAAGAATAATGCCTTTACAACCTCGATGCCGTTCGGGCCTTTTTCCTGAGTGACAACACGACGAGCGGCTTCTTCATTCGTTTTGTCGGCGGACAAGTAATCCATGTTTACTCGGACTCCCCAGTACTGACTTGGTCCCAGAGGACGACGGGAATGGTGGAAACGATCCGTATTGGTGATCAACCATTTCTTACCGTTTTTCTCGTAAGTGAACATGTCGACAGGTCGGTTCCCACTACCCAGTTCGACCACGGATGTTCCTTTGATGTGGGCATTTTTCTGGATGTCACTGATCTTGAATTTGGCGATCGGGGTGCACGCAAATGAGCCAACGATGTAATCCTCTCCCTCTTCCTGGTAGGGGATGAATGACTGAATCGGAGCTCGAGTTTCCCAGCGACCGTGGGCTACGTGATAGGTTTCGGTACTGTAGACTTCACCGGACTTGCCATGCGTTAACGGGAGAGGCAGCGAGTAGATTCTGCTAGAGAATTCTTCATTGCTTTGCCCTGCAGCGAGGACTCGGTCCTTGCTGAATTCCACTCCGGAAATGTTAGCGATTTTCTTCTGATCCTCGACCGGAAGGGGAACGCGTACGTAACGTGCTTCCTTGAGGTTTAGAGGAGCGAGTTTGCCGTTTTGGTCGAATGTGATAATCGCGTTAAGTCCATCCGCTTTTCGTTGAACAGAGACATAGATTTTTCCACTGGCTGGATTCACGGCCATGTCCGCGATGTTAATTCCTTCTTTGTTTGTACCGAGAGCCGCGGCGATCTTTTTGTCAACGTCATTGACTCGTGCTTTGAGTTTTTTAACCGGTCCGGTATCACCCGTGTCAATGGCTACTACACTTGCTGTACCGATGTCGGCGACAAGCAGCACTCCATTAGGGGCAAAGCTCATTCGTCCGACTCGCTTAATTCCCGTGTCGCCTTCCTGAACGTTGGCAAGAATTGCAACGATATCATTCGTCTCAGCATCGGCGGTTGTTACTTGTGAAAAATAGAGTGCCGTGGTTAGTAGGATTGCCAGGCAGGATCCGAATAGGTGAAAGCGTCGCATGAGATAAGACTCCCGGGAAAGGACTGAGTTACAAACTACTTTTAGGATACCTATTCATGGCAGGGGATGCGAACGGTTGAATGCCAGAATCAGGTGATAAATCCTGGGGTAGCTTACATGTGATGGATGCCGATCGTACTGCATACTCTTCAAACGAACCAGTCTCCCCTCTAGAATGGCGGTGTTGGTCTGATTATGGAACATCAAACCATGCCTACGATAAAAGTGAATTTGGAAATCGTTAATGAGACTCAAAGTTATTCTTGGACTGCTGTTACTGTTAGCTCCCTGTTCCTTACAAGCACGTGAGCCACTAGATAAACCTAACATCATTTTTATTATGGCTGATGACCTTGGTTATGGTGATCTGGGCTGCTATGGGCAGGAAAAGATCCAAACTCCGGTGTTGGATCAAATGGCCAGATCCGGCATCCAATTTAGAAATTTTTATGCCGGGTGTACGGTGTGCGCATCATCGCGAAGCGTATTGATGACCGGACAGCACATGGGCCATACATGGGTGCGGGGTAATGCTGGTGGCGACCCGTCCGTTCAGACCTTGCGAACTTCGGATGTGACTGTTGCCGAGCGTCTGAAGGCAGCTGGATACGCCACGGCATTATGTGGAAAGTGGGGGCTGGGAGATGCAGTTGAGAGAAATACAGGTCTTCCAAATGACCAGGGTTTTGACTTCTTCTATGGCTACCTCAATCAGGTTCATGCTCACAATTATTACCCAGAGTTTTTATGGCGTAATAAAGAAAAGGAACAGTTGCGTAATGTGGTTCAAGGGTCCGGGCGAGCTTATGCAGGATTTGAAGGAGGCTGGGCGACAAAACGAGTTGACTACAGTCACGACCTTGTCGTGGAGGAAGCCGTCAAATTTATCGAACGAAGTAAGGATGCCCCGTTCTTTTTGTATCTGGCATTGACGATTCCGCACGCCAATAACGAAGGAACACGCGGCACAGGCGATGGACAGGAAGTGCCGGATTATGGAATCTATAAAGACAAGCCGTGGAAGAAACAGGATAAAGGTCAGGCGGCGATGATTACTCGCATGGATAGTGATATTGGACGGTTGAATGCACTGCTGAAGAAATTGGGTATCGCAGAAAACACAGTGGTGATGTTCACCAGTGATAACGGACATCATAACGAAGGTGGGCATAACCCAGATACGTTTGACCCGAACGGTCCCTTGCGAGGCATGAAACGTGATCTTTATGAAGGAGGAATTCGCGTGCCATTGATTGCTCATTGGCCAGGAGTCGCTCCGAGCGGTATCATTTCTGACCATATTGGCTATTTCGGAGACCTGATGTCAACGGCTTGTGATTTAGCCGGAGTGGATACGCCCAGTAATGTCGACTCCGTTAGTATTGCTCCGATCTTGAAGGGACATGCAAAAAAACAAACCGAGCATACTTACTTGTATTGGGAGTTTTATGAACAGGGCAGCAAGCAAGCTGTGCGTGAAGGCAATTGGAAGGCGATTCGAATGCCCATGTTCACCGGCCCGATTGAACTCTATGACCTAAGCAAGGACCTGGGAGAAGCTCGGAATATTGCGGACACTCATCCGGACGTGGTAAAACGAATGGCAGCTTACATGAAGCAGGCTCACGTTCCCAATCAGAACTGGGCTCCCCGCGGCGGCGTTCGTCAAAACCAACCAATCCCGGGTGACGGTAAGCCAAGGTTTTAATGAATGATTGTGACGGTCGTTGCATCAGTCCAAGTGCCTCAATGACGTTTCACAAAGAAAGTAATACGGAATGAAGATCAAAGCAGCCTTTCTAGTTGTATTGTTAGCTAGTGTCGTCTCGGCGCAAGAACGATTCCCTAATCTTGGGGATTCAGATTGGGGATGGTGGAGAGGGCCGAATCATAATGGTGTCGCTCCAGCCAATGCCCGTCCGCCGGTGTCGTGGGATAATGAAACCAATGTGAAATGGAAAGTGGAGATTCCTGGACGAGGACACTCGAGTCCCATTGTGGTTGGAGATCGGATTTATCTCACCACAGCAGACGAAACGAAAAAGACTCAGCATGTCCTTTGCTATGAGAAATCAACGGGCGAGCTGATTTGGAATACGTTAATGCATCAGGGTGAGTTCGACCACAACAATAAGAAAAACTCCTTTGCCTCCGGAAGCGTCAGTTGTGATGGTGAGAGGCTATATGTGAGTTTTTTCAGAGATCTCAAAGTCATGACCTCGGCACTCGATCTGGACGGGCAGAAGCTTTGGGAGCATAACTTCGATGGCTTTAAGTCTCATCAGGGATTTGGTTGCTCTCCCCTGCTCTATAAAGGCATGGCGATTGTTGCGATTGATAACAAAGGTGCCGGTGGTGGTGCATTAATCGCGTTAGACACCAAGACGGGTGAGGAATTGTGGCGTACAAGTCGACCGCAGTTGCCCAACTATGTCTCTCCCGTGATTTATCGTATTAACGGAAAAGATCAGATATTCATGGCCGGCTGTAATTTAATTGCCAGCTATGACCCGATGACCGGGAAAGTGAACTGGCAAAAGGAAGGGACAACTGAAGAAGTCGTTGGCAATGTGGCTACGGATGGTGAGTTCATCTTCAGTAGTGGAGGCTATCCAAAACGAGAAACTTGGTGTTGGAAAGCGGATGGCTCTGGCGATTTGGTTTGGAAGAACACCGTTCGAACCTATGTTCCGTCAATGCTGGTTCTTCCCGAACATCTCTTCACGGTAACTGACGATAGTATTGGGTATATGTGGGATAAGCAGACTGGCAAAGAAATTTGGAAACAGCGACTATCCGGTGGTTTTTCTGCGAGTCCTATTCTTGCCAACGGACATATTTACGTTTGCAGTGAAGCGGGAACGACTTGGGTCTTTAAGTCTCAGGCCGATGGCGTTGAGTTGGTGTCAAAAAATCAGCTGGGAACTGGCCATATGGCAACTCCGGCATTCAGCGGCAACCAGATCTTTCTACGTGCAATTGATGAATCCGGCCCGCAACGCAAAGAACTGTTGGTGTGTGTAAGCAAGTAAAACATTTAACCAGTTAACCATTTAGCCGGTTAAACAATTGATACAATTGGGCTCAAGCGTTACTGAGTTAACGAGCGACTTCTAAATGTCTACCCGTTCTGTTTCGGGACTGGCCAGTGAGTGCCGCGTTGGAGCGAGAGATTGCGATCCGGCCATTCTGCTGGTGGGTGCGATAGTCCGATGAGCTGCCCATCTGTAACCAACTCCAGGTCTGCTCCATAGAGTTCCTGTAATAGTAGTGCCGTCAATTCCTCTCGGTTGTTTTGATGTTCCGGCGACTCAATCAGGTCGGTAAGCTCCTGCGGGTCCGTATCCAGATCAAATAATTGAAAACGATTTCCGGCTGCATAGTAGATGAGTTTGTACCGGCGGTTATGGAGCATGCGGGTAGTCTCAAATCCCTCTCCGTATTCCCCGTACAAGTGCTCACGCTGCTGACCGGCAACCATGGAAAGGCCGTCGACACTTTCGGGGATTTCGAGGCCACAAAGATCCAGTAGAGTTGGCATGCAATCTTGTAATCCCACAAGTCGATCGTCGGTACTGCCAGGCTTCACCCGGGTATCACCTTTGGTTCCGACAAGTAGCATCGGCACGCAGGCGGAGTCTTCATAAAACATGCGTTTCGCAAACAAGCCATGGTTGCCAAGCATGTCACCATGATCAGCTAAGAACATAATGATGGTGTTATCCAAGAGTCCGGCCTCACGAATCGTCCCCAATACCACGCGAATTTGATGATCAATATGAGTGCACAGCGCGTAAAATGCCTGTCGGGCAAACGTGATCTGTTTTTCCGTCATATGGTCGGTATGGATGAGTCGATTATTCATCCACTTGGGCATGGTGTCAGCCGAGGTCTCCCACGTGCCTTGGTAGGGAGTCGGGATATCAGCGTCTTTATATATATCCAGGTACCATTGCGGGGGAACCAATGGCGGATGTGGGTGGGTGTATGAGCAATACCAGAATGAAGGCTTTGTAGGATCACGTCTTTGGATGAACCGGCACATTTCACGCGTGATCCAGTTGGTTGCATGATGCTCCTCGTCCAAATGCCAGGGGCGAGCGACATAGTCATTGTTGCTCATGCCGTGTAGGAATTGTTTACCGGTTTGCCCGACTTCGCCGAGATAGATTTCATAGTCGTCGGTTGGGCCTAGCTGAGGGCGTCCTTCTTCGCATAGCTGCACATCATGAAATCCAGCACGGGCACGAGGAGGATAGACGTGAAGTTTTCCTGAGGCATAGGTTTGATATCCGTGCTGACTAAATACGTCGGCAATGGTCGGGATATCGGGCATTTTCATTTCGACCTGAAATGTTCTGTCACCGTGACTCTTGGGCGTTGTTCCGGTTAGCAGAGTCCTTCTGGCAGGGATGCAAACAGGACACTCTGTGTAGGCATTGGTAAAGCGAATTCCGTTTCTCGCAAGGTTGTCGAGAGTCGGGGTTTCGATGGCTGGATGGCCAGCTGCACCCAGCAGTGAGGCTGGCCAGTGATCTGCTGTTAGAAGTAATACGTTTGGTTGTTCAGCCATATTGGAAGAGTGCTTGCATATAAAAGGTGAGGTGGGGGCGGATTAGGCGAGGATCGGTTTGATTACGTCACCATGAACATCCGTGAGACGGAATTCCCTACCTTGGAATCGATAAGTAAGTCTCTCATGGTTGATTCCTAACAAATGGAGGATGGTTGCCTGAAGATCGTGAACATGGACACCATTCTCCGCTACGTTGTAACAGAAGTCGTCTGACTTACCATAGGTGGAGCCGCCTTTAATACCACCGCCGGCCATCCACAAACTAAAGCAATAAGGGTGATGGTCCCGCCCGTGCTGCTTTTGGTTGTTCATATCGCCTTGGGCAAAGGGAGTACGTCCAAATTCGCCTCCCCAGATTACTAAGGTGTCCTCAAGTAATCCGCGCTGTTTAAGGTCTTTCACGAGTCCAGCTGCGGGTTGGTCGGTATCGCGTGCCTGTACTGCAAGTTGAGTAGGGAGATTGTTGTGTTGATCCCAGCCGGCATGCATCAATTGAATAAAACGGACTCCCTTCTCTGCTAGCCGTCTTGCGAGCAAACAATTCTGAGCAAAAGATCCTCTGCGAGTTACGTCTGGACCATACATGTCGAGAATATGCTGTGACTCAGTCGAAATGTCTGCAAGCTCAGGAACGGAGGCTTGCATTCGGTAAGCCATTTCGTATTGGGAAATACGGGTGAGTATTTCTGGATCACCGACCTCTTTCTGTTTGATTTGATTGAATTTAGACAGTTGCCCCAGGAGTTTCTTCCGCAAGTCCCGATCAATCCCTTTTGGATTTGATAAATACAAAACGGGGTCTCCTGTTCCACGGAATTTTACTCCCTGATGATGAGTGGGTAAGAATCCAGCTCCCCAATACCATTCGTAAAAAATCTGTCCGCAGGAGGCTTCTTTGTCCCGGCTGGTCATTGCACAGAAAGTAGGGAGATCCTGATTGTCGCTTCCCAGTCCGTAGGAAAGCCAGGCTCCCATGCTCGGACGTCCGGGCATTTCAGATCCTGTCAGGAGGAATGTGATGGCAGGTGCGTGATTGATTGCTTCAGAATACATTGACCGTACCAGGCAAATGTCATCAGCGATGGAGCCCATATGCGGTACAAGCTCCGACATATAGGTACCACATTCTCCGTAGGGGCGGAATTTCCACGGCGTAGGAAGTACTTTGCGTTCCTTGCCCTGAGTCATCGTGGTAAGCCGCTGGCCTTTTTGGATGGAATCGGGAAGATCGCTTCCACGGTACTGCTGCATGTCAGGCTTATGATCAAATAGGTCGACGTGAGTTGGCGCTCCGTTTTGGAAAAGGTAAATGACCCGTTTGGCCTTTGGGGCAAAGTGAGATATGCCTGGCAATTCCGCGCCCGATGCTCCATTGTTGAGCAGGCTAGCTAAGGCAGCGGTGCCAATCCCGACGCTACTTTTCCCGAAGAAATGCCGACGAGTAATGGTCTGATTGTGTTGGTCAATTGGATTCATATCGTAGTTATTCTTTGGTTATAAATTCGTCGGTATTGAATATGATATTAGCGAGGTTGGTATATGCCGATAATTCAATAGTGTCGATGGAAGGATCGGGCTTACTGGCTCCCACGCTAAGTAATTCGGCCGCTTCTTCCGGTTTGTCTTGATAGTGCGTTGTCGACACAGCCACAATGTTTTGCATCAAAGCAATTTCCTCTTCCGTCGGCGGTCGAGAAAGTGCCTGTAAAAAGGCATTGTTATATCGGGCCGTTTCATCTTTGGATTCGAGGATGAGTTTCTGAGCAAACGCTCGCGCGGCTTCTACGTAAGTTTTGTCATTTAATAAAGTCAAAGCGTGTAGAGGTGTGTTGGTTCGCCTTGTGCGAACCGCACAGGTTTGCCGATTGGCTTCATCGAACATGTTCGGAGGCGATAAAGATCTTCTCCAAAAGGTATAGAGACTACGGCGGTAAAGTGCATCACCCGAATCTTCGGTGTATTTTATTTTTCCAAAACTGAAGTCGGCCCATAGCCCCGGTGGCTGGTAGGGCTTTACGGAAGGACCACCTAGTTTTTCCACTAGTAAGCCAGAAACGGCGAGGGCATTGTCGCGAATCGTATGTGCCGCCATTCGAAATCGAGGGGCTCGGCCGAGTAAACGATTGTAAGGGTCAGTTTCCTGTAACACAGGGCGGATGGCGGAGCTCTGACGATACGTGGCACTCGTCACTAGCTGATAAACCAGACGCTTCACATCCCAGTTGTGTTCTTGGAAGTCAACAGCTAGCCAATCCAGCAGTTGAGGATGACTTGGCAATTCACCCTGTGAGCCGAAATCCTCGGTCGTTTTGACGAGACCTGTTCCGAAGAACTGCTGCCAGAAACGATTGACGGTAACGCGACTGGTGAGCGGGTTGTCGTCAGAGATAATCCAGTTTGCCAAACCAAGCCGATTCTTCACTGCGTCATCCCGTATTGGAGCCACGCTGGAGATAATATCTGGCGTTAGTTTTTCATCGTTGAGCGGGCTGTCGTATCTTCCAATGGCCAGAATTTTGGTGTCCCGCGGAGTGGCTAGATCTCGCATAACCATCGTGTCTTGGAATTTGTCCCGCAACCGATCGTGCTCACTTGAAAATAACCGTTCCTTCGCCACTGCCTGTAAGGACTCGGTGGTTGAAGCGCGATGGTATTCTGCGACGGTAGCTGTTTGAGCTTCATTCCAGTCAGATTCATGTGCCGACAAAATCGCTGTTACATCACTTGGTGGAAGTGTCTTTGCTTCCAGGGTTGGTTCCGGTGAACCAGTCGTTGCGATGGTAAATGCGCCGAGTACGTGCTTGGCATGTTCCGAACGGTGCTGCAACGACAGAACCAATTGGGAGTCGCGGGGGACTTCGAGTGATTCTGCTAACGTGAAAATAGCTTGTCGGTCGACGGCTGTTTTCGTTTCGCCGTCCCATACCGCCCATCCACTTTTAGATTCCGGGTCGAGTGCCTCAGATACATTAAATCCATTCTGCGTAAAATCAGCCTTCGCATCACTTAGTTTCACTGGGATTGGTTCGGCGTCTCCGGCTTTGAGCGAAATTTCGACTCCGGTGAGAACAAAGTTAGCACTGCGACCGGGACCCCTGTACTGTAGTGAGTCATTAGTTAAAGCCGACAGGCGAATTGCACTGAGCGTTCCTTCGGATACCGGTAAAGTGACGGTGTAATCATCGTAGTCTGGAAACTTCCCGCTGATAACGACCGTTCCACGAGGTTCCACATGAGTCGTCGCTCCTTCTTTCGAGGTGACCGATTCCGGTTGGATTACTTTCCAAAACTGAGATGTGTCCCCTGCCAATACCGTTTTCCACTGTGAGATCCACGTTGAACGAGACTCAGTTAATTCCTCGAGTGGCCGAGTACGGATTAGGGTTTGTTCACGAATTGCCTGCTCAAGCTCAGCGACTCGGTCCCGCTGTTCCAGCGTGGGGACCTTGATGACAGGATTGGCGTTGCCGCCGGCATCGACTCGGCCTGATTCTTCGATACTGTTAAAGTAGGCATACATTTCATAGTATTCGCGTTGACTTATGGGGTCATACTTGTGGTCGTGACACCGAGCACATCCGACGGTGAGCCCCATCCAAACGGTGCTAGTGGTTTCCGTGCGGTCAAACACATATTCCACTCGATTTTCCTCTGCGATTCGTCCGCCCTCTCCGTTAAGCGGGTGGTTGCGGTTAAATCCAGTAGCAATCAATTGCTCGGTGCTGGGGGATTCAAGAAGGTCTCCGGCAATTTGTTCGACTGAAAATTCGTCGAACGGTTTGTTGTTATTAAATGCTTCAATGACCCATGTTCGCCAAAAATAGCTACTGCGTGTACGGTCTCCCTGATAGCCATTGGTGTCGCTATAACGAGCTGCCTCTAGCCAGGCCCATGCCATATGCTCTCCGTATCGGGTGGACTTGAGTAAACGTCGAACGACTTTCTCGTAGGCATCTTTGGAGTCGTCTTGTAGAAATGCCTCCACTTCCTCTGGTGTGGGAGGAAGTCCTGTAAGATCAAAGGTAACTCGTCGAATTAAAGTGCGTTTGTCAGCCGGTGGGGAGGGTTCGTACCCTTGTTCATGAAGTCTGGCCTGGATGAATTGGTCGATCGCGTTGTGGATTATGTTTTGAGGGGCGACTTGGGGCAGTGCTGCTTTGACTGGTTTAGTAAAAGACCAATGCACGGAATATTCAGCTCCATCGCTAATCCAGCGTTTAAGAATGTCGATTTGTTGAGGAGTTAACTCCCGATTCGAATCGGATGGGGGCATCTTCAAGTCAGCATCGGTGGTTGTAATCCGGTGTAAGAATTCTCCAGTCGTTGCGTCTCCTTTGATTAGCAGCGGTGGATCCCGTTGTTCAGAAATACCTTCGGCAGTATCGAGTCGCAGATCGGCCTGGCGGGCGGCAGCGTCCGGACCGTGACACTGAAAGCAGTTGTTTGAGAGAATCGGTCGGACATCTCTATTGAAGTCGATTTCCTGAGCAGTGATAAAGCTAGTCGGAACGAGAAATGTCGAGCATGCAAAGAGTAAAGCGTAGCGACGTACGGTCATGACACGATAACCTGACAAAGGGACATAGGAGTATTCTGTGCTCTCATTAAACCCTCATTTTATTAAAAACTTAGGCATTTGCGTACTATTGGTGATGAGTAAGTTTGCGAGCGCCACTTTGCGAGCTAAAATCATGGAATGCTAAAAATTCGCAATCTGAAATTCCGATATGCCGAGAGTCCCTTCAGTTTAGAAATACCTCATCTAGATGTTGCTGAGGGACAGCATACAGCGATTACTGGTGCGAGTGGATGCGGGAAAACTACGTTACTTAACCTGTTGGCCGGAATTATTCCCTTGGATTTGTTCCCGTCGTCGCAAATCTGTGTGGCTGGCGAGTCACTCAGTGAAAAATCGGAAGCGGATTTACGTAGGTATAGAAATGAGACGTTAGGGTTTGTGTTTCAAGACTTCAGGCTAATTGAATACTTGAGCCTCAAGGACAACATCCTACTTCCGTTCACGTTGTCATCGCGGCCCGTGACTACTGAAATTAACCAACGATGTGATGACTTGATCCAACGGATTGGGCTCAGTACGCACGGCGGCCGTTGTGTTACTCAATTGTCGCGTGGCGAACAGCAGCGTGTAGCGGTGTGTCGAGCGATTCTCGGCGAGCCAACTTTGATCTTGGCCGACGAACCTACGGCTAATTTGGATCGGGATAATGCTGAGGGAGTGTGGGAGTTACTGTTCGAACATGCTACAGATATGAACGCCACGATTGTAGCAGTGACTCATAATCTAGATGGCGTGAAGGGGTTCTCGCAAGTACTTCCGTTTACCGAGATAAATGTGGAGGAGAAGCTATGTCCTCCATAATTCGACTTGCTGTGGCCTATCTTTGTTCGCAATGGAAGCTGTCCGTGACACTAATTGTCATTATCAGCCTGTCGGTCACGCTGCCTATCGCGACCAATCGCATTACCAAAGAGTATGAAAGGGAATTGTCTTCACGAAGCGAAAGCCCTCCCCTGCTCTTAGGGGCGCGAGGTGATCGATTTGATTTAGTGCTTAAGTCACAATTTTACGTAGGCGAGTTGCAGCAAACTCTGACCTATGGTGAATTCAATTCAATCGACCGAAATGAGGAATTAGTTGCGACACCGTTACACCTTGATCACTCGACTAATCAGGGAAAGTGGCCTGTGGTCGGTACGACAAGTACTTACTTGACGGCCAAGTCTCTGGTTCTGAAGGCCGGTCAGACATTTGCCGCACTTGGCACTTGTGTTATCGGTGCTGGTATTGCCGAATCACTTTCAGAGGCGACCAGCCTCAAGACCGACTTGGCGAATCCATTCGGGTTGGGAGATATGTTGCCCTATGAATTAGAGATCGTGGGGGTATTAGAGAAAGCCGATTCCCCGGATGATTTCGCGGTGTTTATTTCGCTCGAAACCGCTTGGGTGCTTGATGGTTATGGTCATCTACACGACGATTCCGATGTCGGTTCCGCGGTTGATCGTAATTCGTTCTTAAAGGGAGTTGATGGAATTCACATTCCCTCTTCTTCTCAAACGAGACTAACAGCAGAAAATCGTTCCAAAGTTCACTTTCACGGCAATCGGGATGATTATCGTATTTCCTCTATAGCAATTTGGCCCATGCACAATGAGGCTAGTGCTTTGTTGCAAGCAAAGTACATTGGCGACCGGAACTTGCAGGTGCTAGTTCCCTCGGAAGAATTTCAAAAGCTAATGGATTATGTGTTTCAGGTTAGACATGTTCTGAATGTCGTGTTTGCTATTCTTGCGGTAATTGCAGTTGTAATGGTCGTGACGTCCATCGTTCAGGCATTGCAACTTAGAAAGCAAAACTTGTTAACCATGCAGTGTCTTGGGTGCTCGCGATTTAGGGTCAATTGTCTCTTGCTGACCGAACTCAGCATTCTGGTAAGTGGTGCACTGATGCTGTCAATTATTCTGGTGGTGATACTGGAGTCGACGGCGCCATCGCTACTGACGCTGATTTGATTTTGGCACGATGGCCATGATAATTGTGTAGAATTCACGACAGATACCTCAGCAACTAGCTACCCCGTTTGCAAGAAAAGTGTTCGGAGAGTGTTGTCACACTCTCTCGCAAAGAAGGATGCCTTTAATGAATCGAACTCAGCCTTACTTTCATTCTCTCCGGTTTATTGCGTGTATGATTCTGTTAGCTATTTGTCTAAACGGTCAGGCTTTAGCAACTAAACGACACAGTCGAATGGAGATAACAACCGGATCTGTTAATAGTGTGGTGATTCGCGGAGACAGTGAATCAGCTGTTATTTATGGTGGGGCTGATAACCCACTGGAGAATATCGATTGGGTATTGCTGGCGCATCATCGCAGAGATGTGGTTTGGGCCGCAGAAGATTTAATCGCTCAGGGAGCAAAGGTAATTGCTCCAGCGGCAGAGCGAGAATTGATTGAATCACCAGAGTTGTTTTGGGAGGCGTTTCAGCAGGGACGCTTCCATGATTATGCTCAGCAATCCACCAAAATCCTTGCTCAGGGATTAAAGGTGTCTAAGTGGGTCTCTGAAGGTGATGACCTGGACCTAGGAGGAGTAAAGCTCACAGTATTAGAAACTCCGGGATTTACGCGAGGGAGCATTTCTTACCTGACTGAAATAGATGGACAACGTATTGTGTTTACTGGTGACTTGATTGCCGGCATGGGGAAAATACTGGATGTCTATAGCTATCAAGATGCAATTGAATCAGCAAACATCCGTGGCTATCACGGGTACGGAGGTCGGTTTGCAGCGTTACTAAACAGCATTGAGAAAGTGAAACAACTGGACCCAGATATCCTAGTGCCGTCCCGAGGGCGGATCATCACCAAACCACGACAGGCATTGGACAAACTTGAATTCAGAATTAAAGAACTCTATCGTTCCTATCTAAGCACCAGTGCATTGAATTGGTATTTCAAGGAGGAGCGCATGGGGATCTGTGCTGAACAAGTGCTTGGAGTAAATGCCAAATTTTCATTAATGCCCTACTCTGCGTATCAGGACACTCCGGATTGGATTTGGGTGAAAGGCACGAGTCGACTACTCATTTCGGAAACCGGCCATAGCTTACTCATCGACTGCGGCAATCCTGGTGTGATTCAGGGGGTGAAGGAATTACTAAAGACAGGCGTGATTAATAAGGTCGATGGAATTTTCGTCACTCATTACCATGATGACCATACGGATTCCGTTCAGGCTGCAAGTGAAGAATTCGATTGCCCCGTGTATGCGGTACAGCATTATGTAGACATACTGCGGCATCCGGGGAATTACCACATGCCCTGTTTGCATCATACACCTATTCGGGATGTTGTCTCAAAACAGCATGGCGATGTAATGGAGTTTCATGAATTCAAACTAACGTTTCGAGCCTTTCCGGGGCAGACGTTTTATCATGGCGCTCTTTTGGTCGAGAGCCCTGGACAGGCTCCAGTGTTTTTTATTGGTGACGCGTTTTCCCCATCCGGAATGGATGATTACTGCGTGCTAAATCGAAACCTGATGCATAAGAACGATGGATTTCTCTATTGCCTATCCCAAATCAAAGAATTAGGTGAAGACTACTGGTTGATTAATGAGCACATCCCTCACGTGTTTCGATTCTCGGCCAAGGAATTGGAGTCGTTGGAACGAGGGTTTCAGACTCGGGTCGAAGCAATGCGAGCGTTGACTGTCTGGGATGACCCGAATTACGCGATCGATGAACAATGGGCTTCTCTGTATCCCTATGGCTTAGAGGTTAAATCTGGAACGATTCATGAATTCAATGTGATATTGACGAATCACTCGAGTAAACGGCGGGATTATGATGTGCAATTTCGCCTGCCACCAGGTGCAGAGCTGATGTCTGTTACGAAGGCAATTAAGGTTCCAGCTGGGGCGTTATCCGGCGTGCGTGCGATGATCAAGTTGCCATCTAAACCTGGGCATTATTTGCTTCGAGCTGATATTAAATCAGACGGCATCGATGTGCGTGACTGGATCGAATCAACAATAACGGTGAAGTCTGGTGAGTAGATTAAATTCAGTTCTGGATTCGCGTTCGTTCTTATGGACAGCCCTGTTTTTGGGCTGGGTAGGTGTAGTCCATGCCCACCCTGTCTCATTAACTGATGCGGTGCTGGATGTCAGAGAGGATTCAAGCAGATTCAAACTCTCCATTACCGTCGAAGATCTGGTGCTCTATTATGAATTGAAAGCTAACAAAGAGTTTCGATTCGAGGAGTCCGAGATTAAAAAGGCGGCGGCCAGCCACCGTGCATTTCTTGAACAACGACTGCAGTTCTTGGATCAAACCGGCAAACCTATCCCCCTGAACTATCAAGGAGTTGACGTTACCGCCGTGCCGGCGGAGGGAGTGTTACAAACCGAGCTCAAGGCACGCTGGCTTACATATCAGTGGGCAGTGCAAAGTGGTGCTCACCCGAATTATCTAACGGTGTCTCAGGAATTTGGCGAACTGCAACCAGCGACGATGGATTGCATGTTTCTGCAAAACGGATTCTTGCTGGAAAAAACAAAGCAGTTGGTTTCCGGCCAGGTTTATTCTCTGGAATTAGATTGGGAGAATCCCCCCACCAAACGCCCCGATCTGGCAGCTCTTAAAGAGGCCAAACAACGTCAGTTTCGGGATCGCCTTGGCATTGCCAGCTATAGCTCGTTGTATTCCTTTTTGTACTTGTCGGGCCGGGAGTTGCGACATGAGATTTTGATTCCTGTTTTAACACTCCAGGAGTGGTTTGGAATCGAACGCGAGGATCCTGATTTTCTATCCGTCTCGGAGCAGGAACGGGTAGCAGATCAGGTATTTGACTTGATACTAAAGAACCGTGTGGAGATCAACGGTGAGGAAGTTGAGCCCACCTTGGCGAGAGTGAATTTCTTCGGTTTGGATATCCGTGATTTTGCTCTCAATAAGCCTCCGGAAAAGATCAGTATCTATCAGGCACGGATAGGTCTAATTGCCGTGTATAAACCACAGGAGTATCCAGTTGAATCTATCAAAATGCATTGGAACTCCTACAATAAGTACGCTCCGATGTTGCGGTCGACGGTTTTTGTGGGCAAACAAACACCATTCGGTCATTTCTTCGTCGAGGATGCTCCAATATTCGAATATGAGTTGCCCAAGTCGAAGAACGAACGATTGGCCCCGGTGCGGATTGCAATCAAAGACCGTAAAGTGAATTCGTCTGACGCGTTACGTATCGCGGACGCTGTAATTGAACGGGTCTATACCTCAGTGAACCAGGACGATCCCCGCGCAAGATACCGCCAATTGGCCGACTTGGTAATGGTTTTCAGTTCATCCAGCCTCTTTATGCACCTTGAGAAATCTCTCAAAATGGCTGAGCAAGGTGGTTCGATAATGTCCGTTCATAGTACGAAAGTAACGGATGTAAATTACCAACACACGGGGAAGCAGCTGGTGATGGAATTGTCTTGGGAAGTCGTGGGGAGTGTCGAGCATTGGGGGCATATCCACACTCGACGCGACTCATTTCAGGGGAGTTTGACCCTCGAATCGAATCGAGGGAGGTGGGTAATTGTAAGTTTTGGTCCGAAGGATCAGGTACGCCATCCGATCAAAACTCGTGTGCGTTACTGACTGGCTTTGAGGAATTTGATCAGATCGATGAGCTGCTGATCGGATAGATGTTTATCCAGACCTGCAGGCATAATAGAGGTTGGTGATGCACGCTGTTCCTCGATGTCTGCATGGAGAATTCGAATTTTCTTTTGAGCATCAAGTTGTAAGACGAGGGTGTGCCCATTGTCGTCTCGCTGGATCCCGCTGTATACCTGCCCATCGGTAGTGATGATAGAAACAGGCTCGAAGCTTTGGACAAAACTGGCACTGGGAAACAGCACCGCTTCTAGTAGGTCGCGTTCCGTACGGATTTGGCCAATGCGTGTGAGATCCGGGCCCACTCGCCCACCTAGGTATGCAATGCGATGGCAGGCAGTACAGGCTGCTTTGGCTGAATGAAACACCTTTTGGCCGCGCGTAATATCCCCAGAGTCGATTTTAGTGAGCAGCGAATCGATGCGTTCGATTCGAGACTTGTGTTCTAATTCGATTCTGTCGACCAACGGCTCAGCAAGCTTGGCAATGGGCTCTCCTAAAGGACTAAAAAGCTTGCGTACTTCTTCTGGATTTAAAGTGGTCGCCGTAGGCGTCTGCTCTAAAGCAGCAAGAGTATTGAGAATCGTCTGATTGTCCTGTGTCTTCACTAAGGTGGTAACGACCGGGCGCAAGTGCATCGATCCCAGTGTTGGCATGACGGCTGCAATTTGACGCCACTGCTCAATAGGCCACGGTGAATTGACTAATGCGTCGACCGCCAGAGATTGAAGTTGTAGAGGTTGAGATGCGGCCGCATAATCACGGATCTCAATGATGGTCTTACTTGTGAGTGGACGGGCGGTTGGCCGAATTGCATTTAAGGCAGCCAGTCGAATCTCAGCAGGATTCTGAGAATCTTGAAAGAGGCTCAGTAAACGAGCCTCGAGCTGATGGTGATCTTTTTCTCCACGAATTGCTCGGGCCGCATTTACCGCCAACAGCAAGTTGTCGGTCTTGGAGGTTTGCAGCGATTGATAAATGCCGTCGGTAATAGACTCAGGAATGGTCGTTAACTTGGTTGAACTGATGGCAGACAGGAGGAATGCCTCAACGCTTGCCTCATTGCTTTGAAATAACTGACCAACCATTGTCAGGATTTCCGGAGTGTTGATGTAGTGATTAAGCCGTTGTTGCAGCTGTTGCCTGGCATCGGTCGGGACGTTGTTTTGCTTGATCGCCCGTTCGAAATAGTCGGTCAGTCCCGCCGCCCAGGTTGGATGATGATCGAGTAACCACCAGCCAGTATCTTGCATTGCCTGGTTATCTGCTCCGATGGCTGCCAATGCATCATCGGATTCCAGATGGTCCCCAGGGATTTGATCTAACGCAATTAATGCCCCTCTGACGGTTGCGACATTGGTTGATGAAAGTAGCGAACGAATAGCCTCAACTTCACCAAGCTCAATACAGGCGAAGATGATCGAGTGTTCCAACGCTCGATCCGTTTCAGTTGTCAGGGAGTTGAGCAATAGTGGAATATCCTCTGAATTGCCAATGCGTCCAAGGCATTCTGCAGCGATACGTCGGTTGTACGCTGAGAAGCTAGCGAAGTGTTGGCGGATTGCCTCGGCAGCGGTCTTGTCAAACATCAGGCTGATAGAGTGTAAGGCGGCATGGACCACCGTTTCGTTACTGTCGTCTAACGCTAGGTGAATCGCCTGGCGGGCAGCCGCTGAAGAGTTTTGGCACATAGCCCAAACGACTTGGAGTCGTTGCTGGTCATTTTTAAGTTTGGAGAGTCCGTCCTTCAATGCAGGGACGCTAATCGCACCTAATTCTCCTAACCGTTTGCGAGCACGATTCCGGACAGCAAATCGTTTATCTGCCAGCAGCGATACTAGTTCAGCGGGGCTTTTCTGGCCCCAGTCAATCGTCTTTCCACGAGCATCGTTCTCATGGTGACTTCCGATCTTACGGACACGATAGATCGCGCCTAAAACCTCGGGTCGATAGAATTGACTGGTTGGGCAACAAATCTTGTACCAACCACCCGTATTGATCACCAAGACACTTCCGTCTGCGTCCTCAAAAACGTCCGTTGGATGGAAATCCGGGCTGTCACTGACAAGGAATTCAGAATTCTCACTAGTGAGCATGCCTCCCTGATTTCCGATCTTGTGCCGAAACACTCGGTGTTTGTTAAACGAGCAGGAAAGGACGTTCGTGGAGTAATCAGTTCCCAGTTGGGAAGACTCGAGTCTGGCCAGACCACAGGGAGCCGAGGCACCCTGATGAACTAACGCCGGCATCAACTCTCCAGTCCGCGGATGGTCGACTAGAACTCCATGGTCTTTACCGTAGACGCCACCATAGATTGCATGAATGAGGCCATCCCGCTTTCCTTCCTGAGGGTGTTCTAAAAACGTCGTGGTGAAAATTCGTTCGCCACCTGGAGTGAAGACAATTTCCACCGGATTATCCATGCCACCGGTCATTACATTTCCGATAGGACCACCCGATGGATGTCGCCGAAATAGATGGGCTGCTCGAGTCGTAAGTGTGTCACCGTTTAGTAGATCATGCGACTGTTCTGCAAATGCCCCTTTGGCCCAATAAAGGAATCCGTCTGGGCCTAAATAAGGGCCGTGAAGATCATTGGCACATCCGGTCAGAGTCGTCCCGTCAAACCAGACTTCACGCTTTTCCGCGATGCCATCTTCGTCCTCGTCAGTTAATTTCCAAATTTCAGGAGGTGCGGCCACGTACAAAGAGCCGTCATGCCAGCACGCTCCCTCCGGCAGCATGAATCTATCGGCAAAAACAGTGCTTTTATCGAAAACTCCATCGTTATCTGTGTCAGTAAGCTGGACGATTCGATGGGATTTCTCCTTGAGTTGTTCAGGGCCTCGAGCCGAAGAGCCGCTGGAGTCCAGAACGTAGAGCCTGCCTTGTTCGTCAAAGTCTGCGTGAATTGGTCGGTTTACCAACGGGGGACCTGCTACCCGCTCGACGGTCATTCCGTCCGCGACTGTGAATATCTGGCCGTCCAGCTCAACTTCAGCTGCTTGAATGGGAATGCCTGATATTAGTAGTGTCCAAACAGCCCAAGTGGTCGTGTATACAAAAGAACAACAGGCAGAACGATTAAACATGGCCGAGACTCAGTGGCAATAGGTATGATAATAACTATTTACCGTTATACGCTATTTGGAAAAAGGGTTCAGTAAAAATGAACACACTCCTATTGTTGATATACTGCATCGCTCCAGTTGAGGGGTTTGAGACGGAGGCGACTCGTCGAGACTATATGCGTGAGATGGTCAAAGGTGTCTCGCAAGTAATTGCACACCGAGGAGCAAGTACAGAGCGTCCGGAATGTACTCTGAGTGCTATTTCCAGAGCAATTGATGTGGGCGCAACGGCAGTCGAGGTCGATATCCGCACAACCAAAGATGGGGCATTGATTGTGATGCATGATGCAACTGTCGATCGCACCACCAACGGAACAGGCAAAGTCAACGAGTTGTCACTAGCTGAAATAAAAGCACTTGACGCAGGTAGTTGGTTCGCCAGACGATATCGTCACGAAACCGTACCGACTCTCAAGGAAGTGCTCCAGTTTTGTAAGGGCCGAATTGATGTCGTTTTGGATCTTAAAGAGTACGGTGATGAATATCGTAATGAAGTAGTGCGGCAGGTGAAGGAATATGGAGAGCCTGAGCGAATGATCGTCGGAGTTCGTAGTATGGCTCACATCAAAACGTTCAGCGCGTTACTACCGGAAGCGGAGCAATTAGGACTAATTAGTAATCCTCGTGAGATTGAGCAATTTGTGGAACACGGAGTGAAGACAATTCGGCTGTGGCCGAAGTGGTTTGATGAATATGAAGAAGATTTAGTACGCCGAGTGCGATTAGCCGGTGGCTCAGTACACTTGAATGGAACCGCAGGAGAGCTTGACGAGACGTACCAATTACTCCAACACTCTCCAGTCTCTCTCTCCTCGGACGATCCAAAGCAATTGATTCAAACGTTCAAAAGGATTAGAAATGGTGCAATGCCGCAGATGAATGAGCGTCAGATTCAGGGGCCACCGACTCGCGTTCTTTTTACACGCGAGAAGGAGTGATAGATGTTATCAGTCAGAAAATTAGTGTTAACCAGCCTTTTGAGTTTGGTAACAGTATTGTCATTGTCCCATCTCTCACATGCTGTCGTCCCGGAAGAAACCAAAGTCTATGAATTGGCGCCCGGAGTGTTTTTCCGCAAATGCCAAACCGAACCGGAGTTCTTGGGATGTAATCAGGGATGGATCATTTTCAAGGATTTTGTTCTAGTGATCGATGCCAACTTCCCCAATCAGGCCGAGGAAGTAATTGAGCTCATCCGAAAACAGACTGACAAACCTATTAAGTATATTTTCGATACTCACCATCATGGAGATCATGCGGACGGAAATGCCATCTATAAGGCGATTGGCGCAGTGCCGATTGCATCAGAGCGAACCAAACCACTCTTTCAGACACTGGGGTTAGAGGGATTCGAAACGAGTAAAAAAGAGAAGCCGGATGAATATGGTTCTTTGGATTACAAACTTCCAGAAGTCTACTTCCCGCGAAAAATGGTCTTTGATGACGGCGAAATGCGAGTTGAACTACTTCATTTTGGTCACGCACATACTGGCGGGGATGCTGTAGCCTGGCTGCCCAACCAAGGAATTCTGTTTACTGGAGACTGTGTTGTGAATGGCGCGTTTAATTTCACCGGTCATAGTGACACGGCCAGTTGGATCAATGTGATCGATCAGATCAAGAAGTTACCTGTCAAAACGTTGGCGCCCGGACACGGCGAGCTTGGTGACTTAAGTACGATCAAGACACAGCAGCGATACTTCGTCGAGCTTCGTAAGGAAATTGCCGGCCTTATTAAGAAAGGGAGAACTCTGGAGGAGATTAAAAAGGAAGTCAAAATCTCGTGGTACAAAAAGTGGACTGGTGTGGATGTGCTGGAACGCGAAGAGAATATTGAACATGTGTTTGGCGAGCTGAGCCAGAGAAACCAATGAACGTTTAAACAATTAGATAATTAAACCCGACTACGTCCTCCGGACTACGAAGGGTAAACGCGGTAAATATTTATTCACTTACCAATTTATATAGCTTCCATCGGCGCGACGGAGGCGAGGTGCATCTCCTGAGACAGGTGGGTATTTCTCAGCAGCTTCGGCGTTGAATTCGATACCTAACCCAGGTGCATCATTCGCATAGAGGTATCCAGCCTCCCAGGTAACTTGATTGGGAAAAAGTTCCGGCAGGATTGTGCCCGGTGGCCGTGCACATTCCTGCACAGCAAAATTACTAGTTGCCATATCCATGTGAACACAAGCTGCCGTAGCAACAGGACCGAGTGGATTGTGGGGAGAGATGGGGATGTAGTGAGATTCGCACATACCCGCAATTTTACGGGCCTCAGTGATACCTCCTGCGACACAGAGATCCATTCGACAAAAGTCTAGCCAGTTGTTTTCGATGAGCGGCGCGAACTCCCATTTGGAAGAGAACTGCTCACCAATCGCGATTGGTACACTTGTGGCATTCCGTAGACGCTCGACCACAGCAATGTTCTCAACTCGGACCGGGTCTTCGATGAAATAAAGGCTGTATGTCTCGAGTTGATTACATAGGGAAATCGCATCGTTCACATCCAGACGCGTATGGACGTCAAGGATGATCTCAATTTCATCTCCGACGAGCTCGCGGATGGCTGCTACTTGTTTAATCGTATTCTTAATGGCCACACGAGGTTCAAATACACCATCGTGATGAGGCGGTTGAAACCGCACGACCTTCCAACCGGCGTCATACTTGTCGCGAGCGTCTTGAGCGAGAGCCTTAGGAGTGAGCCCATGGATATGCGTATAGGAGTAGATCTTTTCTCGAACCTGGCCGCCAAGCAATTCGTACAGCGGCACTCCGTAGGACTTTGCTTTGATATCCCATAAAGCAATGTCGATCGCACTTACGGCCGCAGCACCTACCCCGGTGGCCGGAAAGAATCCACAGCGAGTCATAGTCTGCCAAAGGTGCTCCGTTTGAGTTGCCACTTGACCGATGAGAGTGGGTTTTAATGCTTCGATAAACCCAACCTGGGCATCTTCGCGGAATGTGAGTCCCGCTTCGCCCAGACCGATGATGCCCTCGTCGGTAAGGACTTCGACAAACATGAAGTTGCGATCCAGTCCAACAACGTATGTTTTGATATCGGTTATTTTCATATTGAACGAACCAGCTGGCAGTAGTAGAGTGCGGGCATTGAATAGCCAATAACCATACTAGCACAGATTGTTCAAACCTCTTAGTAGCGTTATTTATGATAGTAGAGCAGTCAGAAAAAGGACCGGGCGCATTTCTGACAGGATTTGAGAACCTAGGACAGCTGCAGGCTGTGGCGAAATTGATTGACCAGAAGGCGATGTCAGGCAAAAAGAAGGCGGTTCGCTAATGTCCGAAAAAGTACGAGGGAGTCACGCCATTTCGCATCAACCTAACCGGATAAAACGACGAGGGGTCCTCATCGCCTGTATTCTTCTGGCTTTGCCGTGGTTGGTTTCACGATCACTTTTCTCGGAGTATTCAGCCGCACCCCATAATGACGACTGGTTGTATGGACGCAGTGTGCAGGTGCTTGCCGAGGAAGGACGTTATCAGCATGTCTCTCAGCATGGAGAACTGGCGGCCAGTGTCGTTTCCCATGTTTACTGGGGGTGGCTCTTCGTGTGGGAAGAGTTCTCGTTTGAAGCGTTGCACTTGTCACAGGCCGTTGCCGGATGGCTAACCTGTGTTGGCGTAATGCTCGTTGTCCTGATGTTAGGAGGGCGGTTGCAATTCGCAATACTGGCTTCAGTCAGCTTATTGATTTGTCCACTGTTTTTTGGACACACCTTCACATTTATGACTGATGTTACTGCGTTAATGTTTGTTACCTATGCGCTGTTGTGCTTTATTTGTAGCGATCAATGTCGACGAGTTGGTCCGTTGATTTTGGGCAGCGTGCTAACGGCTCTGGTTTTCTGGTGCCGTCAAACTCATGCGATCATTGGTGTGGTACCGATATACGTACTCTGGGCCAACCGAGCTTCACTGACCAGACGACAGATGCTACTTAGGTTGGGGATATTGGTAGGCGTGCCAGCAATCTCTCTATTAGTCTTCGAGTGGGCTGGTTTAGTGCCTGGGAATGAATCTCGAACGGGTACATTGTTCATCAAGGTGTTTGATCTTGAACGGTTGAAGCAAATAGCAATCTATCTCTATGGCACTGGATTATTGCTTGGGATGTTGTTGTTGCCCATATCGTCCAGTGTTGTACTGAAACTGATCAAACGGCAGGAAGTACTCATTAATCGTTGGTGGATTGGCTTGGTTTGTTTGCTTTGGGCAGGCGTCTTTGTGGCAACCGGAGGCAGGACATATATCACCCAATCTGTGGGGTACTTTTTGCATAATGCGCACCTCGGTCCGGTTTTGTTTGCTGATCCTCCACACCCCGACGGAAGTTGGACTTATTTGGGTGATGTGAAGTGGATACCTTTGATTTGGCAGATCTTGACGCTAATGAGTATTCTTTCTCTGGCTGTTTGTGTTGCTTTGGGATTTTCAGGAGGCCAACGGCGTGAAAGTGGGGTTTCGTCCTTTGGGATTGGGCCATGGCGAACGGGGATTCTCTTATTTTGTATTTTGGTTTCCCTTTCTCTATTGGCGGTTGTGGAGAATATCGTGGATCGACATTGGCTGGTTTTATTTGTACCGGCCGTCATCTGGGTCGGGACGAGTCCGGCTCTAGAGGGCTTCCGACGCCTGGGACGTGCGTCAGCCACTCTGGTCTGGCTTGCCATATTCGCCATAGGATACATCAGCATGACCTTTACTCATGACTGGCTGGCCTTCAATCACCAAAGAAACTTGCAAATGCACCAGTGGTTGTCAGAAGAGGGCCTGCGGCCTCAGGATATTGACGTGGGAATGGATCTGAATGGTTGGCTACGAACTTCCGAAGACTACGCGAGCCGACAGCGTGAAGGGGACTTAACACGTAGTTGGCGAGGGCTTGCTACATATGCCTTGGCTCATCGGCCAAGAAAAGGTTGGAGTGTCATCGGGCAGAGAAGCTGGCTTAGTTGGGCAGTAGAGACGGACCAGTACTTACTGTTGCTCAAAAAAGACAATGCTGAAGGGGTGGAAAACGAGGCTTTCACTCCCACGTCTAAAGAATAGCAGGGAATGAAAGCCTTGTTGATTAAATCGTATCAGGCAGGTGTTATTTGTCAGTGCGGAAAGGAGAGGTGGGCAGTCCCTTCGCGTTGACTAGATTAGGTTCCGCTAGTTGATGCCATCCGAATCGGACATGAACAGGGTTCGCGATTCCATCGGAGGCGACAATGACCTTGTCTCCCTGAATCTTAGCGACAGCCGGTTTGAATTCTCCATCGCTTCCGGCAATCTGGAAATGATTTAAAGGTTTTCCGTCATTCGAAGCCAGACTCCCAGCAGTATGGTGAAAAGAGATTTCTATGGACGTCCCAACTACTTTGTGGCTTTTATAGAGAGGTCCGGAGTAAACCAAATCTTCCTTCCCATAAGTTTTAGCCAATGCCCAAAGTGCTAGCCGAAGACCAACATCCTGCTTGTTTTTAGGGTGGATATCTTTCAGATTGGAGATGTCGGTGGTAACCGCCATTCCAGTATTCGGAAGGGCCAGGGTTGCTTCCTGGGCTTCCCAGATTTCGGGCAAAGCGAGTTCACTACCACGGTAAGTATAGGGAGCGAGTTGAACAAAATAGAAAGGCATGTCAGGGTTTTTGAATACAGTTCGCCAGCCTTGAATAAGCGCCTTCATTTTTTCATGATAGAGCATGCCCTCACCTCGGTTAGATTCTCCCTGATACCAAATAGCCCCTCTGAACTTTAGGTGTCGGAAATTGTGGATCATGCCATTGTACAAGGCTAGTGGAGTTTGGTGATTGATTGCTCCATTCCCATTCTTCGTGGGATATTTATCTAGGTTTTCCGCAATATCCTTTAGTGCTGGTACTGATTTAAAACCGACAGGTGGAGTCCATGGTTCAATGCGAGTTCCACCCCAGTTGGATCCGATTAGCCCGATGGGGACATCAAGGTCAGCCTGTAGCTTGCGTCCAAAAAAGTAACCAACAGCAGTGAATTGGGCGACGGTTTGTGAGGTCGCCGGCTGCCATCCCTCGGACTTGATATTGTCTTCGGGCTTGTCACTTGGGCGATGTGGAAACTTAATATGGCGAATGTTAGGGTGGTTGCCGTTCTTGATTTCTTCTTGGGGGTTGAGTGATTGGCTCACTCGCCATTCCATATTGGATTGCCCGGAACAGAGCCAAACTTCACCGATAAGCACGTCCTCTAGTGTGATGTCAGTGGAACCGGAAATACTTATTTTGTGCGGTCCTCCAGCTTTCAATGGTTTTAATTCAACCATCCAAAGTCCTGAATCATCGGCTACAGAGGAAGCGGAGTCGCTTCCTAATTGCACCGTAACTTTTTGGCCACCGTCGTCCCAGCCCCAAAGAGTAATTGGAGTTTCTCTTTGTAGCACCATATGGCTTCCAAGGATGGACGGAAGAGTGACTTCCGCGTGGACGCCCGTGACAAAGCTCAAAACAAGCAATAACGTGGCTGTTATTAGATTAGGTGATTTCATATTGACATTCCGAGATGATAAAGTTGGTATCGAAAAATATAATTCTATTACTCGATTGATCCGAAGGATAGTAAAGAGGGGAACATAAATTTGTGATTGTCATTAGAAATCAAGTTATGCCATAATGGTTTTATGTTAAATCATTCCAAGTTAAGGACGAATTGTGTCATTTAGCCGTATTGATCGCAGAGACCTATTACAAGTTGGTTGCTCAAGCTTCTTAGGATTGACACTTCCGGCTCTGCTTCGGGCTGCCGATAAGCGGAGGCAGGGAAAGTCAGTCATTCTGGTTTTTCAAACCGGTGGCGGGAGCCAATTGGAGACCTTTGATCCGAAGCCGGGTGCCCCTGCCCATATTCGCGGCGAATTCAATACGATCCAAACAAAGATCCCGGGTGTACTGTTTGGAGAACATCTTCCGAAGCTAGCCGATCGCACAGATAAGATCGCAGTCGTGCGATCGTTTTCTCATCCGGACAACCGGCATTTGTCGGGTACGCACAACACACTGACCGGTGAGCCACAGGTCTTCCGTGGGAATGCGAATGAAGACAAGGAATTATCAAGGCTCGACCGCCCCAGCTTTGGTGGCGGGATCAAATTGTTAAATCCAACGACCAACGGCATGCCTTGTCAGGTTACCCTTCCCCGCCCATTGATCGAAGGCCCGTTAACCTGGCCCGGGCAACATGCAGGATTCCTTGGACCTAAGTACGATCCCTGGCAGGTGAATTCCGATCCCAATAGTGAGGAATTCAAAGTACATGGTATTCAGATGATGGATGGGATAACCACCAGTCGCCTGAGTAACCGAGTTGGGATTTTGAAGGAATTGAATCATCAACAAAAACGGCTCGACCAGTTTGCTCGTGGAATTCAGTTCACCAGCCAGCAGGAAGAGGCTCTCAATCTTCTGACCTCGCCCAATATTGCAAAGGCATTTGATATTCGCGCGGAAAGCGACGAGTTACGAGACAAATATGGACGTTCAGAATATGGCCAGACATTAATACTCGCTCGAAGATTGGTCGAGCATGGTGTTCCCTACGTCCAATGTAATATGGGTATCGTCCAGTCTTGGGATACTCACTCAGACAACTTCCCGCGGCTCAAAAACAAGCTGTTGCCTGGGATTGACCACGGTGTTTCGGCATTGATAGATGATTTAGAGCAACGTAATATGCTAGACGATGTGCTGATCGTTGTGGTCGGAGAATTCGGGCGAACTCCAACGATCAATAAGAATCCGGGGCGCGACCATTGGGCATCCGGATACAGTGGAATCTTTATCGGTGGTGGTGTACGTGGAGGACAGGTGATTGGGAAATCCGATAAACATGCCGGACATCCGGAAACCACTCCATATCACCCGAATGATATTGGAGCCACCATTTATTCAACCTTGGGTATTGATCCAGCAAGTATTATCCGTGACCGAGAAAACCGCCCCATGCATCTCAACAATGGCAAGGTGATGGAAAAACTCTACACAGGGTAATTAGCAAGAGTCGGTGTTTTGGCAATGATTCATGTACATAAAAATAGCTGGAGTATTAATACTCCAGCTATTTTCTTTTCGAATGCTCGGTCTTAAGTTAGTCTTTGAAAAAGTTCTCAAGAATCTGAGGAATCTGCTGGCCGACTCGCGACTCTGGATCGAGTTTTTGAGCTGCGAGCAATAGGACTTTAGCAGCGGGTTTGTTACCTGCTCCAAATAGTCGCTGGGAACGCATGAACAGTGCCATCTGTCCTTGCTCAGCCGCCGGCTTAGTCTTTTCGAGGAGGGCATCTAATTCACTGGAGAGTTTATCAGCATCGAGTTTCTTGGCTGTTAAAGTACCAAGAGTCTCTTCAAACTCAACGGCACGCTTGATGGCGGCATATTTTTCGCCTAGTCCATCCGCATCGAGTTCAAGGATTTGGTCGACAGAATCTCCATAGAATGCCACGGCAACTTTCGCATCGACAATGCTTATAGCTTCATCCAATGCCTTGGCTTTTTCCACACCTGTGGCGGATTCGGCTTTTTCGAATGCGGCATTGCGTTTGTCTAAAGTTTCTTTCTTGGCACGAATGTCCGCAACCCATTGCTCTGCTTTCTGACCGCCATATCCGGATTGGAAATGGAATGGACGTCCCTTCGCATCAGCCAGGAAGATGGAAGGTACGCCCTGAACCTGGAATTTGCCGGAAAGCTGTTTGTATTGTTCTTGCTCGGCAGGTGTGACAAGCGATTTGTCGCGCGGGTTGTCGAGAACTAGTAGGATGTAATCTTCTTTAACGGTTTGAAATGCGTCCTGACTAAGCACGTTCTTGTGAAGTGCTTTACAGGGCGGACACCAGTCCGAGCCAGTGAATTCCATCAGGATAGATTTTCCTTCTTTCGCGGCAAGTTCTTTCGCTTCTTCGAAGCTTCGAGTCCAGCCTTTGTAGTGGGCATCGTCAGCAACAGCGTTGGAGATCGACGACAGAACTAGCGCGGCTACTGCCAGCATGGTAAGTGTTTTGGTGATCAAGCTCATGATATAGCGTCTCTGTCTAAGGTGGTTTAGGAGAGTAAATAGAGTTCCGTTCAGTACTCTTATCTTATACGAGAACAACATAGTATTAGATCGTTGAATGGAGAAAAGGTGAAAATATCCGCTCAGGATCATTCTAGCGGTCAATAAATCTACTACTTTTGAATATTCTTGGGGCCGCTGCCGAAAGCTTTTTCATACGTGCCGTCGCCGCTTTTGACGTACTTAGTGAAGCCAAGTTTGTCGAGTTTACCGTCATTGGCCATCGAGCGATTCATCGCTCCGTCGGAGTATTTACCGCCGATATGAGGAGGAAGGATCACGCGGCGGACAGGCTTGCCGGATTCGGGATGTTTTGTAAGCGGTTCATCAGACATCGATTGAACGACTTCAAATCGTTCTCCAGTCGGCTGGCCATTCTCGACGACTTCATAAACATAGGTAGGCATAAGGGATTTCGTTGAAGTTGAGGTGAGCTCCGGTTTACAGGCGTTGGCCGGGAGGCGTTTGGGATGAGGAGGAAAATTCAATTGGTTTGGAATCCTGGATCACTCTGTTTCCATTAATGAAGACTTGGTCGATTCCAGAGCAGGCATGTTGTGGATCCCCAAATCTAGCATGATCTTGGATATTGTTCTCGTCGAAGATAACGATATCCGCATGGGCGTTTGCCTTTAAACGTCCCCTACCCTTTAACCCAAATGTATCCGCACTGAGTGAAGTCATTTTACGAATCGCTTCTTCGAGCGTGAAAAGTTTGGCATTACGGACAAATGATCCTAGCCAGCGTCCGGCACTGCCGAAGGCACGGGGATGTACATTACCTCCAGGTTGATAAATCGCGTCAGTTCCCATCATGCAACGAGGGTGTGCTACGAAGGGCTCGACCAGTTTGTCGTCGCCTTCGTCCATAACACATAGGACTCCGAGGTGTTCATCGAGGAGTAGGTCGGTTAAAGCTTCGACGGCGTCCTTACCGCTTTCTTCAACGATCTGCGCCAACGTTTTTCCCCAGTCCTGAATATGATCCGCAGATGGCGACCAAGCCATTAGGACGTGATCCAAATCAAGTCGGTATGAATGGAAGGAGTGTCTGACTTTCTGTCGGATGTCTGCGAGAGCCAGTTTCCCTGTGGCGGCCAGTGGTCCGTCTTCCCAAACTTCATATGGCAGTAAGTAGTTCAGCATGGTACTGCCCGGTTGGTATGGGTAAACATCAAAGGTTGTGGGAATGCCTTCAGCACAGGCTTCTTCAATTAATTCAAAAACCTGCTCTGGGTGAAAGGGTGGTTGGCACTTGAGGTGGGAAATGTGGACGGGAACACTTGCCTGGCGTCCGATTTCAATAGCTTCTTTGATGCCTTCAAGCAGACCTGACTTATAACGAATGTGAGTGACATACGGTTTGTTGAGGCCGGCCATCGGGAGACAGGCGTGGATTAGTTCGCTGGTAGGACTGTGGCATTGTGCGATGTAATCCAGTCCGGTGGAAAGTGCGACAGCGCCAACATCAAGACATTCTTCGACGAGCTGTTTCATGCGGGTGATTTGAGAGTCATCGAGTGGCCCTCGGCTAAAGTCGTGCACCAGAGTACGGAGGTTTGCGTAGGGGATCTGAGCTGCGAAGTTTTGGACACTGGTTGTTGCAAGAATCTGCAGGTAGTCGTCAAGCGACTCCCAGCCAGTGTAGTCCTGCATGCGAAGTCCATTCAGGCCGCGGAGGTAGTAGATCCAGTCTCGCCAGTTTAGGCTGGAAACAGGGGCATAGGAAATGCCATCAGACATGATGATTTCCGTGGTGAACCCCTGCTGGGTTTTGCAGGTTTGGTGACCGTCACGCAACAGCCAGCCGTCACTATGATTGTGAACATCGATGAATCCCGGGCAAACAATCTTTCCCGTCGCATCGAATTCCTCGGATGCGGTGACGTCCATGAGGACGCCTACCTCGATAATCATTCCGTTTTTGACACCGACGTCAGCTTGAAATCGTGGTTGTCCCGTACCGTCGATGACGGTTCCGTTGCGAATGATTAGGTCCATGTGGAAGCCAGTCAAGGTAAGCAAGTGATCGCGATGGACAGGCGGCCGACGTTAGATAATCTCGTGAATGGGCTCGATGCCTTCACGTACCATATACTGCGGAGTACCGGTCTTATCGAAGAAACGAACCTTAGAACTATCAATGCCAACGTTTTTGTAGAGTGTGGCAAAGACTTCCTGGAATTTCACAGGTCGTTCGGTTGCGTGTTCTCCGTATTTATTTGTAGCGCCGATAACCTGACCGGTTTTCATGCCACCTCCGGCAAGCATTGCACAGCTGACGCGTGGCCAGTGATCACGACTGTTGTTTTTGTTGATCTTAGGAGTTCGTCCGAATTCTCCCCAGACCACAACGGATACGTAGCGATCTAAGCCACGTTCGTGTAGGTCGGTTACCAAGGCAGCTAGACCCTGGTCGAGTTTAGGGAATTCCTGACGCGAACGAGGGAAGTTCATGCCGTCACCGCCATGCCAGTCCCAACGACTATAGTTGAGCGAGACAACACGGGCACCAGCTTCAACTAGTCGACGAGCGATACAGAAATTTTGGATCATCTTAGGGGCACCGTCACGTTGGTAAGACGGATCGTTTTCACCGTAACGAGCAAGGACTTTAGGGTCCTCCTGGCTAAGGTCAAGAGCATCCACTAATTGGCTCGTAGTTAGAATCCCTAATGCCTGTTGGTGATAGACATCCATGCCATCGGCGACACCTGAGTTATCAACATCACGACGGAAGGTGTCGAAGGCTGAGCGCAATTTTTCCCGATCACTGAGGCGATCCAGAGTGATGCCCTGTAAGACCATATTGCTAGGGTCTTTCATCGGATCTTTTTCAACCAGCCCGAAGGGGGAATGCTTGACTCCTAGAATCCCACCCATTTGTGTTTCTCCCCAGGTCCGATTGCCGGTGGGGTACATTAACGACACATTGGCAGGTACGGCATTGTTGACGTTACCTTGAAGGTGAGAGACCCACGATCCCCAGTTGGGACGACCTTCACGTGGGCCACGTTCGCCGAATTTCCAGCCCGTCATGCATTGGTAGGCATCATGTCGTCCATCGGCATCGCTGATCGAGCGAATCGGAATAAACTTATCCATCATCTTGGCCATCTGTGGGAAATGCTCACAGATCTCGATCCCCGGAACATTTGTCTTGATGGGGCGAAACTCACCACGGATTTCACTAGGGGCGTCAGGCTTGAGATCCCACAGGTCGATGTGAGAAGGGCCGCCAGGCATGTAAATGTTTATGATCGCTTTGTGATTTGAACCGGTCTTTGCCTGCAGGTCGGCATCGTACATGTTGGCCATCGAAAGTCCGCCCATGGCCATTCCCCCGATCTTGAGGAAGTCACGACGTTGCATTCCATCACAATAGCCTTGTTTGCCTTTTGATTTTCCATAAATCGTTAACATAGTGTGGTTCCTGCTGTACGGCTGGTTCGTTGGTTACTTGTAGTGTTTATCGGTTTTTTCAGCGTCTTAATATTATGAAACATGCCACTCAGATAGCAAGCCCAGCGATGA